>Ga0181527_1004177_pt1 | contig 12474 bp, 12 predicted proteins | sample PEATcosm2014_Bin_30_FD_119762 | JGI IMG/M metagenome (GOLD analysis project Ga0181527, IMG submission 119762) | Peatland microbial communities from MTU Mesocosm Facility, Houghton, MI, USA - PEATcosm2014_Bin06_60_metaG | ecosystem: Environmental > Terrestrial > Soil > Wetlands > Peat | place...
AGCAGAGCGGGGCCAACTCCGGCTCGCCCTGGGCCCCCAGCACGACGACCGGCTCGTCCGCCCCGCCGGCCCGATAACCCTCGATCAGTTCCAACGCGTCGAGTTCCCCCGGCTCGTGCCACACCAGGATGGCGTCGAAGACCTCGTCGCGGAGCCGGGCCAGTCCCGCCGCCGTCCCCAACGCCTCTTCCAGCAGGACCTGTGAGGCACTGTCGGCGGCAAAGGCCTCGGCCAGCCACCCCCCCGGACGCTCCGGCGTGGTGATGTACAACACCTTCATCCGCGGCGGCAGACCCTTCCAAGCGGCCGAGGCACGAGTGGTTATGCAAGTTGGGGGCAAAGGGATTGCACTCATGATCCACCCTGTCGGGGGGCGTGCCGCCGCGGGAACTTGTCCAATCAGCGACGCGGCACTCTAACGAAGCACCCCCGCCGGGTCAAGACGCCTTTGGGGCACCCGGGAATTGCAAATCGCAGATCGGGAATTGCCGCTGGCGGCTTCGCACTCTGCAGCGAGCCCCACCGCCTTGCTGCCGCCTCGAAACCTGCCAGAATGACGAATTGGGGATTACGGGATTGGGGGATTGCATGCGGAGGAAAGCCCCGCGACCATGCTGTGCACGGTGCCCGCGTCGCGGGGATCCGGGATTGAGGATTGGGGAACTACCATGCGAATTGCCTACCTCGATTGTGCGAGCGGGATCAGCGGCGACATGACCCTGGGCGCACTGTTGGACGCCGGCGTCCCCTTGGACCAGATCAACGAGGCGGTCGGCTCGCTGGGGCTGCCCGGTTGCCGCCTGGTGGCCCAGGAAGTCACGAAGCTGGGCTTCCGCGCTATCCAGGTCACGGTCGAACACCCCCACGAGCACGCCCATCGCCACCTCGACCAGATCCTGGCGATGATCCAGGCCGGGCGGCTCACGGCGCGGCAGAAGGACCTCGCCGGGCGGATCTTCACGCGGCTGGGCCAGGCCGAGGCCAAGGTGCATGGCACCACGCCCGAGCGGGTCCATTTCCACGAGGTCGGAGCGGCCGACTCGATCGCCGACATCGTCGGCACGGCCGTGGGCTGGGACCTCTTGGGGGTCGAGCGGCTGGTGGCTTCGCCGGTGCCGACGGGCTGGGGCAAGATCCGCATCGCCCACGGTGAGGTGAGCGTGCCCGCCCCTGCCACCGCCGAGCTGCTCTGCGGCGTGCCGCTCGCCGCCAGCACGGTCCAAGCCGAATTGACCACGCCGACCGGCGCGGCCATTCTGACCACGCTGGCCGACGCCTTCGGCCCCCTGCCCGCCATGATCGTCCAACGGATCGGCTGCGGCGCCGGCCAGCGCGACCTGGCGGAGCAGCCCAACTTGCTGCGGCTGCTGGTCGGCGAGTCGGCCTCCGGCCCGGCCGACGCCACCCACGACCAGGTCTGGGTGCTGGAAACAAATCTGGACGACACCAGCGGCGAGCTGGTGGGCCACTGCGTCGGGGAACTCTCCAGCGCGGGGGCGCTGGACGTCTACACCACGCCGATTCAGATGAAAAAGAACCGGCCCGGCGTGACGATCACCGTGCTCTGCCGGGCGGAGGACGCGGACCGGCTGGAGGCCGTGCTGTTCCGCGAGACGACCACGCTGGGCGTGCGGCGGTGGTCGGCGGCGCGGCACGTGTTGGCCCGGCAGGCCCATCGCGTCGAGACGCCCTGGGGGCCGGTCGAGGGCAAGCTGGGGTGGCTCGACGGGGGCGCGGTCCGCTTCGCCCCCGAGTTCGAGTCCTGCCGGCAACTGGCCGCCGCGCACAACCTGCCCCTGCGTGAGGTCTACGAAGCGGCCCAGCGGGCGTTCGACCCCGCCGCCCTCTCCAATCGCAGCGGGACCCTTTGAGGGACCCGTTCCCAGGAACCGCGGAAACCGCTATCTTGTAGCTATGACTGGACGGCAGTTCTACGACTGGCAAACCGCCGGCGGGGCGGACGACGTCATGCGACTCGTCGATGCCCTGGAACGGGCGGAGCTTTCTTGGTGCGTGATCGGAGGAGTGGCTGTCAACCATTGGGCCGCGGAACCCATGGTTACGCGCGACGTGGACTTCGTGGTCGCGGCAGCCCAGATCGAGCGGGCCATCGAGGTCCTCTGTGACGCCGGCTTCGCGGCGGAGAAACACCAGTGGTCGGTCAACTTCCAGGGAAGCTCCCAGGTGAGCGTCCAACTCAGTACCGAAGAGTTCTACCGCGACTTCCCCGCTCGCTGCGTGCCGGCCGACGTGCACGGGATCCTCTTGCGAGTGGCATCGCTGGAGGACACGTTGGCGGGAAAGATCAAGGCCTGGAGCGAGCCGGGCCGCCGTCCGAGCAAGCGGGTCAAGGATCTGGCCGACATAGCACGTTTGCTCGAGGCGCACCCGCACCTGCAAACCCGCCTTACCGAAAAGCTTCGCCGCTCGCTTGACGCGACATCTTGATTTCTACGAAAGCTGGAGGGGAACAAAGCGGCAAAACCACGTGCGGCTGTCGGCCTGGCCAACCGCGCCATAGCCCGCCCTCACCCCCGGGTACCCACTCGTGGGTGCCCCTCCCGGAGGGAGAGGGGAGTCACCCGGTGAACCGCCGGCAGACAAGCGCGATGTTCTGCCCGCCGACGTGAAGATGCGAGAATTGGGCATTAGCAGAGCGAGTTCGCAAGCGATGGCCAGGACAACGTTTATCACCCTGGCGCCGATCGCCATGTGCGTGCTTGGACTGGCCGGAACGACGCGCGGAGCCGGGCAGCCAGCGCAGCCGCCCACGCCGCCCCGCAACTACCGTTTCGACGGGACCATGTCGCGCGAAGTGCTCGAGAACTACCTCTCTCGATCCATCTCGATGGAAGGCCTGCTGAACGGCAAGGGCGACCTCGACGACAACATCCGCATGCTCAAGACGACCGGCGCCAAGTTCATCGGACGGAGCCTCTGCCTATGGGGTGGCGAGGCCAATCTGCTCGGCAATCTCCAGCGCGCGAGCCGGCAGTTGCCAAAGGTCCGCAAGGCTGATGCGGAGATGATTCTGCAAGCTTGCATCTTCGAGATCGTGACCACCGAGGTGGAACAGGTTCCCGTGCCGGACTGGGCATTTGCCGCCCTCGGTCGGCCCGTGGAAAAACGAAACTTCCGCTACGCCGACATGCTCTATCCCGATGGCCGTTTCAAGAATCACTGGAGGGCGGGCCAATCGGTCCCCGACGTGAGCCGGCCGGAAACCAAGCTGTGGTTCTATTTCCTGGCAGCGTCGTTCATCGACGCGGGCTTCGAAGCGATCCACCTCGGGCAGACGGAATTGATGAACGGCAACGACCGGAGTCTCGATCATTATTCTCGACTGCTCGCCCTGGTACGGTCCTATGCGGCCAAGCACGCCCGCAGGCACATGATGCTGTGCGATTCCCACGTTCCCAGCGGCGGCCTGCTGCGGCAGGGACGACTGCTCATGGATTTCCACTCTTTCCCGCTGCGGATCATGGAGGTCCCCGATAAGCCCCAGGAGGCAATCCTGAAGGTCGGCTTTTCCGACAGCATCTACGGCCGCAGCAAGGGCGGTCTTACGCCGAGCGGGTGGAAGTGCGAGCACCTGCCCTACCTCGTGGAGATCGACAACTGGGGCGTCAGCCAGCAGCCGGGCAAGGCGAAGGCGGGAGGCATCTGGGTTTGGGGTTATGACGAAATCACCTGGTTTGCGCACCAGAGCCGGCAGTATCGCGGCGCGTGGCTGCGCTACGCCTGGGACTGGGTGCGACGGACGGACCCCAATGGCCATCTCCAAATGCCCGGCAGCCGCACGCTGGCCTCTCCGCTGGACCACAAGCGATGGTACTACGCCAACACGCCAAGCCCCGTGGTCCCCGACGGGCTGGGTGACGAGGAGGCGATTCGTGCCATCTGGGCCGCCGATTCGCAGGCCCACGCTGCTGGCGCGCCGTGAGCACGGCACCCGACCTGGCGCCCCCTGGATTGGCTCACCCCGTGAACCGCCGGCAGAGCAGCGCGATGTTCTGCCCGCCGAAGCCGAAACTGTTGGTCAAGGCCACGTCGCAGCGGGCAACCGGGCGCCGCAGGAAGTTCGCGAAGGGCTGATCGTAATGCCCCTATGCCAGGTGTATACTGTCCGTTTTGCCAAAACCGAACCTGTCCCGCTCTTCACCCTTAAGGGTGGGTTGGCCGAACAACGACATGCCCAACGAAGTCATACCGTATCTTGAGATGTGCCGGCGCGAAAGCGTCAGTCTTCAGCGCGGCATGAATTTCGAACTGCGGGACAATCACTCCGTAATCCTGATGTCGGTCCGTCCGGGTGCGCCCTATGCCGACAGGTTTGAGGACGACGGAGCCACGTTGATCTGTGAGGGACACGACGTGCCGACCTCACAGCAAAATCCGAACCCCAAGGCCGTGGACCAACCCGAACGGACCGAGAGTGGCAACCTAACCGAGAACGGTAAATTCCACGAGGCAGCCCAAGAATACAAATCTGGCAGGAGACTGCCAGAGCGAGTCAGGGTCTACGAGAAGATCAAGCAGGGCATCTGGTCATACAACGGGGTATTTCACCTGGTGGATTCCTGGAGAGAAGCATCACATGGGCGCCGGGTGTTCAAGTTCAAGCTGGTCGCAGTCGAGGGCGAAGACGACTTCAGCATTCCTGTACCAAAGCAATCTCAGTCCCGGCGAGTAATTCCAACATGGGTGAAGCTCGATGTATGGAAGCGAGATGGTGGCAAGTGCGTGCAGTGCGGAGTAGCCGAAAACCTACACTTCGACCATATCATCCCGTACTCCAAAGGCGGATCATCAAACACACCGGAAAATATTCAACTCCTGTGCGGGAAGCACAACATTCAAAAGCACGACAAGATTGAATGAACGGCCAGGAGGCACTTGCTTGCACTCTACGCTCCGCCCAGGGCGGCCAGGAGAGCAACCGGGAGGGGGAGAAAGCGGGCCAGGTCCGCTGTCGACAAGATGGATAACCGATGGAGGTCTCTATTCTGCCATAATCGCGGCCGGGATCGCCTGGGCACGCCTCACCCCGTGAACCGCCGGCAGAGAAGTGCGATGTTCTGCCCTCCGAACCCGAAACTGTTCGTCAAGGCCACGTCGCAGCGGGCCTGGCGGGCGACGTTGGGAATGTAATCGAGGTCGCACTCGGGGTCGGGCGTCTCGTAGTTGATCGTCGGCGGCAGGGCGTTGTCGCGGATGGCCAAGAGGCAGAAGATCAACTCGGTCGCCCCGGCGGCGGCAATCAGGTGCCCCATCATGCTCTTCGTGCTGGAAACGGGAAGGCGGTACGCCTGTGGCCCGAAGACCTGCTTGATGGCCAGCGTCTCGACCTTGTCGTTCACCGTGGTGCTGGTGCCGTGGGCGTTGATGTAGTGCACGGCGTCGGGGGGCAGGCCGGCGTCCTCCAGGGCCATCTGCATGCAGCGGATCGCGCCGCGGCCTTCGGGATGGGTGTCGGTGATGCGAAAGGCGTCGGCGGTCGAGCCGTAGCCCACGATTTCGCCGTGGATGGGAGCGCCGCGGGCCTGGGCCCGCTCGAGGGCCTCCAGCACAACCATGCCCGCCCCCTCCCCCAGCACGAACCCGTCGCGGTTGCGGTCGAAGGGGCGCGAGGCCTTGGTGGGCTCGTCGTTGCGGGTGCTCAGGGCGGTCAGCAGGTTGAAGCCGGTCACGCCGAAAGGGTGGATCATGGTGTGCGTGCCGCCGGCGAGCATGACGTCGGCCTCGCCGCGGCGGATGATCTCGACCGCCTCGCCGATCGCCTGGCTGCTGGCGGCACAGGCCGTGAGGCAGTTGAAGTTGGGGCCCTGGGCGTCGAAGAGGGCGGCCAGGTGGCCGGCCGGCATGTTCGGCTCCTGCTCCAGCTCGCAGACGGGGTGCAGCAGCTCGAGGCCCTTGCGGGTGAAGCGGTCCAGATCGAGTTTCGTCCCGCCGCCCAGTCCGGCAATCATCATTTCCGTGAAGCGGTCGAAGTCCTGCTGGCCTTCGCCGCTGCCGGTGTAGATGCCAAAGCGGGTGGGGTCCAGGGGGGCGTCGAGCAGTCCGGAGGCGGCTACCGCCTTCTTGGCCGCCCCGACGGCGAAGCGGGTATGCCGGCCCTGGAACTTCCAGTCGTCGGGATTCTCGCCGACGTCGGAGAGGTCCCAGTTGCGGACCTCGGCGGAGATCTTGGTGGGGAAGTTGCTGGCGTCGAAAAGCGTGGTGTAGCCCACGCCCGACTCGCCGGCCAAGAGCCGCGCCCAGGCCGTTTCCAGCTCGGCCCCCAGCGGCGTGACCAGGCCCATGCCGGTGATCACAACGCGTCGTCTCATGGCTGGACTTTCTGGCGGGCAGCGGTCTTCGGCGCGCCGGGCGACAGATCGCCGGGCCGCAGCAGGCGGGCGGGGGGCAACAGCGGGCTGCCGTCGGCGGCCCGGCCCACCCGGTACGCCCCCAACAGCCGCATCATCGACAGAAAGGCATCCGGCGAGAAGAACGTGCCCAGCCACGGGGCGTTCAGGTGGGCGAAGACGATTTCCGCCCGGGCCTGCAGCACCTCGCCCTTGTGGCTGGTGGCCGCAATGGCCGCTCCCTCGTCCTTGAGGTACTCGATGGTGGTCGTGTAGGTCAGCGTGTCGCCGGGGACGGCCTCGCAGAAGAACTCCACCTTGGGGATCTTGGCGAGGATCACCTTCTCGGTGAACTGGTTGTGCTCGCAGACCAGCAGCCCGCCCGTCTGCGCCATCCCCTCGATCACCAGCGAGTTAGGCAGCAGGGGATAGCGGGAGAAATGGTCGTGCAGGTAGTCCTCGGCCAAGGAGACGCACTTGATGGCCTTGGCGCGCCGCCCGCTCTCGAACTCGATGAAGCGATCTATCCAGTACCAGCGCATCAGGGCGTCACTTCCACTTTGCCTTCGACAAAGCGGCACATGTCGGCCACGGTGAGCAGATTGCCGAAGTCCTGCACCACGGGGTTCTTGGCGAACTCGTCCAAGCTGGCGAACGGCATCCGCTTGCGCAGCTCCGCGAGGCCCAACTCCGTGACCCGCCCATCCTGGACGTACTTGGGGTCGGTCAGCACGTCCTCGGGGAACAGCTCCCCGCGGGGGATCTTGATGTCGAAGGCCTTCTCCAGGCGGAAGACGATGTCGAGGAAGTCGATGGACTCGGCCCCGAGGTCGCCGACCAGGGTGGCCTCGGGCTGGATCTCGTCGTCATCGACCCCGAGCGCTTCGACCAGGGCAACCTTGATCTTTTCGTAGATTTCTTCCTTCGTCGGCATGTCGCTGGACCTCCAGAGTTATCAATCGTTTGGGTTCAATACCCTCCCAAGCTCAACCCGCCGTCGACCCGCAGCACCTGCCCGGTGACGTAGGCCGCATCGTCGCTGGCCAGGAAGGCCACGACGCGGGCGACCTCTTGCGGCTGTCCCACGCGTCTTAAGGGGATGATTTCCTTCAACCGCGGCCCCACCAGATTGCGCACCGGCGCGCTCAAGCCGGTCTCGATCATCCCCGGGGCAACGGCATTCACGCGGACCTGGCGGGGCGCCAACTCCTTGGCCAGCGCATGCGTCAGGCCGTTCACGCCCCCCTTGCTGGCGGCGTAGTTGACCTGGCCCCGTGCGGCGAACTCCGCGGCCGTGCTGGAAATGTTCACGATACTCCCGCTGCGCTGCATCAGCATCGGCTGCACCACTGCGCGGCAGAAGTTGTAGGTCCCGCCCAGGTTCACCTCCAGCACGTCGCGCCATTGCTCTTTGGTCATGGTTCCCATCAGGCCATCCCGTACGATGCCCGCCGAGTTCACCAGCACGTCCAGTCGCTGCCACGCGCCAAGCACTTGCTCGACCAGCTCAGCCGCTCGCTCGGCGTCGCGGACGTCGGCCTGGAAGGCGCGGACCTGGCCGGGGCCGTCCTTATACTCTTCCGTCAGGGCCTGGGCGGCCTCCTCCACCTCGCTGAGGTCCACCAGCGCCACCCGAGCACCCTCGGACAACAACTGGGCGACGCACGCCCGACCGATACCTCGGCTGCCGCCGGTCACCAGTGCCGTCTTGCCTTCAAATCGCATCATAACGAACCCTTGGGTCGAGAACCAAACCACCCTCTGCCAAGTCTTATCGTTGGTCTTTCGTGGGTAGGTCTTCGTGCCTCGACCCGCCCTGTCGTTAGCTTGCCTACTGCGCCACTGGCGGTCCCGGCTGGTAAAGCAGCGTCAACAGGTTCCGCATCTCCTGCCGAATACCCTCATCCACCGACGTCTCGGCCAGGCCCCGATCGGCCAGGTTGTATCGCTCCAACACGAGCCGGGCACTGACCGTCGTCCGGCCGTCGACCGTCCCCTGGGCCTTCAGTTTCGTCTCCCTTGGGCCGTGCGAAAGGACCTCCGCCGTGACCGTCAAGGTCTGGCCCGGCTCGATGAACTGCCCGTACTTCACGTTCGTGGCCTGCTTCAGGACCACCATGCTATGGGCAAAATCCTCGCTGAGCCGCACCAACCAGGCCGCGGCCTGCGTCATCGCCTCCAACATCAAGACCCCCGGCATGACGGGAAAGCTGGGGAAGTGGTCGGCCAGGTACTCTTCCGCCATGGTCAGGGATTTGATCGCCGTGAGCCGTACCTCGGGCTGAAACTCAACAATCCGGTCGACGAGCAAAAAACGCATGGCACGGCGAGAAGCTGATGGGTCTGGGTGGGATCCGAGCGCCCAAAGGGCTCTTGCTGCTAACGGTGAGAAACGACAAGAAGCCTTTCCATGTGACTGGGGTGGATGTCATTTCCAACCGCGCAGCGTGCAAAACATGCCAGTATAACGGCCCTCCCCCGTCTCGACAACCGCACAACCGGTCTGGGGGGCGTTTTCGGGCAGCCTGTTCATTGGGATGCCATTTTGGCAGACGTGGCTGCAACCCTTCAGGCTAGCATCCCTGGTTAAGGCTGTCCATAGCCGTGGGGCTGCGGATGATTTCAAGTGCCACCTTTAGGGGTGGGTAACGCCCATCGCCGCCGCGGGTACGATGTTTCCCCGGTGATCGTGTGCTACACTGTCTCATCTGTCGCCAGCGGTCCGTCCACGCAGGAGGAGCCGACATGCCGTGCCGCGGGGTCCGGGGAGCCACCACCGCCGATTCGAACAGTCCAGCGGATATTGTGCGGGCCACCCGGGAGTTGCTGGCCCTGATGATCCGCCGCAACGGGATCCGTCCGGATGACGTGGCCAGCGCGATTTTTTCCACGACGCCGGACCTGGACGCGGAGTTTCCGGCCCTGGCGGCGCGGCAGTTGGGCTGGTTCGACGTGGCCTTGATGTGCACGCACGAGCTGGACGTGCCCGGCTCGGTCCGCCGCTGCATTCGCATCCTGGTCCACTGGAACACGGACAAGCCCCCGGGCGAGATCGTACACGTTTACGTCAAGGAGGCCGCGCACCTGCGGCCGGACCGCACGCAGTTGCCCCCGGTGGACTGGGACGAGCTGGAGCGGTGGATCACCGAGCGGCTGCAGGACGCCCCGCCCAGCCGAAAATAGACAGTTGTCAGTGGTCAGTGGTCAGTGGCCAGTTGATGGGGCTTGACTTGCCCCAGAGAATCTCTGTGCGGCACGGGTCTCCCTCTGTTCGGCGCGGGTCTCCCTCTGTTCGGCGCGGGTCCCCCGACCCCGCCGCTGCCGCTGTTCGGCGCGGGTCTCCCGACCCCGCCGCTGCCGTCAAGGAGTCTTTCCATGAAACCCACGGACATCCTCAGTAGCGAACACCGCGTGATCGAGCAGGTCTTGTCTTGCCTGGAGAAGATGCTCGATCAGGCGGCCGCCGCAGGCCGCCTGGAGCCGCAGCCGGCCAAGGACGCGGTGGCCTTCTTCCGCAACTTCGCCGACCGCTGCCACCACGGCAAGGAGGAGGCGCATCTCTTCCCGGCGATGGAGGCCCGCGGCTTCCCCCGCCAGGGCGGTCCGACCGGCGTGATGCTCCAGGAGCACGAGCAGGGCCGGGCGTGCGTCCGCGGCATGGACGAGGCCATCGACGAGGCCGCCCGCGGCCAGCGCGAGGCCCTGGATCGCTTCACCCGCTTCGCCCGCCAGTACATCAGCCTCCTCCGCGCTCACATCGAGAAGGAGGACCATTGCCTGTTCGCCATGGCCAACCAGGCATTTAGCGATCAGGACCAGGAGGAGTTGCTGCGGGCCTTCCAGCGGGTCGAGGCCGAGGAGATGGGCCGCGGCACGCACGAGACCTTCCTGGCGATCGCCGACAGCCTGGCCGACCGTTACGGGGTGCCCCGCGCCGCGACCCCCGCGCCATCCTGCGGCCACGGCAGCCGCCCCTGCGGGCATTAGACGTAGACCCATCGGCTGGTGGCGGCGGATTGCAGGGGGTATCATGGAACTGGCCGGGGAGATGGCGTCTGCTCTGGAGGGAAGGCCATGACCACTTGCAAGTGCTGGGCAGCGGCGTTCGTCGGAATCGTGTTGCTCCCGGCTGTTGCGGCGAGTGCTGATCCGGCCGCGGAAGCCTGCCAAAAGGGCAAGTCTTGCCTGGAGAAAGGGGATGACGTTTCGGCCATCGCTGCGTTCACGGAGGCCGTCCGCCTCAATCCGAAGGATGCCGATGCGTATTACCACCGCGGCCTTGCCCACGAGAGGAAGGGTGACTACGACAAGGCCGTTGCCGACTTCAGCAATGCCATCCGACTGGACCCGAAAGATGCCGTTACCTACTGTATGCGAGGCATCGCCTACAAGGACAGGGGCGATCTCGACAAGGCCATTGCCGATCACACGGAGGCCATCCGGCTGAACCCGAAATATGCCGCTGCCTATTGGATGCGAGGCATAGCCTACAAGAACAAGGGCGAATACGACAAGGCGATTGCCGACTACACCGACGCCGTCCGGCTGAACCCGAAGGATGCCCGTGTCTATTCCACGCGGGGCTTCGCCCACGTGAAAAAGGGCGACTACGACAAGGCTATCGCCGACTTCAGCGAAGCCATCCGGCTCGACCCGAAGGATGCCCAGGCGTTCTGCAACCGGGGCAATGCGCAACTCAGGAAAGGCGATTTCGACACAGCCATCGCCGACTACGACGAGGCGATCCGGCTGGACCCGAAGGTGGCCAAGGCGTATTACGGCCGGGGCGTGGCCCGCGGAAAGAAGGGCGACCAAGCCAAAGCGGAAGAGGATTTCGCCCAGGCCAAGAAGCTCAGCTACAAGGGCGAGTAGGTCCGAAGTCGCTGCTTAACGCCATGGACGTTTAGCGGGCGACCATGCTGCGCACGGTGCCCTGCCCGCCGAGTGAAGCGCGGGCCAACCGGCGCTCGGCGGGCAAGCCCGCCCGCTAAACTGCACCCCTACCCCCGGCTTTCAACTCTGCGATCAGGGCGTCCAACGCCTCGCGGAGCCGGGGGAGAATCTCGTCGTAGGAAAACGCCCCCAAGGGCGTGGCGCCGCGCTTCAGGTTGACCGAATTCGGCCCGCACCATAGACCCAAATCCGCCGAGTCGGTCTCGCCGGGGCCGTTCACGCGGCAGCCCATCACGGCAATGGTGATCGGCCAAGCCGCGGCGTAGCGGGTTGCCTCGCGGACCTTCTCGGCCAGCTCGACGAACGCGGCATTCTGCACGCGGGAACAGCTCGGGCAGGCGATAATGTCCAGCCCCGGCGACGGCTCGGCCGCAGCAGGCCGCCCCGCCGCAATGTCCGCAAGAATCTGCCGGCCCGCCTGGACCTCCTCGTGCTTTCGGGCGGCGGGCACCGTGAGCGAGACGCGGATCGTGTCGCCGATGCCCAGCGGCAGGAGTCGCTCCAGGGCCCGCCGCGTCTTGAGGATGCCCTCCGGCGGCATGCCGGCCTCGGTCACGCCCAGGTGCAGCGGCACGTCCGGCCGTTGGTGGGCAAACCGCCGGTTCACCTCGACCACCTTCGCCGGGTCGGAGTCCTTCAGCGATACGCAATAGCGGGTGAACCCCAGGTGGTCCAAGAACTCGCAGTGCGCCAGCGCGCTAGCGAGCATCGGCTGGAGGACGTCGCCGGGGGCGTAGTGCTCGCGAAATGCGGGGGCCACCGAGCCGCAATTGACGCCCACCCGCAGCGCACAGTCGTTCCGCCCCGCCACGTCGGCCAGCAGTCGCACCTTGTCCTGCCACGGCCGCTGGGGCTCGTGGTGATGGAGATGGCCCGGGTTGTAGCGGATCTTGTCGACCCAGAGGGCCACGTCGGCTGCCAGGCGATAGTTTTCCTGGAGGTCGACGGACAGGTTCGCCGCGGTTCGCCGGCGGATCTCGGCCAGCGCTGCGGCGTCCTGCCGCGTATCCACGGCCACCCGGACGACCGCGGCCCCGGCCCGCACCAACTGCTCCACCTGGGCCACCGTGGCGACCAGGTCGGTCGTCTTCGTCGCGCACATGCTCTGCACGGCAATCGCGTGACCGGCCCCAATGGTTACGGAGCCGATGCGGACACTGCGGGTTGGGTTGCG
>Ga0181527_1004179_pt1 | contig 12472 bp, 9 predicted proteins | sample PEATcosm2014_Bin_30_FD_119762 | JGI IMG/M metagenome (GOLD analysis project Ga0181527, IMG submission 119762) | Peatland microbial communities from MTU Mesocosm Facility, Houghton, MI, USA - PEATcosm2014_Bin06_60_metaG | ecosystem: Environmental > Terrestrial > Soil > Wetlands > Peat | place...
CACCAGCAGCCCGAAGCAGACGCAGGTCAGGGCGTCGGCCCAGAAGAGCCAGATGAAGCCGCGCTGGGCGAGCACCCCGCCGACCACCATGGCGATCGAGAAGCCGAGGTTGATGGCCCAGAACAGCAGCCCGTAGGCGCGCGGCTGGTCCGCGGGAGGGACCAGGTCGGCCACCATCGCCTGGACGGCCGGGCGGTAGAGGTCGAGGAGGATGCCCAGCAGGGCGGCCGCGCCGAAGGTGAACGCGAGGGTGGGCGCGTAGCCGAGCAGCAGCTCGGCCGCGGCCGTCCCGATCATCCCGCCGGCCAGGGTCCAGCGCCGCCCGTAACGGTCGGCCAGATAGCCGCCGACGGGTTGCGAGACCAGTGAGCCGAAGCCGGCGACGCTCACCACCGCGCCTGCCGTGGTCAGGCTCTGGTGCTCGGAGCCGGTCAGGTAGAGGACGAGGAAGGGGCGAACGAAGGTGGCCGTCCGGTTGATCAGGGTCCCGCTCCAGATCACCCAGAAGTGACCCGACAGCCCTCCCACGCGCGCCCGCACTGCGGCTCCGAGTCGCGACCGCGGCGGGGGCGGGAGCGGACCGACCGGCTCGTCCATCGGCCTACCATGCCAGACGTGCCGGAGAGGATGGAGACCCCCGCGGCCGGCCGGATCGCGGGGCGGCTCGACGCCGTCCGGCGTCGCCTGGCTCGGGCCGCCGAGAGTGCCGGCCGGGATCCGGCCGCCGTGCGGCTGATCGCCGTGACCAAGACGGTGGCCCCGACGCGCATCGCCGAGGCGGTCGCCGCCGGGGTCACCGAGGTGGGTGAGAACCGGGTTCAGGAAGCCCGGCTCAAGCATGCCGGCGTGCCCCCCGGGGTCCGCTGGCACCTGATCGGGCATCTCCAGAGCAACAAGGCGGCCCTCGCCGCCCAGCTCTTCGACACCGTCCACTCGCTGGATTCCGCGCGGGTCGGCGCGGCCCTCGCCCGCCATCGCGACCCCCGGCGCGGCCCGATCCAGGGCCTCCTGGAGGTGGACTTCACCGGCCTTCCGGGCCGGACCGGGGTCTCGCCGGAGGGCGCCGCCGAGCTGCTGCGGGGGCTCGCCGGTCACCCCGCCCTGAGCCTGGCCGGTCTGATGACCATCGCCCCCTTCGGTGATCCCGCCAGCGCCCGGGACTGCTTCCGCCGCCTCCGGGAGCTGCGCGACCGGCTCCAGGTGGAGCTGGGGGTCGAGCTCCCCGAGCTGTCGATGGGGATGAGCGACGACTTCGAGATCGCGGTCGCGGAGGGGGCGACCATGGTCCGGCTGGGCAGGGTCATCTTCGGGGAGCGGCCGGCCACGGGGGTCGAGCCGCCTGGCTGACCGTTATCCTTGCCCGACAATGGCCGCCCCACCGCGCTTCGCCGCCGTCGAGAGCAGGGCCCAGCTCGCCGAGGCCGAGCGCGCCGTCCTCGAGCGCTGGAAGCAGGACGACGTCTTCCGGCGCAGCCTCGCGCTCCGTCGGGACGGGAAGCCCTACGTCTTCTACGAGGGACCCCCCACCGCCAACGGCAAGCCCGGCATCCACCACGTGCTGGCGCGCTCCTTCAAGGACCTCTTTCCCCGCTACCGGTCGATGTGCGGATACTCCGTGGAACGGAAGGGCGGCTGGGACACCCACGGGCTGCCGGTCGAGCTGGAGGTGGAGAAGTCGCTCCACATCAGCGGCAAGAAACAGATCGAGGAGTTCGGGGTCGCCCGCTTCAACGACCTCTGCCGCGCCTCGGTCGCCAAGTACATCGACGAATGGGAGGCGATGACCGAGCGGCTCGGCTTCTGGATCGACATGGACGATCCGTACCGGACCTACGACGGCACCTACATCGAGTCGGTCTGGTGGAGCCTCAAACAGCTCTGGGATCGCGACCTCCTCTACCAGGACTACAAGGTGACTCCCTACTGCCCGCGGTGCCAGACCTCGCTCTCCTCCCACGAGCTCTCCCAGGGCTACCAGGACGACGTGCCCGACCCCTCCATCTACGTGAAGTTCCGGCTCACCGGGGGAGACGACGTCTCACTGCTCGCCTGGACCACCACCCCCTGGACCCTGCCCGGCAACGTCGCGCTCGCGGTGCACCCCGACGCCGCGTACGTCGAGGTCGAGCAGGGCGGGGTGCGCCTGATCCTCGCTCGGGCGCGCCTGGAGGTCCTCGACGGCGACTACACGGTCATCCGGGAGCTGCCCGGAAGCGAGCTGGTCGGCCGCACCTACGAGCCGCTGTTCACGGACATGCTCCCCGAGGGGAAGGCCTTCCTGGTGCTGGCGGCTCCCGGGCTGGTGTCGATGGAGGAGGGGACCGGGATCGTCCACACCGCGGCCGCCTACGGCGAGGCCGACCTGGAGCTGTGCCGCAGGGAGGGGGTCGCGGTGCGCCACGTCGTCGGCCTCGACGGACGCTTCCTCGAGGGGCAGACGCGCTATCGCGGTCTCTTCGTCAAGGACGCCGACCCGCGGATCATCGCCGACCTCCAGGCCGAGGGCCGCCTCTACAAGTCGGGCCAGGTCCGCCACTCCTACCCCTTCTGCTGGCGCTGCGACACCCCGCTGCTCTACTACGCGCTCACCTCCTGGTTCATCCGCACCACGGCGGTGAAGGAGCGGCTGATCGAGAACAACCGGAGTGTCAACTGGCAGCCCGAGCACATCCGCGACGGCCGGATGGGCAACTGGCTGGAGAACCTTGTCGACTGGAACCTCTCGCGCACCCGTTACTGGGGAACGCCGCTGCCGATCTGGGTCTGTGCGGAATGCGACGCCCGACGCTGCGTCGGCAGCGCCGCCGAGCTGGGGCTCACCCCGCAGGACGACCTGCACAAGCCCCACATCGACGAGGTCGTCCTCACCTGCGAGAGCTGCGGAGCCGCCATGCACCGCGTCCCCGACGTGATCGACGGCTGGTACGACAGCGGGGCGATGCCCTTCGCCCAGCTCCACTATCCGTTCGAGAACCGGGAGCGCTTCGCGGAGCGCCATCCCGCCGACTTCATCTGCGAGGCGATGGACCAGACCCGGGGCTGGTTCTTCTCCCTGCTCGCCGAGAGCACCCTGCTCTTCGACAAGCCGGCCTATCGCAACGTGATCTGCCTCGGCCTGGTCCTCGACCGGGACGGCCGCAAGATGTCGAAGCACGTCGGCAACATCGTCGACCCCACCCTGACCTTCGCCGAGTTCGGAGCCGACGCCACCCGCTGGTACTTCTACAGTGCGGTGGCCCCGGGGAGCGACTACCGGGTGTCCCCGGAGCTGATCCGGGACGTGGTCCGCCGTTTCATCCTCACCCTCTGGAACACCTACAAGTTCTTCTGCGAGTACGCCCGGATCGACGGCTGGGACCCCGGCGGCCCCGCACCGGCGGTGGGCGAGCGCCCGGAGCTGGATCGCTGGTGCCTCGCCCGCCTGGCGGAGTCCGTGGACGGGGTGCGGATGGCTCTCGACGCCTACGACCCCACCGCCGCAACCCGACTCATCGAGGTGTTCGTGGAGGACCTCTCGAAGTGGTACGTGCGCCGATCGCGGCGGCGCTTCTGGAAGTCGGCCGCGATCGACGACACCGACAAGCGCGCCGCCTACGCCACCCTCTTCACCTCATTGGGCGTCCTCTCCCGCCTGCTGGCGCCGTTCATGCCCTTCCTGGCGGAGCGGATCTACCGCAACCTGAGTGGGCACGAGGCCGGCGAGCCGCTGCCGGGGCATCCCGACTCGGTGCACCTCACCGACTACCCGAGCACCTCGCCGGCCTGGCGCGATCCCGCCCTGGTGGAGGAGATGGCCCGGCTGCGCCGGCTGGTCGAGGATGGCCTCGCCGCTCGCGAGACGGCCGGTATCGGGGTTCGCCAGCCCTTGCGCGAGGCGACCGTCCGCGGGGGGCGCCTCTCCGCCGAGCTGGAGGCGATATTCGCGGAGGAGCTGAACGTCAAGGCCGTCGGGTACGCCGAGGCGGCCGGTGACGACCACGAGACCGTCACCCTGGACACCACGATCACCGACGAGCTCCGCCTCGAGGGGCTGGTCCGCACCGTCTCGCGCAAGGTCAACGACCTCCGCAAGCAGGCCGGGCTGGCGCTCGACGACCGGATCCAGCTCCGGGTGGAGGCGGACGGCGAGCTTCGCCGCGCCATCGACGCCCATCACGACCACCTGATGGCCGAAGTGCTGGCAACCGGCATCAGCTTCGGCCGGGGGGAGGTGCTCAGCGAGTGGTCGGGAAATCTCGGCGGAGAGCCGTGCTGGCTGGGCGTGAGCCGTTGACCCCGACCGAGCCCACCGGGGCGGCGGACTGGCAACCCAACCTGGCCGAGCCGACCCTGGGGGCGGGGGAGGAGCCGGCCCCCGCCAACCCGGGGGCCGCGCCGGTCTCCGTCAAGCCGGGGCCCGCGCGGCCCCCCACCGGCCCGGCGCGGAGCCTGCGGAGCACGCGGCGCCGCTACACCATCCTGCTCACCACCGCCATCGTGGTGATCGCTCTCGACCACCTCACCAAGTGGCTGGTCAGCACCCACGTCGTCCTCGACACCCAGGTCCCCGCCGGGTCGCCGGTGACCATCCACTACATCCAGAACTCCGGGGCAGCCTTCGGTCTCTTCCCCCAGTTCGACTTCCTCTACCTGGTGGTGGCGGCGGTCGTCGCCGGCTACATCCTCGTCTACGGGCCGAGCATGGGTGGGGGGATGCTCCGCCTCCTGGCATTGGGCTGCATCCTCGGAGGATCGATCTCCAACGGGGTCGACCGCCTGGCCCAGGGGTACGTGGTCGACTTCATCGACTTCCACTTCTGGCTCTTCCAAATCTTCAACGTGGCCGACATGGGGATCGTGGGTGGCATGCTGGTGATCGTGTACCAGCTCGGAATCCGCCACGACAGCGTGGCCTCGGGATAGTGGCACCGCCCGTGGCGGTCGTTGACGCCGTCCGCCTCGACCTCTGGCTGGCGCGGGAGCGCGGCATCACCCGGCACGCGGCCCAGACCCTGATCGCGGCCGGGGCGGTGCGGGTCAATCTGCGGCCCGGCCGCGCGGGGCAGAGGATCGGACCTGGCGACCGCGTCGACGTGGGTCCTCTCCCCGCGACCTCCCCCGCGACCTCCCCCGCGACCAGTCCGGCGCCGGCGGGGCCCGCCCCCGCGGTGGAGCTGGTCGTGGTCTACGAGGACGAATGGCTCGCCGTCATCGACAAGCCGGCCGGCCTGGTGGTCCACCCCGCCCCCGGGCATCCCCACGGGACACTGGCCGACGGGCTCCGTCAGCGCGGCGCGGTCTGGTCCCTGCTGGGCGGGGAGGAACGACCCGGGATCGTGCACCGTCTCGACCGCGACACCTCCGGTCTGCTGGTGGTCGCCAAGTCGGAGCAGGCGCACCGCCACCTCGCCGCCCAGCTCCAGGAGCGCAGCCTCGCCCGCGTCTACTGGACGCTGGTCCACGGCTCGCTCACCGAAGCCACCGCCACCGTCGACGCGCCGATCGGACGCGACCCCCGCGATCGCAAGCGGATGGCCGTGGTGGACGGCGGCCGCGCCGCCGTCACCGACTTCCGGGTGCTGGCCCGCCACCCGCGGGCCACCGAGCTGGAGGTCAGGCTGCGCACCGGCCGGACCCACCAGATCCGCGTCCACCTCGCCTACACCGGACACCCGGTGCTCGGCGATCCGGTGTACGGCCGGCGCGGCGACGGCGCGGCGCGGCTGGCCCTGCACGCCTGTGAGCTCAGATTCGTCCATCCGGCGGACGGGCGCGCGATGGCCTTCGAGTCGCCGCTCCCCGTCGAGCTGGCCCGGCTGCGCGACGCGGCGCGCGAGGGCCGCACGTGAGCCAGGGACTCCCTGCCGCTGCCGGGATCGCCGCCGAGCGGCCACGGCTCTCCAGTTCGCCGGGGCGTCTCATCGTCCTCTCCGGGCCCAGCGGCGTGGGCAAGGACACCGTGCTCCAGGAGCTCTTCCGGATCGCCCCGTGGCTCCACTACTCGGTCTCCTACACCACCCGGCCGCCGCGGCCGGGGGAGGTGGACGGCGTCGCGTATTCGTTCGTCGACGAGGCCGGCTTCCAGGCCCTGCGGGATCGCCACGAGCTGCTCGAATACGCCCGGGTCCACGATCACTGGTACGGGACCGGCGAGGCGCGGGTGAGGGCCAGCCTGGCGCGGGGAGAGGACATCGTCCTCAAGATCGACGTCCAGGGGGCGGCCTGGATCCGCCCCCGGGTGCAGGGAGCGATCTTCATCTTCCTGCTGCCCCCGAGCCCGGAGGAGCTGCGCCGGCGGTTGACCGAGCGGGCCACGGAGTCCGCCGACAGCCTCGAGCTGCGCTGGGAGAATGCGCGCAGGGAGATGGCCGACCAGGACCAGTACGACTACCGGGTGATCAATGACGACGTCCACCGTGCTGCGCGCGAGATCCTCGGCATCATCGAGCGCAGGCGCGCGCGGCCGGTGGACCAGTGATGGGAGGTGAGCAGGTGGCAGAGCTGGAGGGCCGGAGGGCCCTGGTCTACGTGGGCGGCAGCATCGCCGCCATCAAGGCTGGCGACGTGATCACCCTGCTGCGCCGCCGAGGCGCCGACACCCGGGTGGCCATGACCGCGTCGGCCACCCGCTTCATCACCCCGCTCTCGCTGCAGAGCCTCTCCGGTCACCCCGTCGTGAGCGACCTCTTCCGCGAAGCCCACGGGCGTCCGGCAGGTCGAGGTGCCCCGCTCGCCGAGGGCGGGGAGGCGGCTCACGGCATGGAGCACCTCGCCCTCTCCGCGTGGGCCGAGCTGCAGGTCGCCGTGGCCGCCTCCGCCAACCTCATCGCCCGGCTCGCCCTCGGCCTCGCCGACGATGCGGTGACCGCCACCGCCCTCGCCTGCCGGGCGCCGCTCGTGATCGCGCCGGCGATGGAGACGGCGATGTGGGAGCACCCCGCGACCCAGGGACACGTCGAGACCCTGCGCGGGCGGGGCGTGACCTTCGTCGGCCCGGTCGCCGGGCGGCTGGCCAGCGGCCGCGAGGGGATCGGCCGGATGGCGGAGGCCGCCGAGATCGTCGAGGTCGCGGCGGGTCTGCTGCAGGGCACCCCAGAGCCGCCCCCGGCAATCGCCGACCTCCCCTCGGGGCTGATCGGGTACCCCGACGCCGGCGGTGAGTAGCCAGGCCGGGACCAGATGACCGCACCCGGATCCCATCCCTCGCCGCTCTGGGGTCGACGGGTGGCGGTCACCGCCGGGGGCACGCGCGAGCCCATCGATCCGGTTCGGTTCCTCGGCAATCGCTCCAGCGGCAAGATGGGCAACGCTCTCGCCGCCGCCTGCCGCGAGGCGGGCGCCGAGGTGGAGCTGATCACCGCCGCGCCTCCTCCGCCCCCCACGCCCGGCGTCTCGGTCGTCGGGGTGGAGACGGCCGACGAGATGCAGGCCGCGGTCTGGGCGGCGCTCGAGCGAGCCGACGTCCTGCTGATGGCCGCGGCCGTCGCCGATTACCGCCCTCGCGAGGTGGCCGGCCGCAAGCTCAAGAAGACCGGCGGCGGGATGACCCTGCTGCTGGTTTCCACCGTCGACATCCTGGAGGCCATCCGGACCCATCCTCGCCGTGAGAGCGTCCTGGTGGTCGGCTTCGCCGCCGAGACCGACGACCTGCTCGCCAACGCCGCGGAGAAGCTGCGCCGCAAGGGCCTCGACCTCATCGTCCTCAACGACGTCAGCGCGCCCGGGGTGGGGATGGGGGCGGACGACAACGCCATCACCGTCCTCGACCAGGGCGGCGTGGTGCTCACCGTCGATCGCTCCCCCAAGATCGATGTCGCCCGGCGCCTGGTCGCCCTGGTCGGCGAACGGCTGGAGAGCCGTCCTCGGGCCTGAGCGAGCCGGGTCCTGCACCGCCGGCGCCATCCGGCCCGATAGCCGGCGCCATCCGGCCCATCGTCGCACCTCTGGTACCATCGCTGAACTGGTTATGGACACGCGGAGGCTGTTGCCGAACTCGTGGTCGTGAGAAAATGGACGCGGCTCTCAACGCAGCAGACGACGTAGCGGAGGGCGGGGCGGTGATGGGGCGCAAGGCAGTCGAGCCCAAGCTGTATGTGAGCTTCTCGCTGGACGCGGTTGTCCCCGCGAACCATCTGGTGCGGCGGCTTGCTGATGCCGTCGACCTGAGCTTCGTCAGGGGACTCGTCCGACGTTATTACAGCCACACGGGCAAACCGTCGGTGGACCCGATCGTGCTCTTCAAGCTGGTGCTGCTCGGGTACTTGTTCAACATCACCAGTGAGCGTCGGCTCTGTGAGGAAGCGGGGTTGAACCTTGCCTGGCGGTGGTACTTGGGCTACGAGCTCGACGAGCCGATCCCTGACCACAGCGTGCTGAGCAAGGCGCGGAGTCGCTATGGCGCAGCCGTCTACGAGCGCTTCTTCCGGCGGATCGTCCAATTGTGCGAGGCGCGAGGACTGATCCAGGGTGACGTCCTTTTCGTGGATGCCACGATGGTCAAGGCCAACGCGTCGCCTCAGTCGCTACGTTCCCGCGCGCTGCTGGGCCAGCGAGTGCTCCAGCCCAGGGAGTTCGTCGCCCAGCTCTGGACGGTGAACGACGAGGCGGCGGAGGAGGTGGAAGGCCCCGGGACCGGGCGGGGCGGACGCCCGAGGACGGATCACCCGAAAGGGCTGCAGTCACGGGCGGTGACCAACGAGCTGAGCGTCAGTCCGACCGATCCGGATGCGCAGATGTTCCGCAAGCCCGGCAAGACGCCCCTGCTCTCTCACAAAGCCCACATGGCCGTCGATGGGGGGCGAGCGGGCATCATCACCGCGGTGGAGGTCCGACCTTCCTGCGAGGCGGACAGCCATGTGGTACCCGCGATCCTGGCCCGGCATGAGCTCGCGGTGGGCCGGCGGGCGCGGGAGCTGGTGGGCGACCGCGGTTACGGGACTGCGGCGGCGAACCAGGCCTGCGAGGAGCGCGGTGTGACCGCAACCTTGGCGATGCGCTCCTTCAGCAACGCCCACGGCGGCCTTCAGCGGGACCAGTTCACCTTTGTTGCCGACCGGGACATCTTCATCTGCCCCACCGGACAGGAACTGCGCTTCTCGCAGCAGAACCGCCCTTTCCGAACCAACATCTACCGGCCTTCTCGAGGGACGTGCCGGGCCTGTCCGCTGAAGCCGGAGTGCGCTCCGGGACGGGCTGAGCGCACCGTGTCGCGGCGCTGGGACGGTGACCTCTGGGAGGGTTGGCAGACGCACCTTCAATCCCGACACGCGCGGCAGATGCTCCGGCGCCGCCAGGTGGTGAGCGAGCGAGCTTTCGCGGTTGGGAAGGAGCACCATGGGCTCGGTCGCGCCCAATTCAGAGGCCGCTCCAACATGCGGATCCAGGCCCTGATGACGGCAGCGGCGATGAACCTGTCGCAGCTCGCAAGGTTCCTCCCGGTCCGCAACGCCGGCGTGGCCGCAGCCACCACCAGCTCCTTCCCCGTCCACGGTCGGACCCACTCAGCCCCTTGCCTGCGACCCCATCACCGCGGCGCCTGGCCGCACACGCCGCATGTGCGCCGGCGGCAACGCGGCTCTCCCTCCTAGTCCTGAGCACCCCTTCGGCAACAGCCTCCGCGTGTCCTTAACCTCATCCACGACATATGGGGGGTCGGCTGCCCGGCGCCCAGGCGGCCCGCCGCCCGGGGCCCAGGCGGTCCGCTGCCCGGCGCCCAGGCTGCCCGCCGCCCGCCGCCCAGGCGGTCCGCTGCCCGGCGCGATCAGCGCGTCCCGGCGCGACGGCTGCGGTCGCGGCCGCGGCTATGCCGTCGCCTCGGCCCGCGGGGCCGGGCTGTGCCGCCGGCGCCGCCACACCGCCCAACCGATGATCAGCAGGATCAGCGCCGGGATCGCGGTCACCAGGACCTCCACGGCCACGGCGGCGATCGCGAGCAGGTTGTTCCAGCCCTTCGACACCCCGCTGCTCACCGAAGGCCCGGTGGCGGCCTTGACCGTGACCGCCCCGCGCTCGGTGAGGCGCACGGTGGCGCTCGCGTAGGTCACGGCCTGGTCGAGGGTGGTGAGCTGCCCCTGGTCGGTGTCGATCGAGGTCTCGACGTCCTCGATCTGCTGCTCCAGGGTGGTGATGTCGTCGAGCGAGGTGGCCTTGGCGAGCAGTCCCTGGAGCGCGGTGAGGTGCGCCTGCGCGGAGGTCAGGCGCGCGTTGAGATCGACGATGTCCGAGGTGTCGTCGACGCTCGCGAAGTTGATCGAGGAGGCCGTGAAGTCGGAGGGCAGGCTGTTGAGCAGGCTGGCCATCTGGGCGGTGGGGATGGCCACGGTCACCGACCCGCTGACGATCCGCCCCTTGGAGTTCGGTGCGGTCGCCGACCTCACCACGTACCCGCCCAGCGCGACGGCGTCGGCGATGACGGTGTCGAAGGAGGAGAGGAAGCTGCCGGCCGGCACCGTGTAGGCCGCGGTCACCGAGCGGGCCACGTCGGTCCCCGGTGTGCCCACCACGATGTCGCCCGCGGAGGTGGTCGAGGCGACGGCCGGGGCGCCCGCCGACGCCCCAGCCCCGGAGCTTGCCGACTTGCCGCTCGAGCCGGAGGAGCCGGCGTGGGAGCCCCCGGTGCTGGGACCGGCTGTGAGAGCTCCGGCGGCCGGGGCGTTGACCGCAGAACCGAACTCGACGCTGCTCTGGGTGGCCCCAGCGCTGCGGGTCGCCGCCGACCCGCAGCCGGCCACGACCGCGAGACCGGCGATGGCCAGGGTGCTCAACAGGATCCGTGGCGCGTTCATGGGACACCTCGCTCAGTGGGCATGCACGCCTATGACGCGCGGCCGCGTCCCGCGGTTCCCGGGGTGGCCGGAGCGGCTTCGCCCGCCCCCCCGCGGCGCGCATCATGCTGGCCAGTGACCGCACCGGTGTTCGTCTCGGTCGTGCCCGACACCCGGGGGATGCTGCCCCAGGAGCGGTACACGTACAGCGTCCCCGATGATCTGTCCGGGCTAATTCGACCGGGGGTGCGGGTCCAGGTCCCCTTCGGCGCCCGCTCCCTGCCCGGCCTGGTGGTCGCCCTCCTGGACCAATCCGACCATGCCGACGCCCGTCCGATCTCTGCGGTCCTGGACGAGGAGCCGCTCCTCTCCGAGGCGATGGTCGGGCTCGCCGTGTGGATAGCCGGCCGCTACTGCGCGCCGCTGCCCGAGGTCATCAAGGCGATGGTGCCCAGGGGTGCGCGCCCCGCCAGGCCGGCGACCGGCCGGCGGCGCGGGCCGCGGACGACCTCCGCCGCCATCACGGCCGCGCGGGCCGAGGGCACGGCCCTTCAACCGCCCGATCTGACCGAGGCGCAGCGGCAGGCCGCCGCGCCACTCCTGGAGGCGATCGCCGCCGGGTGCCACCGCGCCGTGCTGCTCCACGGGGTCACCGGCAGCGGCAAGACCGAGGTCTACCTGGCCGCCATCGACGCCGCACTGGCCCTGGGCCGCCAGGCCATCTGCCTCGTCCCCGAGATCGCCCTGACCCCCCAGATGATCCGCCGCTTCGCCGCCCGCTTCCCGGGGCGGCTGGCGGTGAGCCACTCCGGCCTCACCGACGCTGAGCGCGCGGTCGAATGGCGCCGGGCCCGCCTCGGCGAGATCGACGTGGTGGTCGGCTCGCGCAGCGCCGTCTTCGCCCCCCTGCCCCGGCTGGGGGTGGTGGTGGTCGACGAGGAGGACGCCTCCGCCTACAAGCAGGACCGCGTGCCCCGCTACCACGCCGTCGACGTGGCTCTCGAGCTGGGACGGCGGGCCGGGGTCCCGGTGGTGCTGGGCAGCGCCACCCCCCGGGTGGAGACCTACTACCGGGCCCACACCGGTGGCCTGGTGCTCACCACCCTCCCCGAGCGGGTCACCGGCAGGGAGCTGCCGCCCATCGAGGTGGTCGACCTCCGCGAGGAGCTGCGCGCCGGCAACCGCAGCCCTCTCTCTCAGGCTCTGGAACGGGCCCTGGAGCGGAGCCGGACCGACGGGGGCCAGTCGATCCTCTACCTCAACCGGCGGGGCACCGCCACCGTGGTGCTCTGCCGCGGCTGCGGTGAGCCGCTCGGCTGCCCGCACTGCAGCGTGGCCCTCGTCTACCACGCCGGCCGGGGTCGCTGCGACTGCCACTACTGCGGGAGCTCGCGACCCCTCCCGGACCGCTGCCCCGGCTGCGGCTCGGCCGCCATCCGAGGCCTGGGGATGGGCACCGAGCGGCTGGAGGCGGAGGTCGCCGCTCGCTTCCCCGGGCTCCGCCTGCTCCGGATGGACCGCGACACCGTCCAGCGGCGGGACGCCTACTTCGAGATCTACGAGCGCTTCCGGGCCGGCGAGGCGGACTGCCTGATCGGCACCCAGATGGTCGCCAAGGGGTGGGACCTGGGAAGGGTGCGCCTGGTCGGGATCGTCAACGCCGACACCTCGCTCCACTTCCCCGACTACCGGAGCGGCGAGGTCACCTTCTCCCTGATCACCCAGGTGGC
>Ga0181527_1004182_pt1 | contig 12470 bp, 3 predicted proteins | sample PEATcosm2014_Bin_30_FD_119762 | JGI IMG/M metagenome (GOLD analysis project Ga0181527, IMG submission 119762) | Peatland microbial communities from MTU Mesocosm Facility, Houghton, MI, USA - PEATcosm2014_Bin06_60_metaG | ecosystem: Environmental > Terrestrial > Soil > Wetlands > Peat | place...
CTTCTTCATGGCTTCGACGATGAAATTGTGCTTGACCCAATACTGGTCGAGCGCCATGTAGCCGAACTGCCAGTCGCCGTACATCTCGTTGCCGATGGTCCAGAGACGGACCTTGAACGGCTCGGGATGGCCATTCTCCGCGCGCAATTTGCCCATGTGCGTCTCGACGGAGCCGTTGCAGTATTCGACTTCTTCGGCTGCCTCGCGCGCCGAGCCGAAGCCGCTGTCGATCGCCAGATCGGGCTCGGCCCCGACCAGCCGGCAGAGGGCCATGAACTCATGCAGGCCCACGTCGTTCGACTCCACCCTGTCGGACCACATCACCTGCAGGCGCGGCGGGCGCTTATCCCGATTGCCAAGTCCGTCACGCCAGTCGTAAGCGGAGACGAAGTTGCCGCCGGGCCACTTGAACATTTTGAAACCTTCTTCCTTGAAGAGGCGGATCATTCCGGAGTGGAATCCCTCCACATTGTCGGCGGGCATCAGCGAGGCGGTCCCGACGTGAAATGCGCCGCTGCCCGTGCCCAGTATTTCGAGGCGTGCATCCATTGAATCGGCCGCCGGGGTGAACTTGAGCGGAAACTCTTTATACTCACGCGAGAGTGGCGGGATTTGGATGGTTTGCGAGTCGCCGGCGCCTGTTCCCCAAATCAAGCGGACCACAACGCGAGCGCCGGGATCGCCGGCAAGATGGATGCGGCCCACATAGGTCTTGCCTTTGCCCAAGTGCAACCTGGATTGCCGAATGCCGCACGGCTCTGAGCCCTGGAGCTTGACGCGTGGGCTGTGCTTCCCCACAAATGGCCGCACCGTGTCCATCTCGACCGTTCCCGCCGGCCCCACCGGCTTGAATGGCTCGCCCATGAAGCGGCGGAAAGGGGAATCGGCCGGTTCAGCCTCCGCATCCGCCACCGGATTGGCAAACTTCCTGTCGGTCAGCATCTCGGCCCACACCTGCGTGGTAGCCGGCTCCATGTAACCCCCGAAGATCAGCGGATTAATCGGCTCACCGCTCTTGGACGCATCGATGGAGACTTTGAGGCTGCCTGACGGTTCGGCGAAGGCCGTTATCCCTTGCTGCATCAGGGCGGCGCTTGCCACCGAAGCCGCTATAAACTCACGTCGATTCATTGTCATCTCCTATCTCCTTTGGTCCCGGCCGGCTCGCTGATGGTTCTGGTCGGCTCGCTGATTCATGGACGTTCGATAGAGCCATATTGTTTTAATCTGCTTGCACTCCATCCCCGGCGCCGCGAGTATTCTAAAGTCAGAAAGAAACCCGGCAAGGCTAAGAGGATGACAATGAAAACAAGAATCAATCTCGCACTTATGCTAGCACTTTCGCTCACGATGACCGGCGCCACGTTGACGATGGCGGCTCAAGCCGGGACGGGAGCCCATGTTGCACCGTCCAGGCCGCAAGGCTCATGTGACATCTACGCTGCCGCCGGCGACCCTTGCGTGGCCGCCCATAGCACTACGCGCGCGCTCTACGCCTCCTACAATGGCCCGCTCTATCAGGTTCTGCGCCAGTCGGACGGCAAGACGCTGGACATCGGCGTCGTTCAGCCCTCCGCATCGGATGCGGGCGGATACGCCGACGCGGCGGCGCAGGATGCCTTCTGCGCCAACACCTTTTGCTGGATCGCCAAAATCTACGACCAGTCCCCCAAGCACAACGACCTCACCCAGGCGCCCCGCGGCGGATTTAGCGGCCCGGCCTTGGGCGGCTTCAACAACCTGCCGCTCGCCGACATGGCGCCGATCACAATCATGGGGCACAAGGCCTACGGCGTCTTCATCGAGCCGGGCATGGGCCTGCGCCAGGACGACGCTAAGGGCACGGCGGTCGACGACCAGGCGGAGGGTCAGTATTGGGTCATCAACGGCCAGCACTTCAACTCCGGCTGCTGCTTCGATTACGGCAACGCCGAGACCGACAGCCGCGACGACGACAACGGCACCATGGAGACCGCTTACTTTGGCGACGCGCCCTGGTGGTATCACGGAAATCCTCCCGGCCCGTGGGTGATGACCGACCAGGAGAACAATCTGGTGGGCTGCGTCAACGCGGATGGATCCAATCTCTGCACCACCTTGCCGAACATTCCATGGCGGTTTGTGACCGCGATGGCCAAGGGCGAGCCGCACCACTGGACCTCGATGGGCGGCGACGCGCAACGGGGCGCGCTGCAAGTGATGTTCGACGGCGGGCGCGTGAATGCGACCTACGACCCGATGCGCAAGCAGGGAGCGATTCTGCTGGGCAACGGCGGCGACAACAGCAACGGCTCGCAGGGCACCTTCTATGAAGGCGCTGTGACCGCCGCAGGAACCTTCCCGTCCGACGCCACCGACCAGGCGGTGCAGGCCAACGTTGCAGCGGCCGGCTACGACGTTCCACGGCTTAGCATTGCGCCGTCATCGGCAACTGCTAATCCGCCCGGACTCCAGAGCTTCACTCCCGGCTCCTCGCAGGAAAGCACTTTGACCTTCACGAACACTACGGGCGCGCCCGCGAAGAACGTCAAGCTGAGCATTTCCGTACCGGCCAAGCAGTGGACCGCCGTTGTTGCAGGCACCACCGAGGCATCGAAGACCTTCGGCGATCCGGTTGCGCCCGGCGCGAGCGTGAGCGCGCCCTTCAAGGTCACCTCCGGGCCTGTGGCCTTCAACGGCGACCTGACCGGCAGCGCATCGTGGACAAACTCGGCCAGCGGCGCGAAGCAATCCGAGACAGCGGCCGAAAAGGTGCGCAACGTGAGCCCGGTCAAGATTAATGAGTTCCGCATCAGCTCCGGATCTCCCAGCAACCCTACAAACTCGTTCATCGAGCTTTACAACGCAGGTTCGCAACCCGTCGACCTCTCCAACTGGAGCCTGACCGAGCACCCGACCCAGCAGGCCATCTTCTCGGCGATCAAAATCCCCGCCGAGACCAAGCTGGCGGCGGGCGGATTCTACCTTCTCGGCCTTTCCAACTCAGGTCTGGCGCTTCCCGCGCATACCGGCGATACAACGATCCACGTCCGCAGCATCGACGGCATGAAGGCCGGCGACGCAATCGTCATTGGCGCTGGCGCCAACATGGAGACACGCAAAATCGCAAGCCTCGGAACGGCGGCCAGCAACCATACGACGCTGTGGCAACCCCTCCCTGAAGGCCCGGTGATCACCATTCCCGCCGGCGCGACCAACGTGCCTGTCACGAGTACAGCAGGATTCGCGGTCGGCCAGAAGATCGCACTCGGCCACGGAGCTACTTATCCCTCCGTCGCCAGAGAATGGGAACAGTACGAATTAGCCACGGTCACCGAGGTCGGCAAGCCGGGCACACAAGCCTATCTGGCAGCGGACGCGCCCGCCGGAGCCACCAACATCCAGGTAACATCGGTCTCCGATATCTCGGTTGGAGATAAGATCAGGCTGGATATTGACAGCGTCGGCCATGGGATCGAGACCGTGACCGTGACGCACGTCGGCACCAGGGCGAACCAAACCAATCTTGCGGCTGAAGCGAGCGTGGGCGCAACTTCGATCAGGGTCCGCCGTGCGGGGGGCTTTGCCGTTGGCGGCAAGATCACGGTTGGCACCCCCGCGAACAAGGAAGTCGTAACCGTCACCGCCGTCAGTGGCGGAGGAATGGGCGGAAGCGCCATCGCCATTACGCCAGTCCTCGCCAAGGCGCACATTGGCGGCGAGTGGGTTGTTGCTCCGGGCACGGGCCTCGACCTGGCCGCCCCGCTCCAGTTCAGCCACGCGGCTAACCTCCCCTTCAGCGATCGCGGAACGGGGATCAGCTTTGAACCGGCGACGGCCTTTGTGCATTCCAGCAACGAGCCTGTGCAGGCGCTCGGCACGGGCATCACGCTCGATAGCCCACTGGCTCACAATCACGAGATCAACGCCGCCGTGCGCGACGCCGCGGTCACCACCGCCGGCTATAAGGGAACGCCAGCGCCCAACCAGTGGTTTGGAGGCCCGGAACTCGTTACCAACTCTCCACAATTTGGCCGCACCATCACCGTCAAAGAGGGCAGCATCGTTCTGCGCGACGCAACAGGCCTGGTTGTCGACAGCCTCAACTACGGCGGCCTCGTCGATCCCTGGGCCGCTCAGGGTTACCAGGGAAGCTCAGGCATGAACCAGGGCGGCTGCTTTGCTCCCGCGCCGGGAGCTTCAGCAGGCAACAGCTTCTTCGCTTCCGCCAGCACCGTTACCGCCAGCGCGGGCCGCTTCCCGGACGGCGCCGACAGCAATAGCAACTGTGACGATTTTATGGCGCAGGCCACTGCCACGCTCTCGGCCGCTTCGACTGTCGGCGCCACCAACATCAAGGTCCCAAGCGTGGATGGCTTTGACGCCGGTGAGACAATCACCGTTGACGCGGGCGCCAACCTCGAGAACGCCGTCATCGCAACAGTAGGCACTGCTGGAGCAACCACGGCGCGTGCTGCAACCGATGCGGGCGCAACCGAAATACCTGTCGCCGGCGTGGTAGGTTTCAGCGAAGGGCAGACCATCGCTATTGACAGCGGCGCGAAGGCCGAGACGGCGGTGATCGCCGCGATCCGGCCCTGGAGCGCCCCAACAATCATCGTCAAGTCGCCTCTCGCTCACGCGCATGAGTCCGGCGTACAGCTCTCCGGTACCGGCATCACACTCACTACAGCATTGACCCGGGCGCATGCCGCTGGAGCGCAGATCTCCGACAACATTCCCACGCCCGGCGCGCCTAACCGGTATCACAGGAGAACGAAATGAGGATACTTGTAGACACTGAACAGAATTGACCTAAGCCCTGAGTGCGCGACTTTCTGCGCGCTGGCTGGATTGAGCCAGGCAAGGAACATGTTAAACGTAAGGAGGGCCGGAAGCTAATCCGCCCGGCTGAGATGGTGAATGACATCTGCCTGCCGCTGCTCAGTAAGACATTCACGTCTGCGCACTGCCCAACTCTGCCGCGCTTGTGTTGACCATTGAGACGAGGGTTTGCAGTCTCGATCAGGCGGAATCGGCTCGCGGCTGCGAAGGAAGGTATGCCGCTCACAATCGGCCAAAGGCTGGGGGAATCTTGAGACTGGATTCTGGGCGGGAGGCTCGCGGCCTTCCGCACGGGCGCCTCGGGCCTTCACTCCTCCCAGGCGAAAAGGTGGACGTTGCCCAAGCCATCTCCAGCTACGATACGTGCCCGCTCCCTGGCCCAGGCGCAAGAATAGACAGAGGCGTCGCAGATGAATACCGCCAGGCACCTGCCAGTCTCCAGATCCCACACTCGCAGAGTATGGTCCCAAGAGCCGGAGATGGCGCGCTGGCCATTGCCCGACAGCGCCACGGCATTGACCACATTTGTGTGACCTTCCAGGAGACGGGGAGGCTGGTTGCTTTCCAAATCCCAGACCCGCACGGTATGGTCGCATGAGCCGGAAACGGCGCACTTACCATCGCCCGATAGTGCCACGCTACTGACCCTATCCGTGTGGCCTTCCAGAACTCGGGATGGCTGGTTACCCTCCAAATCCCAGACCCGTATGGTAATGTCCAAAGAGCCGGTGACGGCGCGCTGGCCGTCTTCCGACAGCGCCACGGCCCAGACCACACCCGTGTGGCCTTCCAGGAGACGAGGCGACTGGTTGCCCTCCAGATCCCAGACTCTCACGGCGTTGTCGGACGAGCTGGAGATGGCGCGCTGGCCGTCGCTCGAGAGAGCCATAGCCAAGACCTCACTGGCAATGCCTTCCAGGATGCGAGGCGGATCGTTGACCTTCAAATCCCAGACCCGCAGGGTATTGTCGCCCGATCCGGAGACGGCGCGCTGGCCATCCGCCGACAGTACCACCGCCATGACCGGATCCGTGTGGCCTTCCAGAATACGGGGTGGCTGGTTGCCCTCCAGATCCCAGACCCGCACGGTATAGTCGCCCGATCCAGAAACGGCGCGCTTGCCATCAGCCGACACCGCCACGGCATTGACCCCTTTTGTGTGGCCTCTGAGAACATGGGGCGGCTGGTTGCCATCCAGATCCCAGACTTGCAAGGTGTTGCCGACTGAGCCGCAGACGGCGCGCTTGCCATCACCCGACAATGCCACGGTACTGACCGAACCTTTATGGCCTTCCAAGATACGGGGCGGCTGGTTGCCCTCCAGATCCCAGACTTGCAAAGTGTTGCCGACTGAAAAGAGAGTGTGCATACCATCGCCCGATAGCGCCAAATCATCACAGACAGGCCACTCTAGATCTTTCAATATGCGGGACTGCTGATTGCCTTCCAGATCCCAGACTTGCAAGGTGTTGCCGACTGAGCCGGAGACGGCGCGCCAGCTATCAGCCGACTGCGTCACGGCAATGACGTACCAGGTGTGGCCCTCCAGAATACACGGCGGTTGGTTGCCCTCTAGATCCCATATCCGAAGGGTCATGTCGCGCGAGCCGGAGACTACGCGTTTGCCATCGGCCGACAGTGCCACGGCGGTGACACGATACTTATGGCCTTCCAGGATGCGAGGCGGCTGATTGCGTTCCAGATCCCAGACCCGCACGGTATGGTCGTCCGAGCCGGAGGCGACGCACTTGCCATCAGCCGATAAGGCCACGGCAGTAACATAACCCATGTGGCCTTCCAAGATGCGGGGCGGCTGGTTGCCCTCCAGATCCCAGACCCGCAGAGTTCCGTCTTGAGAACCGGAGACAGCGCGCTTACCATCGCCCGACAGTGCCACGGCCGTGACATCATCGGTGTGGCCTTCAAATACGCGCAGCATTGGACCGCCCGCCGCGTTGAGCGTTGGCCACAGGGGCCATAATCGCGGTCGCGGAGTACAGGCATCGAGATCCTTCAGGAAGGCGGCGATTCCAGGTTTGGCTTGATGCGCAAGCAGGCGACCCCTCATCTGGGAGGCGAACTGACCCGAGTCCTTTGCAACAATATGCAGCGAAAGCCGCAGCGTGCCTTGAAGTAGTCGCAGCGTGTCGTGATCTTGCAGTTCGCTCTGCGGAGCATCCCGAAGCAATGTCAGATAATCGTCGTCCAAATCCAGCACCATGTCCGCCGCGACCTTGGCAAAGAGGAACGGGCAATCGAAGAGTGTAGCTTCAGCTTCCGCCCACTGCCGCGCACTGCGCTGCTGGTAGACCAATTCGGCAGCTCTGCGTGCGCTGGGCGTCTTCTGTCCTTCATCCAGCCACGCGGGCTTTGCTAAGAAGTACCGGGCCAGGTCGCTGTGTCGCTTCTGTGCCTCATCCCCTGCAAGGAACTTCGCCTCAACCCGCTCTGCCAACTGGCGATGGTAGAAAGCGATCACCGTGCCGCCCGGCGCGGCGCGTTCATTCAGATAGGCTTCAATGTCAAGAAATAAGCGCGACCAAACGATGACCGGCAACTGCCGCGACGGCGGCTGGTGATGCGCGCGCGATTCGAAGTCTTCCCAAACTTTCGGATCCGACGCCAGCACTTCCAGCATCTCGTCTTCCGTCAAACCGTAGCGCGCGGCCGCCAGATAGCCCAGGCTGCGATTGACCAGGATGGGGCCGTGGTTGGCCTGCCCGGAGAGCCGCGCGAAGAGCACGTCGATCATGGAGCTAACATCGCTGCCCAGCGCGCAGCTCTCTGCCGCATCGAAGGAGCGCCAGCGCCGCGCCTCTTCAAAGGCGAGCTTCAAATACAGCGGCAACCCGGATTGCACGAAGCCGCTGAGCACCCTCTGCCGCTGCTCCGTTTGCAGCTTGCGCTTGGCATCCGTGAGCCAGGCCGTGAGCACCTGCTCAGCCTCGTTAGGGGGAAAGTCTTCGACGAGTACTTGTGCCGCGTTCGTAAGCCCGGCCGGAATCTCAGTGGTGGAGACGATGAACGAGACGTGCGGGGGCAGATACTGATGCAGCCAGGTAAAGGAACGCGCCTCGTCGTCGGAGCGCAACTGGTCAAGTGCATCGAGGAAGATGACGAGCGGCTTCTCGGCCGTCGCTCGCGCTATTCGTTCGTGGAAGGCTGCTACCAACGGCTGGAAGCCGATGGGCGTCTCTTCGCTTACATTGTAAGCGCGAGAGATTTGCTGGCAGAGGCTGCTCAACAGGCTGAGACCGCCCGATGCATCCGGCGTAACGCCGATGAAGCGCTGGATGAGTACCGCGCGCGGCGCTGCATTCTTCGCCAGTGCCGCCGCTTTCGCCATGATCGCCGACTTGCCGCAGCCGGATGCGCCATGCACTACAAGGGGACGGTTCTCGCCGCTGCGAATATGTTCGCCAATCGCATCGAGAACGCTCTGTCTGCCCGTGAAGTGCCGGACGCGGTCTAGCGCGAAATCCTCATGCGCCTTTATCTCCAGATCGAGCGCCGGGCGCGAGGTGAATCTGCCTGTCTCGGTGAGGATCACTTTCCTAAGCTGCCGGCTGACATCCGCGCAGAGCCTTTCGATTCTTGAAGCAGAGAACGTGCGGATATTCTCCACAGGAAGCTTTTGCCGTAACTCATCCTTGAGCGACTCAAGCTCCGGATCGACCGTTGCGCCCTCGGCCGGTTCGCGAAAGAACGCAAAGACATGCCGGCGTTCTTCCTCGCTCTGGCCCAGGCCTTTCAGAATCTCCTGGTGCGTGGCCGAGGCCTTGTACCTAATCAACGCGTCCGGCGCCAGTCCGGCAGCCTGCGCAGCCTCTCGAAGGATGCGATACAGCCTCTGCTCAATCTCTCCCCAACTGTCTTTATCGGTGAACTCGCCGGTGCGCGGCTTAAGCAGAAACTCCGGCGGCACAGCGTTGTCGTCGCGCTCATACCACTCGTCGATCAGTAGCTTGTCATCCTCTGCCGCTCGATCTCGAACCTCTATGAACTCCCCAGCCTCAATCCGCGCCGGCAGCGGCAGCCAGCCGTAGCGCTCGCCGAGCAGCACGATGAAGTTGGGCTTGATGCCGGTCTGCTGGCAGCGCGCGATCTCGCGCAGGCAGATCTCCATCGTCTGCTGGTCGAGCGCCGCCTCGTCGCGCACGCCCCAGCGCAAGTCGATGGCCTGGAAACGCGCGTTGTTCGCTTCGCACAGCTTGCGCAGCCGCGGGAAGACGTCGCGCTGCAGAGCGTCGCGCTCGGCCTTCAGGTCCTCAAAGGTCGAGCTGACAAATACCCGGAATGTGCGCGCTGCGGTGGGCATGGGAGGATTTCCAGAGAGTTTACTCTCTACAGCTTGGGATGGCAACAAGTGATACTGCTTATCTAATGTCGAGTCTGTCGCTTGTAGCCTGGAATCTGAATCGGTCCCGCAAGCCGGGGTGCGTTCACCGATTTGACCGCACAAGAATCCCAGTTGACGCTAACAGTGCAATGCACACAGCGAGTCGTGCGGGAAGGCTCACAGCCTCCTCTGGTGATCAGCCAATCGACGGTCGCAAGAGGTTCCATTCCGAACGGCGACTAGAACCCCACGGTCTCCCCACCATAGCAATCCCTCAATTTCTCCTATCGTTTTTGCTAGTACTTTAGGCTGCCAGTTGTTCCGCGTAAGTCGTTGATAATACGTTATTAATTGCTCAATTTTCCCACGGAGGGCTTGATCTTCTGTACGAGCGACATTGTCAGTTTATGCTGCTATATCGCACACAACTTCAGCGCTCACGGCATAAAGTCGCGAGGTGTACACTGGCAGGGATCGCGCGCTCACCGCTCATCTTGGCGCGGAACCGGGCAGGTCACGGCGCACGAGACATGATCGTTTTATTGCTCAGTCCACACTTTGGGAGGTGCTTGCAGGTGTCGAAATTCCGCTATACATTTTCATGCCTGATTGCGGTTCTCCTGGCCGTCACATCCATCTCCGGCGGGCAGACCGGCATTCAAGAGAAAAGGCCGGTCTTCGGCGGTGCGTGCAGGTTATGTCCGTGGGGAGCGATGGCCGAAGTGGTGCAAACCGCGATGAAGCCCTACGGATATGATGTGCAGATTTGCTATAACTGCAATGCCGCCGACGCTCCGCGAATCGTCAGCGAGGCGAGAATGCCGCCTCCATATAAACCTGATCCCGCCGTGCCCGCGATCCTCGCGCCGCGCAATGAGCCGGGGCTGGGAGCGGTTGACTTCGGCGCGGTCGCCATCCAGTTCCTGCGCAACGCATACCGGGGAACGGGCGTATACGCGCACGACAAGCCGAGGACGAATCTGCGCCTGATCGCCAATATCCAGGATCCCAGTTATCTTCTGGTGGCGGCCAAAGCGGAGACGGGCATTACGGACCTCGCGGAGATACGGCAGAAACGCTGGCCGGTCCGTATCCTGGTCGCGGGGATCGGCGGCGATCCCACGGCCATCCTGGCTCATTACGGCCTCTCGAAACAAGTGATTGAGGCTGCGGGCGGGCACATCGGCAATTCGCCCGAGGACCGGGAGAACTTCGATGTTGTCATCGGCGGAGGCGGCCCCATGACGACGGCTCCGGAGTGGCGAATCTGGACGGAGATCACGCAGAAATACAATCTGAACTTCATCGAGTTGCCGGATGATCTGCTGGCGAAGCTGGCCAAGGATAGCGACGCGGAGCGCGGGACCATCCCCGCGGGGCTCTATCGCGGAATCGAGCGGCCCATCCCGACGGTGGTGCGCACGGGTACGGTGATCTATGGCCGGGCCGATATGCCCGACGAGTTTGCCTATCTCGTCGCCAAAGCGATGGACGAACAGCAGCAATTACTGCAATGGAGGCATCTGAACTTCTCGTATAACGTCCACACGGTGTGGAACGGGTACGAGGTTCCTCTGCACCCAGGCGCTACGCGTTACTACAAAGAAAAGGGCTACATGAAGCCGTAGTTCCTGAGCCTGACAAGAAACAAGATGCAAGTTCAACAAAACAAGAGGGAAGCAGGAGGTGAGAATTTGGACAAATGCAGCCAGTTAGCACCCGCTTCGCAGGAGTTCGCAAGTTAGCGGGCTTCGGTTGTCATTGCGGTTTCATGCCTTCGCGGGTCGGCAACGGCGGTAGAAGAATAAGTAGTAAAAAAGGGGGAAAACGAGATATTTCTCGTTTTCCCCCTTTCTATTTGCCGATTCTCAATCCACCGGCGTTACGGCTTTCTGAAGTTCCAGCGCGCCTTGTCGCTCTTGGGATCGAATTTGGCCAGCGTTGGCGTGCTGGCGCCCACCGCGGTCAGGGCGACTGGGTCACTGGAACCGGGCATCGACTTGGGCATGATGCGGTAGGTTCCATCGGTCAACTGATCGATGCGCCAGAGTTGTTCTGGCGCGCCGGTAAAGGCGGGCAGCGCGACCACTTCACCGGCGGCGGTTGCGGCAAGAGTGCGCTCGGTACCGGCGATCTGGATCTTGAAGTAGGGCGAGCCGGGATAGCCGCCCGCGTCGGGAACCGGCGTGATCGTCCACTTCTGATGGGGACGGATCATGTAGTCAAGTAGGTCAACGCCGATGTTGCCCGCCGGCCAGACCGCCGAATCCTGTTCGAGCGTCTGATCGGGAATCGGAGTGACGGGTCCGGTCGGGGGACCGAAAAAGCCGCCGAAACCCGCCGGTGGTTGATTGGGATGCGCGGCTGCCGATTGACTTCCCGCTTGCGGCTGTGCCGCGGGAGGTCCGCCCGGAGGAGGGCCGCCGAAGCCGCGCCGGGGGGTGTTGATGCGCACAAAGTCCACCGCCAGCTCCAGCGCAAAGCCGCTGCGTTCGGACTCTATCTCAAAAGTGCCACCCTGGAAGTTGTCGCCGCCCACGGGCCAGCCGTCTTTCCACAGCAGCGGGCGAATGTCCAGCACGCTGCGGGCGCTGCGGTCCATGTCGGCCTCGTAGTGCATGGAGAATTTCTGTACGCCGTCGCCCAGGTCAAGCAAGCCGAAGTGGCCGATCCCGAAGACACGACCGTGGCCGGCCGCCACGAGCTTGCCACCGCCCTTGAGCAGCGGAATTCCCACGTTATCGACGTAGGGGCCCAGTATGCTTCTGGAGCGGCCCACGCGGAAGTTGTAGCTGGAGTTGGGGCCGTCGCAACAGGTGCCGTGCGTGCCCAGCAGATAGTACCAGCCATCGCGATACATCATGTCGGTGGCTTCCATGTCGATGGAGACATCGACCGCCTTGTTGCCCGGCATACGATTGCCGGTCTTGGGATCAAGCTCGACGATGCGGATATTGCCGAAGTAGGTGCCGTAGCTAAGCCACAGATGACCCTTCGCATACAGGAACGCCGGATCGATGGCATCGCAGTCTTCGACGCCGTTGCTCGATGCGACGATGCCGACATCATGATAGCCGAAGTCGGGGGATTTGGGGTCGAGGGTTTTGGTCCACATGACTTTGACGTTGCTGGCGTGCCCGCCAGACATTCCGCCGCCGCCCACGGCATAGGCCACGTAGTAGCGGTCGCCGAGTTTGATCACGTCAGGGGCCACGCCGCCGCCGGTGCGCACGGCTCCTGTGTGCCAGGTGTAGCCGTCCTCAGAGATCAAGCCGCCGCCGCCGGTGCCGAAGGTGTAGTACTTGCC
>Ga0181527_1004184_pt1 | contig 12460 bp, 10 predicted proteins | sample PEATcosm2014_Bin_30_FD_119762 | JGI IMG/M metagenome (GOLD analysis project Ga0181527, IMG submission 119762) | Peatland microbial communities from MTU Mesocosm Facility, Houghton, MI, USA - PEATcosm2014_Bin06_60_metaG | ecosystem: Environmental > Terrestrial > Soil > Wetlands > Peat | place...
TCTCCACAACGTTCACGCTTTCGGCCTTATCCAGCTTATGAACATCGCCAAGGTAGATATTCCATGCAGGTTCGCCGCTGGGAGCATTGGGTGGCCGATCCTCCCAGACCTCGAGCGCATTGCCCTGAAGATCCTCCCGCAGGAAGTTCGCCTCGGTGCCCTTCTTTCTCAGCGATTTGAGGTTTCCGCTGTTCTCGTCGATCGCGATTTCCACCGAACTGTTCGCCAGTTTCAGCCCCGACACGGCCAGGTCCGTTGAGAACTCGGGCCGGTTCTGGCTTGGAACCAAACGATACCGCTTGAACCCAAGGCCGGGAACTCCTTCTGCGAAAAAAATGGCTTTGTCGGCTCCGTTCTCCTTAATGATTTGATAGGGAACGGAGCGCCCGGCGATATCGATTATCCTAAATGACCTCGAGCTAGGGAGGTCTCTCGAATTCAGAGAAACCAGGTCCGTCCTTTCCCACGGCGTCGGGTTAAAAATCAGCATCGCCCGGCCTTCGCCCTCTGTGTTCGCCTTACGTGCAATTGAACCCAGCGCTGAATCCAGCAGCTTGCCGCCTTCCAATTTGAGGTCCGCATAATCGGTCGCCGCATCCCGATAGACTTGGCCGACTGCCGACCCATCAATGTTGTCGTGAACCTGACCGAAGAGCAGTTTCTCCCACATCTCCGTCAGCAATTCTTGCGGATAGGAGTGCCCGAATTGTGTGGCCACCGCCGCAAATTTCTCAGTATTCATCAACAGGACTTCACATCGGCGATTGTCGCGCTTCACTTGGGAGTCCGTGGTGAAAGTGCCGCGATGCGTTTTGACGTACAGTTCATCATTGACTACAGGAAAGCTCGCGCTAGCGGGCAGCGCTTTGATGGCTTCGAAGTAATCCCGGGCCTTGGAGAAGCGGACTTTTGGAAAGCTGCTGTCGTGCATCAGCGCTGTGGCACGGTTGACCATCTCAGGCATTGGGCCGCCGCCATGGTCACCGTGCCCGTAAAGGATGAGGAGCTTATCCACCCCGTGCTTGGATTTGAGGACATCCAATTCGCGGAGCATATCATCGGGGACGATTTGCTGGTTGTAGTCCCCAACCGTGTGGAACGCCAGTACCCGCGAGCCGTCCGAGGCCTGCCACCAGAACAGGTGATAAGGAAACGGCACCGGCGGATCGTTCCGCTCCACTTGCCATTTCAGCTTATGGGTTACGAAATAGTCGATCCCGCACTTGCGATAGATTTGGGGCATGTTCCAGTTGAAGCCAAACACGTCCGGCAGCCAGCCTACCTTGACGTCCACGCCAAACTTCTCTTTGAAGTAACGCTTCGAGTAGAGATGTTGGCGCACCAGGGACTCGCCGCAAGGGATGTTGGTGTTGTGCTCCACCCAATTCCCACCCACGATTTCCCACTGGCCTGCCGCCACTTTTGCCTTAATCCGCTCGAAGATGTCCGGGTAGTACCTCTCCATCCACTTATAGAGTTGTGCGGCGCTTTGGGCATAGACGAAATCGGGGTGCTGGTCCATGATCTGCAAAACGCTCCGAAAAGTCAGTGGACATACCTCGTGGATGGTTTCGCTCCTGGGCCACAGCCAGGAAGGATCAATGTGCGCGTGGCCAACCAGGTAGAACTCTCCCTCTTGGGAGAACAATTTCGCTGTCAACCAGAATAGGAAGACAGAAACCAGGAGAATCTGCGCGCAAATCCGATGCCTGAACATTGTCACCTCCTCAAGTAACCCGCGGCCTGGGTGCGTGTCTTAAGCCAGGATTTTCATTTGGAATTCTCGGCTGACCAGCCGGGCTAAAGCCCGGCCTAAAATGCTTTACTTAGCTCCAGCGAATGAATAATAATGGCCGCATTTGACGCACCATGATTGATTATGAAGCATTTGTGGAGGGCTTCTCAAGCCAAGGTTCCGAGGGCGATGCGTCCGGCGGCATTGTCGTTGGAAATTGGGCGCGACTTTCAGAGAGAAAGGGAAACGCGGATGAAACTTGAGGACCGTGTCGCGGTGGTTACAGGCGCGAGCAAGGGGTTGGGAGCCGAAATCGCCCTCGAGGCGGCGCGCGAGGGCGCGGATGTCGTTGTCAATTACATGAGTGACCGGGCTGGGGCGGAAGAGATAGTCCGGGAAATCCAGCGAATGGGGCGTCGCGGGCTGGTGTTCCACGCTGATGTGGGTGTCAAAGCCGAAGCGGACGCGCTGATTGCAGCCGGCATCAAAGCCTTCGGCAAGATTGATGTGCTCGTGAACAATGCGGGCATCGCACTTTGGAAGCCCTTTCTCGAGCTCGACGAAGCCAATTGGGATCGCACGCTCCAGACCAATCTCAAGAGTGTCTTTCTATGTTCCCAGGCGGTGGCGCGTCATTTGGTTGAACGAGGCAGCCCGGGCAGCATCGTCAACGTCTCGTCCATCGCCGGGGCGGGCGCGCTGGATTGCTTGGTGCCGTATTGCGCATCCAAAGGTGGCATGATGCTGATCACCAAGGCGATGGCCACCGAATTAGGGCCCTTCCATATCCGCGTCAACTCGGTCGCTCCGGGAACGATTGACATCAAGCGCAACCGGGAGACGGACCCGAAGTACCCCGATGACTGGGTTCCGTATATTCCCATGGGAAGAGTCGGCGTTCCTTCGGATGTGGCGAAGCCCGTGATCTTTCTGGCTTCGGACGAGGCAGCGTATGTGACTGGCCAGACCTTCTGGGCGGACGGGGGCGAGACTTCCTATGTGCCGATGCCCCGGGCTGAGTTTGCGAGGAGGTAATGCTTGAGACCTCGGACGTGGGGGTCGTTGCTGACGATCTGACCGGGGCCTGCGATGTGGCGGCCTGCTTCGCGTCCAAGGTCGGCTCCGTCGGGGTTTGTCTGTTGCCGGATGGGAAGCTCAGTGGCGGTCTGACCTTTCAAGTCATCAACACGCAGAGCAGGCTGGAGCAGCCCCAAACCGCTGGTCGGATTTTGCGTCGGGTTGGAACCTGGCTGGCCGGGAAACGGATCGTTTTCAAGAAGATTGATACGGGGTTGCGCGGTCCGATCGGCGCCGAGTTGGATGGTTTGCTTGAAGGGTTGAGGGAGTCTGGAGATGATTGGTCCTGCGTTGTCGCACCGGCTGCACCGTCCATCAGCCGGACAAGCCGCGGGGGAGTACAATATGAAAACGGGGTTCCGATTGACCAGGGCGCTTTATCGAAAGACCCGAATTCACCGCCGCCTTCCGCGAACATCCGTACGGTGATTGAGCAAACGGGCCGCGGCGATTGCCTGATTTGTGATGCGCAGAGCCAGGAGGACTTGCAGCAAATCGTTGACGCTCATCTCGGGGAAAGCAGGGTTGTTTTTGCAGGTTCGCTGGGCTTGGCGATGGCGCTTGCGAATCGGCTCGGCGCCGCAAATCGCAATCCAGCAAGGGGGTTCCCCGCGCGCCGGCCAATGATTGTGTGCGGCTCCCGCCACCCTCGGTCAATCCGGCAGGTTGAACGGGCGAAATGTGGCGGATTCCCGATTCTCACTTTTGACCCGGCGTTCATGCGATTCGACACGACAAGCGTACCGGGCCGGGAAGGGGCTATCATCGTTCGCATCCTCCCGGATGAAGTGGGAGCGAATGCCTGTTCCCCGCGGCAGCTCATGGTCCCCTTCATTACCGCACTCGATCCGCTTTTGGAGAGAATCGAGCCGGATGGCCTGGGGATCGTCGGTGGGGAGACCGCCTACCATCTGATGCAAGGCCTGGGAGCCGAACGACTGGAAGTCTACAAGCGACATGCCGAGATCATTGCTTGCGCGCGAATATCAGGCGGCGTGATGGACGGTAAGCGCATGGTTTGCAAGGGAGGATCAGTGGGACCGGAGGACGCCGTACTCCAGATGATTTCCCTTTTAACAACAACTCATTGCTGAGAAAACGCATGAAACCAGTGTTGGGCATCACGATGGGAGACGCTGCCGGAATCGGCCCAGAGATTATTCTCAAGTCCTTTCAGAAACACAAAGAGCTTTTCGATCTCTGCCGGCCGCTGGTGATCGGCAGTGCCGCGGTCATGGATTTCTACAACCGAAGGCTCGGCATCGGCATGCCGATGCGCGCCATTTCCTCTCCCCGAGAGGCGGCTTTCGAGAGTGGGGTCCTGGATATCCTTGATTTGGGAATGATCGACGTTTCGAACCTGAGGATATCGGTGGTCGAAGCCGAGGTGGGCAGGGCTGCGGTTGTCTATACCCAGGAAGCCGGCAAGATGGCGATGGCTGGGACCATAGACGCTATCGTATCCGCCCCGCTCAACAAGGAAGCGATGCGCGCTGCCGGATACCCGTATGAAGGACAAACCCAGATCCTGGCCGAACTGACCGGTTCTGAGCGCTATGGGATGATTCTGATCTTCGGCCGGTTACGGGTCATGATGCTGACCACGCACATCGCCCTGCGCAAAGCCTGCGACGCGGTCACTCGCAACAAGGTCCTGGCGATGATCGAGCTCAGCCATCAGACACTCAAAACCTTGGGCATCCCCCGGCCGCGCATCGCCGTGGCCGGCTTAAACCCGCATAGTGGCGAGGGAGGGTTATTCGGAACGGAGGAATTGGAGGGATCCATCCCGGCCATTGAATCAGCTCGGGCTCTGGGGATTGACGCCGTGGGTCCCGTCCCGGCCGACGTGGTTTTTCTCAAGGCCAGGGATGGTGAATATGACCTTGTCCTGGCCATGTATCACGATCAGGCAAACATGGCTTCAAAGCTGCTCGGGTTTGGCGAGGTTGTCACGCTCCTGGCGGGCCTGCCCCTTGTCCGCACGTCGGTCGGTCATGGCACCGCATTCGATATCGCGGGTCAGGGCATCGCCAACGAAACCAACCTCGTCTGTGCGATCCAGGCGGCTGCCGAGTTCGCTACCCTAAGAAGGAAGGCCACACAATGAGCATCGTTAATGAATTCGGTCAACTCGCAGATGATCTGGTGCGTTATTCCAGGCTTTGCTACGACAGGCATCTGGTTGGCGCAGCAGGGGGCAATCTCAGCGTGCGGCTGCCGGGGTGCAATGCATTTTTCGTCACGGCCGGCGGTGTTTCGTTGCGGGATGTGGGGCGTGAAAATATCGTGGTGGTTGATGGTAGCGGAAAACTTCTGCCGGGATCCCCGGCTACCAAGCCGTCCAAGGAAACCGGATTTCACTTGGCTGTCTACGAGGCAAGGCCCGAGGTCTGTGCCGTTATGCATGTTCACCCGCCCTACGCCACAGTCTTTTCAGCGCGCAAGCAACTTATTCCTACTGTGACTATTTCCGCCCAGCTCAAACTGAAGCAAGGGGCTGTCATTCCCCTGGCTCCGCCTGGGTCGAAGGAATTGTGCGATCTGGTTGGCTGGGGGGCCAAGGCCGCCTCGCCAGAGGCCACCGTACTGCTGATGGAAGCCCATGGCCTGATTACTATGCGGCCGACGTTGCGCGACGCATTTGACGACGCCGAATTGGCCGAAGATACCGCGAAAATCGCCCTGCTGGGAAGCCTTGCCGCCCCGCACGCTCTCCATTCTTTCAATGGCCTCCATGTGGTTGATCTGACCGCTCCGCTGAATGAGAAGATCCAATGCTACCCGACGGATCCTCCGTTTGCTAAGCGCTGGCATGTCAGCTTTTCCGAGCACGGGGTTTGCGTCTCCAAGCTCGAGATGGGCGCCCACGCCGGAACCCATGTGGACGCACCGTTGCATTTCCTCGGGGATCAAGCGCCTGATCTGGCGCGGATGCCTATGGACCGCTTCTTCGGCGAGGCCATTGCTCTGGAAACCCCTAAAAACCCCGGTGAGAATGTGACGATCGCCGATACACAGGGCGCCGACATTCGCTATGGCGACATCGTGTTGTTCCGCACCGGCTGGGAAAAACGCGCCAGTTCGCCCGCGTTTTTCGAAGGCGATTGGCCCGCATTCGATCCGAAGCTTATTGAGGAATTGAACCGCCGCGGCGTGAAAGCAGTTGGCGGCGACATCGCCTCGGCTGACAGTCCGACCGCCATTGCCGAAGGCGCACCTGCGCACAAGGTGGCAGGCCGCGCCGGAATGCCCATTTTCGAAGCGCTTGTCAACATGGACCGGGTAACAGGCCAACGTTTCTTGTTTATCGGCTTCCCTCTATACTTGGAAGGAGGAGAGGCCAGCCCCATTCGGGCGATCGCCTTGCTGGGAATCAATAACCAGTCAAAACCCACTGAATAGGAAGGAGCAGACCATGGCAGAATCTGTTGAAATTTTTGGAAACCATCCCTTCCCACCGGATCGCAAACGTCCCCTTCACATCCAAGGAGACCTGATCCGACATTTCATTTATCCCGCGGAACGCCCGCATTTTAGCGACCTGAACTATCTCTATCTGAGCACCGATAAACTGACCGTCGGCACATGGCAACTGGGGCCGGGCGGCACTTATGACCCGCCCGACCTGCATGCCGGCGACGAAGTTTACTACGTGCTCGACGGCGTGCTCACCGAGCATAATCCTGTCCTTGGGGAATTCATCCGGGTCCACAAGGGTGAGGCGCTGCTCCTGCCGATGCACGGCTATCACAAGGGACACAATTTTGAGCAGGAAATCATGCGCATCCTCTACGTGATTGCGCCCAAGATCTGGGAAACACAGGTTCCGCCCATGGACTTCAGTGAAGGCAAGATGAAGCAGTACAAGGGCAAGCACAATAACGACCTGCCCAGCTATCCCCAGCTCGGGCAGTGGTATGCCCACGGCACGACCGACGATATCGGTCGCTGGCCGGTTCCCGGCCCCGAATGCCGCAAGCCGCCTGTCCTTTTCTATCACATCGCGGAGGAGAAAAAACTCCTCAACATCCACGGCAACCAGTATCCCATGTTGATCAAGTTCTTCGTCAGCAACGACCTCGTGCACATGGGCGAGTTCATTCTGCCGGCAGGTGGTATCGGTTCCCGCGCTTCAGAGCCCGACTCTCACCGGGGCGACGCGCTCCTCTTCGTCGAGCAGGGCCCTGTGACATTCTTCCTCACGGCAACACTGGAGGCCTTCGATGTTCAGGAGGAAGAGGCCATGTTTATCCCTGAAGGGGTCAGCTACCAGATGATTAACTATACCGACCATCGCAACAAGATCATCTTTTCGATTGCGCCCGGCATGTGAGAACGAATTCTGCTTGCTTACTCCTCGTTTTCCGGAAACCCATTCGTCCCACGGGCCGAAGGCCTTCATCTGCTCATCCAGGTGGGAGGCCTTGAGAAGTTCTTCCACTTCAGCGCGTGTACTCATCAAGCCAACAAGAAAGACGGGAGTTACTACGGTCTTCTTTCTTGCTGCAAAAACCATTGCATGGACCTCCGGATTAACGCAGTATCCAGCGAATCAACAAACCCAGACCCGCAAGGAACTTCACGCCGTCCAATCCCGTAAAAGCTCCGTGCAACGCCCAGAAGCGGGGCATGACAGGTGGGGGAGGGTTGCGGGGAACAAAATCAATGCTTCGCCCGAGGGAGACAATCATCGGCGTGATCACGAACGTGAGAATCAGAACCAGCCCCATCATGGTGCAGACCACTCCCAGCCCAATGGAATCTCGAGGTGATTCACGCCACAGAAGCAGGAGCAGCACCCCGCCGAGCACGACCTGAGCCAGGCCGTAGCCCCAGAAGTACGTGCGGTTGATTTCTGAAGCCAGGTGCCGCAGAACGACGCGAGTCTGGCCCTCGGTCATGCCTTTGGCGGCTTCGACGAATTGAGGGCTCGCAGTTCGGAGAACGCGATCTACGGTGGCGAAGGATTTCGTGGCGGCAAACCACATAAATGGTGTCGCCACGAGCCATGCGCTGAGGATGGCAACTTTGATCATCGGAGTCCGTCCCTTACGGCGGTCAGCCTGCAGGGCTAAGCTTGCACTGGCATTATAGCGCACCGAGGGTATGGCCATTCGTCCACTTCCTATCTTTCCAGTTTGCTTCCGGAAAAAGTCGTCGATAGACACTCTAGCGGCACACTCTAGCTTGGCATGGTTTTTTCGAAGACCTATCCCCCCAGCTCGCCAGGGCCTCTACGCGCCTTGAGCAAGCTTGCGGCACCCTGGAAAAACCTCTATCCTAGCTTCTTTCGCTCCATCAGCACTGGGCGAGCACATTGGAACGCTCGGAAGGTAGTCAGAAGCGCATGAATCGGGTTTTCATTCTTCACTACCACGAAATCTGGCTTAAAGGTGGGAACAAAAACTACTTCCTCAGCCGGCTACGCTCTGCCATCAAGCAGAGTCTTGCCGACTTGCCGGTCCAATCGCTTGACAGCACTGCCGAACGCTTCCTGCTTGTCCCTGGGGACGAATCCGCCGCGTCTGCCATCCTGGAGCGTTTACGCCGGGTTCTTGGTCTCGCTTACATTGCGTCGGCCCGCGAGGTTCCGAGTTCGCTTGCTGAACTGGGCCCTGCGGCTTGCGCCATGATGGCGGAAAAGAACCCGCGCAATTTCGCTGTACGCGCCAAGATCGCCGTAACGGGATATGGCATGAATTCCATGGAGTTGGAGCGCCAGCTCGGGCGGGTCATCCTGGACCATTTGCGAGCGAGAGACCCGAGCGTTCAGGTGAAACTCACGAACCCGGAGGTGACCTGCTGGGTCGAGGTCGTACCAGGAAAAGCTCTTATCTATTCGGACCGGGTGGAAGGAGCCGGTGGCCTGCCTGCCGTCACTAGCGGCCGGCTCGTCGTGTTGCTTTCGGGCGGATTTGATTCCGCGGTGGCTGCTTACAAGATGATGCGGCGGGGCTGCCACGCTACTTTCGTACACTTCTTCGGAAGTCCCTCTCCTTCACAAGACTCATCAAGCGGCGTGGCGGAAGAAATTGTTCGGACCCTTACACCCTACCAGTTCACCTCACGGCTCTACTTGGTTCCCTTTGACGCCGTGCAGCGCCAAATCGTTGCGGGAGCGCAGGAGAGCTTTCGCGTGCTGCTCTACCGCCGCATGATGGCGCGCATAGCGCGAGAAATTGCTCGGGCTGAGCACGCGCTGGGCCTGGTAACCGGGGACAGCGTCTCGCAGGTGGCCTCACAGACGCTGCATAACCTGGCGGCCATTGACCACGGCCTTGACCTGCCCATTTATCGCCCCCTGGCGGGTGACGACAAATCTGAAATACTGCGCCTGGCCCGGCAGATCGGGACGTACAAGATCTCTTGTGAACCCTTTGAGGACTGCTGCCCTCGCTTCATGCCGCGCGCGCCCGCCATCTTTGCTCGACCCGAGCAGCTCGACCGGGCCGAGGCGGCGATCGACGTCCCCGCTCTGCTCAGGATGGGTCTCGAAGCGACAACCGTAAAGAATTTCAAGTTCGAGCAAGGGTCGGTGACCACGCGCGAGGGACTGACTCGGCGCCTCGAAAAGCTTCTGCCCGCCCCTAAAGCGGTCCCGGACCCAGGCCACCGTTCGCGGCAGGTAGACCCCCAGTTTCGCGGGGGTGACGTCCTACCTTAAAATTGACTGTCCCGCCTGGCGTCCCTATAATTGTTATGGTTAGTGGAGAACTCAAGCATGAAAAAACTGCTCTTCTTCCTCTTACTCTTCTGCGTCCCTGGGGGAGATCTCTTCGCACAAAACTCTGTCGGCGGGCCAAACAGCAAGAATTCTCAATCTCCGGACGACCAGAGTCGAATCCAAGTGCGCGTTGAGCTGGTCAACGTCCTCACAACCGTTACAGACAAGAAGAATCGGCTTGTCACCGACCTCACCAAAGACGACTTCCGGATCTTCGAGGATGGCAAGCCCCAAGACATCCGCTTCTTCAGCCGCGAGACCGACCTCCCCCTGCGCATCGGGATATTGATCGACACCAGTAACAGCATTCGCGAGCGGCTGAGCTTCGAACAGGAGGCGGCTATCGATTTCCTGAACGCAGCGGTGCGCCCCGGCAAAGACCTTGCCTTCGTGGAAACTTTTGACATGGAACCCCAGCTTATCCAGGATTACACGGATGACCTCGAGAAACTCTCGAACGCCATTCGGGGCGTTAAAGCTGGGGGTGTTACCAGCCTTTACGATGCTGTCTTTTCCTCGTGCAAGGATAAGATGCTCATCTTTCCGCCGCCTGAACCTTACCTGCGCCGGGTCCAGATCATCATCAGCGACGGGCAGGATAACAAGAGCGTGCATACTCAGGACGAGGCACTGTCCATGGCGCAGCGTGCTGAGGTTACAATTTACACGATCAGCACCAACCGCAGTGGCTCGGAGGGAAAGGGAGACAAAATCCTACGCAAGCTGGCGGATGCGACCGGGGGGCATGCCTTCCTTCCCTTCGAGGCAGGTGATTTGGCCGTGGATTTCCAGGAAATTGCCCGCGAGCTCCGCAGCCAGTACAGCCTGGCCTACGTTTCAACGAACCCTGCCCACGATGGGACATACCGCAACATCACCATCAAGCCTATCGATAAGAACCTGCGCGTGCAGGCCAAGAACGGTTATTTCGCGCTGTCTCAGTAGCAGGTGTCGGGTGCCAGGTTTCAGGTGTCAGGTGCCGCGAGTTTCCAGCCTGCTCAGGATTTGGGTCCACTGTCTTCATTGATAGGTGACAGGTGAATAAGGCGACAGGGGCTCGACCTCGGCGTGGAGGCAGCCGGCCCCAAAACAGTGAGGGTTATACCATACGAAGGCTGGAAGCTGACAAACCCCTGACACCTGAAACCTGGCACCTGAAACCTACTGTGTGGGTGCGTAGTAACCTCGCCGGGCCTGAACTTTGTAGTCCGTGTTGCCAACTTGCACCCGGATCTTGCGAAAAGAGCCATCGAGGTTGGTATTCGTGGGCGTATATCCGAGCAGGTATTGAGTTCGCAGCTCGTTGGCAATTTGCTGAAACGCCGCCGCGGTATCTTTGCTGTGGGTTACTTCGATAACCCGTCCGCCGGTGTCGTCGGAAAGCTTTTTTAGAACGGAATCCCCACTGAAGCCGCTCCCGTGTCCCCAGTAGAAGGGGCGGTCAATAATAGCCACGGAATAGTTGATCACATCCGATTTTTGGGCGGCCTCGAGGGCGGTTTCCAACCTGACCCTGCTCCCCTGGTCTTCGCCGTCCGTCAAGAGGATGAGTACCTTCCGCCCCACTTCGTTCCTCAGAAGTTCGTTCGATGCTAAATAGACGGCGTCGTAAAGGTGGGTGGCGCCGCCGGAGTCGCCCGTGGTTGACGGCATCACGCCATGAGCGCCGCCATTGATCACTGTCTCATCGATTGCGTGGGAGAGCAATCGTTGATCGGCCGTAAAATCCTGAAGGAGTTCCGCTTCCACGTCGAAGTGCAGGACAAAAGCCAGGTCCTTGGGACGTAGCACCTGACGCAGAAAAGCCTTTGCCTCTTCCTGCTCAGTTCCCAGCACCCTTCCTTGGCTGGGGCTGGTGTCCACCATAATTCCCATGGTCAGAGGAGTGTCAGTTTCACGCGAGAAGTAGCGGATCTCCTGTGGTTTCCCGTCTTCCTCAAGTTCGAAATCCTCTTTCTTCAAGTCCGGGATCAGGTGCTTCTTCTTATCCTCCACCACGGCGTACACGTTCACGACTTCCGTCGATACTTTTAAGGTGGTCGACGGTGCTTGCTCAGGTTTCTCCTGGCCCCAACCCGGCAGACTTGCCAGACCCAAGAAGATCACGCCGAGAATGATTGGGGTGTTCGCCTTCCTCGCGGTAGGAGAGAGGTATGCCATACGGTGAAGCTCTCCAATCTTTAGTTTTTTCGCCATGCTCCCCCTTAGCAGGATGCTATAAACGATCCGGAAGACTGTCACTCCGATCCCGCAGTCGCGGGAGAGGAATCTCGCTCTGGAGGTAAAATACTTATGAGATTCCTCGTCGTCCCGCAGGGCGGGACTCCTCGCAATGACACGCGACGTAAGTTTTTCAGCATCCTATTAGATGCAGCAGCCAAGCTCCGCGTCTTCGCCAATTATATCCATAACGAGTCCGGGGATGAATCATTCCACCTACCGCAGGCCTCAAGTCTGCGGATGAAAATGCGGCGGAGGCGAGCCCGTAGTCCCGTCGCTGCCTTCGCGATGCTCGTTCCGTCCTGAGCGAAATCTGGAAAATGATCCCCGCAAACGGGTCGACGGACGGTTACTTTTCCGGATTCGGGTGCAGCAATTTCATTTTTTTCGTCGCGAACATCACTTTCTTCTTGACAAGATAAATCGGTGTCACTATACATGAGATTGAACACGCGCTCCGCCAGCTACGCTGGCGAGAATTTCAAGAAGTTCGGAGGAGAATAGAATGGCAGCGAAAAAGAAAGCTAAGAAGAAGAGGTAAGCTCGTCGACAAATCCGAAAGGAACTACCGGGGATGCAGCGATGCATCCCCGAAGTTATTTTGGGCCCCTTTTTCTAGCGCTACTAAGAACGGGAAGCAATGTTCGGTAGCTCGAACTGTTAACCGTCGACTGTTGACTGTGCACTGCTGTTTTCGGCCA
>Ga0181527_1004186_pt1 | contig 12459 bp, 9 predicted proteins | sample PEATcosm2014_Bin_30_FD_119762 | JGI IMG/M metagenome (GOLD analysis project Ga0181527, IMG submission 119762) | Peatland microbial communities from MTU Mesocosm Facility, Houghton, MI, USA - PEATcosm2014_Bin06_60_metaG | ecosystem: Environmental > Terrestrial > Soil > Wetlands > Peat | place...
ATCTGCGGGCTCTGTGGCAGCGCGTAGAACTCGCCGGGATGGACGCGCGAGGGAACCAGAAAATCGCGCGCGCCCTCAGGGGTGGATTTGGTCAGAATCGGGGTTTCGATCTCGAGAAAGCCCTGTTGGCTCAGGCTCTCGCGAACCGCCAGCGTAATCTCGTGGCGCAGCAGGAAGTTGCGCTGCATCTCCGGCCGTCGCAGGTCCACGTAGCGGTATTTCAGGCGCACTTCTTCGTTCTGGATGGCCTCTTCAGAAGGCGAAAACGGCGCCAATTTTGCATCGTTCAACACCAGCAGTTCGGTGGCCTCAATCTCGACCTCGCCGGTTGGCATTTTAGGATTGATGGCGTCCTTGTCGCGCAGCCTGACCTTGCCCACCGCAGCCACCACGTACTCCGGGCGCACGTGTTCGCCCTTGGCGTGGCCCTCAGGCGTAAGTTCTTTGTCCAGAACGATCTGGCTGATGCCGGAGCGGTCGCGCAGGTCCAGAAATATCAAATTGCCGTGGTCGCGACGGCGGTTCACCCAGCCCATCAGGACTACGTTTTGTCCGGCGTCAGCCGCGCGCAGCGTGCCGCAAAGTTGCGTCCGTTCCAGATTGCCTAAAAAGTCGAGCACTACACTATGTCCTTATTTCTGATTGGCTTGGCGAGGGCCATCGTTTGGTTCCCCACTTATTGGGTCAGAAACGAAGCCAGCTCCGCGCGCGCAATCTTGCTTTGTATTCCGGTCGAAAAGTCCTTCACTGTCAGGATACCGGATCGGAGTTCGTCTTCGCCCAGGATCACGATGCGCCGGGCCACCTTGTCGGCGGTCTCAAAGGACTTCTTCAACCGGAAACTGCCGTCGCCCAATTCGATGCTGAGTCCGGCGCGGCGCAGTTCGCGAGCCAGAACCAGTGCCGCCGCGTTCAACTGTTCCCCAAGCGGCGCTATGTAAGCGTGCACCACCTGCGGTGGGGCAGCCCCTCGGTTGGGTTCTGCGGTTTGGAGGGTCAGCACCAACCGGTCCAGTCCCATCGCAAAGCCGATGCCCGGCGCCTTGGGTCCGCCAATCGCCTCGCTCAGCCCGTCGTAGCGCCCGCCGCCGAGCAGCGCATTCTGCGCACCGAGCCCGCCATGCGTGAACTCGAAGGTCGTGCGCGTGTAGTAGTCCAGGCCGCGCACCAGCCGCGGATTCAGCTTGTAAGGCACGCCTGCCGCATTCAGAGCCGCGGTCACAGCGGCAAAATGGTCTTTCGATTCCTGATCGAGCGAATCGGTGATCTTGGGCAGCGCATCAATGATCGGCTGATCCTCGGGCACCTTGCAGTCCAGCACGCGCAGCGGATTCGTCACCGCCCGCCTCTGGCAATCCCCACACATCTGCGGCGCAACTTCAGCCAAAGCCGTGCGCAGCACATCGTTGTAGCGTTCGCGATCGGCAGCAGACCCCACGGAATTCAATTCCAGCGTCCATCCCTCGATGCCCAGCTCATCGAGCAGAGTGGCCAGCATTTCCAGAACCTCGGCATCGCGCAGCGGACTTTCGCTCCCCGCGAACGGCGGTCCGATCACCTCTGCGCCGATCTGCCAGAACTGCCGGTAGCGCCCCTTCTGCGGCCGCTCGCGCCGGAACTGCGGCCCGATGTAGTAGAGCTTCTGCAACTGGCCGCTCTCGCCCAGCTTGTGCTCGATGTAGGCGCGCACCACGCCGGCCGTGTTCTCCGGCCGCAGGGTAAGGGATTGTGACGATTTGTAGAAGCTACCGTGGACTGGTTCAAGCAAGACCCCCTCGGGCGTGGTTCCCTGAGGCTCGCCTGGAACAGGCGATGCGAAAACATGTCGTCCTATAACCTTCTTGTCGGACCGATGCTGAGCCAGTAACGCACGCTTTTCGGACACCGCCGATGCAAGGATTTGCACGGATCTTAGGCTCGGCTTTGCACCAAAGAGGATGAGCTCAATATTGCCGTCGTAGTCTTCGCATTCCAGATCGATTGGCTCAGCACCCTCGGAGCTAGACCCCAGGACCGAGCCGAATCTGGCCTGGTTTGCGAGACTCCACATGCTGACTAGGAGCTGCTTTTCGAAGCGCTCGCCGTCCGCCCACGTATACATCTCCTTCTCAACAATGTCGGTCTCTTCGCCCACGCTGCGCGCAAATAGCCCCGTGTCCTCGAAGATCGGGGTGCGAATCTCGCCGAAGTGGTAGCGGGCAAACACCTGGCGCGCAGTCGCCTCAATGCGGTTCCACAACTCCGTCTCCGGAGGCAGCAGGTCCCGCGTCCCGCGCACAGCTTTCACAGTGGCCATAACCTATCTAGTTTAAATGCGTCACCGGCGAGTGCATCTGAACCAAGAAGTGCATTTGTGAAGGTATAGTGCCCTTCACGTCATCTGGGGTATAAATAGCTATACGCGCCGTACCGCGCCGGAGTACGCCCATGATGTTCCACGTGGTCCTGAAGAAAGACGAAGATGGCTGGATCGTCGCGGAGTGCCTCGCTCTGCCCGGTTGCTTTTCTCAGGGAAAAACGGAACAGGAAGCGCTGGCTAACATCAAGGAAGCCATTACTGCATGGCTCTGGGCAGAGGATCAGAAGGCGGCCGAGACACTTCCGGACGACGAAATCCCTCTTGTCGTTGCCGTGTAGTCTTTCACAGATTCCCTTCGAGTCCTGTAAGCCCTGCAATCAGCGCCAATTGCCCGGTTTTTCCACACAAATTGCCCATGCTTCCCTGCACATTGCACTTGGACTTGTGCATACCATCAAGGATGTGAGGTTCGCGCGTGGGTAAACTGGCAAATATCTCCGGCAAGGATGCAGCGAAGGCCTTTCAAAAGGTCGGCTGGCAAGTCCGCGGTCAGGTCGGGAGCCATCTCGTCTTGACGAAGCCAGGCATCCGGGCGAACCTCACTGTCCCTCAACACCCGGAACTAGCCCCAGGCACTTTGCGAGGACTCATCCGGACCGCCGGGCTAACCGTGGATGAATTCCTCAACCTACTTTAAGCCGGCTCATACTCACCAAAAATTCACGTCCTGTTCTGGATCGCCTTCGCCGGCGCTTCGTCAATGTGCGCGTGCCACCTCGGGCACGCGGGCTTGCAGTGGTCGATTACCTCGGGCGACAGGCTTAGGGGTTCGCGCTGCTGTCTCTACCCAACAATCCGGCTGGTCAAGGTGTGCCACCACGCCGGAGCGCCGCGGTACAGGTAAATAAGAAGAGCCTGCCAGGCGATGAGCATGGGCAACGCAACGCGATAGGCCTTGTGAATGCTGTGGTTCACGAGCAGGTCGCGCACCACGCCGAGAAGAATGACCGCGTCGAGACACCAGTAGTAGAGGTCGTGATTGAAGAGATAATCGATGCGGCCGAAGGGCGCATCGAGAAGACTGCAGGTGGCAATGAAGATCATCCGGCGATGCAGTTCCGGCTTCTTGCGCCACAGAATGGCAAGCGCCACGCACGGCCCGAAGACCAACATGTCGCCGAACGGAATGCTGAGAAATACGTCGGTCCCCGGCTCGTGCAGGGTGTACCAGTCAAAACGGGCCATGACCACGGCGATGATGAGTCCCAGCACCACCATGACGGACGCCAGCGCGGCGCCAAACCAGCCGAAGAAGCGATGCCACCTGACATTGCGCGTCCGCACCAGTGCCGACTGAACGATGAAAAACAGCACCCAGGCCGAGAATGCCGCGCCGTGAAACCAGAGCAGCAGGGGACGCGGCGGAGAAGCGTGGAAAAGGCTCTGATCGATGGTATGGCTGAATCCCCACACCACGATCGCGGCGATGAGGAGCGACGCGAACAGATAAAAATACCGGTCTACCAACCCGTTCCGGCCGGTGATCGCATTTGGGCTGCTTGCAACTACGGCTCCAGACGCCGATACCATCTGCAGGACCTCCGCGTGGTTCTTCAAGGCGGTGCACACCAGATGCAGACTGAGTCTGCGGGGAAGTAGCACGAGTGTAGCACAGGAAAAATAGGCCACTCAACGCGAAAAGCGCCCGGATCCGGCGCGAAGCGACGCCCTCTTCGGATCGCAGAGGATCGAAACTTTGATCCTCAAGCCGGGTTTACAGCTCTGTGCGTAAAAACGACGCGCATGACTCGAAACTACGCCGTAAATCAATCGGCCACTGTCCTTAAGTCATCAGCCCCTAAACTCGTTATTACCTTTACGCCTTTTGCGCTATTACCGTGGGTTTTCCATTTTTGCGCATCGGTAATTATGAGACCATGAGGTAGCATTCTCGATTGGGGCCCGGGGGGTGCACCTACAAGTGCACTTCCTATGCGCCACGAGACGGCAGCTCCCCACTGCTGGTTCTGTACGATCCGACCGCGGGGGTGCACGGGCGATGAGCTTGCCCGGAGAGACGTGAACGGAGTTGTACATGAATTGTCTGGCTGATCGCAATCTCCGCCTTCAGGAACGCAAGGTCCGCTTGTTGAACCGTAGTCTGCCATCAGAACCCACCGCGCGGGGCCAGAGCCTTCAGGGAATCGCGTGCGCGATGGCGCTCCTGCTCGCGGCCACCTGCGCCCATGCGCAGTTCGGCTTGGTGAATGTGGGCGCGGCAAGCACTCAGAGCATTACAGTTACGGCCACGGTCGCGGGCACGGTGAGCAACGTGGAAGTGCTCACGCTGGGTTCGTCCAGCGGAGACTTCGCCGCCAATGGTCCGTCGAACTGCGCCACCCTGGCCGTTGGCGGCAAGTGCACCCAGTCGGTCACTTTCACGCCCGCAGCTCCCGGCTTGCGCCTGGGAGCCGTTGTGCTTGTGGGCACGGTAGGCGCCCAAAAAACCGTTCTGGGCACGGCGTACCTTTCCGGGACAGGTGTGGGAGGGTTGGGTGTCCTGGTTACGGGCAATGTGCTGCCCGTGGCCGGTCAATTCAAAACCTACAAGGGACCGGTGGGCGATGGCGGTCCGGCAACGCAAGCTGAGCTCTACCTTCCCAGCGGCATCGTGGTGGACGGAGCCGGAAATATGTACATCGCGGACACTAACCACAATCGCATTCGCATGGTATGCGACGTTACGGCCGCGCCCACGCCCACTGCCACCATTGCGGGAACCACCTGCGCCGGCGCGGGCATCATCTCCACCATTGCCGGCGACGGCGATACCAGCGGCATGGTCTGCCCCGCGGCCACCGACTCCATAGGAGACGGTTGTCCGGCGGCGCAAGCCACGGTCAGCAGTCCGGGCTTCGTGGCTCTCGACGGCGCGGGCAATCTCTACATCGCCGACAGCGGCAACAACCTCATCCGCGTGATCAACGCGGCCACGGGCGTGATCACCACCATCGCCGGCAACATCAACAGCACGGTGTGCGCAGCCAGGTCCGACTCCGTGGGCGACGGTTGCCCGGCCACTCAGGCCACGCTCAATCAACCCCAGGGCGTCACCGTCGACGGCAGCGCCAATCTCTACATCGCCGACACCTACAACCATCGCATCCGCGAATTGAATACGGCCACGGGCATCATCTCCACCATCGCGGGCAGCGGCTACACACAACCCAACGGCACCGGCGGCTACAACGGCAACAACATGCAGGCCGGCCTCGCAGAGCTCAACTTCCCCTACGCGGTTGCCTTCGATCTCGCCGGCGACATGTACATTCCCGACTCGCAGAACGAATTCGTCCGAGAGGTGCAGGCGACGGGCGGCGTGGTCACCGCGAACAGCAACATGACCAACTTTGCCGGCAACGGGAATGGGGGCGCCACGGGCTGCACGGCAGTTCCGGTCGCAGCCACCCAGGCTGTCGTGTGGACTCCTTCCGGCGTGGCCGTGGACGCGGCCGGAAATGTCTACATCGCGGAACTGGGGAACCACGCCATCCGCAAAGTGAGCGGGCCCGCATCTTCCACCCCCGGCTACATCTCCACCCTGGTCCAGGACGGCTGCGGCAGCGTTTATTTCCCCTCCACCGGCCTATTCACGACTCAGACGCTCTACTCACCCACCGGACTCTATCTCGACGGCGGCGGCGACCTGTACATCGCCGACACGCTGTACATGGAAGTCTACGAAGTGTATGGCAACTTCGTGGCCCTCAGTTTCTCCCCACCCAGCATCCGCCAGGGCTCAACTTCTTCTCCGCAGTCGCAGGAGGTCGAGAACGACGGCAATGCCCCGCTCGACCTGACCACCATCGCCGTCGTGACTCCTCCTACCCCGCCCGATGCAGAGGTAGTCGCGGTCGCCAACTCCTGCAGCATCCCCGGACCCCTGGCCGTGAATGCCGACTGCGAGGTGGGCGTGGTCTTCGCTCCCCCGGACACGCCCCTTCTCACCGTGGATACCGTGGAAACGTCCAACATCGATGTGGGAGAAGACGCCCAACCCACGGTCCCTGCCGCCAATGCGCCTCTCGTAATCGAAGTCGTCGGCACTGCCGAACCGCTGAATTCGACCACCACCACCGTCACGTCCGCACCCGATCCCTCCGGATTCGGACAGAACGTTATCTTCACCGTGACCGTCACCACGGGCCCCGGCACGGGCAGCCTGACGGGTACGGTCAGCATCTCCGACACCTTTGGCGGCGTCACCACGACGCTTACTCCTGCTGCCGGCCTGACGCTCAACGCCTCGGGCGTGGCCACCTTCTCCATCTCCACGCTTGCGGTCGGGCAGCACTCCATCACCGCGACCTACAACTACAACCTTAGCGATCCGAACCACTCGCCCAGCACCTCACCGGTTGATACGCAGACCGTGATTGAAGGCACGTCTGTCGTCCTGACCTCCAGCGTGAATCCCTCCACCGTCGGCCAGCTCGTCACCTTCACGGCCACGGTCACGGCTCCTGTGGGCGGCGTCCCTCCCACCGGCACGGTCACCTTCTTCGACGGCAACACGGCCCTCGGCACGCCCACCCTGAATGCCGGCGGCGTGGCAATCTTTACCACCTCAACCCTCGCCAATGGCGTGCACCAGATGACCGCGGTGTATAACGGCAACGCGGGCACTCAGGTGCAGCCCAGCACCTCGAACACCGTCAGTCAGGATGTGCAGGCGCCCTCGACCATTGCCGTCGTCTCCAGCCTGAATCCATCCACCTACGGCGCCTCGGTCACCTTCACGGCGACGGTCACGTCCGCCGCCACATCTCCCGCCACGGGAACGGTGAACTTCCTCGATAACGGCGTAGCCATCGGCAGCGGCACGCTCGGCGGCAGTCCCGGCAAAGCCACCTTCACCACCTCCACGTTGATTGTCGGCACGCATCCCATCACCGTCACCTACGCGGGCGATTCCAATAACATGGGCAGCTCCAGCACTGCGCCTCTCAACCAGGTGGTGCAGCAGGCAGCAACCGTCACCACGGTCTCGGCCACGCCCACTCCCGGCATCGCCGGAACGCCGGAGACGATCTCTGCGACCGTGCAGTTGATCTCCGGCAGCGCGCCGCTTGTAGGCACCGTCACATTCACTTCGGGGACAACAACCTTAGGCAGCGCCGCGCTGAACGCTTCCGGCGTCGCCACCATTACTCCCACGCTCGCGCCCGGGTCCTACCAGATCGTCGCTACCTACGCGGGCAACACCAACGCCCTCGGTAGCGCATCGGCGCCGTTGTCCTATACCGTGGCGCTGGCTACCACGCAAACCGCGCTCGTGGTTTCGCCCAGTCCGGCGCTGGTCCTCGGCACCATCACCTTTACTGCGACTGTTACCGGCAATGGCGTTACGCCCACGGGCAGCGTCAACTTCCTCGCTAATGGAGTGGTGATCGGCACTTCGACTCTGAGCGGCGGCAAGGCCACGTTCACTGACTCGGCTCTCGCCGCCGGCACTTATTCCATGACCGCCGTATATCTGGGCGATGCGAACAACGCGACCAGCACCTCGCCAGCCGTCAGCGAAACCGTGGGCCTCATTCCCACCACCACCGTGCTGGGCACCGCCACCACAACGGGAGCCAATCCGCAGGTGGTCCTGATCGCGGCGGTCCTCAACAATAGCGCCGGGCCCACGCCCACCGGTACGGTCACGTTCTACAACGGCGTCACGTCGCTGGGCACGGTCACGCTTGACTCCACCGGCGCCGGCACGCTCACGCCGAACCTGGTCAGCGGCGTGAATTACAACATCTATGCCGTGTATAGCGGCGACCCGGACCACGCCCCCTCCACTTCGCAGACCATCACCGTCTCCGGCACTCTGGTCGCGTTCGGTATCTCCGTCACGCCCCCGAAGGTCACCATGGCCACCTCGCAGAACGCCACGGTCACCGTCACCCTGACCTCGGCCGGGAACTTTACTGACACCGTTGGGCTGGGCTGCGCTTCGCTCCCGGCCGCGGTCAACTGCCACTTCGCCAACATCACCCTCACTCTGCCGGCGGGCGGCTCGGTCAGCACCCAACTCACCATCGACACCAATAATCCGCTCAGCGGCGGAACCACCGCCATGAACCGCCGCGCGGGCAGCGGCAAATTCTCACTAGCCGGGTTGTTCCTGCCCTTGAGTTTGGGCTTCGGGTGCATCTTCTGGCGGCTGCGCCGGCGCAACGCTCGCCTCCTGACCATGGCCCTGGTCCTGGTTCTTACTGCGGCCGCATTTGTCTCGACCGGCTGCAACAGTTTCAGCCAGATCTCCGCCACGCCGGGAACCTATGTCATTCAGGTCACGGGTACCGGCTCAACCAGCAACGTCATCGAGTATCAAAACGTCACCCTCGACATCACACAATAGGCGGAGAAGCAGCAGATGGGTTGCGGGCAAAAAATAGGTTACGACTTGCAGAAAGCAATAAGGTTGTTCCACGACTTTCGGGCTTGGCGCGGTGAAAAACCGGCGCGACACATTCGGGCGAGCGCGTTTCTTGCGCTCGTGGCGCCGGCGCTCCTTCTCGCATCGGCGAACCCCGTCCGCGCCCAGGTGGTTCAGGCGGGCAACGAGGGTACGTTGAAATTGTCGGTGGGCGTTATCGGCTCCGGCGACACCTTCCAGCAAGAGGGTCAGCGCAAGATGCTCGGCGTCGGCGCCTTTGTCGACGGCGAAACCACAGGCCACTTCGGCATTGAAGCCGAAGGGCGCTGGGTCGAGTTCCATCAGACGGCGAACGTGCACGCCGAAACCTATTCCATCGGCGGCCGCTATCACCTCGATTTCGGCCCGCGCTGGCAACCCTACGCCAAGGGGCTGGTGGGCTTTGCCAATTTCACCTACCCTTACAACTACGCCCAGGGCAGCCGCGACCTGATCGTGACCGCGGGCGGCGGCGTGGACTTTCGCTGCACGCGCAGAATCACCCTCCGCCTCGCCGACTTCGAATTTCAGGACTGGCCCAACTTCAAGTACACTTCGACGGCATCCGGCAATATGACCTCGCTGAATGCCAGCGTGGGCTTCAAGGTGCACATTTTCTAATGTCCTGAGTCAGAAGTCCGCATCGTCATGATCGGTCATCCTGAGCGGAGTTTGCTGCGTTTTGTGCGGCAAACGGAGTCGAAGGACCTGCATTTCCCCTTCGACTACCTCATACTTTGCCCAAAAGAACATTGGCACTGAGCGCATATACCAATATGGGCTGGAGTCCTCTCTTCCCTGAGGCCATCGTGACTGTGATCACGGTAAGGCGCCGGGCCCTGCGGTTAGCCTCAAACTGAGGGCGCGGCATGAGACTGCGCACCCGATTGAGGAGCTAATCTTCCATGGCTTTTGTCGTGACCGATGCCTGTATCAAGGATTTTGTTTGTGTTGCGGAGTGTTCCACTGCCGCCATCGCGCCTGCGGAGAGCGATCCTGCCGCCGCTACCGTATCCCAGGTCTATATCAATCCCGATGAGTGCATCGACTGCGGCAACTGCGCTTCAATCTGTGCGCAAAACGCGATCTTCGCGTTGGAAGAGCTGCCTGCAGACAAGGCAGACTTCGCCGAAAAGAACCGGGCGTACTTCAACTAGCGTCCCGGCTCAGAATCTTGCTTCATTACGAACTCTGTCATCCTGAGCGGAGTTTGCCGCGTCCTTTGCGGCAAGCGGAGCCGAAGGACCTGCGTCTTAATGCTTCGCTGATGGAGCAAACTCTGCCTTTCAACAAGAAGATTCCTGCAAATTCACGCGCACTTTGCGTTTTTTGCGCTAAAATCTTGTCACAAATAAGAATGCTGGCCCAAAATCGCCGAAAAAAGGCTGGAAGCCGGCACATACAAAAATCGTTAACGGTAGCCCGAAAAAAGACTGTATTCCCTTTTATTTCCAGGCTGGATAGATGCGCACGTATAGAGAACCAGCCGTTGAAATGCTCTTAGCGCTTGGTTAATTGGACTGCACGCACGAGCGCAAGCCTCTCTTCTTTAATCCAGAGAACTGGCCGGGAAAAAACATAGATCGAAGGTTGCTGCCTGACGTCTGCAGCGCGGCTCCGAGCCGGATCGACCGGCCGGTGAACGTGCTGGCTCTGCGGACATGGGCGGCAGTATCGGGAGAGAACGAGATGAAATCGGCAAAGAGTTCGCAGATTCACGTAGAAAATGGCAATCTCAGCATCCCTGCCGCTGAGGAGATGATCGAAGAAGCATTAAGCGATCTGGCATACACACAGGATCCCGGCATGGTTCGCGCCTTGCGCTTTCTGTCGCCTCCGGGCTACCAGGCCATTGTGGAGCTGTGCAGCGAAAACGGTCGCAGCAAGCGCCGTGACGCATTGGCCGATGCCTGGTCGCCGGAGTACGACGAGGTGCGCATCTACTTCGAGCGCATCGAAGGCGACGAGCCGGCCCCGCGGCCGGGCCGCGCGTCACAGGCCGCACACGCCTCCGAAGACGAAGATCAAGCCGATCCTGCGCTTCCTGTCGACATGGATGCACGCGTGAAAGAACTGTGCACGGCGCTGGCTGAAGCCGAACGCGGCGGCCACGCCTTCATCGCGCTCAAGTGGTTCCGCGATTCTTTCCTGCCGCGCAAGACCTTTCGCTGGAACCAGCATCCTGAAACACGGCAGTCGGTGCTGGCTGAAGCTATTCAGCGCGGCGTGGTGGTCACCAGCAAGATCGCCAACCCCAAAACGCCCGCCTATCCCACCACCACCATCCGGCTCAACCGCGCCGAAGCGGGCATTCCCGAGGAAACGCAGCGCTTCCAGCCCATCGACGTGCAGGGCGAGCCCTTCGCGGCCACCATCGATGAGGAACGGGGGATCGAGTGAGCTTCTTTTTCCTTGAGGCGACAGCCTTCGCCAAGCTGTTTGTACGCGAGCCGGGAACCGACGCGCTCATCCGGTTGATGGAGAGCGTCGAAGACAATTGCAAGCTGATCTCGGCTGCTACGCCGCTCGAGGTCTACGCGGCCATCCGCCGCCGCGAACGCGCCGGGCACATCGCGCCTGAAGCCGCCGTCACTGCCTTCGAACTGCTGCGGGTTGAAGCCTCGCGCATGGTGCAGCAGCCGCTGAATCCCGGCGTGCTTGAGGCCGCCAGGCAGCTTCTCGATCGCACCGCGCTGCGCTGGCCTGAGGCCCTGCAGTTGGGCGCCGCACTGGCCGCGCGCGACATGTTTCCCGGCACGCGCATCACCTTCGTCTCCGCCTCCCCTGCGCTGCTCGAAGCCGCCCGTGCCGAGGCACTCGACGCCATCGATCCCGCGAAGCTACCTGCGCTCGAAACTGCGCGCGAAACCGAAGTCGCCAAAGAAGCCGATCCCCCAGGTATTGCTGAATCCTGAAAGGACACAATCAACTAGCGCCAGTCTCCACAGCTTGCTGAAAAACTCAAATGGTGGGTTGTTTTGTATCAGGGCGCGAGTTTACTCGCGCCGCAATCACAGCAAAATCAATGCGGGGCTTTAGCCCCTGAGGCAGCCGCGAAAGTTCGCCGCATGTTCAGCATTCTTCCGCAGCCTCTCCAGACCGGCGTTACGTTCGCTGCGGCAGTTTCAGCGCGAATCCTTCGATTTCGTTTGGCGCACAGTCACCCTAAGGATTCAGAAACCTAGCGGTGTTCCGAGGCCTCTTCGATTTTGGCCAGTTCCGTCTCTTTGTGCTTTCCCTGCTCCAGCTTGCCGCCATGACGCCGATCCGACCGCAACAACAAAAAAGCAAAGACGAGCCCGGCCACGCCCAGGCACGCGAACATGATCTGGGTCGCGGTGTAGGTTCCGGTCGCATCGCGGAGCTTGCCATTCAGGAGCGGGAACAGCCCTAGCCCCAGGTTCTGGATGGCCGTCATCAGGCCGAAGGCCGTGCCCACGCGCTTCTCCTCCACCACCAGCGGAACCGATGGCCACATAGCCGCGGGAACCAATACGAAGGCCGCGCCGAGCACGATCATGCTGGGGATTGGATTCCAGTGGGTGATGCCCATGATGAGGTGGGCCGGAATCAGCATGAGGGAGCCCACCACCATCAGCGTGGCCCGCTTGCCGATACGGTCTATCAGGTCGCCGGCGAAGGGCGCGAAGACCATGGACGCGAAGATGATGATGCTGGTCATTCCCGG
>Ga0181527_1004187_pt1 | contig 12459 bp, 12 predicted proteins | sample PEATcosm2014_Bin_30_FD_119762 | JGI IMG/M metagenome (GOLD analysis project Ga0181527, IMG submission 119762) | Peatland microbial communities from MTU Mesocosm Facility, Houghton, MI, USA - PEATcosm2014_Bin06_60_metaG | ecosystem: Environmental > Terrestrial > Soil > Wetlands > Peat | place...
ACCTGCTCTCCATGATTCCATACCGCGATCTGACGCCCGAGCCGCTGGCGCTGCCCAAGCTCGAAAAGTCGAAGTACGTCCGTCCGCCCATCCAGGAGCAGAACTTCATTCCCGAGGTTTACAAGTAGGCATCTTCGCGCTCATGTCGGGAGCACCCGATCTGTCGAAGGCCGCCCGCGCGTCAGCGGCAATCATCGATAGGTCTTTTCGGAACGGAGAAGAATGGCGGAGATGTAGACGGTCCCGGCCTGGCGGTCCAAAGTGAAGATGATCCGGTAAGTTCCAACGCGCTTTCGGAAGCGATGCTTCCACTCAGGACCCTTAAGCGGCCTCACGTCTCCAGCCAGAGGATCGGCTTCCATCTCGTCGATGGCGCGCTCGACCTGCGTCTGCCGGACGCGGGGCAGCCTCTTCAGTTCCTTGACGGCCGAAGCGGAAAGCTCAACGGCCCAGTTCATCTTTCACATACCGCCAGGATTTGGAGCGCCCGGCCGCGATCTCCGCTTCACCCCGGCTCACCTTCACCGCATCCCTGGGCGAAAGAGCGTCATCGCCAATATCGACGAGCCGTTTTGGACGCATCTGCAGGCGCCCGCCCTCAGCGCTCACCTCGACAAAATCGCCCGGCCGCAGCTTGAGCGAATCGAAGACCCGCTTGGGAATGACGACCTGCCGGCGCTGGCCGATCCGGCTCACCGCCATCGAACTGAGCGCATTTCCGCTAGACATACTTTCAGCCTAGCGGAAATACGGACGCTCGTCAAAGCCCCAAAAAAACCGGGGCAATGTGGCGCGCGTACAGGTTCTCGGTTACGTTCTTTGCGATTACAGGCTCGTTGGCTTCGAGCAGGTCGAGATAGCGGCGGCCCATTTTGGCCGCAATCTTGAAGCCGACGTGCAATAGCTGACGAAGGCTGGGGTTGTAGGCGGGCGAGCGCGGGTCGTGGCGCAGCGCGGAGGTGAATTGGACGCTGGACCAGCGCACCACCTCGGCAGGCGCGGGCAGCTTGGCCGGGTCGATGTCGATCACCGTTGCGTAAGGCGCGCAGAGTTCAGCCGAGTGCGCAAAGGCCTCGGCGTAGATCACCTTGGCCAGCGCCAAGCCGTCGCCCCCGGCTTCGGCCAGACCGATGATCTCTTCCAGCCAGGTGGTGCCCGCGGTCTTCAGATGCACGCCGGTGGAGAACGCCTTCATCGAGGCGTGGATGGCGGGATAGATGCTGAACTTGTCGCTGCCGGAGTGGATGCTGAGTTTCAGGTTGGCGGGCAATCCGTAGGCGGCTACGGCGTGGCGGATGGCGGCCATATCGAGCGCCATCTCGCGGGCGAACTGGCCGGTATCGCCCACATAGTCCACGCCCTTGTTGAAGCGGCCGCTGAACTTGGGAGCGATGGTTTGCACGGGGATGCCTTCATCGGCGATGGCGGCCAGGATGATGAGCAGCTCAGCGGGCGTCTGCGCGGCGTCGGTCTCGTCCATCGACACTTCGGCGATGAACTCTCCCTTGCCCTTTGCGGCCTCGATCCGACGATAGATCCTGCCGGCTTCCTGAACGGCAAGGAGAAACTTGGCCGCGGTCTGGCCAAGCTGCTCGGGCGCGATTTCGATAGGTTGGCCTGCGCCCTCCATCCGGATCGTTCCCAGCAGTTCGGAATGGCGCTCGACAAAGCTGTCGATCGAGGCTTGCCCGGCGGTCTTGCCGATATAGTCGGCCACGTCGATGGTGTAGAAGTCGCACGGCGCCAGGAAGCGCTCGACCGTTGAGAGGCTGATGTGGTCGGCGTCGCAGTAGTAAGGCAGCTTCCAGCCGAGTTCCTTGACAGCGGCGTCGGCCGCGGTGCGGGCCGACGCCGGTTCGGAGCCGATGATGGCGTGCTCGCGATTGGACTTGTTCCACACCGGGATCACGTCGATACCCGCTTTGGAGGCCAGGATGCACGCTTCGAGTTGAGCCTTGGACTGATGGGCGAATCGATCGCCCACTCCGATCGAGAACTTGTCAAGGATCGCCATGATCGTCTTTGGAACCCTTCCATGCATGCCTGGAATACCGGGCCGGTTACGGCAGTCGGGCCAACCTCACCGCTGCTTGTTTCATGTGTTTTCGGGCCGGCGTCCAACTCACTTTCAGAGGTCTGACCACTAGGATACACTGTCCCTACTGACTTGCTCAATACCGCTTTGCGGATTTGGGGCGACGAAGCCGCATTGGCGGTGCTAACCTCATTATGCGGGATAGCAGCACATTTGATCGGAGTAAGGGATTCGTTCGCTATGCAAGCCGGCAAATCACAGATTCTCGATACTCAACTGAGCTCGCAAGTGGTCAACTACATTCGGGCAAAGATGGAAGACGGCTCTCTCAAACCCGGCGACCGGATTCCGCCGGAGCGCGAGTTCGCCAAGGCACTGAAGATCAGCCGCGCCAGCCTGCGCATGGGGATCGGGTATCTGGCCGCCATGGGCGTGATGAAGGTGCGCCATGGGGTAGGCACTTTTGTGGCGGATGGACCGGCGGAGTTTGGCAAGTCGTCGCTGGGACTGCTGGGCGCGCTGCACGGCTTCAAGCCGTGGCAGATGTTCGAGGTGCGCAGCCTGCTGGAGACGAGTCTGGCGGCGCTGGCGGCCGAGCGGGGAAGCGAAGCGCACTTCACCGCGCTGGCCGAGGAAGTGGCCGAGATGTACGCCACCATCGACGATCCGGCCGAATACCTGATCCACGATGTGCGCTTTCACCGTACCATCGCCCAGGCCTCGGGCAACCCCATCTTGGCGGCGCTGATGGAGACGCTTTCAACGGCGCTCTACGAAGAACGGCGCAAGACCGCGGAGCGGGCGAAGGACCGCAAGATCTCCCTGGAGGCGCACCGCGAGATCTATCGGGCGATTCGCACCGGCAACTCCGCGGAAGCGCGCATGGCAATGGAACGCCACCTCCGCTCTGCCGAGAGCGAGCAGGCGGCTGAGCAGTCCCTGCGCGGGCGGGGAAGAAAGCGCGAGCGAAAGACGGAACTTGCAAGCGCGTGAACGCGCCCGGTTCGCCTAGAAAGCTCCAGAGCGCCCGGCTCCCGTTGCAGCCGCTAACTAAGAGTCGATGAGCGTAGTTCCGGCGCCGCTGTTCGACCCGCGAACGGCTGCCAGCCCGCCCATAATTAGAAGATAGGGAAGAATCATTGCTCCATTGAGCAGGTTGTCGATGGCCACCATGAGAATGAGCGCGGCCATCGCCAGGCGGAGATTCGGCTGCCTGGGAGCGTCGCCTTCCCCAGGCGGCCAGACGGCGCGCATGACCGGCAGGATCAGGATCGTGCCGAACGCAACCAGGCCGACCAATCCGTACATGCCAAATACCAGCAGCCAAAGGCTCCATGGCCGGAACTCGCCGTTTTGCCACCAATTCCATTGCCCAGACCCTAGCAAGGGCTTCTGCAGCGCCACTCGGATGTGGCTCTCTTCGCGGGCGAACCGCCAAACGAGCGAGTGGCGGCCAATGCTCGTCAGGGCGGACGAAAGGGAATTGACCACTCCATTCTGGTGCGCCAGCGCGCGCAGGGATACGAGGTTGGTCATCCGGAACAGAGCGAATGCGAGAATGCCCAGGATGAGAGCGGCAACAAACGCCCGCAGGATTGAGAGCCGCTTCAAGAGCGTCAAAGGAAGCAGGAACAGAAGCAAAAGAACACTGCCGACCGACTGGCAGAGCAGCGTGACGCCGGCCAACCCGGCTGCGGCCCACCCCATGGGCAAGCCAAGAACGCGGTCCGCCGGCCGATTGAGAGAGAGGAAGACGGCCAGCAGGGTAGCCGCTGCCATCCAAATGCCCAGTTGATTCCCGTCCTCCATAAGGCCGATGGGACGAAAGCCAATATAGCGCTCCGCGCCAACCAAGCGGTAAGGCTGATAACCATAGAGGAACGCATAGAGTTGAGGGCCCGCGCAAATCTCAAGCAGACAGATTGGCACGTAACAGACGCCCGCCATGACGCAGGCTCGGGCGGCCAGGAGCAGCGAGTCGTCATCGGAAAAGTAGATGCGGCCCAGGAGCCAGGGCATGCCCCAGGAGATGGTCTGGTAGATGGCGCCCAGGAGGCCCTCACGAAGCGTGTTCCAATGCGCGGCAGCCGACAGAAGAGGCACGCAGCACCATACAGCCATGGGGAGATCGCAGACGCCTGGCCGGAATCTCTTCAAATCCGCGGAATGAAGAAGAAGAACCCCCGCCAGAGCGGCCAGCCCGGTGGCTGTGGCCTTGGTGAGAAAATAGTCCGTCGGGAGACAGACGCCGAGAATCCAATAAGGAAAGCGATCTGGAGTCGCCCGGTAACTGGCGCCGGGAAGAATCGCCCAGCCGCCGAGGAAGTTGGCCAGGATTGCAATGCGGACCGGGTAGCGGCGGAAGAGATGGGCGCCGGCAGGTATCCAGGCTAGAAGGATGACGAGCGGGGAGATATGCATAACCTTCTGGAAGCGCCTCCTGGGCGGAAGTTGCTGGGTCGTATTTCGCCTTGCCGGAACCGATGACTTCAGCAAGCGGGGTTGTGAGGTTGAATGGACGGGAGCGCCGTGAATTCCGGCCGTCGATGACACCGCTCGGAGGAACCATGGGCAGGATGGGCGAGGTAAGGCAAGCACAGCCCGCGGTGACGGTTGCAGTTGCCGCTCAACGGATTCTTCTCCCGCAAAAGGAACTCCATGAACGAGGGCTTTCCACTTCGTAAACTGCCTCCCGCCGCGGTCATCGAGGTCTGGACGATCGATCTGGACAGGCCGTTGAGTCCAGGAGCGAATCTCGACGATATCTTGTCGATCGAAGAGCGGAACCGCGCGGATCGCTATCTTTTTCCGAGGGACGCATCTCGCTTCAGGCTTTGCCGGGCCATGCTCCGGCTTGGGCTGGCCGGGTACCTGGAGAAGGCTCCCGAGAAGATTGCACTGACGGCCAATAGCAACGGCAAGCCATCTGTCGCCGAACGCTCCGCGCTGAATTTCAATGTATCTCATTCCGGCGGGCTGGGAGTGATTGCATTTACAACCGCTGGAGAAGTCGGCATCGACGTGGAGGCAATTCGATGCCATGTCGAGGCCCTGGAGATCGCCTCCGCGCATTTCACCAGGAGGGAAGCGGCAATGATTGCGGCGTCGCCTACGGCTCAGGAACAGGCCAGCGTGTTTTTGCGTCTCTGGACGCGCAAAGAGGCGGTATTGAAGGCAGTCGGCTGTGGATTGCTGGGCGGATTGGATGGAGTGGACGTGTCGCAAGGGCCTTTGAACCCGGTAACTCTCCGTGGCGCGGCGGATGAGAGTGCCGAATCGTGCTGGCGCGTACAAGATCTGGAGCTGATCGAGGGCTTTGCCGGAGCCGTTGCCGCGCCGGCCGGGAATTGGTCGGTCGTGCAGCGCCCGGTTCGATGGGAAGACGCGGTCCGCGGCTCCGTCGGCGGGATTTGCGCGGTGTCGTGAGTTCCCAGCGCATTCATCGTTTACGGTTCAAGAAAAATGCATCGATGCCCAATGCGGCTGCATCTCAAAACGCGAGGTTGTATGCAGGTGGCGGGTATCGGAGCGCGGCGCCAATCATAGGCCAGGGGTCAATAAATTGCCAGAATTTCGGGTCCATAGTGAGGCTGTTTTCGTCTGAGTCATAAAGTCTGTATAAGATCGCACACTTTCGCATTTCTTTCATAGGTTGCCGGTAAGGATCTGTAAGATATGTAGAATCAGCGTATTGCGAGCAGAATGACGGCGTGGTAACCAGTGGAAAGTTACCATAGAGACAGGAACTGGGTACTAAGAATGAGTGGCAATTTCTTTCAGTTTTGCATACACTTCGTTATAGAAAGTATGGGGCGGCTTTGAAACGATGTCTGTGATAGCCGTCACTATACTGAACGTAAGCGCCTTGAAGAGACAGCCGCTCTACGGAGTGGCGCAATTCAAGGAAGATCGCTCTTCCCCTGGGCAGAAAAGGAGCGCTGTATCTACCCCAATCTCAAGCTGCGAATGTACACGACCGGTATGCGCCAGAATAGGCTGGCCAAGCTGGTGGGCATCGATGAGGCTTACCTGAGCCGAATCGTCAACGGAATTCGTGTACCCAAGCGGCAAATGCGACAGGAGATCGCGAGGGTATTGGGGTGCGATGCGGAGTGGCTATTTGAACGGACCATGAAGGAAGCCGGCAATTTTGGGGCGACCATGGGGGTCGGCGAAAACCTTCTTCACCAATGAATGGATCGATTGGCGGCGATTGCCGCTGTTGCTTTGGTGCCAGGAGCGTTTCGCTCTTGCACGTTACCTCTTCATTCTGGACAAATTGAGTCAAGCTGTCAGCACTCGGATGGGAGTGACATGGGCGAAGCCTGCTCTAGCTCGGAAATCAAGATTGGGGAGATGCCGCATGCGGAGCATCCCCATCACGCCTGGTACGCGGTACAGACTGCCTATCGCTGCGAGCAGCGGGTAGCTCTGGGTCTGACCACGAAGGGATTCACGACCTATCTTCCCTTGCTGCGGGAAGTGCACCAGTGGAAGGATCGCCGCAAGCTCATCGAGGTGCCGGCGTTCAGCGGCTACCTGTTTCTTCACTACGATCCCAGTTTGCGCAACCGGGTAAAGGTGCTGGAGACGAATGGCGTTGTTCGCCTGCTGGGAGGGAACCATGCGCCAAGCCAGATCTCCGAGGTCGAGATCGAGGCTGTTCGCCGCACTCTCGGCAGCAGCGTGCCCTGCGACCGCTGCGACGCGCTGACGCCAGGCAACCTGGTCAAAGTCACGCGGGGACCCCTGGCCGGCGTATACGGACGGTTGGCGCGAATCAAGAACGGCCTGCGTTTGATCGTTACCATCTCTGTATTCTCTCAAGCCATTTCGGCCGAGTTGAGCCTGAGCGACGTGGAAGCCGTCCATGATCGCTCGGGAATAAACCCAGCCGGCCGGAACAACTGATTTCGCCTCATCAGCGCGATCGCTGAAGACCGCACCGGCCGCAAGAATCCGCCGCGGCGGACGGCGAGAGTGGGACGCCTGAATCCGTGGAAATGTCCGTCGTTCCCGTCAGGCTGGATTGACAACCCGCTGCCGCAAACCGCGGCGCTCCTACCATTTCCTCAGATATGGTTTTCGCTATTTCTCCAGTCTTTTGTCACCGCGCAGCTGGGCGCTTTCCTGGGGAAAGCGCCGCTTGACTCGCTGCTTCCTGTCTACACCGGTCATGAGAACCCTGTAGCCTCGTTTCCCCCCAACAGCGGGTTCGACCGCTCTTCCCATCGAGTCGAGAAGAGCTAGGCGGCCCGTTTCTGAACGAATCATTGTGGAGCGATCACCATGGCGAAATCAAAAGATCCTCGTGTAGCTGTCCTGGGTGTGGCTCTTGACAACAGGACGATGGACGAAGTTCTGGACTTTGTGGAGGTCAGCATTGCGGAGGGCGGCTTCCATCAGATTGCGACGGCGAACGTCGATTTCCTCATGAAATCCATCCGCGACGAAGAACTGCACGAGACGCTCTGCCGCTGCGATCTCGTCCTCGCCGACGGAGCGCCGCTGGTGTGGGCATCCCGCCTGTTGGGGGCGGGGCTGAAGGAGCGGGTGACCGGAGCTGATCTCGTGCCGCAACTGGCGAGATTGTCGGCCCGGCGCGGCTATCGAATCTTCCTGCTGGGAGCCGAAGAAGAGAGTTCCGCCGGCACGGCGGCCTGGATGGAGAGGAGTTATCCCGGAGTTTGCATTGCCGGACGCTACTGCCCTAAGTATCAGCCATTGGAAGAGATGGATCACGAGGAGATCCTGTCGAGGATTGAGGCGGCCAGGCCGGACATTCTTCTGGTGGCCTTTGGAAACCCCAAGCAGGAGAAATGGCTGGCCATGCATCGGTTCCGGCTGGATGTTCCTGTCTGCATCGGAGTAGGCGCTTCGTTCGATTTTCTGAGCGGCAGGGTTGCCCGCGCACCCTTATGGATGCAGCGCTGCGGCATGGAATGGTTCTACCGGATGATGCAAGAGCCGTCGCGACTGGCAAGCCGGTATTTCGGCAATGCGATGGGTTTGGCACGCTATCTCCCCATGCAACTTGCGGCCATGGCTATGCAGGGGAAACGGCGTCAACAGGCTCAGGTCACGAAAGAGATGGTGGGCACAGCAACCGTCATGCGTATTGACGGCGATTTCACCGGCAAACTTCTGCCGCGATTTGAAGCCGAAGTGCGCAGCGCGGTTCTCGCCGGATCTCACGTAGTGCTCGACATGAGCAATACCGCCTACATCGGGGCGGACGCTTTGGCCTCGCTCATTTACGTGATGAATGTTGCACGGTCCTGGAAGCGCGAGCTTTGGCTGGCGGGGCTGGATCGGCTTCTGGTCCACGTTGTGGGCGCTTCCCGGCTGCGGCTCTTCTTTCGCATGGCCCCAAAGGTCGCCGAGGCGCTGCGCCGCATTCAGCCGGAGTCGCTGCCGGTGCCACAACCGGGGAAGGACTGGGCATTCTGCCGGATTGGCGGCAAGCTGATTCCAATTCACGTTCAGGAAGTGCCCGACGTTTACCGTCAGGTGCAACTGCTGAGCCGGAGACTTACAAATGAACCGATTCCGGTCCGGTCGCCAAAAGGTCTGGAGGCGGACGCGCTCATTGAGGAACTGGTCCCCGCGGATGCCGGATGAATATTCGGCGCGGGCAGGCCGAGGCGCATCGGACGGATAACGCAAACGCGCAATCGCAGCGAATGAGATAGCGTTCCAGGCGCCGGCTTCCGCGCAACGGCAGCTGATAACTTCAAGGCAATCCGGAGAACGATCGTATGCTTCTATCGCACGTGTTCGACATCCTGGGGATCGCGCTGGTGCTGGCGACGCTGCCATTGCTCGCGGAGATTCTGGTACTGACAGCAGCCTCTCTCGTGCCAGGCGCGCGGGCAAGAAGACAAGACGCGGGTTCGGCGGATTTTCCGCTCACTGTCGTGGTTCCGGCTCACAATGAGGAAGCTCTGGTCGGACGCTGCATTCGCAGCTTGGCGTCCTCAGCCGGCCCGGGCGCGGACCTGGTAGTGATCGCGCATAACTGCACGGATGCGACGGCGGCGGAGGCCGAGGCCGCGGGAGCCAGGGTTCTGGTGCTGAACGATGGGGATCGGAAAGGCAAGGGCAGCGCGCTGAGTTATGGTTTTGCCGCGGCTCCGGCCGGGCCTTCGCGGGCCGTGCTGGTAATCGACGCGGACTCTGTCGTCAGCCCTGGCCTGATCGCGGCGGTGCGGCAGAGGTTTCTGGCCGGGGCGCAAGCGGTGCAATGCCGTTATGAAGTCTACAACTCCGAGGAGAACAGCCGCACCAGGCTGATGACGCTTGCTTTTCAAGGATTCAACGTGATTCGTCCGCGCGGCCGGGAGCGTTTAGGTCTTTCGGCGGGGATTCTGGGCAACGGATTCGCTCTTCACCGGGATGTGCTGACGCGGGTTCCATACGGAGCCTATTCCGTTGTCGAGGACCTGGAGTATCATCTCGCCCTGGTTCGAGCCGGGATTCGCGTGGAGTTTGTCGACACTGCCACAGTTAGCGGCGAGATGCCGCGTTCCGATCATGGCGCGCGCACACAGCGCGCCCGATGGGAAGGCGGCCGCCGGCGAATGATGAGGCGGTGGGCTCCCAGGCTGATGGGAGACTTGCTGCGCGGGCGAGCGCGAGTTATCGAGCCGCTCCTCGATCTTTTGTCCGCGCCGATCGCCACCGAGGCATCTCTGCTGCTGGTTGCCGCCTGCCTGCCTGTTGCGCCGCTCAGGCTCTATGCGCTGGGAGCGCTTTTGGTGCTGACTCTGCACGTAACCGCGGCAGCCGCTTGCGGTTCCGGCTTCTGGAGAACGATGAGAGTCCTCTGGGCCGCTCCGGCCTATTTCTTCTGGAAACTGTCGATTCTCCCTGAGGTATGGCGCGCCTCCCGCGCGGATTCCGCATGGGTGCGCACGGCGCGCGATCTTCCCGGAGACGGTCAATAAGCCGGCGCGAGATGCCGAACGCGCCATCGAATCGAAGTTTTGTCCTGGGGGCGACGCCAGCCGCCCGTTTCTCGAACCGCCGCGCTGAGCAAGCGCTGAAGGAGTTATTCGTGAATCTGCTGAAAAGACGTTATGCGCTCACTCTGGGCGGTCTTGCTGTTCTCGCGCTCGGTATGGCCTTTCCGCGGCCTGCGGGAGCCAAGCAAGCAGACGACCAGCCTGCGGCCGGCGATTCGCCTCGGACCGTGCAGCCGAGTGGCGATTCCTCGCAGGACAACCTGCCCGATCCGAAGCTGAAGCTGAACCCCATCGAGGCATTGCGCAGGTTCGAGCCTGCCGCCGATGAGGAATACACGCTGGGAGCGGGGGATGAGATTTCCATCCAATATCCCGGCCGGCCCGATTTGGCCAGCAAGGATGTGATCGGTCCGGATGGGCGCATGACGTTGCCGCTGGCCGGGCCGATCAAGCTCGCCGGCCTGACCCGCGAAGCAGCGGGGAAGGCGATCGTCGAGGCGCTGTCGCCTTACTATACGAAGCTGGCAGCGACCGTCCAGGTGGAGAAATACGGCTCCAATCACGTCACACTGCTGGGGGACGTAAAGAATCCTGGGATCGTGAGTTTTGAGCAGACGCCGACCCTGCTGGAGGCGCTCTCCAGAGGCGGCATCGAAACCCGCCCCGATGGCAGCATTCCAGAGCAATGCGTAATCTACCGGGGAGACCAGGTGTACTGGGTTGAACTGCAGGAACTGCTGACGTCCGGCAGCCCGCTGGCAGACCTTCGCCTGCGCCGGAACGACGTGGTGTTTGTGCCCGCCTTGTCGACAAGAAACGTAACCGTCATGGGACAGGTGCAGCATCCGGGGCTGATTGCCCTGAAGCATGACTCTACGTTGTCCTCGGTTCTGGGTGAAGCAGGCGGGTTGAGCGACAATGCCGGCGGGAACCCGGAGATTCAGATCGTCCACCGCTCCAAGGGAGGCAAGACTCAGTATGTTCGCTTCAACGATCTGCTGAAGCCGAATGGCGGCATGGAAGTCTCGCTCAATCCCGGCGACATCGTCTACGTACCCAAGAGCGGAATGTCCAAAATGGGTTTTGTGATGCAGCAACTGGCGCCCTTCCTGACAATGGGAAGTTTTGCGGCAATGGCCGTTCGCTGACTTGGAAAGGTTTGGTCATGATCAATTCAACGCCTGACAATTCGCTTCCCGGAAACTCGAAGAGCTTGCCATCGGTGCCGCTACGCCGGGCCGGGGGTTCTTCGGATGGGCCGCGTCCGGCTATCAATGTGGCCGGCAGTCTCCGCCGCCACTGGTATATTGCCGCGCTGGTGTTTCTCGTGGTTCTTGCCTGTGGCGCATTCGTCATATGGAAGAAGGCCAAGCCGGATTACGAGTCTCACAGCGTAGTCTATCTGTCGCCGAAGTTTCCCAAGATTCTGGCCGGCGACAGCGAGGTCGAACTTCCTTACGACTCTTATGTGCAGGATCAGGCTCAGACGGTGACGCGGCACGACATCGTCGCGGATGCCATCGAGAAGCTTCCCTACGCCGTGCGGTACAGGAGGGGCTTATCGCCATCCTATCAGGGCCCGGCGCTGCCCTACGAGATTGAGCTTCTGCAGAAGAATCTTGAGGTGAAGAGGCTCGGTTCGACTTATGAGATGGCCATCGGGATGCACGGCGCCACGCCCAACGATCTTGCCCAGATTGTGAACACGGTTACCGACACCTATATAGAGCGCATGAAGAACGAGGAGTTTTACGGGCTGGACGATCGCCTGAATACGCTCCGCCAGGAAAAGGACCGGCTGCAGAAGGAGATGGACAGCGCTCTGGCGGAACAGGCGCAGCTGATGCAGCAGCTTGGCGTGGCTACGCTAGCCACCAAAGAGGGTTCAACGAACATCTATGACGAGACGCTGCAGAAGCTGAGCGACCAACTGGTTACAGCGCGCATGCAGCGCCAAGCGGCGGAAGCGCAACTGGCCGCCGAAGTGAAGGGAAGCGGCCCCGGGGGATCGGCCGTGAACGACGCCAATGCGGACGAAGCGATCGCGTCCGACTCCGGGCTGGCGGGCGTAAGAACTTCGCTGAACGGCCGCAGAACCGCGCTGATCGAAGAGATGAACGGCCTGCGTCCGGATCATCCGATCTATCAGAAAGACAAGGATGAACTGGATTCGATCGACGGGCTCATGAACGACCTGAGACACAAGGCCGGCGAACACTTGCAGGAGAGGCTGCGCCAGGAAGTAGCGCGCACGCGCATGATTGAACTCAACTTGACCCAGGAACTGGCGCAAAGGACGCACACGGCCACCTCGGTAGCGCCCAAATTCCAAAGAGCCGCGGCGCTTGGGCCGGAGATCGACAGCCTGCAAAAGGCATATAGCGCCATCGACGACCGCATCCGCGACCTGGAACTTGAAAGCAGTTCGCCGGGGTCGATCCATGTTTCCTCAAAGGCGCT
>Ga0181527_1004189_pt1 | contig 12455 bp, 9 predicted proteins | sample PEATcosm2014_Bin_30_FD_119762 | JGI IMG/M metagenome (GOLD analysis project Ga0181527, IMG submission 119762) | Peatland microbial communities from MTU Mesocosm Facility, Houghton, MI, USA - PEATcosm2014_Bin06_60_metaG | ecosystem: Environmental > Terrestrial > Soil > Wetlands > Peat | place...
ACCTGTTCTTGAGCACGCGCTGGCTTTCGGAAACCACATTGGGCGCGAGCATGTTCTTTTGGCCGAAATACGCGATGAAATCATCGAGGCGCGCCATGAAATCTGCCGGGTTCTGCCGCGAAGCCTTTTCTTTGTTAAAGAAATCAAGCGCCGCAAGGTATGCCTTCTGGAAATTCATCTCCTCTTCGAGAGCGGCGCGCAGTTTCCTGTAATTCTGGTACGCCGGATCTGTTGAATTCACGATCCGCGCTGGGAAAATGCTTTCGATGGCAAGCAGTTCCTTGTACACCGCTTCGAGCGCCGCTTCATGGCGCTTTACCGTGTCGATGGCAACGCCGAAGTTGAACGCGTCGAGCTGCGTGGTGCTCCCGATGCCCTTATATGCGCTTCTGTCAACAACATTCCGTACCAGCGTTGCGTTGTATTCCGCGTGCTTTGTTTCGAATTTGAACCGCCACTGCGGCGCATACCGGTATCTCATGTGCATCACGAAATCCTCGGCGCCCGTCTCGACGAACCAGTAGAACGCGGGCGATTTCGTGCTGATCGGGTACACACTGATCGAATCGGGCCACAACGTTTCATCCTTTATCTTCTCGCCGGGGGTCTTCTTGTCTGTAAAGGTGCCCGAGAGGAAGCTGTTCATCTTCTTCTTTGCAGGAACGTTCATCACGATGTAGAAATTGTCCTCCTGCGGCGCAGGGAAGGCGATCACATATTTCTTCTGCTTCTTGAGCTCGAAATCCTTCTTGTCGTTCTTAAGTTCAATATACCCTTGCTCGACATTGGAGAGTTCGGGTTTGGGCTTGAGTTGAGCATACGGCGCGCAGGCCATGAGCGCCAGTCCCGTTGCAACGAGTGCTGCGGCAAGTATCTTCAAAGCCTTTGACTTCATCCACTGCTCCTTTTTTGGAAGGTGGGGGGATATCGGCGTACATAACTGGCTAGGGTTCATACTAATATAACAATCGCCTCCGATTGTCCCAAGTTTATCCATTGGCAAAAAATGTTCTGCACCGGATAGGGCGCACGGAGCGCAGTGCCGGTCAACCCCGCCGACAGGCGTAGGGCGGTCGGTCGGCACCATGGCTGACCATAGCAATGTCACCGCACCCCAAGCGTTTGACTGAACTCTTCTACGATGATCCCCGCTGGCACAGATTTTGCAATTTTTGAGAGCTCAAACATGCCAAGTGTCATTCACGTCACGAACCAGGGAAAGGGAAAACCAATGGATGCGAAGAAAATTGGAATCCTCGGGTCAGGCGCGGTCGCGCAAACGCTTGCGAACGGATTTATGAAACACGGGTCCGAGGTAATGCTCGGTAGCCGCGATCAGAAAAAACTGGCGGATTGGAAAAAGCAGGCAGGTGCAAAAGGGCGGCTTGGAACTTTGCCCGAGACCGCAGCCTGGGCGCAGATCGTGGTGCTTGCGGTAAAAGGTTCGGCGGCTTTGGAGGCGCTGAGGGCGGCAGGAGCGGAAAACATAAGCGGAAAGACCGTCATTGACGTTACCAATCCGATCGCCGATGCGTCTCCTGTCAACGGCGTCATCGCGTTCTTCACATCGCTCGACAGGTCTCTCATGGAGCAATTACAAAAGGAGTTCCCGAAAGCGCATTTTGTGAAGGCATTCAATTCCATCGGCAACGCGTTCATGGTGAACCCCGATTTCGGCGGCACAAAGCCGTCGATGTTTATTTGCGGCAACGATGCCAACGCAAAGAAAGACGTGAGCGCCATTGTAGAAACGTTCGGTTTTGAAGCGGAAGACATGGGAATGGCGGAAGGGGCCAGGGCAATAGAGCCGTTGTGCATGCTGTGGTGCATTCCGGGAATGCTTCGCAACGAGTGGTCGCATGCATTTAAGCTGCTCAAGACACGCTGAAAGATCCCTGGCGCAGAAATGACGAAGGCGGACCGGCGGCCCGCCTTCGCTGAAACAAAGATTCCTTGACTACGTTTTTTCTCACCTGCCCACCATCACCTGCATCCTTTGGATTTCCGCGCCCGAGCGTATTTCGAAGACGTAGACGCCGGGCGGAACATTTCTACTGTCGTTCCATACCAGGTTGCCGCCACGCTCGCAAACAAGGTGCGCGGCCTTTGCGCCTGAAAGCGAGAACACGGTAAGCTCCGAATTAGCTGCGATGTTTTCAAACCGGATCTTTCCATCGCCGCAGTTGATGGCATGCACAACTTGGGATCTCGTCTTTTCAAAAGCGGCCCTACCGGCCGCCGGCTGTTCCACGGCCGTAGAAACTGTCCCGACACCGGTGACGCCCCAAAGGACGAGATAGCTTCCGGCAGTATTCTTCACAAGTTTGACGCTGGTAAGAATCTTTGCTGAATTCGTCGTGACGCCAAAGCCGTCGAGGGCATGACCGAAGTTGTCGCCCGGACTATTCTGATTATTCCACTTTTGCATGTTGGAGTCAACATGGAAAACACCTGAAGTGAGACCTTGATCATAATCCGGCAGCGTAAAGGTGGAGGTCACCGGACCGTCCGAATAGTTGAGCACAACACCGATTGTCGTGGATCCTTCCGAACTGGTCAACGCAAGGTATACTGTCGAGTAATTTCCCTGAGGAACCGAGAATGTGACGGAATCTGAACCGGAAAGATAATGCGTTTGGAAGCCGGTGCTGTCTGAATTGGAATAATTCAAAAGCATCGTTGGATGATTGGCGTTGGCCGTGAACAGTGCGCTGTCCGGCAGCGTGGGCCCGGCGGTATAGTTTAGGTGCACTGCCACGGAATGTGTCACGTACCCGTCGCCATACCCGTTTCCGTCGATGCCACGCGTCCAGGTGTAGATTTTTCCATTTGAAAACGTTGAAACGGAGCGGGCATTAAGTATAGACTTGATGTTCACCTGCACCGTATCCGCCTGTGCCGCAGCCGCAAATCCAAGCGACAGAACGCTGACCCAGGCCGCAACGGCCAAACCTCGTGAGACACGAACCTTCTTCATACGACTAACCCCCTCGTTCCGGTTGGTGACGAATTTGAAAAATCACTGAGTCATAATATACCTTTTCCGCGTTTTCCCGCCAGATTTTTTCTCCGTTCCATGCGGCAAAGTTCATTCAGGAAACGTGGCCCACGCCCGCCTTCTGTCCGCACGGGGCCTGCTCGCGAAGTACCTGCATTTCACCTTGCTGTTCTGCCACAAAGCACGTGGCGACTTTTCTTGCTTTTTGCGTTAGGTGGACCGAAGGGGTGCGCCAGAGCGCAGTGCCGCCTACCCCTGGCCCGAAGGGCCATCAGGGCATGCGGCACCCAGGCCGAATGGCCGAGCTCGTAGGGAGACCGACCCGGCCCGAGGCTTGCCGAGGGGCGGGTAACGCCCAGATCTGACCGATTATCCTGCCGCCAATTCATTATCCCGCAAATTGCTTCTCCACGAATTTCCAGTTGACAATCTTCCAGAACGCCTCAAGATAGGCCTGCCGGTTGTTGCGATAATCTATGTAGTACGCGTGTTCCCACACGTCGCACACCAGAACAGGGGTCTTGCTGTCTTTCTGCGGCATCGCGGCGTTGCTTGTATTGACAATAGATAACCTGTCCCCGCCTTTGACGAGCCATGTCCACCCGGAACCGAAATTTCCAACCGCCGAGGAGAAAAACATGTCCCGCAGGCCCTCCGGCGACTTGAAGTCCCTCGTAATTGCGTCGGCAAGCTGTCCTGACGCCTGCAGGGAGGACGGCGCAAGACATTGCCAGTAGAACGAGTGGTTCCAGTGTTGGGCCGCGTTGTTGAAAATGGGGCCACTCGCCTTGGCGCAAATCTGCTCAAGCGTCATCGACTCGTACTCGGTGCCCTTTATCAGCTTGTTAAGATTATTGACATAGGCGTTGTGATGTTTGCCGTAATGAAACTCGAGTGTTTCCTGGGAAAGATGCGGGGCAAGCGCCGATTTCGCAAAAGGCAATTCTGGCAGTTTGTGTTCCATACATTCTCCTTACGCTTGTAAATGGGTATCGTACAGCCGCACTCGCGGCGATCAACCGATGCAAAGAGGAATGCTCCCGCGGTGCATTGTTGTAAATCTATTATAACGGGCTCAGTATCGCAAGAAACTTGCCAAAGCCGTTCCACCCTGATTACACCCGTCGGAACAGGTTACAACGGACGCTTCTGCGATTCGTCGGACGTCTCTGCCGTGGATTCTCAATATGGGAATAACGTTGCGAAAGCGATAAATTTCCGGGAATCATGGCTGGCATGAGGCTGTTTTCAAATGCCGCGCAGACGGGCCATTTTTCATACCGAATGTCTCCAGAAAGTGGTATATTTACTGCATATGAAGCGGCGATGTTCCCACAATAGTGGCAGACGAAATTTTCTCAAGACCTCCACGTTCGCGGCGGCAGGACTCGCGGCCGCGTCGGCGGGAGTACGCCGGGTCTTTGGCGCCGCCTCGGGTTTCACAGCCGGCATGCAAATCAATCCCGCCATAGATAATCTTCGCGTAGTTGCATGCTGCGATCCGGCAATGGAAAACTCCAGTCCGCTCAAATGGGACACCGTTTCCCAGAATGCCGTCGTGAACGCCGCGCAAGTGTCCGCCGACCTCGATTCCATGGCGTGCGCGCTTGCCCAGGCCGGCGACCCGCAAACGGCGTGGCCGCTCATCTTGCGAAAACCTGACGCGAAATCATGGCAAAACGTGATTGCCGCCATAAAGGTAAATTGTTCGGGCCTTGACGCGGTCACGGGAATGCACCCCCGCGCCGCCATCATCGACAAAGTGTGCAGGGTGCTGGCCGGCTTCGGCGTACCGTTCCAGAACATCACCATTTACGACACCATGGACGACGCCGTCGCGAACTTCAACGGCTTCCGCGGCACCTTGCTCCCCGCGGATGTGGTGGTGAGCAACGGCGGAGACACCTTCCCCGTTACCGTAATGGGCGAGGCGCTCAAATGTACCACCATTATCCAGAACGCAGACATTCTAATAGATATTGGAGTAAACAAGCCGCACATTGCCACATGGGTTGGACTCACCATGACGCTCAAGAATCACGTAGGTACTATCACCCGGGCGGCACACGGCCAAAATTGCCCCCAAAACCTCACGCAGCTGTTCGAGCTTAACAAAAACGATGCCATCATCGGCACCCCGGCCCCGGGCGTTCCGTGCAGGCAGCAGCTGTGCATCATCGATTCGCTGTGGTCGTCGACCGTTGGCGACTGGAGCGCAATTCCCAATGTCAGCCCTCACTATCTGGTGATGGGAACGTTCGGTCCGGCCGTGGATTATCTGACAACGCGAAAGATCCGTATCGACATCATGAAATGCACCACGCACCCGGACGCCCTGCTTAATCAGTTCATCACCGCCTTCGGGTACTCGGATACCGACAGGCAGAACCTGACCTCACTTACGCCCGACCAGAACTCCGGTCGCGGGTGGGTTGAAGTTTCCGCTGTCCAGTCTGTCAATTACCCGCCCCGGGCAATGGTAAACGGCGGCGAAACCTGCGAGCTCCTTCTCGGCGCGGGGCGCGCCATCCGGTTTTGCTTTCCCGCGGGCGAGTCAATTCTTAATGCGTCAATTTACTCGCCGGCAGGCAGACTGGTTTGTTCCCTCAGGGAAGTCGGACCCCGGAGCTACTCGTGGAACGGTCTCACGGCGTTCGGGACAAAGGCCGGCTGCGGCGGGTATTACCTGCATCTCGCAGGGTCGCGTACCTCCCGCTCGATGTACTTCTCCCACCTGTAGCTCTTGACGCAGGTTTCATGCCGGGTTACCACGACCGTTCCTCCGTTGCTTCTTTACACAAGGCCTTGCTTGCATTTGAGCATGGATTGTCATAATTTCATTACGGATTGATGGCCCCAACGGCGAAACCGCGCGTGTCTTTCATCCGGTTGGAGAATGATGATCCGGGACCTGGAACGCCTCATCGGCGGTATTATTGACTCGTCGGACTTTCTTGACGCATTGCGCACTGTGGGAAGAAAACCGGGCACAACCCGGCTGTTCGGAAACGCGGTGCGCCATTTGACAAGCGACGAAATTCGCAGGCTCGAGGCGCGCGGGAATTCGTGTTCCAACTGGTCTTTGGTTCTCGTTGCCCGCGGCTTTCGTCCCGATGCCGTTTCCGGCTCCATCTTTGCGGGAAACTGCGCACTGGGCGCGTTTGACCGAACGCCGCGTGCGGTCGACGCTTCCCTCTCCCTTCCGCCCGGAATTTACAAAAGCGTCATCGCCGATTCCGAAATCGGCTCCAACAGCCTGGTGTGTAATGCGGCAGTGTCGCGCTACCTGGTGGGCGAAAAAGCGGTGCTGTTTTCGGTGGGAGAGATGCTGTGTTCCGGACGCACTTCTTTCGGCAACGGAATAGCGGTACCGGTGGGAATCGAAACCGGCGGCCGGGAAGTTACCGGCTTTGCAGAACTCACCATTCCTCTTGCGCAGGCGGTCGCGGTGAACCGCGGCAACCGGGCTTTGCAGGAGGCGTACTCCCGTTTCGTGAAGAAATACCGGGATGCGTGCACACTCCTGGTCGGCGTTGCGGAAGCGGGCTGCACCATCCGGTGCGTTCAGGAAATCCGGGACTCATTTGTGGGTCCCGGTTGCGTTATCGACGGCGCCGCGCTTCTGGAGAACTGCACCGTTCTGGGATCGGCCAAAGAACCGTCCTTTGCAGGCCACGGCGCGCTGGTGCGCAATTCCTGTATGCAGTGGGGTTGCAGGGTGGACTCGATGGCAATCGTTGAAAACTCGGTCCTGCTCGAACATTCTGTTGTCAATCGTCATGCCAAGGTATTGCAGAGCATTGTCGGCCCCAACACGCTCATTGCGGAAGGCGAAGTCACGGCCAGTCTCGTGGGACCGTTTGTCGGGCTCCATCATCAGGCATTGCTCATCGGAGCACTGTGGCCGGAAGGCAGGGGTAATGTTGCCGGCGGGGCAAACGTCGGGTCCAACCATACGTCACGCGCGCCCGACCAGGAACTGTGGTGCGGAGAAGGCACTTTCTTCGGGCTTGGCGTAAATGTCAAATATCCGGCCGACTTTACGCGCGCTCCCTACAGCGTCATCGCCACCGGGGTCACCACGCTTCCGCAGCGCCTGGAGTTTCCGTTCTCTCTTATCAATTTCCCTTCAAGCCGCATCGACGGCGTCGCCCCGTTTCTCAATGAGCTCTTTCCCGGATGGGTGCTGAGCGACAACATCTATGCCCTCCGCAGAAACGAGGCAAAATTCCGGGAGCGCAATAAGGCCACGCGCAGCGTCTTCACCTTCAAGGCACTGAGGCCCGAGACGGTGGACCTGATCATCCGCGCGCGCGACCGCCTTGCAGGCATAAAGAAGAAACGGACGTGGTACGATTCCGACCATATCCCTGGCCTAGGCAGGAACTACATGACCGAGCAGAGCCGTTGCAAAGGCATTCGCGCCTATGCACTCTATGTCGAGTATTACTGCCTTTGCGGGCTCTTGGACCGCATGGCGGGAAGCGCGGCCGCGGCAACCGTGTACCGGAAGTCGACGGGCGACCCCGTGTGGGAACACCAACGCGCGGTCTTGAAAAAGGAAGGCTATGCCGTACGCAGCGTAAAGGAAAATCTTGTCCGGCTCCTGGACATACAGGACAAAATCGCGCTCGATACTCTGGCGGCGAAGAAGAAGGACGATGAGCGCGGCGCAACCATACTGGACGACTATGATACGGCGCACACGCCTGCGTCGCAAGATTATTTCGTGAAAGAAACGCTGCAACAAACGGAGCTTTCGAAAGCAACGATACGGCAGATTGTTTCCCTGCTGTAACCATTTCCAAAAAACGTGTGAACTCCCAACGTGAACCGCATGTCGAAGTTCCCCCGCCCCCCTGTCGGAATTGTTCTTATCGCCCTTTTCAAACTGACAAAAGGGGGCCTGCTCGTTGCACTCGCGATCGGCGCGCTCAACCTGCTCGATAAGGATGTGGGCGAGCTGTTTTCCTTTTGGATTACCCGGCTCCATATCGACCTCGAAAACCGTTTTGTCCAGAGCATGCTTGCGAGCATCAATCTGGTGGACAACCGCATGCTTGAGGAGATAAGCGCAGTCACCTTCGGGTTTGCCGGGCTGCTGTTTGTGGAAGGAGTGGGCCTGTTCCTGGCGCAACGATGGGCCGAATACATGACCGTGTTCGAAACAGGGTTGTTTATTCCCTTGGAGATATTCGAATTGGCGAGGCACGCCACCGGAACAAAGGTGGTGATCCTCACGGTAAACTGCGCCGTGGTCGCGTACCTCCTATGGGCCCTGGTGAGAAAGCCGCCCGCGAAAGACAAGTCGCTTCGATAACCCGGAAGATTTCACGCGCCCTGGAAAAACGAAATGAAGTAGTTTTGATTTTGTGCAAACCATGGCAACCGTCCGGCTCAGAGCGAAATCGCTTGCCAAAATCGTGAAAGACACATGCATGGCGATACAACATTCCCCGAGTGTTTGCCCTGCGTGCCGTCACTCCATGGCGTTCGCCACCCTCTTCATACTTGCTGCGTGCGCCCCCCGCAATCCTGTGAATGCGCCCGCAAATGTTACGCCCGAAGCCTGGGACACCGCTTTCGCTATAGCCGGCGCGTCATTTAGAAATGATACGGGCATTGCGCGTTCGGTTGTCTCCAAAGGAAACAACTACCGTTTGTGCAAATTCATCGAGAAGGCGAACGGCGCCGGCACCGTACGGATCGGGTTCATCGGCGGATCCATTACGGGCGGAGCAATGGCAAGCGACGCGCAGCACGATTTCGCCAGCCTCTTCTGCGGGCACGTGGCAAAGCTCTTTCCACGCACCACGGTTGTGCAGATTAATGCCGGCGTCGGAGGAACCAACAGCAGGTTCGGATGCTCGCGGGTGCACGATGACCTGCTGGCGCATGATCCCGATCTTGTCGTTGTGGAATTCGCGGTGAACGACGATCCTTCGGACACGTTTACCACCATGGCCGCAATGGAAGGGATCGTGCGCCAATGCCTGCAGGCCCCGGACGTCCCGGTCATCATGCTTTTTCTCATGAACCGGTCGGGCGACACCGTCGATCAGGATTTGCATTCTCGTGTGGGAATGCAGTACGGGCTGCCGCTCATCAGCTACCGCAACGAGTGCTGGCCGCTTGTCGCCGCAGGCATCATCCCCCTCGATTCTCTCTTTGCAGACGCGATTCATCCCAATAACAGAGGCCACCAGCTTCTGGCCTTTCTTCTGTTTTCGTTCCTCGTCAACACGATGAGAGGCAACACGCCCGACAATCCTATCCCCGTTGCCCAGCCTCTCATTACGGACCTTTACCAGTATGCGTCCATCCAGCGGGTCGACGACACCTGCGTTTCGACCGCCGCCGATGCCGGGTGGACCCCGATTGTCAAGGAATACAGCAGGACGGGATACTGGACGGTACACGCCGGCGACTCCATGTGTCTCTCCACCAGCGTGCGCGAATTAACGGTTGGTTATCAGCTTTCCCTGCATACATCGTCCAGAGTGCAGATCACGCTCGACGGCGCAACGGCTGATACGATTTCCAGTTTCTTTCTGAACGGATGGGAAGGCGGGATGATGGAGCTCAACCGGATCTACCTGCAGGACCAGGCCGGGCCGCATACCGTCCGGTTCAAATCTCTTGACAACGACACCTTTTGCATCGATTATGTTTTGTATGCCCCTTAGCGGGCCTGATTTTTCCTGACCGGCACACCTTTTGGGAAAGGCACGGAGCTATGGAACTTGAGGTCATCAAAACGGACAAGCAGTACAGAACACGGCTCTTTGCGGCCTACGCAATTTGCATTGTGGTGATTTCCCTTGCCATCGGTCTGGGAGTGCGCCCTTTTCGCGCCTACATGGACCGCTTGGCGTTCCCGGCATTAATGAATGTCTCGGAAATCGTTGTCATGTGCGCCATGTTCGTGTTCGTGGGACCGGCGTGCTACCTTATCGTCATAGGCAGAAGAATAATATCCTCGCAACGCATGCCCTACCCGGGCCAGAAGGTCATACACGATACAAGGGTCATTACGGGAAAACGAGCGGTTCTAAGAGGCAGGCTGCTCCTTTTCCTGGGGATCTTCGGAATTTGCATCGCACTCGCCGGTGCGGCCCGTTCGCACTATCTCATCGAAAGATTCCGGCATTTCAACCCGTTTGAAAACTGGAAAAAGGGGTCGAGAATTGCTTGGTCGAACGAACGCCCGCCCTCAGCGGCTACTGCGACCAGGCGGTAGGCTGCCTGTCCCACCGGTGTTTTTTCAACTCATCGAGCAGCGCCGTGCCGAGCGGGCCCGCGTTGCTTGCCGACGCGTTGGATTCCACGTGGGCCGATTTTCTCATTCCGGGAATTGTGGTTGACACAACAGGATTACTCAGGATAAACCGGAGCGCCATCTGGGGAAGCGGCATGCCGGGCGGCAGGATCTTCTTGAGCCGTTCCACGCGCTCAACGCTCGCAGCGAGGTTCTCCGGAACAAAATAGGTGCCCCGCCAGTCGTCTGCCGGGAACTTCGTGTCCGCAGTCACGGCGCCGCTGAGGGTCCCTTCGTCGAACGGCACGCGTGCGATCACCGCGATCCCGTGTTCTTTGCAAAAGGGGAAAAGCCTGTCCTCCGGCGACTGGTCGAAAATGTTGTAGATGACCTGCACCGAGTCGATCAGACCGGTTTCTATCGTCCTAAGGCAATTCTCCGGTTCCCAGCGGTTGACACTCACGCCGATCGCATGTACCTTACCCTGCCGTTTGAGCTTCGCAACTGCTTCCTGCCAACGGGAATCGTCGGCCCACGAGTCTTCCCACACGTGAAACTGCAGGAGGTCGATGGCCGCGTCGAGGTTCCGCAGGCTCTTCGCGGTGTAGTCGGCGATGTGGTCGGGCGGAAAGCAATCGTCAAGCGTGTAGCCCCGTTTGGACGGCCATTTGAAATTCTTCGGCGGGATTTTCGTGGCAACATAAATCTTCTTTCCGGCCTGGCGCTTTACAAGCCGGCCGAGCATCTGTTCGCTTTTCCCTTCTCCGTATCCCCAGGCAGTATCGAAAAAATTGCAACCGCGCTCCGCTGCGGCGTCGAGCGACGCTTCGGACTCAAGATCGTTTGACCCTGTCCAGCCTGCAAGCCCCCACATGCCATAACCTATTTCGCTCACCTGCCAGCCAGTTCGTCCGAAGGATCTGTAACGCATGGTTTGGTTTCCTTTTGTGAGATTCGGGTTTGCCGTGACAAGAGTTTGGGGAGCGGTTGGATATTCCTCACTTTGGTCGCGGAAAAAGGTCACCTCTGGGAAATGACTTGAGAATTCCTATGCTCCGCTTACCCTCGCTGCTTTTTTCCAACAGGTTGAAAATATTTATGGACACTGGTCCAGGTCCAGTGCCACGCGAAAGGTTTGTTCCCCGATTGTTTTTGGGCGCGCTCCCGGCGAGGAGAGGTTTTGGCAGGGGCCATAGCAGGCATTTTCATTACGGGATTCCGGCTCTTGAATGATCTTATCTCAAACTCCGTCCGCCTATTCTCCTTTACAGGCATGCCGCCTGGAGCTTATCAATTCCACCATCATCACTTCACAACCCGTATTCCCCTGTTAGCAACGGATGCGTTGAATTGTTCAACATAATACCCTGACGCACAAGGAAGTTCTCCAATCCTTCCACCAACGGCCGCAACGATTCTTCCCCTCAAATCAACTATACTCAACACTGCAGGCCTGCCGATACTGGTATGTGGCGCTATCCGGTTGACAACACGCCCCGCCCCTTCCACCGCCTCATACGCCCCGATGTCCCAGCCTTTCCCCTGCGGCCTCGGCGCGCCATCGATGTCTGTCGCCGGCGCGTCCTTCGAAGTTCCCCTATCGACTGCCACGCACGTGTCGAGCAGATGATAATCGTTTGCGGCCGTGTTCACGAAAAGCTGGGTCGGCACGGCAACGAGCGAATGCGTGTCCTGGCCCGTGGACGCGCTCCATAAGGCAAGCGTCATCACGGTGTTGTCGTCCGGCGTCAGCCTGTCCATCACGATGTTGTAGTCGCTCGCAAGCCCCGGCAGGCTCGCCGAATCCAGGTCGATGCTGCCATGCCATGGATGGTAATTGTAAAGAATATTGTTGTACAGAATCGTTCCTGTCGACCCGCTCTTGATGTTGATGCACCACCGGGCGTCAGCCGCCTCGAGGATGGTATTGTTCACCACGGTGTCGTTCACCGACGGCCCGCTCGCGTCGGTCTGGTACAGCGATATGCCGCTCGCGTGGTTGTTGTACAGAAGGTTGTTCTGAAAGCGGGAGTTCTTCACCCCGTCGCAGTTGATCCCTGATCCGCCCGCGAGCCCGTTGTTGTAAATGATGTTATCCTCCACAAGTGCGTTGGAAATGATGCCGTCCCCGCCCTGGGACACGTCGCCGTTCATGTGGATGCCGTTGGCGTTGTTCGAAAAGACCCTGTTGCCGCGTAT
>Ga0181527_1004191_pt1 | contig 12454 bp, 10 predicted proteins | sample PEATcosm2014_Bin_30_FD_119762 | JGI IMG/M metagenome (GOLD analysis project Ga0181527, IMG submission 119762) | Peatland microbial communities from MTU Mesocosm Facility, Houghton, MI, USA - PEATcosm2014_Bin06_60_metaG | ecosystem: Environmental > Terrestrial > Soil > Wetlands > Peat | place...
AAGCCGTGACGGCGAATCACTTCGATTGAAATTCGAGCGATTTCAGACGCAGGGATTCCTGGTTTAATTGCGGTGATCGCTGTCGTTTCAGAATCGAGGACTGCCTCCAGCAGCGCCTTCTGTTTCTTATTGGGTTTACCAACTACGAATGTTCTAGTCGTGTCAGAGGAAAACCCATCCGCAACGACATCAAGCTCTAGCATGACTAGGTCGCCGCGTCGCAGCTTCCTTCGCGCCTTGCCGGGTACATACTTGTAGGCGTAGGCTGTATCACTTCCCGAGGCGAGAAAGGCGCAGGCAATCACTCTATTCGCCTTATGCTTCAAAACTCCTTCGATCACTATTTGTTGTTCAATCTTAGTGGAGAGCTCTACTTCTGATAATCCAGGTGTTAAGTTGTCGTGAAAAGTGGCTAGACCAACTCTGGCTATTCGGTTCGCTTTCCTAAGCGCCTCAACCTCAACATTAGTCTTTATTGACCTAGCTCGGACGAGCAAGCGTGACGTGTCCTTTAGCGTGAATGATGGTAGCTTCCGTCTAAGCATATTCACGGTTCTCTCCCCGACAACGTTCATTTCGTAACGCAACGTACTGCCAAGAACGAGCTCCCAGCCTTGTTCGACACCAATCACGCCTGAGTGGATGCCCATCTCGGACAAGGTCTTACGGACATATTCGGTTCCGAGTTCAAGTGAGCTTCCTAAGTGCTCGTATGTTTCCCACTTGTAGAATTTGACGTCCCTTATCCAGGTTGGAGGAAGAAGCTCTCCAGCTGGGTGGATGAGGGCGGGGTCCTTCTCAAGCGGAAAGATCAGGTAAGTTAATCCTCTTCCACACCACGCGCCTGATAAGTAAGTAATATTCTCCGGCAATCGCAAAACAAGCGCGACGAGACCTGCCTGCCGCATCGCGTTCCGGACGCGGTTAATCTTGACCTGATCGCGTTTCATTCCTCGTAACCTTAACTCACCTACTTCCCTAACGGGCGTTAAGAGTTTCCATCCAGAGGAAATGTTATCTCCATAACCTCAGTAACCCTCTACTGGACGTTCTCCTTTGGAAGATCGAGTAATCGAGATGCCAGACGAATGGAAAGGGATTATTCCAGCTGAGATTTTCGTCGATGAAGGAAAGCGACTTGTCGAAGAAGCCGCCAAAAGAGCTGTCCCGTTGAGACTGCTTGGAGGTGTGGCAATCCGAGTTCACTGCGCGGAATTCTTGGATTTTGCGAAGAGACTTCAGCGCTTAGGAGAAGGCAAGCAAGAGTACACGGACCTCGATTTCATGTCGTACGCCAAGTACAGGAACAAGATGAAGGAATTCTTCAACGAAATGGGATACGAGAAGAGGCCAACCACCATGTCCAGCGCAGCCACTCAGCGGCAAATATACTTCCACCCCAAGGGCTGGTTCACGGTCGACGTCTTCTTCGACAAATTACTCGCCGCAAACCACCCGCTCGACTTTAAGAACCGCTTGGAGCTTGATACTCCAACCATAACACCAGCTGACCTACTGTTTGAGAAACTACAAATCGTCTTTCCGAGTGAGAAAGATGTTAAAGACTCAATACTCATGCTCCGCGCCCACGACATCTCTCAAAGCGAAGAGAATAACCGTATCAACGCCAAATTTGTCTCTGAGAAACTGGCCTCTGACTGGGGATTCTGGTACACTGTCACGACAAACCTGAACGGTCTGAAGGGGTACGTAGCCGAGTTCGAGCTGATCGATGAATCTGATAAGAAAGATGTTACTGCGAAGATTGATACTCTACTAACCGCCATTGAGAGCACCCCGAAAACTTCAGGCTGGAAGATGCGTTCCATGATGGGGACGAAGAAGAAATGGTACAGCCCCGTTGAAACTGCACAAACCGTCGGGGAATTCGGCCTTTGGAGACTTCGTGAAAGAAAACCTCAACCCAAATCATGACGAGAACTCTAACATTCAGCAGTCGAAACGTGTGAATGTACTCGTCCCAGTTCGTCTCATTGTTCGAACAGGTTGAAGTCAGTCAAATAACGCTTAAACGTCTCAACGCATACGGCGAAGAGACTCGCCCTTGGAAGCCTCCAACCTTGAAAAACCGGACCTGAACAAACTCCGTGAACGTGCTCAGTTTATTCGTACTGAGACAGTTCGCTTAATTCAGATAGCGAAAAGTGGACATTACTCTTCAGTCTTCTCATCAGCCGAAATCCTAGCCACTCTCTACTATCACACTATGCGTCTTTCTTCAAATCCCAAGTGGCCTGATCGAGACCGCCTGATTCTCTCTAAGGGACACGTGACCGTTGGTGTCTACCCCATTCTCGTTGATCTTGGCTATTTTCCCGAAGAATGGCTTGAAACATACGCCAACCTTGGATCACCCCTAGGAGACCATCCTGATATGCGGAAGGTGCCAGGCGCCGACTTCAGCTCGGGTTCATTGGGTCACGGACTTTCAATCGGACTAGGAATGGCCCTCTGGTTGCGGCTTAGGAAATCTCCGGCGCGGGTCTTCGTGCTCTTAGGAGACGCGGAATTGAATGAAGGGCAAGTGTGGCAAGCGGCGCAAGCGGCGGCACACTACCACACCGATAACCTGATCGGAATTGTAGATCGCAATCACATGGGACTTGACGGACGTACCGAGGAAATAATGGACGTCGAACCATTAGCCGACAAATGGCGCGCCTTTGGGTGGCAGGTTCACGAGTGCGACGGCCACTCGGTTGAAGCATTAGTTAGAACATTTGACAACGTTCCTAGAAATGGCGGCACACCTCAAGTCGTCATCGCTCACACAGTGAAAGGAAAGGGTGTCAAGTACATGGAAGATTCGAGAGTCTGGCACCTCGGTTACCTACATGGAAGCGACGCGGAAGTCGTTCGGAAGGAGATCCTTGCACATGACAACTGATGTGATACTGCGCGAAAAGGAATCATGGCACCTTGGCATGATTCCGAAACAAGCACCCGCGTTCATAGCAGGCCGAGTTCTGGCTGACCTCGCGGACGTTGATGATCGGATTGTTGTCTTGACAGCTGACCTAGGATTCAGTAATCGAACAATAGAATTCGCTAAACGCCACCCTGATCGTTTCTTTAACCTAGGGATTGCTGAACACAACATGGTTAGCGTTGCAGCCGGTCTCGCAGCATGCGGTGCAGTACCCTATGCCGGCACGTTCGCCTCCTTCTTAGCGCTAATGTGCTGCGAACAGATCCGAACTGACCTAGCCTACCCGAATCTGCAAGTCCGCCTACTATCTCACCATGCGGGAATATCCCTCGGTTATTACGGGACATCTCATCACGCAACCGAAGACATCGGAATCATGCGATCAATGGCAAACTTGAAGATCGTGTGCCCATCAGACGCGTACAGTCTTGAGCAGGCTCTTCGGCAGACAGTGAACCTTGACGGGCCAATCTACTTCAGGCTTGGACGAGGAAGAGACCCCGACGTTTACCGACCAGGCGACAAGTGGGAGTTCGGCAAGATCAGCATCCTCCGCAAGGGAAAGGACGGGCTCCTATTATCGAACGGAATCATGGTCTCCGCTTCATGCGAAGCCGCAGATAAATTAGTCAAGGACGGAATTGAAATGACGGTTGTGGACTTGCACACTCTCCAACCCCTCGACACTCAAGCGCTACTTCCCCTTATCAGAGAGCATCGGAAAGTATTCGTGGCAGAGGAACACAACACGCTGGGAGGAGTAGCCACAATAATGGCTGACACAATTGTTGACGCTGAACTAAACGATATTCACCTCGTGCGCATCGGCCTACCCTCTGACGAATACGCAATAATCGGACCACCTTACTATCTCTACAAGCATTACGGACTTGACGGAGAAGGAGTGGCCCAGAGGATCCGGAACGAGATGAAGTGAACGTACCGTAATTTACGAATTCATTCTTTAATAGTCGTAGTTGATTCTGCAAACTGGGGTTGAAGATTGAATTATCGAAGGTTAGGTAGTGCTGGGCTAAAAGTCAGCGAATTATCACTCGGAGCATGGGTAACCTACGGCGGTCAAGTCGGCGAGGACGTAGCCCTCAAATGCATGTCCACTGCGTACGACGCAGGCGTCAACTTCTTCGATAATGCAGAAGTCTATGCACACGGAAACGCCGAGATCGTCATGGGTAACGTGATTAAGAAATTAGGATTACGCAGAGAAAGCATAGTTGTCTCGAGCAAAGTCTTCTGGGGAGGAGAAGGACCCAACGACTCCGGTCTCTCCCGCAAGCACATCTATGAGGCGTGCAAGAACTCCCTCAAACGGTTGCAACTCGACTATCTGGACCTGTTCTTCTGCCACCGCCCCGATCCCAACACGCCAATAGAAGAGACCGTGCGAGCCATGGACGACTTGATCCATCAAGGGAAAATACTCTACTGGGGAACATCCGAATGGTCAGCAGCCGATATTATGCGGGCACACTCGATTGCCAGAGAATACTGTATGACGCCACCTCGAATGGAACAACCCCAGTACAATATGCTCCACCGTGACCGCGTAGAGAAAGAGTATCTGCCACTATATCGAGAAATCGGACTGGGCACAACGACCTGGAGCCCACTCGCCTCAGGCGTACTCACTGGCAAGTATAACACGGGAATCCCGGCCGGTACACGAGCCACATTGAAAGGATATGACTGGTTAAGAGAGCATGTTATCACACCGCAGAATATCGAAAAAGTGAAGCAACTTCAACCTATTGCTGCTGACTTAGGTTGCACAATGGCTCAGTTCGCAATTGCATGGTGCCTCAAGAACACATACGTAAGCACGGTCATCACCGGAGCGAGCCGACCGGAACAGGTAGCCGAGAACATGAAGGCAATCGAGATTGCCGAAAAACTTGACAGGAACGTAATGGAACGCGTCGAGGCGTCTCTCGAAAACAAACCTCAACCGGATGAAGACTAACCCAACGAATCAAGCACGACTCGCAGCTTCCTGAAATCCTCCTCCATCACTTTACGCAACGCGAACGTGTACAATGCTGCAGCAGGATGATACATAGGAAAATACGTGATACCGTCCTTCTCGAATGGTACTCCATGAAGTTCAGTTACCGATTCGTTCGAGTCCAAGAGCACTCGAATCGCGGAATTACCCAACGGGCAAACGGCTCGAGGATGTACTAGTTTCAATTGCCTCTCCAGGAAACCTCTGCATGCCGCTAACTCGTCCTTTCTCGGAGGCCTATTGTTTGGTGGTCTACATTTGACTGTGTTTGTAATGAAAACTTCCTCCCGCCGCAAGCCTATTGATTGAAGAAGTTCTGTGAGAAGCCTTCCTGCTGCTCCAACAAATGGTCGACCTTGATGATCTTCCTGTTCTCCCGGAGCTTCACCGATGAACATTACCTTGGCGGACCAGGATCCCTCGCCAGGCACCGCGTTCCGCCTCGTCTCACAAAGTCGACATTGCATGCAGGAAACCACTTCGCGAGAAATTGACTCTGCAGAATCGTTTGCCATGGGAACCTACTAGAAGGCGAGTTTCGCCAACGTATATATGCATCATTTTCAATCTCGTTGGGAGCCAGTTCAGGTGTCATTCAATGCCAATCACTGATGTCGCGAAGAAGCAGTTGGCTCAACGCGTACGACTCCACTACAAAGTATGCCGCGATTGCGGCGCACGCAATCCGGGTGCTTCAGACCGATGCCGAAAATGCCACGGTCACAACCTACGTTGGAAGAAGCGTGAACTCGGAGCCAAATAGTCCGCTGACTAGTTAACCTTCCAGCGAATTGACTGCTGGAAGCTGGCTTTCCTTCCTGAACTTTACGCGCAACCTTTACTACTGCAATTTAAGCCGTACCCAATTAGTGTCTCAAATGGGAAAACTTCGGGCCGGAAAGTTCGTAGTTGAATCTCTTCTTAACGAGGACGTGAAGTACCTATTCGGAATACCAGGTGGCGGAATAGCTCCATTTTACAACGAGTTTTACGATTACCCTCAGATCAAGAGCATACTGACGCAGCATGAACAAGGCGCCGGTTTCATGGCTGACGGCTACTTCAGAGCATGTGGAAAAGTTGCCGCATGCGCCGCGACCGTCGGCCCCGGGGGCGTGAACCTTGCCTCGGGACTTCACCCTGCATTCCAAGACAATCAAGCAGTTCTGGCTTTCACTAACAACGTGCCGACAGATCAATTCGGCAAGGGAGGAATTCAGGATGCAAGTGGCTGGGGACCTCGATCAATATCCCACGTCGGCATATTCAAGGAGGTAACCAAATGGAGTGTGCTTGTAACCCGCCCCGACAGCATTCCTGAGGTGATGAGGCGCGCCTTCAGAATAATGCTGACTGGAAGAAAAGGGCCGGTGCACATTGACATCGCCCAGGACGTAATTAGGGCAGAAATTGAAGCTGAAGTTCGGCCTCCACAGAAGTACCGACCGATTTGCGTCGTAAGAGGTGATCCTGACCGCATCAAGCAGGCTGCGCAGCTTCTTGTAAAGGCAACCTCGCCAGCCATAATGTCCGGAGGAGGAGTCATGGCGTCAGGAGCTTCTCAGGAAGTGCTTGAACTTGCAACTCTGCTCGGTAGCCCAGTTGCCACCACCGCCATGGGCAAGAGTTCATTCCCTGAAGATCATCCGCTCGCGTTGGGTGTCGTCGGCCTGTTCGGACAGGATGTTGCCAACAGGGTCTTCCGCGGAGACAAGACAGACGTCCTGCTTGCTATCGGTTCAATATTCCACCAGATGACAACAAGTGGTTGGGGGAAGGATTTCGGAGGACAGAAGATAATTCAAGTAGACATGGATCCGACGGAGATCGGTAAGAACTACCCGTTCGAAGTAGGCATTGTGGGTGACGCTAAGTCCGTGTTGCAAGACTTGATCGAACATGTGAAAGCCGCAATCGCGAGGCTGACGCCTCCTGAACTCAAGGAGCTTGAAGAGAGAAAGAAGTCACGGCAGAAGGAGATACTTGCGTTGAAGGGAGAGCTGAAGTACTACGAGGAACCGGTAAGCTACTCCGACGCAGTCCCAACGAAGCCGCAGAGGGCCGTTAGGGAACTTAGGAAGTTTCTGGAAAAGAATGCGATTGTCATGGCGGACTGTGGCAATAACCTGGCGTGGGTTGAGAAGTACTATCAAGCATTGTTACCGAGAGGTTTCATTGCAGACGGAGGACACACAGCAATGGGCTTCAGCGTCGCAGCATCCATAGGCGTCAAACTTGGAGCACCCGATCGCCAGGTAGTCGATGTGGTTGGAAACGCCAGCTTCACTATGTTGAGTAAGGAAGTAAACACGGCAACAGCGTACAATATTCCCGTCGTCTGGTTTATTCTCAACGACAACAATCTTGGAATGATTATCCAAGGCCAGAAATTCGGTTACGGCATGTGGGAGCCAGAACGATACATCGTGACGCAGTCATACGTGATGGATTTCGTCAAGTTCGCTGAAGCATGCCACGCATACGGTCAAGTAGTTGAGAGACCAACAGAGATCAAGGATGCGTTGAAGAGTGCCTTCGAGTCTGGAAGACCGTCCATACTGGACGTTCGAATCGACCCTGACGAGGTTCCGCCCGGCGCACTAAAACGGTTCGAACCACTCGTCAAAAAGCATCCAGAGCTGCAAGAGAAGAAACTGCCCAGCACCATGTTCCCCAGGGTCTAGCCCCGAGCACTCAATTTGAGATCAGGAAGCTAAGTGGGCTTCCTGACTTCAACCTTGGCTAGATCCTCAAGCAGAGTCACAATTGCAGAGTGATCCGTTTCACCGCGATTGAGAACCTTCATCGCCCCCATCATTTCATGAATCAAACTGGTGACCGGCAGCGGTACACCATACTCTGAGCCCGCAGCCAGAGCGATTCCCAAATCCTTGTAGTGCAGCCGCGTCTTGAAACCGGGCTGAAAGTTTCTTTTCAACACCAGTGGTCCCCTGACGTCTAGAACCCGCATTGCGTATCCGCCTGCGATAACTTTCAGCACGACCTCCGGGTCTACGCCCGCCTTCGCTCCCAGAACAAGTGCCTCGCTGGCGGTTTCAAGCACACCCGCAACTAGGATTTGATTGCAAGCCTTGACAACCTGACCCGATCCCGCCTCTCCACAGTACACGATATTCTTCCCCATAACCTGGAATATTGGCAAGCAATCGTCGAAGACTGATTTCGCTCCACCCACCATTATCGTCAACGTCCCATCAATCGCGCCCTTCTCTCCGCCACTAACTGGAGCGTCAAGAACACGAACGCCCTTCGCCTTCGCAACCTCTGCAACTTTCTTTGACGTGACGGGTGATATCGTACTCATATCAATATAGGTTGACCCCGATCTGATCCCCTCGAAGACGCCCCCAGGACCCAAAGCTGCCTTCTCAACGTCCGGGGAGTCCGGCAGCATCGTAATGACAAGGTCTGCCCAAGCCGCGATTTCTTTCGATGAACCTGCGCTTTTGGCACCCATCGATTCTAATTCTTTAATGGCTGAATCCACAATGTCGAAGACAGTTAACTCATGACCAGCCTTAATCAAGTTCTTAGACATCGGCTTACCCATAATCCCGAGGCCAATAAAACCAATCTTCAAACTTAGAACACTATCCTGCTCGTCTTTACTCAATCTCTTAAGAATATTCAGTGAATTCCAGCAAAACGCGAACAGTCAATTCCAACAGGATTCGTTAGCGAAATTCCGTCATGTGCTCCATCTCTTACGCGTTCAGGGGATAGTGGCAGGCGACGAAATGGCCCTGGGCCAGCTCAGTTAGTTTCGGTTCGGTTGACGCGCACTTTTCCTGAGCATACGGGCACCGAGTGCGAAATCTACAGCCGGAGGGTGGGTCTGCTGCACTATACGAGAAGTCGACGTCAGCGTCCACAGCTAACGGTTGAGGGTTCTCTGACCCAGGAATCGACGATAAAAGAAGATTTGTGTAGTGATGCATAGGATGATTGATCAGCTCATCTGTTTCGGCGACCTCAACAATCTGCCCGAAGTACATTACTGCAATTCGGGTGCCCACGTACCTTGCAACTCCCAGATCATGCGTTATTACCAGGTATGTCAGTTTGAAATCCTGCTTTAGCGATTGCAGAAGATTAAGGACGCCAAGCCTGATGGAAACGTCAAGCATTGATACCGGTTCGTCCGCCACCAAAAGCTCTGGTTCCAAGGAGAGAGCCCTCGCAATGGCAACTCTCTGTCTTTCACCTCCGCTGAGTTCATGCGGATATCGGTAGAGTTTCGTTGATGAGTCGAGACCTACCAGATTGAGCAGCCGGGAAGCTGCTTCCTCTTTCTCATCACTGCCCCTAACTAGTCCGTGAATAATACGTGGCTCAATCACCGCGTTGAAAACAGTTGTTTGAGGATTCAGCGACTCATACGGATCTTGAAAAATCATCTGAACTCGTCTTCGATACTCTTTCGATTTCTTTCTATTCTGTTTGAAGATGTCTTCGTCGTGAAATAGAATCGCTCCTGCTGTAAGCACATTCAGCTTCATCACAGTTCGAGCGAGAGTAGATTTCCCGCTCCCGCTCTCCCCCACGAGTGAGAGAGTTTCACCCTTACTGAGATTAAGCGTGACGTCATCAACAGCATGAATTACCGTCTTCCTTCCGATCAAACGTTCTCTTCGTTGAAAGTACACCTTGACGTTCTGGACGTCAAGTACTCTGTCTTCAACCAATTGCATTCACTTCTGAATTGCCTCTTCTTTACCGGGTTTAGAGATCAGATGGCATGACGCTAGAGCGCCAGTCGCTGCGAGTTGTAACTCGGGCTCTCTCTCCCTACAGAGGCCGAATGCAAATTGACATCGAGGGTGAAATCTGCACCCCTTCGGCCATATCCCTGTCGGGGGACTACCCGGGATTGAGTGCAGGAGTTGACGGCTACCAAAAACCTTAGGCACAGAATTAACAAGGGCCTGCGTGTACGGATGGGACGGATGCTTTAGCACCATGTCCTTCATTCCAATCTCAACGATCTTTCCGGCGTACATCACGGCCACTCGATCAGCAATTTCACCAATAACTGAAAGATCGTGACTGACGAAAAGGAAGGAAATGCCGAAGCTCTTCTGCAGGTTTCTCAGTACCAGCAAGAGTTGTTTCTGGACAACCACATCTAGCGCTGTAGTTGGCTCATCCGCAATTACGAGCCGTGGATTCAATGCGAGCGCCATGGCTGTTACTGCTCTCTGCTTCATTCCTCCACTGAACTCGTGCGGGTAATTCTTGGCCCGCGACGGATGTATTGATACGGATGAAAGTAGTTTTTCTGCGTTCTTCCATGCTTCATTTTTGGAGACTTTGTTATGTGCACGAATTGCCTCCGTGATTTGATTGCCAACTGGAATAACAGGGTCAAGCGAACTCATAGAACCCTGAGGGATGAGAGAAACGCTTTTCCATCTGAAGTTTCGTAACTCTTCATCAGACATTTGTAATACGTCCTTGTCTCTGTCAAATAGAATGTGCCCCTCCACCACTGCGTTTGGTGCGAGCAGACGCATTACTGACAGAGCAGTTGTTGTTTTACCGCAAGCAGATTCTCCCGCGAGTCCCAGAATTTCACCTTTGTTTACGGTAAATGAGACGTCGTCAACTGCTTTGACATATCCAGATTCCGTCTTGTATGATACCGAGAGGTTTCTAATTTCTAGGACTGGGTTGTTATGAGAAGCATTTGACGGATTCTGATTCAAGGACTTCTCAACCTCGGATTGAAAATGTTCTCAATGGAAACGCTGATGAGAACGAATGCTAGACCAACAAGCACGATGCAAACACCAGGTGCGACCACCCACCACCAGGCTCCGTTGAATAGCGCGTATGACTGTGCCCAGTAAAGCATCGTACCCCAACTAACGACCGATATGTCTCCTAACCCTATGAAATCTAAGGCGGCTTCGCCGACTACTGCAGTCGTCACCATCAGCACAGCATTCGCAGCAATTATGGATGCGAGGTTAGGGAAGAGAATCCTCGTTACTATTCGAAAATCACTTGCACCAGCGACTCTCGCCGAGTCCACAAAAGGGCGCTCACGCAGGGACAAAGTCTGCGACCTGACAACTCTTGCGACACTCGGCCACGCTGTAATTGTCAGAACAATTATTACTGTTCGAAGGCTAGGACCCAGGTATGCTGCAAGAATGATCATTAGCGGCAATGCCGGCAGAATCAGCACCATGTCCGTTGCCCGCATCAGAATCTCATCAATGGTCTTCATGTAGTAGCCAGAAACAATTCCAACCAAGGTGCCGAGGCCAGTGGAGAGAAAAGCCACGATTAGGCCTACAGTGATTGATACTCGTCCTCCATAGATTATTTCGCTGAGTATATCTTCCCCAAGATTATCGGTTCCGAGTAGAAATGTACTACCGGGCACAGAATAAGGGCGTCCTGGTGCCGGAAACATGTATGGGGAAAAGGGTGCGATGACCGGGGCACCCAATGCAAGTACTACAAAGACGATGATTATCCCAAACCCGATTTGAGCTCTTCTACTACGCAAGACACCTTCAAGCGCTGATGCTCTTCGAAGGGAAAATCTCCTCTTAGCTCGGACGGCTGGTTCATCTGTTCCCATGTTGAGTCAGCTCAGAACTTTATTCGTGGGTCAAGGAATGCGTATGTTATGTCGGCGAGGTAATTCGCTATGATTACTGTAAGCGAGATTATGAAGAAGAGTCCCTGTAGGAGAGGATAATCATGCGCAAGAACTGCTCTATATGTAAGGAGTCCCAGGCCGGGATATCCAAAAACAATCTCCACGAGCAGGGCGCCGCTGACTACGTATCCAAGGTTGAGTCCGATGAGGGTTATCATTGGAAGCATCGCGTTTCTCGCAGCATGCCCGAAGATAACTGCGTTTTCTCGAAGTCCTTTTGCCCTCGCGAGTAGAATGTAATCTTGCGAGAGTTCGTTAACCATCGTGTTTCGCATGATTAATGAGTATCCGGCGTATGCTGCAGCAATCAGAGTAGTCATTGGTAAGAAAGCATGCCACAGTAGGTCCCCGCTGTCACGTATCTCTAAAGGACTATTCGCGGTTATTCCCGCGGATGTTGCTCCTGAAACTGGAAACCATTGAAGTGATATTGCGAAGATCCAGAGAAGGATGATTCCCAGCCAGAAAAACGGCATCGTCCACAGAATCATCGAGATCGAGACGGACACCGTATCCAGCTTGCTTCCTGGACGCTTGCCTGTCCAGACGCCGACCAGGATTCCAACGATGGCAGTTATCACGGTTGAAACTCCCACCAGGAAAAGCGTCCAAGGAAGGTACCGCATGATTACGGAGAAGACTGATTCAGGATAATACAGATAAGAGACGCCGAAATTAGGCGGCCAACTCAACAGGTTTACCCAGTATAATTGAAATTGCACCCAAAGAGGCTTGTCTAATCCGAATCTCTGCATTAATGCAGCTACTGCGCCGGGCGTAGCCATAA
>Ga0181527_1004195_pt1 | contig 12448 bp, 10 predicted proteins | sample PEATcosm2014_Bin_30_FD_119762 | JGI IMG/M metagenome (GOLD analysis project Ga0181527, IMG submission 119762) | Peatland microbial communities from MTU Mesocosm Facility, Houghton, MI, USA - PEATcosm2014_Bin06_60_metaG | ecosystem: Environmental > Terrestrial > Soil > Wetlands > Peat | place...
CGGGAAGGGGATTTCGGGGGCCGTACCGGCAATTGGAAACGAGCCAGGCGGAGGTACACTACCTGTAGCGTCAGCCGCCCTCGTGCGAGCACCACATATAGCGCTGTTCTTTCCGCTTTTGGTTTAAGGGGCTCCAGATTGCAACGCTTGGGCTCGCGGACGGGTTTCGGGACGGGGATTGCGAATGGCGCCGAAAAGAGCCCGCTCCGGTTCACCCATAGCTGGGACCAAGTCAAAGAGCAGACCCGCGGGTGATGCTGATCGATATCAGCTCCGCGTTCAGGCGAATGACCTCGCCGGGCTTGAACGACAGGGAGGCGGTCCTGTTCCCACAGCGGATTGTGCGGACCCCGCCCGGCTGGCTGCGAATCTCCGCCGATTTGAGCTTCCCGTCCTTCCATTGGATGCTCACTTCGCAGCCGCCCCGCGCCCGTAAGCAAACGACCGAGCCTTCCGTCCAACCACTGGGCAGCGCCGGCAACAAACTGATTTCACCGGCGTGGCTCTGCAGCAGCGACTCCGCCATGCCCGCCGTGAAGCCAAAACTCGCGTCGGACTGATTGGCGCCACTGTTATGCAGGTTCGGGGCAACGGCTTTGGCTACGAACGCCGAAATAAACGCTGCCGTCTTATCCCCGCGCTCCAGCCAGGACCAGACGGAGATGTACCAGACAGATGGGAATCCACCACCCGGGCGACGAGTCTCCATCCATTTGCCGATGGCCGCCGCCAATTCCGGCGTGCCGCGCAGTGTGATCGAGCTCCCGGGATAAAACGGGAAGTTAGGAGAGCAGTTGTGTCCCTGGTCGCCGGCCTTCCAGTCTTCAATCCATTCCTGCAGGCAGCCCAGGTGGTTGATCTGGTACGGCGGAAGCCTGTCCAACGCAGCCCTCAACTTGGCTCGAAATGCCTCGTCCACGCCAAGCGTCTCGCTGGCCTCAATGCAGTGCGGAAACAGCTCGCGGATGATGGCGACATCCATGGTCGGCGAGGGCGAAAGGAAGGCCATTTTCCCCCAACTCAATTCGAGTCATCTGGATTCTCAGTTGCCCACATCTTCAAGCTCCCCGGTGAGGCGCTTCGCTTGTCCCGCCTTCAATCGCAAAGCGATGGTCTTTTGTTCATACCGCACGGTGCAAGTTTCCGTGTCGGTGGTACGGCGGATCGAGGCGCTGCTCAGTTTTCCATTCTGCCACTGGATATCCACCGCGAAGCCGCCTCGGGCGCGCAAGCCCTTGATGCTTCCAGCCGGCCAGATCCGGGGCAGCGCCGGCAGTAGCTCGATCTCGCCGTTCTGGCTCTGGAGCAGCATCTCGGCGATGCCGGCCGACCCGCCGAAATTGCCGTCAATCTGGAATGGCGGATGTGCGTCAAACATGTTCGGGTAAGTCCGCTCCGGGCTTAGCAGGAAATCGAAGATGCGGTAGGCGTGGTCGCCATCGTGCAGACGGGTCCACAGGTTCAAGCGCCAGGCGGTCGCCCAGCCGGTCGCCTTGTCGCCCCGCACCTCCAAAGACTTCCTGGCCGCCGCGGCCAGCTCGGGCGTCCTTCGCACGTCAATCTGGGCGCTGGGGTAGAGTGCGTAAAGATGCGAAACATGGCGGTGGTGCAAATCCAGCCCCGGCTCCATGTCCCAATCCTTCAGCCATTCCTGCAATTGCCCCGCGGCGCCGACTTGAGGCGGGGCGAGACGCTGACGCGCCGCGGCAATCTGCGCCGCCAATGCCTCGTCAACGCCCAGGGTTTGCGCAGCCTGGATGCAGTTGGCGAACAAGTCGCGCAAGATTTCCATGTCCATCGCCGGCCCGGCGCAGACGCTGGTGTGACCCTCGGGATGGCCATTTTCCGGCGAGAGCGAAGGGCAGGTCACCAGCCAGTGATGCGTGGGCTCCTCCACCAGCGTATCCAGGAAGAACTCTGTCGCGCCTTTCATAGCGGGATAGATTCGCCGCAAGTATCTCTGGTCGCCGCTGAACAAATAGTGCTCCCACAGATTCTGGCAAAGCCACGCGCCGCCCAGAGGCCAGATGCCATAGAACGAGCCGTCAATCGGCGCCGCCGCCCGCCACAGATCGGTGTTGTGGTGCACGACCCAGCCTCGGGCGTTATACATGGTCTTGGCCGTGCGCGCTCCGGTTTGGGTCAAGTCCATCACCATCGCGGCGAGGGGCTCAACACACTCGCCCAGGGCGCAGGTCTCGGCCGGCCAGTAATTCATCTCGGTATTGATGTTGATGGTGTACTTGCCGCCCCACGGTGGGCTCACGGAGTCATTCCAGATGCCCTGCAAGTTCGCGGGCTGGGAGCCCGGCCGCGAGCTGGAGATCAAAAGATAACGGCCAAATTGGAAATACAACGCCGCCAGTTGTGGATCGTTGCCTTCGGCGAAATGCGCGATGCGCTCATCCGTCGGCAGCTTCATTGAGGCGGTCTCGCCAAGGTCCAATTCCACACGGCGAAAGAGCCGTTGATGCTCCGCTACATGCGCCTCGAGCAGGCGGGCATAAGGCTTCTTGCTTGCAGCGGCAACCTGCTTCTTGACGATGGCCTCGGGGTCGCCGCTCACATCCTGGAAGCTCTTGTAGCTGGTGGCGGCGGCAATTAGCAGAGTTGCTGAATCCGCCCCGCTGACGGAAATCGTGTTCGTGCCGGCAGTGGTTTTGCCCCCCTGCGCCTGCACACGGACCCGCGCCTCAAACTTCAGTGCGGCCTTGATGCCGTCCGCGCTGCCATTGACGCCTCTCATCACCAGGGTGTCGGCATCTTCGGTAGTGATGGCCGCTCGCTGCGGCGTCTTCATCCCCGCGACGAATGTAACCTGCCCGGGCTTGTCGGCGGTCAGCCGCACCACAATCACTTGGTCCACGGGACTCGCGAAAACCTCGCGCCGGAAGGTGACCCCATTGACCGTGTGGGCGACACTGGCAATGCCGGTGTCGAGGTTGAGCTCACGGCGATAATCCACCGGCGATGCGGCTGCCGGGAAATCCAGGATCAAATCGCCCACGGTCTGATACGGCATCTGGCCCAGCGGCCTGGCCATCATCGAGCGGTCTATCAAGCGCGCTGCCTCGTCGTATTTGCCCTCAAACACCAGCCTGCGGACCTCCGGCAAAGCGGCGAGCGCATTCGTATTGTCGGGCGTGTAAGGGCCGCCCGCCCAGAGCGTGTCCTCGTTGAGTTGGAGCTGTTCGCGCTCCGGGCCGCCGAAGACCATCGCGCCCAGCCGGCCGTTGCCGACGGGCAGGGCCTCGGTCCATTTCTTTGCCGGTGCGCGATACCACAAACTCAGCCGGCCTTCCGCGACCTGAGCCCCGCCGCCAGGAACCGGGGCCCCCGTGGATGTATAAACTGCCGGACATGTTAACGACAGCACAAGACCGGCAAACAACCACACACAATCTTTATGTTTCATAGGCCAAACAACTGCACCAGGTGGCTGAAGAACGATAGAGGCGCTCACCGTTGCTTCGTCAACGCATCCGCGGCGGCCTGCTGAAACGCGCGGCGGACATCGCTAGCATCGGCGTTGCCGCCGTTGGGGCGCTGCACCATGAGAACGTAAGCGACGCCCTGCACCGGGTCGATCCATGCCTGTGTGCCCCACGCCCCGCCATGGCCGAAGGTGCCGGGCGAAAGCATCGCCGCGACGCCCGGGTGCGGCGCGCGCAAGATGCAGGTGCCGATGCCCCAGCCGTAATTGGTGCCGCGATTGCCGTACTCCGCCGACTGCAGGAATCCCGTGGGCAAGTCACCGGTCTGGACAGTCATCATCAGCTTGAGCGCCTCTGGGCTCAGGTATCGTTTGCCTCTCAGCTCTCCGCCGTTCAACAGCATCTGGCAAAACCGGGCGTAATCCGGGCCAGTGGAAAACAGGCCGCCGTTGCCCAGCGGAGGATGTCCCCGCACCCCGAAGCTCGGTGACAGAGACACAGCCTCGGGCTCCCCCGAAGTCTGGTTCTTCTTGTAGCCGACCACGCGGCGGTTGGCCGTCCCCCCTTCCGGGTAAAACGTGCTGTCCTTCATGCCGAGCGGATTCAGGATGCGCTCCTGCACGAACACATCAAAGGGCTTGCCGCTGACGATCTCCACAATGCGCGCCGCCACGTTGATGCCGGACTGGGTGTATTGCCATTTCCCGCCCGGCTCGTATTGCATGGGAGCGGCCAGGTACAGCGGCACCAGCTCGGCCAGCGTATGGGCCTGGCGCAAAGCGGCACCGTCGCCTTCCCCAAGCCCGGAAGTGTGCGTGAGCGCTTGGGCGATGGTCAGGTTGGCCGGCTTGCCGGAAGGCGTCTTAAGATCGGCAAACGCGGGAATGTGCTTCGCAATCGGGTCCGCCACATTGAGCTTGCCTTCATCCTGCAGCATCAGAATGGCGACTGCCGTGACCGGCTTCGTCATCGAGGCAATCCAGAACACCGAATCAGGGCGCATCGGCGTTTTCGCGGCGAGGTCGGCCAGCCCCACCGCTTCGAGGTGCACCACTTTGTCCTTGGTGATGACGACGGTCACCGAGCCAGAACGGTCGTTGGCGGCGACGTCTGAATGCATCGCCGCGGTGACGCCCGGCAGTGTGGGGGCGGCGCCGCAAGCAATCATGGGCAACAAAAGCAGAGCGGGACAGAGTCGGTGTTTGAGTGGCATAGTTCGCATCTTCTGGTTAGGCAGTTCGAGGTGGTGTTATCTAGTTTCAACGACGTATTTGTGCCCCGAAACAATCGCAAATACAAGACATTCACCATTACTCTCAGCGCGGCTTGCGCCGCACGCACAGGATTTGGAGTGCGGCGGGAAGCGAAGCGCCGCCGCTTTGGGAACGAGGCCCGCTTTCGGAAAGCGGTGTCGCCGCTCCGCTCTGCCACCGCACTCCATATCATTGTCGTCCGTACGCGCAGTTGCACAATTGTAATACAGGATCCTCTTCAGAATGCCTATCCTGCGGACGCGGTTCAGCGTATCGGCCTGCTCGGTCTCGGTCCAGTTGAATCGGCGGCCCAGATGGCACGGATTGCATCTTCATCACCCATCCCGCTCGGGACAGTCGGGCTGGGATTATTCGCAAAGTACCAATGTATGTCCGGCGAACTCGCCGTGCGGCTGCCGGGCATTTGCGGATAACCGTTGGGGTCTGTCTTCCGCACCCAATCCCAGGCGTACTTCAGCCAGTCGGCGCGATACTGTTTGCTCTGGTGCGCAAACCAGGTGATCTCATCGTAGCCCCAAATCCAGTTACCTCCCGCGCCCGCCTGCCCAGGTGTCCGGCTGACGCCCCAATTATCGAGTTCCACCAGATAGGGCAGGTGCTCGCATTTCCACCCGCTGGGAGTGACGCCCCCTTTGCTGTGCCCGTAAATGCCGTCCGAAAAGCCCACCTGCAAGATCGCGTCCTGGGCCTCATCGGGGTTCTCCTTTATCCGTAGCGGGAAGGCATGGAAATCGAGCAGCAGCCGCCCATTATGCACCAGGCCGCCGCTGGGGGTGTGGCCGTTGCACAGGACCATGTGCCGGCGGGCGTGCTTGGCCGCATACGCCCGGACCAGGGTGAGCAGATGGTCCCATTGGGCATTATCGCGGTCGTTGCGGTTCATGATCTCCACCTGCCCGAAGTGGATGGCTTCAAACCCGAGGTCAATGTACGAGGCCGCCTGATAATAAAACCAAAGCTGTGTTTCCGGCCGGCTCTCGTCGGGCACCTGGGCGGTGCCCATGGCCCGGCGCTGTCCCACGGGGTAGATGATGTTGGTGTAAATGAAATCCCTGTGCTCCACCGGCTGGCCGAGGGCGGTGAACACCCAGTCCGGCACCTCAATCCGTTCCACGCGCGGACTCACCGTCTCAAAGACACACGCTTCCAGAATCATCTCCGGATCGGCGGCAATAGCCTTGGGAACCTGCTGCCTGGCCCGCTCGATATTGGCTAGGAAATTGTTCTCCGCCCCCCACAGGCACAAGCTCCGCCCGGCATACTTGACGCCGATGCTTTTGAGCATGCGAAGATTATCATCAAGGTCGCCCCGTCCGTTGAACACACCCTCCACCGTAATGGCTCGGGAAAGGTAGTTCTCCAGCACCTCGCGGGATATGGTGCGGTCGAATTGAAATCCGCCGGGCCGTGTGGCCGGCTGCGTTTCGGAAGCATCAGCCCAGCCCCCGGCGAGCAATCCAACGATCGCGAGGCAAACCCCACGCAGGCCGCGCGCGTTTCGGGAGACTCTGCCAGGTGTCCACAGCTTGAGCATTTCGTTCCTGGAGGTTTGTATTCTACGGAAGAGTTCGTCAACTCTTTGGTTCTCGCTTCCCTCACCAGCCGAGCTAACCGAGACTGGTGGCCGTCGCCGCCAGAACCACATCCGCAACTAGCGCACTTGGATAAAGCTCGAGCCCTTCGCCTTGCAGACAGGGCAGGTCTTGGGGGGAGCCCCGAACTCGATGTCACCGCAGACAGGGCACAGATAAATCTTGTCCTGGGGCAAATCCTTCCCCTGCCGCACAGCCTCCAACGCCAGTTTATAAAGGCGGGCATGGACGGCTTCAGCCTTGGCCGCATAATCAAACATCCGCTTTGCCTTGTGGCCTTCCGCTTGCGCCTGCTTGAGCATGGGCGGGTACATCTCTTTGTATTCGTAAGTCTCCCCTGCAATCGCAACCCCAAGGTTCTCGGCGGTGGACCCAATGCCGTCCATGGCCCCCAAGTGTCCTTCCGCGTGAATTCGTTCGGCTTCCGCCGCTGTGCGGAAAAGCGTGGCAATGTTCCGCAAGCCTTCCTTTTCGGCTTTCTTGGCGAACGCCAGGTACTTTTGGCTGGCTTGGCTTTCTCCGGCAAATGCTACTTTTAGATTGTCTGTAGTGTTGTTCATAGGGCTTGAAACGTTTACAAGTGAATTATACGGATCCGCCCTCAAAAAGGAAGTGCTTTTGCGAGCCCGCGCGTGTTTGGTGCTGACAGGAGAGCTGAGGTCAAGCTACGCCGGACGGAATCAAATCCGCGCGATGCCATGCAGAAATCATGTCCCCACATCAACATCGCAGAGAATCGCCCCGTTCCAATCCCAGATGTTGTGTTTATAGCGACTAATCATGGTCGCAGCGCGCTGGTCTGCCCTCCCATTCCCGGATGCGGTCGCAAGCCTCTTGAAAATAGTCGCGAAAGGGGTCCAGCCAAACAATCCGGCGGTCTCGCTTGAACCAGGTGAGCTGCCCTTTGGCAAACTGGCGGATGGCGATCCCGAGCTCCCGACGCAGGTCGTCGAGGGTGGCCAGCTCGCCGCGGAGATAGCGCGCGACATACCGGTACTCCAGCCCCAGCTTGTCGAGCCGGGTGTCGGACACGCCTCGGGAGCGCAGTCCGGCGACCTCTTCGATCATGCCGCTCGCCAGGCGCTCCCGGAGGCGTCTTTCAATCCTCTCTGCAAGGATTTCGCGCGGCCAGGTCAACCCCAGTTGCAGGCAGTGGTAGCGCGGGGAGCTTTGCTGGGCGGCCATGTGCGCGCGGCCGGCGGCGGCAATCTCGATCGCCCGTATGATCCGCCGCCGATTGCTCTTATCGATGCGACTGGCGGCGTCCGGGGCGGACTTTTCCAGTCTCTCGACCAATTGCGATAGCGGCAGACCCTCGAGTTCCGCGCGCAGCGGGTCGTTGGGAGGGACATCCACCAGTTCATAACCTTCGACGATCGCGCTGATGTATAAACCGGTGCCGCCGACGAGCAGGGGTCTTTTGCCGGCTCCGGAAATCGAGTCGATGGCGCTGTAAGCGGCCCGCTGATACTTGGCCAGTGAGAAATACTCGGACACCTCGGCGACGTTGATGAGGTGGTGTTTTACCGAGCCGGCCTGAGCTGGGGTAATCTTCCCGCTGCCCAGATCCAGGCCGCGATAGACCTGGCGCGAGTCGGCGGAGACGATTTCGCCACCGAGGTGGTTTGCCAGGCGAATGCCCAGCTCGCTCTTGCCGGAGGCATTGGTTCCCAGGATGACGACAAGCCTCTGCATGGCTCACCAGGAGGGCCCTGCGTCCGCCCAATTAACTAGGCCTGCTGCATGTCGCATCCGGCGCATTTTGGGGTCATCCCGGTCGCATTGAAAGCGGCTTTCTGCTTTTCCCCACTGTCCTCTGACCACCCAGCAATACGGGCCCATGCGCGCGAAGAATATGACATTCTCACGAAAGCTTTACTACACAACAGTAGCCGCATCATACCCGGCCGTGGCCTGAGCCTTCAAGCCAATTACAGGCCTCGATCAGGCGTCTGCCCGTGAAACTAAGCCCTTCTGACTCCATCTGTCGTCGTCCTGATACAAGAGCCGCCCGCAGCGGTGTCTATTCAGTAAATGAACTACAAGAGCAGCTTGGTCTCCATCCTCGCAGCGGTTGTTCAGCTTGACCCCGTCTCCTCACTCGCGGCCAGCTATCGCTCCGAGTCCAACCCCATTGGTGAAAAAGCCTATGCCGCCCACTCCCTTACGCTTCTGCTCCCCGTGGGGATAATCGTGGGCGGCTTCCTGTTGGCATGGCTGCTGACTAGGATTCGAGATAAAGCCAGTAAGCCCGCCGCGGACGATCCTAAATCACATCACTGCTGAGCTTGCCGTGGTCTGTTGCTTTGATGTCCTGAGCCAACGCACCCGGCTCAAGCCCCCTCAACCCTCAACCCTCAACCCTCAACCTGCATTGCGGCCCCGCGTGGCTGACGGCATTTCGGGTTCCAAAAGTTCCCCATTGCGCGGCCCTATTGTGCTCTTATGCCCGCGAATGGCACTGCGCGCAGGTAAACCCGGTAGTCCTTTATCCGGCCGTTTGCAGAATCCTGCCGCGGCAAATACCGCAATCCTGCAACCGTTTGCTCGCTCCCGAGGTCGAGCACGAGTTGGTGCGGATGTGCCGGCTGTGCGGCTTCCCATTCTGTATGCCAGCACGTGGTCGGCTGCAGGTCGAACACGTTGTCGGCCCGGCCGTCGTCACCCTCCACCTCCTCGCTGTCAGCATAGACCACTTTCCAGGCGTCGCGCGGCAGGTCCTGGCCGTCGGGGCCGGTCAGGTAAAGCTCGGCACAGGTGGTGAAGGCGTCGCCGGATTGCGAGTTCAGCGCTTCCAGGCAGAAGTATCGGCTTTTGACGGGCTGGAACCTGACGGCTTGCCACTCCTTGCCCGGTGGAAACGTGCCCGTGGCGACAGGTTGAACCCCGGCCAGGCTCAAGGTCTCCCCGCGCCTGCGGTGTTTCACGATCAAGGCCCCTTCGCTCACCTGGTTCAGGATCGGCGTCGTCAGGCCCGCAACGCTGTGGTTGGTTGTCCCGTTAAGCTCGAAGACGATCAGTTCGTTGCGACCCGGCTTCAGCCAGGGGCCCGGGCAATAGAGGGTTTGCTGGGGGCCGATGCTCCAGAAGCGGCCGAGATTATGGCCGTTGATCCAGGCGACTCCTTTGCCCCAGGTCGAAAAATCGAGGAACGTGTCACCCGCACGAGGAGTGTCGAAGCCGGCGCGGTAGAAGGCCGGCATTTCCGTCGAGCCCTTCTCGAACTTGATCCCCGCAAGGCTGCTGCCGTCGAGCGGCAGGTTGAATATCTCCCACCCGGTCAGGGTGGTTGTCTTCGGTCCGGCGACCAACTCGACCCTCTCGGTAATGCCCTTCCGGTCGTAGAGATACGAGCCATAATTGACGTGGCCGAAAGTATCAATGAGCAGGTCCAGGGTCTCGGCCGTGGCCCGGCTGGGGAGTTGGACGCTGTTCTGATTGCGGCGCCGGTCCAGCGTGGCAATCTTCTTGCCGCCGAGGAACACCAGGGCGTAGTCGTGCAGTTCAACCACGCGGAGCAGCGCGGCGTCGCCGGCGGGCAACGTCGTATGGTAAAGCGCGCACCCGTGACTCTGGCCGCACATTTCCAGGCATTGGGGACGCTCCACTTTCAGCGGAGGCGGCAAGTTCGCGGAAAGGAGTGAGAATTCATTCAGTGTGGTCGGGTCAATCTTGATTACCGGCTGCCGGGCCGGCACCTCCGGCAGCGTTTCCCCGGGCGCAAGATGTTTGAGGAACAGTTCCCGCAAGGCATGGAACTTCGGCGTATCCCAGCCGGCCTCGCTGATGGGCGCGTCATAGTCATAGCTGGTAACCTGGGGGGCAAAGGGCGGACAATTGGCGCCCGCAGTGAAGCCGAAGGACGTGCCTCCGTGCACCATGTAAATGCTGAACGAGGCGTTGTGCTCGAGCATCCAGCCGATCTCGCTAGCGATGTGGGAGCTGTCTCCGGTGTGGTGGGCCTTGCCCCAACTGTCGAACCAGCCGGGGTAATACTCGCCGCACATGAGCGGCCCCTGGGCGCGAATGGCGCGCAGCGCCTTGAAATTACCCTCCGGGTCGCCGCCGAAATTCACCACGCAGAACAAATCCGGGCGGGTGTCATTCTTAAGCTGCGACGGGCCATCGCACGTGAACAGCGGCACTTCAAACCCCGCCTCCTTGAGGTAGTCTCGCAGCACACCGATGTAATCTCGATCGTTCCCGTACGAGCCATACTCGTTTTCGACCTGGACCATGATAATGGGGCCGCCGCGAGTGGCCTGAAGCGATGCCAGTTGCCCGCCGACCGCTCGGACGTACTGCCGGCAGGCCTCCAAATACCGGGGGTCGCGAGTGCGCAGTTTCACCTCTGGCCCCTGGAGCAGCCAGTAGGGAAATCCCCCGAAGTCCCACTCCGCGCACGAATACGGGCCGGGCCGGAGAATGACCTTCAGGCCCTCGGACTGCGCCAGCCGGCAGAACTCGGCCACATCGGCATCCCCTGAAAAGTTGAACCGGCCAGGCTCGGGTTCGTGGACGTTCCAGAACAGGTAAGCGCACACGGCGTTCAGGCCCATGGCTCGGGCCATGCGCAAGCGGTGCCCCCAGTATTCCCGCGGGATGCGGGCGAAATGCATCTCCCCGCAGCGGATGAGGAACGGTTTGCCGTCGAGCAGAAAATCAGAGTCGCCGACAGAAAAGGTTGAGCCTGCCGCAGGGAACACCAGGGGAGTCCCCTGCAGGCTTAACAGCGCAAAGATCGGCAGCAGGAAACGGGCGGCGTGCATTGACTTCATGATAAATCGGCTGACTGATTCACGCCAACATCATCAAGGTTAGCCTAGCGCGGAATCAAGTTCTATTGGCGAAAGCAGAGGGTGCTCTCCATACACACGCCATGGTTGGCTACCACCACGTCGTGCCCCAGGCGGGTGAAATGCCGGGTGAGAGCCCCGCCGATGCTGCCCGCACCGATGATTCCGATCTTCAATTCCCGCTTCATCAATGTCTCCTCTGCGTGCTCGTGTGATGAACCTTCAACGACCAACCTCGTGCCGCCAAAACCGTCGCACAAGAGGAAATTCATACCGCCGCTCATGCAGGAGCAAGGCCGGATGTATGCCGCTGCGCCCGATACCGCCGACTTTAGACTCAAGACTCTAGACTTTGGACTTCCTTCGTGCCCACGCCAAAGCCGGGGGTTCGGGTGATTTCTCGCCCCTGTGGTCCGACCAGAATCCGACCGGCTGCAGGGAAATCCCGGCGGCCTGGCTCACACAGCAATTAGCGGCGTCCTTATGCCAAGCAGGCGCAAATAGCTGAACCGACTGGAACTCGGTGCTCTAGCGGAAGTGCCAAAAGTGAAGACACCGGCCCGCGGGCGCGAAGAAGCCCCGCAAGGTGCAGGTGCGCCCGCCAAACATTCTCAAGCTGGGCCGCTACTGCGACGCCTCGGTCGTCCAGCGCTGGCTCTCGGAGAAGGACCTCAGGGAAACCGTGGGGGCAAGGGCCTAACCAGCACCATCCCCCGTATCGCAGAAACTCCCGCCGGGCTCAACCCGACAAAACAAATTCTCGAAATTCAGCCCGATATCCGTTACAAGACCGGAACGCTATGGCAAAACCTGGCGAAAGAATCTAACAAACCGGAGCCGACACGCATGCCGACACTCGAATTCAAAGGCAAGTCCTTCGTTTACGCCCATCACCTCTCCGTCCCATTCCGCGAGCTGGTGGTCGACCCAAAAAAATCTCTGCCCCCCAAAGGGCAGAAGCCCTCACACGACGACAACCTCATCGTTCACGGCGATAACCTCCACGCCCTCAAAGGCCTCCTCCCCTCCCACGCCGGCAAGGTGGACATCGTCCTGATTGATCCCCCCTACAATCTTGGCGGCGACTGGTGCTACAACGACGCCGTCAACAGCCCCCTCATGCGCGAATGGCTGAAGAAATCAGCCAACCCGGTCGAGAAGGACGACCTCGAGCGCCACGAGAAGTGGCTGTGCATGATGTGGCCACGCCTCAAGCTAATAAAGGACCTCATGAGGACAGACGCCATCATCGAATTGCGCCAAAAGTTTTGTTACCCGGGAGGGGGTTGAAAGAGCGGCTAAAGCATACGTTGCGCCAGAAGTAGGGTTACCCTGGCAGAATGGATAAGAAC
>Ga0181527_1004201_pt1 | contig 12442 bp, 16 predicted proteins | sample PEATcosm2014_Bin_30_FD_119762 | JGI IMG/M metagenome (GOLD analysis project Ga0181527, IMG submission 119762) | Peatland microbial communities from MTU Mesocosm Facility, Houghton, MI, USA - PEATcosm2014_Bin06_60_metaG | ecosystem: Environmental > Terrestrial > Soil > Wetlands > Peat | place...
GGGGTGCCCTCCTCAATGGCGTTCAGAGATGCTTCAGCAACATCATTCTGAAGCCGCCGTTGCAGGAGGGCAACCCTGCCGTTCACCCATCACCTCAAAAACCTGTTTTGGACACAAGTGAAACCCCATGAACCAAGCACCGGGGGTTCGAACCAGACCCGCCGCCGGCCCCCTGTCTGCAACCCCGAGCGACCCGTCCCGAGGCTTGACCTCTAGCCCTACTGCGCGATATCACGCTGCTCAAGCCCTGCGCTCAGTAGGCTAGCATTTTGGAGGCCATTCTCCCTAGGGTAATTTACAGACCTCTGCCATGAAAGTGGATGTGCCAAAGGCACCTTGGACTGCGGCGGCTCGACGCCGCCTTTGCCCTCGTTTTCGCCGTTATTTCAAAGCGAAGTCGAGCCGCGTTTGGCATCGTGCTCGGCGTTATTTTAAGGCGGTGTCGAGCCGCCGCAGTCCCAGGCGCTTCGCGCATTTTCGTCAATCGCCACGTGTTACAATACGCGGAATTCTGATTCTCGCTCTCGGGAGGTGCCGATGTGGCGTCGACCGGTTGTAACTATCGCCCTGCTCATCATCACAGTGATTCTGACGCTGCCCCTGCGGGCGCGACAGAAGAACGTAGGGCCCAGCAGCGCTGGGCCGAGGCCGAACGCCGTTCGGCCCTACGTTGCGTGTGCCGCCGCAATGGCGGCCCTGCCCCCGCGGGCGCAACAGAAGCCCTTTACCCAGGAGCAGGTCGTAAGCATGGTGCGGGACGGATTCGGAGACGAGTCGGGCGCGAAGCTCATCGAGCAGCGCGGGATTGATTTCGCCCCGGCGGAGGATTTTTACCAAACCCTCAAGGCCGCAGGCGCGAGCGACGCATTTCTTAAAGCCCTGCGCGCCGCCAACCCGCCCGAGCCTGCCAGCGCAGCTCGGTTCGGATCATAGCAGGCCATGCACTGGCTCATCCTCCGCACGTTTGGGAGATGGAACTGTATTTCGAACGGTTGACAATGCGGAGGCTGTTGCGGGAACGACTGCGCAAGACTCAAAACCACTACCTGCAAACCTCAAGACGCAGCTTCCGGGTGCAATCCACTTCATTTCGGGATTTGGAATTCTGTCATTGGGGTAGAGGTATTGGGGAGAAGAAATCCAAGGGAAGGAAGATATCGGATGCATCCCCCCCTTCGCCTGAGGATCTCCGTGTAAAACCCCAAGGACCCGATAATCCGAAATGACTTCGTCGAAGGTCTGTCCCCATTCGGTAACTTTTTCTGGTCGCACGTGGTTTATTTCAAGAAGAACAACGCTGGCATCCAGAAGGTAGCGGAGCCTCCCCGCCAGAATGCGATCGGGGCAAGGGTCATTACTTTTCAGGCGGGCGGCCGCGGCAGCCGCAATTGCTTGCTTGTCTTCCCAAAGAAGCGGCGCGATTTGCCGCGCATCCTGGCATTCGGACAGGCCCCAGAAGCAGTTTAGGTCCACCTGGAATGCATGAGAAGTCAGGTCGCGGGGGGCGTCAGCCGTGTACACAACACCAAAATACCGGTCCTCGCCTTCAATTTGATACTGGGGACTTTCATCGTCAGCACTCGATACGAAGAGCTGGTCATTTCGGGGGGCAAAGAATCCATGACGGCTATTTACGGAAATACCCCAACTGAGACGTCCACTTCCCATCCCAATGCTATATCCAACCCGGGAAACCTTTCCGTCGCGCAAAGAAACACTGGCAGCAAAACCGAGACAACGGTAGCCAAGCCAATGTGCAAACCGATCTGCAGGGGTGGGCATCACGACGGGGCCCCGCCAAACGAGGCTGGGAAACGGGACCGTCTTTTCCACACCATTGTCGAAGACTTTACTGGTAATCATCACGTGATAAAATCGCGTCCCGTTATAGCGATCCAGATACGGAACGGCTCGCAACATTTCTTCCTCGGTCGTCTGGTCAATCTTCAATTGTTCAAGGCCATTTAGAACAGCGTGGATCCTTCGAGTCAGCGTGAAGGAATAGATGTGGGCAGCGACCGCGAACGCGACCAAGAAGAGAACGATGATGATGGGCGTCAACCGGATGATCGAGATATATCTGCGCCGTGCAGACGAAGATGTAAGATGGCGCCAAATCCAGACCGATACAGGGAAGCGGTTGGCCAAGGGCATACGCGTGAATTGTATTGCGCGCCTGAACGAATCGCAACTCTAGTGAAAGGCACTCTTGGCTTCCGTTTTATACCATTTGCCTTATGGTTTTCATTTGTGACTCGGCCTCGCGGTGCTGCTCAGCGGGCCTCGGCATGTCCTCGCGCGTCAAATTCACCGCTTCCAAACACCTGTCAGCGGGCCACGGTCACTGCTCTCGAGACTGTGGTCATTTCCTTCAATGGCGGACCCACGGTCAATTCCCAAGGCGAATTGGCCGTGACTACCTCCGGGTCACACAACCTCAGGCGCTGTTCGAATGGGTGAATGCAATCACGAGACGCCGGGCTTGCCCTACCCGGCGTTCCGCATCGTAAATGCGGAACCAGGGGGCGGTCCGTCGGTTGACGGATCCCCTTACGGCGAAAGGCCTTGCGGACATCGGGGTCCAGTCTGGTAGCGCCCCGATTCATCGGGGCGGCTCTTCTCGTCGATCGTACCCAAGTGCCGCGGACCTACAAAACACGTCCGCGCTACGCCTGCTCTGCCTCAGCCAGCGGCCATCCGTGGTGTCAGAAAGGGTTTCGACTCGAACAAAACAGAGGCAGGCAAGTGTATAATCCTACCTACCGCAGGCAGGAGTCGAAAACGGAAATCCTGGCTGATACACTTGTCGGACAACCAGCGGTCGATGCCGACGCAAAACGCGCAAAAAGTTCCAGCCAACACCGGTTCAGCGGAGTGGGGCGCGGGGATAGCCACCGCCTCTGTCGCGTTTGCCTCGGTCTTGTCAGTCTACCTGCTGTTGCGCCCGCCGCTATTTAACTACGACGGTTATATCTATCGACTTGCGGCGCTCCAACCCGCCCAGGGCGCCAACATCAACCCGCATCACCTGCTGTGGTATCCCATTCAAAAAGCCGTCGCCGCGGTGACCTCGGCCGTCGGCTCGCCTTCGCCTGAGGCGTTTCAGCTCTTCGGGATTCTCATCAATTCCTTCACCCTGGCGCTGTTCTGCCTGCTGCTGGTGCGTCTGACCCACCGGCGGGCTTTGCCCTTGGTGATGACGATCTTCATCGCGTTCTCTCCGCGCATCTGGAACCTGGGGTTTCAAAACCAGCCCTATCCGCTGCTCGATCTCTGCGTCGTTGCGTTTCTGTGGACGGTAGCGGAAAGGGGGGCGCCATCGCGTCTGCGGCTGGCAGCGAGCGGACTGGCCCTGGCCGCAGCCGTCTTGCTGCAACAGGCGATGGCCCTGGCGGTTCCCGCTGTAGCGATCGGGTTCGGCGTGGCGGGCGCGGGGCCTTGCAAGGACAGGTTGAAGCTCGCCGCCGGCTGGGCGGGTGGTACGACGCTGGGGGTGGCGGCGGCGTACGCCCTCATGGCTCGGGTGGCGGGGGTCAAGCCGGCCGGGTTTTTGAACTGGACCTTGCTGTACCTGCAAGAACAGCACGGCATTCAGGTGCACTGGCCGCAATCGGCGATCAAAAGCGTCATCGGGGTGGTCGGCACGGTGCTGGAGTCGTCCAGGATCCGCAACATGTTCAACCCACAGGAGAACAGTGAGGCCATCTGGCGCCTGTACGGTGGTTTCCTGGTGGCTGGCTGCGCTGTTGTGGCGGCCCTCCTCGCCCGTCACAGTGTGCGGGAGCGCCTGATACGCCTCTTGCGCTCGAACGCCTCGTTCACATCAGTGGTAATGCTGGTGCTGGCCTGGAGTGTGTTCGTGTTCCTCTGGGAGCCAACCGGCTACTACTGGAGCGTGAACCTGTTTCCCCTCGCTTTCCTGGCGTCGTGGTGGCTGCGCGGAAGCGGGAAGCGAACCGCACTGTTGCTGGGGGGCGTGCTGGTGGTGGTCTCGGGCTGGAACGTCTATGCGAACCACCGGCAGGATCAAGCCTACAGCGTCAACTTCCCGCCACCGATGCTGGACCAGATTCGTGCGCAGTTGGGGCCCAATGACGTTTTCATCGTCGCGGGAAGGGATTGGTACGCCGATATCGACTACAGCCTCCTGCTGGCGTGCCTGGACGATTGGCCGCGCGATCCCGCCCTGGCATTGCTCGATGACTACGTCATGCCGAGTTCGGGGAAGCCCTGGCAGCAGAAGCTCGACCTCGATATCCGGGCCGTGTTCGCGGCCGGCGGCCGGGTCTTCGTCGCCGACCATGTCTTCCGGCGCGAATCGTACCAGGATCTCGAGCAGACCGCCGACCCCTTCGCCGAGTATGCGCATATGGAGTACGCCGGCCTGGTTGGCGACAGGCTCACGGGCGAGATCCAAAGTTTCTTCGGCCGCTACAAGCGGTGCGAGTGCGGCTTCAAAATCGGCGCGGACCGGTTTTGGGAGATGAAGCGAATCGAGTAGCGTAGTAATTCACCACAGAGCGCACAGAGGCTCACAGAGCAATGACTCCTCCGTGTTCTCTGTGTCCTCTGTGGTTAAACCGTTGGGGGTAGAGCGTAACGCGATGAGCGCCAAGCGGTGCTACAATACATCGCACTTGCTAGAGATTGCGTGCCCTTTCCAGAGGTAGACATGGCGCATCGAACGGTCGCGACCATCCTTATTCTCATCACAACCATGATTCTTGCGCTGCCCGCAATGGCGCGACAGAATGTAGCGCCGACCTTTAGGTCAGCATGTGCTGACGTAGCGGCGAGTTTATCCGTCAGCCGACGGACCAATGGCGGCGTAAAGCCGCCGCTACGGCATGCCGACCTCAAGGTCAGCGGTACTGTAGCGGCGGTCTCCGACCGCCGATCGGCGGTGGGGACACCGCCGCTACAAAAGGCCTCCCTCAAGGGCGGCCCGGCAATGCCGGCCAATGGCCCGGCAAAGCCCTTTACCCAGGAACAGGTCAGCAACATGGTGCGGGACGGATTCGGAGACGAGTCGGGCGCCAAGCTGATCGAGCAGCGCGGGATTGATTTCGCCCCGTCTGAGGATTTTTACCAAACCCTCAAGGCCGCAGGCGCGAGCGAGGCATTTCTTAAGGCGCTCCGCGCCGCCAAGCCGCCCGAGCCCGCAAGCGCCAAGAAGCCGCTGAACCAAGTGCAGGTTTTCGCCCTGCTGGCGGGCCAAGTGCCGAGCCACCGAGTGACCATGCTGGTCCAGGAACGCGGAATCGATTTTGAGCCCACGGATGACTACCTTCAGGAAGTCCGCTTGGGTGGTGGCTTCTTGGTGATGGGCGTGAACGAACAAGGCGTGAGTAGTGGACAATTTGGTGTGTTAAACCCGGAAACAGTACAGCCAGCAGTAGCGGCTTCGGAGTAGTCCGTGTAGTTGGCGGGGTGCAGAACATGATAACGCGCGGACCGGCAATCGGCCCGGACGAGTTTTTGGTTTTGGACAAGGCTGCGCTGGAGTTCGCGCAGGCGCACGCCGCTGAGCTTGTGGGGATGCAAGTTACCGCCGAGGGCATGGTGCCGAACCCCAACCCAGCGATGGCGATTACCGAATCAGCGCGTGATATGTTGCGCGGGCTTGTCGTGCGAGCGTTCAAGGAGGGCCTGTCGCCGACGCAGCTTGCGAAGGAGATCGAGGCGTCGGCCGGGTTCTCGAAGCAACGTGCGATGGACATAGCGTGCGCCGAGATTGCGCGGGCGCAAGTCGCCGGCGGCCTGCGTACTGCAATCGAAGGCGGGATGACGCACAAGCGGTGGATCATCAATCCCGAGTCGCCGACCGCGAACCACGACGAGTGCGGCGAGAATGCGAAGGCAGGCTGGACAGCGATAGCGGGCAAGTTTCCGTCGGGCGACATCGGGCCGCCGAACCATTCCCGCTGCGCGTGCGCCCTCGTGTTCGGGCTGAACGAGAAGAATGCCGTCGCTGAGAAGTATTCCCCCGACCAGATGCGCGGGCACGCGCGAGAACTCGGGGACTTCGTGGCGGACCGCTGCGTGGTCAGCGACGGCGCATCGGTGGCGGCCAAGCGGTTCTATGAGGAGTATGCCTCTTGGGCGCGCGAGAACGAACAGCGATGGACGCTACCTAAGCGAGAGTTCAACGCACGGCTGCGCCCGAGGTTCAACTCTACCAAGCCGCAAAACTTGCTGATCTGGCACGGCGTCGGCCTGCGCGCCGAGCCGCAGCCCGAGGACGTTAAGCAAGCCACCGAAGAATATAAGTCGGCCTATTATAGAGTAGTAAAACCCCCGGAGGGTTAGGCCGGCGCTCGTCCGATGGTGGGCTGGCGCAGACGCTAAAAGGCGACCGTCCGCGCCAGCCAGCCCGCTCCCAATCCATTGCGTTCATTCCATTAAAGAGCTATGCTCTGCCCCTATGGGAACCGTTAGATACGGCCACGGATTGATGCACGCAGCGGAATCTGGCGAATATGGTGAGGCGCTCATTCGCTTGGAACTTTCACGCAATGGGTGGCCTCTCGTATTGCCTTGCCGGGGAGTAGCCATTGACATTTTGGCAGTAGCTCCGTCAATGCGTCGTATCGGTGTTTCGGTGAAATGTCGTGACCGAGGGACGCGAAACCCCTATGAATCAACGTTCATATTCCGCGAGAAACGAGGCAAGCACAGCGCAAATGACGAAATTGCCGGATTCCGTCGCAGCGCAATTGAGGAAATTGCCAGATTCCGTGAAATCTGCGATTTACTAGCCGCTGAACCTTGGATTGCGATCGTAACCATAACGCCAAAATTCTGTTACTCACACCTAATCCCACTTCAGCACTATGAGGAAAAGTATATGACCAAGGCGCGCAACAAAGCTTGGAATAACACGCCAAAGTGGTTGGCCCTCTATGCTGCCGATCCCGCCATCTTGGGCAGCAAGGAGCCGGGCGTGCCGGGAGTTTGGAAGCTCTAAATGGGGTATATTCCGCACTATGCTTTCTGGGTCTTCATGGTCAATGCCGTTCTCGTCCTTGCCACCCTCGCAATCGCCATTTTTGCCGCCATCCAAGCCCGGGCTGCCAAGGCAAGTGCTGACGCTTTCGTAAAGGCCGAGCGTGCCTATGTCATGGTTGACATAGGCAAGATTCCGGATTTCCAGCCTGACCCCAACAAGGTAGATATCCTTTGGGTTTTTCCAACCTTGCACAATCGGGGGAGGACGATTGCCCGTATAACCAAGATCGTAGCTAGGGCGCATCAAATCGCTGTCCTTGATGGTCTTCCACCGGAGCCTGAATATCCTCTGAGTAAAAGCGTGGTCCTGGAAAGGGATATCTGGTTGGCTGGGGACGTGGCGTTTCAGCCAGTGCAATTCCCAGTTGCCGGTTTCGATCTCATCACGATCCGGGAAAGGAAATCCTTCCTTTATATATACGGATGTATTGATTATATCGATATCGGTGAGACTGAGAGGAAAACAAACTTCTGCTTTATCTATTGGGTGCAGGCAGGATTTAATCCCAACCCAGACGGGTTTTACGTCAGCACCTCGGCACCACGCGCATACACCCGCTGCACATAGCGCCATAATCCAAATTACCGGGTAGCGACGGTCAGTGCAGTCCTGACCGTGGGATTTTTTCATGCCCGATACCCCGGCGGCAACCGTACGTCGTCAATCTGAATGGGGCACACCGCTACCGTTGCATTGTCCAAAGCAAAATTGCTGTAACTCGACCAACGCCAATCTTCCCGCCGCTTCAGCAGCCCTTTGCGCGCGGGATTCAACTATTCCAACAGGCTATGCCTTCGCCATCAAGGTAAGAACCCACGGTCAGGACTTCCCTGACCGTGGCTTGGACCAGGGTATCAGGTCAGTGTTCGGTCGCACGTTTCGCTCAATGTTGCAATACGTAGAGCCTCGAAATCGCCAAACGTCATGCGACAGTGGTCTGTGACGACGCCCACGAGAGGATAGGCAAGCCTACCGACACAGAGTACTGGGCCACCGCTCAGGCCCCCCATCTCAGCGTCGGGAGGTGGCAACGGGTGTCCGGTAAAACTGATCAGGTCTTGTTGTTCGATCTGGCAATAAAAGTATCCATCTCCGGTGCTCGTGACTCGAAACATAGCCGCATACGGGCTTGCTCCGACCCGTCCAGCTGCGCTCACCTCTCTGAGTGTCCGTGGAAAGCCGGAGACCAAAACCGCTTCGCCCACTTTGGGAGCCGGCGGTGGCTATCCGGTGACGGCTGAGACGATGCGCGAGGAAGTGCCACAGCCTGCTAACGCTTCTTCTTTGGACAAGCGTAGGAATAGGAGATCTCTCTCTGTGTTTCGCCAGGCGATCCGGGCGAGTGGATCGAAGGGGGGCAGTGCACCAACCTGCCAATTCAGGATTACGCCGGTCCGCAAGCGGGTTTCGTAGCCCTCCAGCACATGGGAGGCGGTTACAACGAAGCAGCTTCGGTCGAGTTCCAGGATGCACCCCGTTGCGCCATTAACCGTTCCGCCAACGTGGAGCGGCGGCGCGTAAATAATCGGGACCGCATAGCCTTCGGCAAGCCTCACCATTTCACGAGCGGCCTTTAGATAGCGCTCCTGCCCGTCTGCACCGAGTTGGCGGAATTGTCGCGCTCCCCCAAGATCATCCATAAGCGGCTGCTTTATCCGTCATTGACGGCAGTTTCCTTCGATTGACGAACTCAGAGTCAATTCCAAAGACGAATTGGCCGTGGCCACCTCCGGGTCACACAACCTCAGGCGCCGTTCGAACGGGTGAAGGCAATCACGAGATGCCGGGCTTGCCCTACCCGCCGTTCCGCATGGTGAATGCGGGACCAGGCAGGTCCGCGCTACGCTTGCTCCCACCGCCAAATTAACCAACCCATTGCGCTGTTTGCTTTACTTTATGCTATAATGTAAAGCGATGGCGGAAGCGACACTTTCAACCAAGAACCAGATTGTCATCCCCCGGGAGGCTCGCGAGGCTTTGCGGTTAAAGCCCGGCGATAAGCTATTGGTGGTGGTTTGTGGAGAGAGGGTCATTGCCCTGCAAAAGCCCAAATCCCATCAAGCGGCGATTCGAGGATTAGCTCGCAGCGCCTATCCCCGCGATTATCTTCAAAAGGAACGCCAGAGTTGGGAATAGAGCGCCTCCGCACCTTTCTTCGGCATCACCGCCGGGTCGCCCTGGATACGAACGTCTTCATTTACCAATTAGAAGCGAACTCCCGATACCTTGCCCTCACGGATCACATTTTTTCCTGGCTCGAACGTCCCGGTTCGAAGGCGGTCACGTCAACCATCACTATGATGGAATTGCTGGTTCATCCTTATCGCGAGCTTGACGAATCGCGGGTGGATGAGTTCTACGGATTACTCTCCACCTACCCCAACCTGGATTGGATTGCTCCCGACCTGGAAATTGCCGATCTTGCCGCACGGATTCGTGCCCGACACCACCTGCAATCTCCTGACGCTCTTCAGGCCGCGACCGCCGCACACGCTAAGGCGATGGGATTGATTACCAATGATCCGGTCTTTGAGCGGGTGGAATCCTTCGAAACGCTGGTGTTGGACCAGATCCTCTAAACACTCCGAGCGGTAGCTACGGTCACTGCTTCGTGACGGTGGCCTTTTCCTTTGATGACGAACCGACGGTCAATTCCCAGGACGAATTGGCCGTGGCTACCTCCGGGTCACACAATCTCAGGCGCCGTTCTGAGGTATGATAGGTGGGGAGGGTGCTGATGAATGCCATCGTACAAGAAAAGCTCCAAGATCTTGTGGCGCTGTGCAACAGCCGCGGGGTACGCCGCCTAGCTCTGTTTGGCTCGGCGGCGAGCGGGCGATTCGACCCGGCGTCCAGCGACCTGGATTTTGTTGTCGAGTTCCAGCCCGTACGTCCCGCCCAGCATGCTGACAACTACTTTGGATTGCAAGATGACCTGGAACGGCTGTTTGGCGTGCCGGTTGACCTAGTCGAGCCCGGCCCGAATCGCAATCCGTATTTCCGGCAGGCCATCGAAGAGACGCAAGTGCAGCTCTATGTTGCCCCTTGAAGTACGCAAATACCTGTTCGATATCGCTCAGGCGTGTGACCTGCTCACCCAGTTCACCGGAGGGAAAACCTTCACTGATTACTCCGCTGACGCACTCCTGCGGTCGGCGGTAGAGCGACAGTTTGAAGTCGTGGGGGAAGCGCTTAATCAGGCCCTCCACCTGTACCCTGCCCTTGCCGACCGTGTTAGTGACTGCCGCCGGATCGTCGCCTTCCGCAACCGGCTGATCCATGGTTACGCTTTCGTCTCCGATAAGGTGGTTTGGGGAGTCCTCGAAACAAATCTGCCCACCCTGCGCCGCGAAGTGCAATCACTGCTTGATGAACCGTAGCAAGTGGACCCAGTCTTTGGGCATTCTCAGCAGGCAGCCACAACGATTGCCCTTACAACCGTGGGCTTTCCCTTCGATGCCGAACCGACCGCCAATTCCCAAGACGAATTGGCCGTGGCCACCTCCGAGTCACACAACCTCAGGCGCCGTTCGAACGGGTGAATGCAATCACGAGATGCCGGGCTTGCCCTACCCGGCGTTCCGCAGGGTGAATGCGGAACCAGGGGGCGGCAAGCCCTCCCCTTACGGCAGAAGGCCTTTTGGAAATCGGGGTCCAAAAGAGTGGGCGACGGGATCTGTCATGCAGGGCGATAGAGATTGACTCCTGCCGCGGCCGCTGCCCGAGCAAGTTTTCCATCCAGCGTCCATAACTGGCAGTTCGAGAGCAGCGCGGAAGCCAGGAGGTGCGCATCGATCCAGCCGATACCCAGGCCCCAAAGCTTCCGGACTTCAACCAAGCGCATAACCTCCTCATGGGTTGCGGAAACGGCGGAGGGGAGCGCTTCGAGATCGATCAGAATGCGCGCACGGCGCTTCAAATTGCCACACGCTAGCTCACCCCTGATGAACGGATGCACCATGACCAAGGCTTGGTTGAGTAAATCGCCAAGCTTCGAACCACCGGTACGGAAGTGGGCGATCCAAACCGAAGTATCAACCAGAATCATCGCTTCGCCCCGGTTCGCCGCCTCGGCACAGAGCGCAACCCGGGCTCGGCGCCACCCAGCGCGGCCAAGCGCCGGGCGGCTTCGCGGGCAATCAAGGCCTCTAACCCGGCCCGCACCAAAGCCGTTTTTTTCCGGATGCCGGTCAATTGACTGGCGTGCTCGAACAGACTCTCATCGACAATAAGTGTTGTTCTCATATGCATGAGTATGCATCATTAAGGCATATAGGTCAACTCCCCTCGCGATATGGGCGGACTGGAACAGCCGCAGTCACTGCTTTTGTGCCCGCGGGCTTTTCCTTCGATGACGAACCCACGGTCAATCCCCAAGGCGAATTGACCGTGGCGACCTCCGGGTCGCACAACCTCAGGCGCCGTCCGAACGGGTGAATGCAATCACGAGCAGGGTAGCGCGAGGTTCGCGTACTTTGCGTTCCTCCGCGGCTTTTCAACGCGCCAAAACGTCATTTACCGAAAAGGGCCGCAAGGGAGGGCAGACTACGCCCACCTTTGCGCCACCCCTACCTCCGGGCTACCCACTCCGCGCTTGTTTGTGAAAGATGAATCAAGGTTTTCTCGCGGTGATGTCGGCGCGGATGACATCTATGGAGCCACTAACGAAACTCGCTTATTCTGCCATACACTCTCCAGGAAAGCATCCTTCCGGGTGCGGCGCGACTGGAATTCGCTTCGCGATAAAACCGTATAATTCACTTCCCGCCCAAGTCGCCGCTCAAGCGTTCGCATGGTTTCCGCCAAAGCTTCGCCGTCAGGGGCGCCAATCACCAGCACATCAATGTCGCTCGCAGTATCCTGTTGGTTTCGCGCGAACGACCCGAAAAGATAGGCTTCCTCGATACCCTCAATCGTCTTGAGCGATCGTTCCAGCAAGGGCACCGCACCGACGGTCTTCGCTACGATGCCACGAACCTCCTTGAACAGGGGATACTTCGGGTTGAGCCGAAAGTACTTTTGACGCCCACTCACTTCCGACCTAAAGAGTCCGTCGTTTTCCAAACGCCGCAGCTCTCGCGATAGGTTGGAGGGGTCAATGTTGAGACGCCCCGCCAAGTCCCGCAGATGGTGGCGGGCAGCAGGGTTGGTGAAGTAATACGCCAATAACCGCTGGCGGGCCTTGGATCGCAGGTCAAACATAGGGTCAAATCATACCACACATGTGGTTGATTCTAGCAACAGTAGCCACGGCGACGTTCTGTGAACGTGGGCTTTTCTTTCAATGACGAACCCACGGTCAATTCCCAAGACGAATTGAGAAGGGCAGTGGCGAGTGACAAGTGACGAGTGACGAGTCCAACCGCGAAGATTCTTTTGTGATGCGCCGTTCGAATGGGTGAATGCAATCACGAGATGCCGGGCTTGCCCTAC
>Ga0181527_1004202_pt1 | contig 12437 bp, 9 predicted proteins | sample PEATcosm2014_Bin_30_FD_119762 | JGI IMG/M metagenome (GOLD analysis project Ga0181527, IMG submission 119762) | Peatland microbial communities from MTU Mesocosm Facility, Houghton, MI, USA - PEATcosm2014_Bin06_60_metaG | ecosystem: Environmental > Terrestrial > Soil > Wetlands > Peat | place...
GCCCGGTCGCCGGCCGCCAAAAGCACGGACTGATCGACGCTAAAACCCGTGTGCGGCCAGCCGCGCATGTTCTCGACGACCTCCGGCTCGATCTTGCCCTCCGCCAACGCAAAAAAGGGCAAAAAAGGTGACAGCCACCAAATCTGGATAAACTGGGCAGATCGCGCCGAAGCGAATCGCCTATCTGTCGGACGGGGACACGAACCGATATTGGTAGTCTCCAAGCATTTATTGTACCCATTCACCCATTGTGGTATCTCGACACCCCCGACGCTGAACTGCTCACGGCCGACTGCTCGCTGTTCACCGCCGCGGGGGCGGGGCCAGTACCTGGCCGTCGCGCTCCAGCCGCGCGCGGAGCTTCGCATAGTCGATCTCCTGCACCGGCCGCCCCTCCTCCAGCGCGTGGACCGCCGCCGTGGCCGCCGACTGCCCCAGGATCATGAACACCGGCTCCATGCGGATCGAGCCGTAGGCGATGTGCGAGGCGGAGAGGCAGACGGGCACGAGCAGGTTCGGGCATTGGCCCGGCTTGGGGCGGATCGCCCGGTAGGAAACCACGTACGGTCCGCCCGGGTTGACCTCTACGTCGCCCTCGTTGCGGGCATGGCCGTCGGCGGCGACGTAGCGCTGGGCGTTGTGCGAGTCCATGTTGTATGAGCCCATGCCCACCGGGTCCACCGCCACCCGCCGGCTGCGGCAGTCCTGCTCGGTCATCACGTAGTCGCTGAGCATCCGCCGCGCCTCGCGGACGTAGATCTGGTGCGGCCAGTTGCCATTGTCGGTGAACTCGTCCCGGGCCAGGCCCCATTGGCCGACCCGCCGGCGGACCGGCTCCGGCACGCTCTGATCGTTGGCCAGGAACCACATCAGCCCTTTCTGGTACGTCTCGTGCCGGCGGACGATCCGCGCGCGCGTGGCGTAGTCGCCCTCCGGATAGTCGTAGTTCATGCCGATGGCGTCGGTGCCGACGGCCCCGTGGTTGTTCGTGTCGGTCTTGCGGTTGGGCATCCGCTGGTTGTTGCCGAAAATGTCGTTCCAGTCCGGCGTGAGGTCGCGGAGCAAAAGCTCGAACTGCCGGGGATCGTAGCCTGCGGGCTTGGGGAACGCCGCGCGGTTGGCCGGCAGGTCGGTCAGGCACATGCGGAAGCAGTACGCCTGGATGCGGAGGTCGCCGGAGCCATCCTCACCGGGCGGGCCGGGGTGGATGCCCGGCAACAGGCCGCTGGCCGGATCGCCCGCCTGCACGTAGGGATCGACCGGCCGGGTGAACTGGTGCGAGCGGGCCAGCCGCGTCTGGATGCCGTTGAGCGTCTCGCCGTAGCGGCTGTTGGGCTCACGGCCGACGGAGTACTCGACGCCGGCGCGGGCCATCAGGTCGCCCTCGTAGGTGGCGCCGATGAACATGCGGCCGGCAAACGAGCGGCCCGATTCCATGACGATGGCCGCGATCCGCCGGCCCTCGTGCCGCACGCCGGCGCCCGGCCGCAGGTCCAACCGCTCGCCCGGCACCAGCGGAATTTTCGCCTCGTCGAGCATCTGGCGGAAGACGGCTTCGGCCACGTGGGGCTCGAAGCGCCACAGGGCGTCCGCCCCGCGGCGGTAGCCGGGGAAGTCCTCCGGCTTCTCCCGGGTCCATGCGGCCGGGGCGTCGTAATACCGCCGGATCCGCCGGTAGAACTCGCGACTCAGGCCGCCGATCACCCGCGTGTCGCCCGAGTCGGTCATGCCCAGGCCGCCGCTCGTGAGTCCGCCGATGTGCCGCCCCGGCTCGATCAGCACGGCGGTCTTACCCATGCGGGCCGCCTGGACCGCCGCCGTCACGCCAGCCGACGTGCCCCCGTAGACCACCACGTCGTAGGGCGTCTGGCCGCCGGCCCGGCCGGCGCACAAGCCACAACACGCCGACAAGAGGAAGATGCGAAGCGGGGGCATCTCAGGATTATATCGGGCTCCGCGCAGCCGTGATAGAATGAGTGGGCGCCCCCTTCATGGCGTCCCCGGGGGCGGTTGAAATCCGAACGGCCCCCGTTCGTCGTCCGCATCAATCCTTTTCGCTTCTTCGTCCAGCCGATCGGCAACTGCCTGCAAAGCCAGCGTCCAGTACGCCCACAGGAGCGACGGGGACTCGCGCAACACGGCCTCAGGATCGGCCGCATTGTCGCCGGGGTCGGCCGGCATTCCCATCTTGGCCATCGCGTCGGCCGGCCGAAGAAAGAGACGCGCGATCGCGTGTCCCACTGCAAGCCGCACGTCGGCCCCGACCAGCGCGGTCTCCGCGCCGAATTCAGAGCGGAACGGCCATCGGTCTGGACGGTCCAAGAGCGCGCGAAGGTCCGCCCACTCCGCGCCGCCGAACAAGCCTAAGACTTGCTGCCGGAGCCTGTTCAAGGCGTCCGGCAGGCCTTTGATCGCAGCATCGACCTGTTGTGCTGCTGAGCGGCGGATGTCCGCCGCGGAGTCGCTGAGTGTTTGCGCCTCAAGAGAAGGCATGATCCTATCCTTTGAAAAATCAAATAAGGGGACATGTCTCGTTTCTCTAGGCCAGAAATGTCCCGTTTCTCGCCCCGAGGCGATCAACGCCGGCGACGACGGTAACCTCCCCTTGGCTTCCGCCGGGGTTTTCGCCTATACGAGCGCGCTGCGCCCGCTGCCAGGGCGTACCGTCCGAGGAGAGTCAGGGCGTATTCCAACGTCACCTCCTCGGGAGCCGTGCCCCGCGGAAGCGAGGCGTTGGTCGCGCCGTCGGTCATGTATGGACCGCACTTCCCGGCGAGGAGCTGGACCGCATTGCCGGTAACCGGGGAAACGCCCAGCACGCGGAGCGGCACGCCAGTTGGCGGATCATTTGGTCCGGGTATCGGCACCGGCGGCGGCGGTCGCCAATCCCTAACGCACTCATTGTACTTGCCCCAGTCAAATTCTGGCACCTCAGGGGGACACACCTTCTCTATCACTTGCTGCAAGCCTTGACGGTCCACCAGTTTAAGCCCTGGGACCACTTTCGCAGCGGCCCTAGCGGCTTTTGTGAAGTGGGAGTTCGTCGTCACAAATGCAATTTCGGCGTGGTAGACAGCCATTGCGAGGTGGACCTCCTGAATCGCGCCGATTCCAACTTTGCCCTTCCACCTTTTCGCCTGCACGACCGCCTTCTTGCCCTCAGGCGACAAACAGGTCACGTCGCCGCCTTGGTCGCCGCTTTCCCGCGTTACCTGGACATCCTTGTAGCCGCGTCGCTCGAACAGGGTCTTCATGAACCACTCGAACTCTCGGCCGCTCATTTCATCGACCTGCTCGATCGTCCTGTATCTGTAATACAGCTCCCACTTCTGTCGCGCCTGCCTCTCCTGTTCCTTCTTCTGCCTGCGTTCCTGTTCCTTTCTTTCTGCCTCTATGCGCCCCGCCTCAAGCCTCCGGCGCTCGACCTCTTCGGGCGAGTTCCATTTCTCCTCACGTCGCCGTTTTTCCTCCTCCTCGCGCGCCTTCTCCTTCTCCTGGCGCGCCTTTGCTTCAGCCGCCTTTTCCGCCGCGGCGGCACGACTGATCTGTGGACTGATCTGTGATATTAAAAGGACAAGGGCGAGCGCGACAAACCCTACGATAAGCAGCGACCCCCCGTCATGTGGTTCATGTGGCCCCTTGATCCCCAGCATGGCTAAGAGAAACAGGATCGCGACGAAAATCGCGACGAAAACAAAGAACCAACCAATGGGGTCAGCGGCGCCACGTCTCTGATTGGATGGTCGATTTCCGGCCATAGGGATACTCTACCGAGAAGGGTGGCAGTGATGTTTCAAAATTCCTTCGATTGTCTTGGCCGTGGTTTCGAACTTTTCGGCAGTTTCCTCGGAATAGGCGTTTGCCCCGGTGTCGAAGCCCTCACGCAGGGAAATAAGGCATACCCCCTCCTCATAGACGTTCAGTGCTCGGAATCCGTCTTCACGAACGGAGAGTTCGCGAGCGGCGACAGCGCGGGCGCATTCTTCGCACCACTCGTCGGGGATCTTTGGAACTCCATGCACGTAAACAGGCATTGAAACATGCCACTTTCGGTCTTCCTCATTGCGACAGATTCGCAGATCGCCAATTCCCACTTCTTTGGCCATATTCAGCTTTCCTTTTTCGTACGGTGGCACGAGCCCCGGAGCAGGCCGGTTTTCGCGCTTTCCTGGGCTCCCGCTCACGAAAACCGCTGGGTTTTTCAGCCCGCTCGAAAGCAAACGACCGAAAGTGATATTGCTAATTGCCAGCGACTCCGCAGCCTCCCGCAATAGTCGAATACCCTTCGATTCTGGGGGTTAACCGTGAAATGTCAATCCACACAATTTCACGAAATTTGGGGGCCGCGTGTTTGACAGCCTGGACCGCCGCCGTCACGCCGGCCGATGTGCCCCCGTAGACCACCACGTCGTAGGGCGTCTGGCCGCCGGCGGACGTGGCCCACACGCCGCAGGAGGCCAGGACGAGGAGGGTGCGAAGGAAGGGCATCTCCAGATTGTACCGGGTCCCGCCAAGCCGTGATAGAATGAGGGCACGCGCCGGAGGAGAGCAGCCGGCCCGCCCCCCGATCTGCTGGAGCCGGCAGAGCGATGCCTTTCGCAGTCCAGGTTTCTCGCCAGCCCTCGCTGCTGGGCCGCCGCGTGCCCTTGCTTCCGCAATTTGCAATTTGCATTTTGCAATCTGCATTTTGCGTTCATTTGGCTGCGGCCGCGGATGTTCGCTACGTGGGCGTTCTGAGCGATGGCAGCCGCGTCGAGGGCAAGGAGATCCAAGGGTGGGGCGATCCCCGCGGGAATCCGCGGCTGGACGGCAAGGAACTGCTCGGCCCCGCTCGGCCGTTTCGCTGGCTGCGCGACCTGGCGCCGGCGGCCGACGAGCCCCGCCGGGAAGCGAGCGGGCTGGTGGAATTGATCGGCGGTGACCGCTTTCTCGGCCGTGTGACGGGGTTTGTCCCCGGTGGGGCCGACGAGAAGCCCGCCATGCCGCCTCACCTGCTGGTGGCGTTGGAAGGGCCCTTGCTATGCGGGGGCAGCCCGCCGGTGGCGGAAGCCGGCGGCGGGCGGCGGCGGGCGGAAATCCGCGTCCTCCCCCAGTTCGTGCGGCGGATCGTCTGGGGAAAGGGCCGCAGCCGCGACATCGAGCCGGGCATGCTCCTGTTGCGCGACGGCGGCCGGCTGGCATGCCAGAGCCTCCGCTGGCAAGCCGACGGGGTGCGGGTACTCACGGCCGACGGCATCCGGCAGGTACCGCTGGGCGAATTGTCCGAGGTCTGCCTGCCGCAAACCGACGCCTGGCAAAGTTACTGCGAGGCACTGGCCGCCCTGGATCCGGAGTGCAAGTCGCGGCTCGTGCGGCTGGGCACGACCCGCGGCTGCATGCTCAGCACTTCGCTCGCGCACCTGGAAGCGACCGGCGGCTGGGACCGGGCGGCCTGGTGCCACGTTGTGCGGCCGGCATGGTGTCTGGATGCGCTGTGCGTGCCGTTCTCGACGATTCAGGCGTGGTGGACCTTCGCCCCGCACGAGGTTCCCTTGTCGCGGTGGCCGCCGGTGCGTTTCGTCTCCCGGCCGATGCTCGGCAAGGGATGGTCGTGGCAGGTCGATCGCAACGTCGAGGGGGGCTTGCTGGCCAGTGCGAAGCAGGTCCACGGCTGGGGTTTTGGGGTCCACGCGCCGTGCGAGTTGTGGTTCGAGATTCCGCCCGCAGCGCGTGGGTTTCAGGTGCGGGCGGGATTGGACCGGCTGGCCGGCTCGGGGGGTTGTGCGCGGGCCCTGGTCTGCTTGGACCGGCCGGACGCCGCGCCGCGGTTCCGCAGCAAGCACCTGATCGGTTCCAGCGAGGTCGTGGACGCCGGGACGCTGGCGCTCGGGAGCCGGGACGCGCGAAGGCTGCTCATCCTGGTAGCCGACGCGGCCGACCGCGACCGACCGCCGGGGGCCGACCCGCTGGACATCCGCGCCATGCTCGATTGGATCGAGCCCCTTTGGCTGCTGGACCCCGCGGAGTTGCGTAGCGAAGTGCAGAAGCGGATTCCGGCCGCCGCCCACCCGAGCGGGCCGCAGCCATGAAACCAACCGGAGCCTGAACATGATGACCCAGAAAAGATCGCTGTCTTGCGCGGGTGTCCCGTTATGGGCGGCGGCGCTCGCCGCCGTGATAGTCACGCTTGCGTCGGGCGGCTCGTATGGCGCGGATCCGCCCAGGCACGTGCCGCCGGAGCGGAAGCACGGCTGGAGTTGGGTCCCGCGCAAAGATGCCGTAGTACCCGACTGTGGCCGGCGGAATCCCTTGTTCTACGTGGGCGACCCGATCGTGTTCAAGCTCGGGCCATCGGCCGCCAGCTACGAGGTCCGCGACTACCGGGGCGAGTTGGTGGACCAGGGCCCGGCAAGCCCGAGCATCAGGCTGAAAGTCAAGCAGCCGGGCTGGTACAAACTCTACATCTACGGCAAGGAAGCGACCAAGGAGTGGGGCGACGTCGTGGGGGGCACGACATTGGTCGTCTTCCGCCCGAGCAACAGGTTTCCCCTCCTGCCGCCCAAGGGCACCCCGGGCGGTGGGGTGACGGAGGACGAGGTGATCCGCGCGGTGGCCGGCATCGGCCCGCAACGGCACGCGGCCAACGCCGACAAACCCGACGAATCCATCCGCGAGCTGGAAAAGTCGATTGCCATCGACCGCGCGATGTACCTGCCCTACGACCCGCTGCGGCAGCGGGCGCTGATGATCGCCTTCCCCAACGGCACGCGGGGGAAAGAGGCGGGCGTGCGAAAGATCGTCGAGCACTTCAAGGACGTGGTCCGCTACTACGAACCCCGCAACGAGCCGAATTACGGCAGTTCGGGCAGGGATTTTCTCGAGCGGGAGTTGAAGCCGTTCCACGCGGCCGTGAAGGGCGTCGACCGGAGCCTGAAAGTCATGGGGCCCGGCGCGGTGGCCATCGGCCCGTCGCTGTTGCCGTTCATCGAGGATTTTCTCAAGGCCGGCGGCGGCGACTACATCGACGCCTTCTCGTTCCACGTCTACAACGGCATCAACGGCGACCTGGTCATGGGCCGCAAGTCGATGGACGGCCTGCTGGCCCTGCTGAAAAAATACGGCGCGGAGAAAAAGGAATTGTGGCAGACCGAGCAGGGCTACTTTGCCGCAATGTACGGCGCCTACCAGCCCCGCCATCAAGGCCGCTGGACGATGCTGGAAATGATGCTCTTCGACCAGTACGGGCTGCCCCGCGAGCACAACCACCTGTGGTACGACCGCAGCCACGGTTTCTGGGATTTCCCCACCTGGTGGGAGAACGACGACGGAGGTTTCAATCCGGCCGTGCCCTTGATGCGCGTGCTGGCCGAAGAGCAGTTCGGCACGCGTTTTTCCCGGGCTTTCAATTTCGGCGAGCCGGGCAACAAGCTGTACCTGGGCAGCCTGTTCGAGTCGCCCGATCGGTCCAAGGCCGTGGCCATGTTCGCCAGCGCCGGCAGTCCCGACGGCAAAGTCCCGCTGAAGGTCTCCGGCGGTGACGTGCTGCACGTCGTCTCGGCCTTCGGCGTGGAGCAGGACCTGCCGGTCCGCGGCGGATCCGTCGTTCTGGGCGTGCCCGAGCTGCCGGTCTACGTCGAGCTGGCGCGTGGGCAGAAGATCGAGGTCGTGCCGACCGATTGGGGGCCGAACCTGGCCCGTGCCGAGGGCGCGACCGCGGCGTCCGCCTATCCGCCGGCGCCGCCGAAGAACTTGCAGGACGCGGGCCAGGTCAAGGCCGCCCAGCGGAACCAGGTTGCGAAGATCATCAACGGCGAGTTGGAGAACTGGTACTATGCTCAGCAGCCGGGGGACGGGCCGTGGGTGGACAACGCCCCGGCCTTTCCCACGTGGGTCGAGGTGCGCTTGCCCGCGGCGGCCAGCGTGGCCCGGGTGATCGTTTATGCCGCTCCGCCCTGGCAGTCGCAGGGGACGCTGCTGGACTACGAGCTGCAGTACGAGCGCGAGGGCCGCTGGGTAACGCTTGAGCACGTCCGGGAGCCGCCGCGGTGCGTGCCCGTCTTCACTCCCCCGACCCGCACTACCGTGGACAGCTTCTTCAGCGATCGCTGGATCTTTCAGCAGGCGTTCCCGAGTGTGACGACGCGGAAGATCCGGCTCTTGGTACACGACGTGACCTGGGGCGGCGGGGCGACCCGCGAGGAGACCGAGGCCGGCGGCCAGACCGGCCCGCACCAGATGACCCTCCGCGAGCTGGAAATCTACGGCAAATGACCGCCGTGCGACGGCGGGGGCGGCCGCCCTGGTGTTCCCCGGGTTTTCAGACGATTCCTGGCGGCTGCAGCGGCTGCCAAAGAATTCCGCCGGGCGTCGCTGAAACGGGGCTGAAACGGGAGCTTGACAACGGGAGGCGCCGCTGAAAGAATAGGGCGGTTGGGGTGTTGAAGTGGAGCGGGGCTTGACAACCCAGAATGTTGCTGACATAATCGTAGCTTAATCGTAGCTTGACCGGTTTGTGCTGCCGGTCTCCCCGCCAAAGACCGCATACGACGAACCCGCCCAAGACCCCGCCTCTCTCCGGCCTGCCCACAGGCTTGAGAACCCCCTCCGATTGAGCGCACCCTTGCAACGCGAGGTGGACTTGCCATGAAATCGGCCGCCCTTTGGCCTTTCGCTGTCATTCTAGCTGTTCCTATTCTGCTCCAAGGGCACATGTCCGCGGCGCGGGCCCAGGGCACTTGGGAAATGACGCCGGAGAGCGAGGAGGCCCTCAGGCGAGGGCTGGGCTGGCTGGAGCGGAGCCAAGGCCGCGAGGGGAATTGGACCTCCAACGACCTCGGCTTGGTGAGTATGGGGGCCCTGGCCTTCCTGGCCGCCGGAGAAATGCCCGGCCGCGGATCCCATGGCGAGGCCTTGCAAAAAGCCCTCGACTACGTGCTGACCCAGGCCCAGAAGAAGAAGTCCGGCCTGTTGAACATCTCCGACGCGCAGCGCGACATGTACAACCACGGGCTGTCGACGTTCGTGCTCGGGCAGGCGTACGGCATGACCAGCGACCCGCGGATCGGGCCGACGCTCGACCGGGCCCTGCGGCTGATCGCGCAGACGCAATGCCGCGACGGCGGCTGGGATTACCACGCCGAGCGCCAGGACCAGGGGCACGACCTGAGCCTGGCCGTGATGCAGGCCAAGGCCCTCCGCAGCGCGGTCGATAGCGGACTGGAGGTCCCCCCCGAGGTCATCGAGGCCGCCATCGTCGACGTCCGCCGTCACTACTGCCCCTCGGGCTGCTCGTACGACGCCGACGAGGCCGAGCAGCAGAAGCACCCGGGCCAGTTCGGATACAGCAAGGGGGGCGGCGCGGCCACCGTTGCCATGGCTGCCGCGGGGGTCGTCTGCCTCCAGGAATTCGCCCAGTACGACGACTGGCGAATCGAGAAGAACCTGGCAATCATCGAGAAGGCCATCCGCGACTTCGGCGACCCGAAGGCCAAGCGCGGCCAGCCCCCCGTGGACGCTTACACCTTGTATTACGTCGGCCAGGCCCTGTACCAGGTGGGGGGCAAGGCCTGGGAGCGGTCCTACCCGCTCCTGCGGGACATCCTGGTCAACTCCCAGACCCGCCAGCCGCGCCCGGAAAACAACGACGGCATGTGGAATCCGAACGGGCGAGTCGACGGCAAGCCGGGGCAACTCTACATGACCTCCGTCTGCTGTTTCATCCTCGCCATGCCCAACCGTTATCTGCCGATCCTGCAGGAAGGAAAGATCGACAGCCTCAGGCAACAGTTCCGCAAGAGGTAAGGTAGAAGGAGTCCGTGATGTCGCTGCCGTCGTTCCTCTTGCCGTGGTTTGCGGTGGCCGGGCTGGTCGCGGCCGGCGGGGTGGTCGTGATCCACTTGCTCAACCGCCGCCGCTACCGCGTGCTGCACTGGGCCGCCATGGACTTCCTCCGCGAGGCGGTCTTCCGCAGCCGGCGGATCTTGCAGCTCCGCGACCTGCTCCTGCTGCTGCTCCGCGTGCTCTGCCTGGCGGCCTTCGGGGCCGCCCTGGCACGTCCCTTCTTCACCCGCGCCGCCGCCCCGGCCAACCCTGACGAGCCGGTGCACGCCGTCGTGCTGGTGGACAACAGCCTGAGCATGGGCTACGAGAAGCTCGACGGGACCCTGCTGGACGACGCGAAGGCCAAAGCCAGGGAAGTGATCGAGAAGCTGCCGCGCAACAGCCGGATCTCCGTGCTGCCCACCTGCGGCTCGGCCAGCGGCGTGCGCAGCGAACCCTAGTTCAGCACCGAGGATGCCCTGGAAGGGCTGGCCGCCATCCGACCGGTCGATCGCCAGACGCGGCCCGACGCCACCATCGACCTGGCCTTGACGGCCTGTCGCCAGACAGGGCAATCGGGCCTGAGATCCAAGCGGATCTTCCTGATCACCAACCCGCACGTGCAGAGCTGGCCGGCCGAGTCGCTGGCCGAACACCTCAAGCAGTTGCCCGCCCCGATGGAAGTCCTGCAGGTGGCCCCCGACGTGGTGGACAACGCCTGGGTCGCCGATTTGCGGATCCGCGACGGGCTGGCCGACCTGCAGACGCCGGCCACCCTGGTCGCCACGCTGGGGTACCAGGGCCCCGCCACGCGGCGCGACGTGCAGGTAACGCTCACCATCGACGGGGCGACCGCCGCCACCGCCACGGTGGACCTGGAGCCGGGGCAGATCCGCGAGGTGCAGTTTCCTCCGTACAAGTTCGACGTGCCGGTCGAGCCGGGCCACCCCGCCTTCGTCACCGCCGAGGTCTCGATCCCGCACGATCGCCTGCCGGCCGACGACCAGCGGTTCCTTATCGTCCCGGTAGTGGCGGCGCTGCCGGTGGTGTTTGTCGATGCGCTCGGGTCGGACGAGGATCCCCGCAACAGCCGCTACGGCGAGACCTTCTACCTGCGACGGCTGCTGGCACCCATCACCAGCCGCACCGCGCGGGATCGCCAGCTCATCGAGGTGCGGCACGTCAAGCCCGAAGGATTGACCCAGGAGCTTCTGGCCGACGCGCGGCTGGTGGTTGTTGCCGGGTTGCCCAACCCCGCGGGCGCGGTCGGGCTGTTGCGGGAATACGTGGAGCAAGGGGGCAACCTCATCCTGGCGGCGGGGGGCGACTTCGATCCCGCCGCGTGGAACGAGACGGCCTGGGCCGACGGCCGCGGCATCCTACCCGCCCCCCTCGAGCCGGCCCCGGTCGGCCATCTGCCCGACGAAACCGCCGGTACCCTGCAACCCTTCCTCTTGGACTTCGATACCCTGGTCCACGACTATTTCCTGCCCGAGGGAACGTCCCCGGACGAATTGAAGAGCATGTACGGCCCGCCGGCATTGTTCTTCAAGGCGGTGGCAGCCGACACCGGCGAGGAGGTCGGGCAAAAGGTCGTCGAGGCGGCCGGCGAGTACTTCGACCAACAGCGCCGCGGCCTGGCGGAAATCGACCGCAAGCTCGCGGAGCTGGCTCCCGCGAAGAGCAAGACCGCCCCGGGCGGCGCCGGCAATTCGGGCAGCGGGGCGCAGGAGGACGCGCGGGCTGAACTGCAGCGGCAGCGCGACGCGCTGGCACCGCACTGGCTCCTCTGGCGCCGCGGCGACGAGGAGGGCCTGCGGCCGGTGAAGGATTTGGCCGAGCGGGCCGGCCCCAAGGTGCTGGGCCGCTTCACCAACGGCCTGCCCTTCATGGTCCGCCGGCAGTGGGGACGCGGCCAGGTGCTCTTCATCAGCAGCGGACTGTCGCCCGGCTGGAACACGCTGCCGATGGTGCGGCAGGCCGTCTGGCTTTACGACCGCGTTTGCCGGAGCATGCTGCTGGAGACGTTTCCGCCCCGGAACCTGTCGACCGAGCAGTCGCTCTTATTGCCCGTCGCACCGGCCGAGCGAATGGCACGGTTCGCCCTGGTCGATAGCGAGAACCGCGAGCAGGCCCTCTCGGTGGACGCGCTGGAGGGCGACCGTTACGGGATCACCCTGGGCAATTGGACGCGGCGGGGTCTATACCACGTAACCGCCACCCCCGGCGACGGGGTATCCGGCACAGCCGGGGCGCCCGGCGAGGCCCCGCAAACCCGGCTCTGGGACGTGCCCCTGGCGGTCAACGGGCCGGCCGAGGAGTCGGACCTCGGCCAGGTGGGGGGCGACGAGTCGACAAAGGCGGGCCGGCGGAGCTTCCTCGACGTCACGCAGACCGGTGCCACGACGCTCGTGGAAGCCGAGAGCGCCGAGCTGTGGAAATGGTTGTTGGCCGCCGTGCTGGCCGGCCTGTTGGTCGAGCTGGCATTGTTGGTGTGGACCTCCGGCGGCAGGGAGCGGACGGCATGAACGTGCACGCAATCGTGATCGAGCTGCTCGGGCGGCTGCTGGGACTGGACCGGACGCAGGCCATCGAAGGCTGGCAGGCGACCTTTGCCGCGCCGTGGGCCCGGCATGCCC
>Ga0181527_1004204_pt1 | contig 12432 bp, 9 predicted proteins | sample PEATcosm2014_Bin_30_FD_119762 | JGI IMG/M metagenome (GOLD analysis project Ga0181527, IMG submission 119762) | Peatland microbial communities from MTU Mesocosm Facility, Houghton, MI, USA - PEATcosm2014_Bin06_60_metaG | ecosystem: Environmental > Terrestrial > Soil > Wetlands > Peat | place...
GAGCTGATGACTGCATTCGCGAGTTGATCAGTAACAATGTGATTTCGGACGTGTGGGGGCTTTCACAATTAACCGTACAGCAGCTTATGAAGCGGCGCAATTTCGGGGTCAAATCCCTAGCTATACTTCTTGATGGCATCGGCCCATTAGTGCTTGAACCCGTTTCAGATGAAAAGGGGTCGGCACCTATCGAGAAGATCACTGAACGGCCAGACGCAAAGCCCCGTAGTCCTCTGTCTAAAGAACAGGTTCGCAAGATCCTTGATGAGCCAACTAGTTATCAATCGTTTCTGGAGAAACACTTACCACAGATCCCGTTATCTACCGATTTGTCTGCCTTGAGTCTTCGTACGCGGACCTACAACTGCTTATCTAAGTTGATCGCAGGTGGAGTACTTTCTAGACCTAGCGACATTGCACGCCTTACTATCGCGCAAATAATGCACACGAAGAATTTTGGAACTACATCATTGGTTGATCTTCTGCGGTCGCTTGACTGCATCGCCAACTGTTCTGCTACCGATTGGGATGGCGGGGTGACGCCTGGCGCGAAAACACTTGAGCCGTTGTCATCTAATCTCACCTGGGCCGCCGACAGACTCAGTACATCGCGGAGTGGGAAGCGAGTTCGCGCCAATGATCCTCGTATGCACGATCTCATAAAAGAGCTGTTATACTTGGCCAACAACTCAAGTAACGCGCCCCCGCTTGGTTCAACTGCAACACTCTCAGAGATTGCTCATCGACTGGTAGTGCGTGCGCGCGACCCATCGTCGCCTTCTGAAGCTGTCAATCTCATCGATAAGATTCGCCTTAGGCTCTCTGAATTGCTCCGAATGAGCCTAGAAGAGGAGTTGCACTCGTTGGTCGCCCAACACATCGGAGGCCGCGATTTTAAATTGATGCTGATTCTCTTGGGGTGGGATGGTTATGCTCCCATGACTCTTGAGTCAGCGGGACAGGCGTTTGGACTCACGCGGGAAAGAGTACGGCAAATAGAGGCAAAGTTTTTGAAGAAATGGCAACGTGCAAAAGCATTTCTTCCCACTTTAGAGAGAGTTCTCCGTTTCTTGGCCAATCGCGTGCCAGTGTTGGCTGATGATGTTGAATACGAGCTTTGCAAGACTCACTTGACAGCCCGTCCGTTTAGAGCGGACTCGATCATCGAAGCCGCGAAATGGTCGGGAATGCCGACACCGTTAGTAATCGACGAGTCAGCTGGTGCGCGTCTCCTCTTGCCCCGATTGGAGGATACACGGTTGGTCCGGATAATTGAGATGCACACGCGACGTGCTGTATCTAAGTATGGCCTTGCTAATGTCATGGAGATGAAAGCGGAACTGGCAGATATAACAGGTTCTTTCGGCGACGTGAGAACAGTCACGGGTGTCATTTTTGCGATGCCATCCTATGAGGAGTTGGGACAGGGATGGTTTTGGTTACGAGAAGGATCTCGAAACCACATGCTTACGATTGTGCGGAAGATATTTGCGGTTGCGCCACGAATCCACTTAAGCGAAATGCGTGCAGCAATGGCCAACGATCCGAGAGGAATGGGCTTTGCCCCACCTAAGGAAGTCGTAACCCGGTTTTGCCAAAGTGCCGCAAATTGCGAAGTAGATGATGATTGTCTTGTGATACGGAAGCCAGAAAATCCAGAGAGGGTCCTTAGCGATACCGAACTTATATTGTTCAATGTATTCTGTACCCACGGTCCCCTCCTCAGGCGGGAAGACATTGAGAAGCTGTGTCTCGAACGTGGTATGAACCGAACCACGTTAGGTATATATCTCACCAGACTGGCAATTGTGGCCAGGTTCAGCGTAGGTGTATACGGGCTGCGAGGAGCGACGTTCTCCCCAGGCGAGTTGGAGCGTCTCTCTGCCCATCGTCAGAGTCGTTACTCCGACCATGGTTGGACTGAAAATGCGCAGCCATGGGCTGCAGTTGATCTTACGGCTTCAGCTTTGGCCAGCGGTGTCGTGCAACTTCCTGCCAGTTTTCGCCAACAAATGAAAGGACGATATGCATTAAGGACTGAAGACGGCTTAACAGTCGGGCAGTTGGTGGTTTCCGATCAAGCCACGTGGGGTCTTGGGCCGCTGTTTCGTCGTCGCGGCGGCGAGCCTGGGGATATACTCCTGCTGACCTTCGATCTCCGACAGCGGGAGGTTACCGCAAGATTGGGCGATCTGACTGTATTACCGGAGCCAGGAAATCTGACAGAGGAGGTCGTGGACTAGAAGTGTCGAGTCATTCACTTCGAATTACTTACACTGTGATGAACAGGTCCTTAGTTTAGAAGGGATGGTCCCTTTCCATTGAAAGGTCGACCAATTCCGCTAGCGCCTGCCAATGCCTCGGATGCGGGCGGTGTCGGCCTGCGCGGATGTCGGCGGCATAGGATTCCGAGACTCCGAGCGTCGAAGCCAGAGCAGAGATCGTAATCGCCGCGAGCCGAGGTTGAATCTGCCGGACATAAGCATTTTCGTCGGGCCAATCTGCTTTCGGTGACGAACGCCAAGCTCGTTTTGCGGCCCCATGTCGCCGTTGAGCGTCGGAACGTCTCTTTCGGGATTCTGGACTCTGTGCTGCCACTCGGCCAATTTTTGCAAGTTCAATCAGCTTCTTTTTGGATATTTCGCGCCCACACTTGGGACAATGCCGTCCTTTCCGCGTCGTAGCACCGCAACCGGGACAGATTTTCTCGGGGTAAGGTGCGGGTATGGTGTCGGCGATGAATTCCTTCCCCCTGCCTTCGCTTCTGCGGCGGTTGGTGAGGCGTGTGGGTAGCGTCCGCTCTCCGCGAGCAGGCTTGCGTATTGAATTCCACAGAGCTTGTGCGACCCACTCAGCAACGGGTGCTACGGCACGACCCCAAGTCGGAACGGTTTCAGAAAGCCGAACTGCAAGCGATGCCATCAACCGGCAATTGCCGTCGCGCCGCTCGAAAAACCATTCCCGCTTGAGCGTTTCGCGCGTTATCCAATCGAGCAAGAACGCGTCAACCTGAGGGCGAACGGCTTCCATGAGATCGCAAGCGAGACTGTCGCGAGCTGGTGCGTCAACGTGAAGTACGCCGATACCGGGATCAAGGCCGAGAGCGGCGGCGGCCAGCCGTGATTCCGATTCGAGGAGAGCATAAAGGTAGTTCAGTATTGCGTTGGGTGGGTTCACTGCGAGACGCGGGGACCCAGTTAGCGGCGACACGCGAGCCCCAAACACCCGCCAGTGGTCGGGCACCCGTGCCTCATCCTTTCTTGGAAATGTGATGAGCAGAGTGCGCCATGCAGCCCAGTAAGCGCCAGCCGCCTTCGATTCGATCAGCCTCACGCTCTCCGGTGTGTCGGCCTCGGCCAACTCAGATCGATAACGGTGAATTGTGTCGGCAGCCTCGGTTGCAAGCAGTTTGTGACGCGCAACTCGCTCTTGTCCCAGTAGCTTTTTGTCGATTAGCTCGCGTGCGATCCGGACAGCAGCTCCCGATTGAATCGCCAGGGCTTGAGCGCGGCGAAGTCGGGCATCTGACGGGCGAACCGGGCCAGTGGTCACGAGCACCGTGCCGTCACGCTCCAAGAGTGTGAAAGCTGCTTTCTGGTCTGCCAGCCAGCGCAGCGCGGCCAGCGAAATCATTCCGTCTGACCCGATTACCACGAGCCGTTTCAACCCGTGTCCAACGCGAGGAAACCGGTATCGACACCGATCAGCACCGATCCCGTCTTCGAGCAGGAGATGACCGCGATCAACGCGGACCTGGATGCCATAGCCAACAAGCGTCACAACGCCGTGGCGAGGCACAAGTGAATTGTGGGATTGTGAGATTTGAGCTAGCGTTTGCGTAGCTGCCATGGGAGTTCACCCTCCTGTGGTGGTCAGGGCTTGTCGGCTGCTGGTAACAGTCGGCAGGCCCGCTTTTGTTTATGACATCAGACTTCCAAAGCCCAACGGAAACGAAATCTCCGCTCCACACTTTGGGCAAGCATGATTCTTTGAGTGTCCCTTGTAACCGCAGGAACACACGACGTAATACTCAAATCGAATAATATGATGAGCGCTCTTTTCCTTTTCTTTTTCCTTGGCACAGATGTCGCGGGAACGACGCGGAGTTACCACTCCCACACCCGCCAGTGAATCCGCTAGAAAGCGTTGCAGCGGCTTGCGTCTTTTCGGCAACGTGGATTCTCGCAAGACTCGAAGTATCAGCGCCGACAGACCGGGGACAAAGTTCTGATCGTACGGACGAGCGCCGTCCTGAAACGCCGCTGTCACTTCCCGCTCGCTCTGCGCGTTTGACAAGAGCGGCCACAATCGATCCCACACCTGATCCAGATTCTCACGGAAATTTTCAGCTCTTCCGTAGACCTCCGAGGCAATTACTGTCGGTGGGCGACCGCGTCCTCGTTCTGACCCAGACTTCGGAGTTTCGACGTTATTCCTGGGCTTTGTCATTTGTGCGATGGATTCCCGCCAGTCATCCTTAATTATACGTTAAGAAGACGCATTTGGAAACTAAATTATGCGGAAAGGCCCCGATTATAGAGCGCCAACTTATTTCACTGCCTTGACTTAGATGAACTACCGGCGTTTGACGGGTCGTCCATTTTATGCGTATATTATAAACTAAGCACATAAATCATCGCAGCGGAACCGACAAATCGCCGTTGCTACGAAAGGAAAAAGTGCAGAAATGAAACGCAAACAGGCTCGACACAAAATAGACAAGCGGAGAAGTTCCCGCCGATCAAACAAGAAGAGATTTATCCAACCACGATCTGTCGAAGACTTTTTCGCAATGTCCGCGAAGGATCAGGACCTCTGGAAAAACGTCGGCCAGGCGGTCACGGAAGTCCGAGCCGGTGCTTCGCTCAGTCAAGCTTCGCGCAAGTTTGATCTGGACCCGCGCAGGGTATCGCAGCTAGCGCGTCCGGCATTGCGGAAGCTGAAGAATGGGCGCTGGGCAGCCAGGAGCCATGATCGTCTCTTGCGGGTCCTCGTCATTCCGACCCGGAAGGGGCTGGGCGAAATCGGAACGCGCGACTCCCGCCAGGCAAGCCAGCTCGGAAGATATTGGACTGCCGTGGAACGCTACCGCGATATCGGCGATGCCTCGGCGCTCCGGGAATTGAAGGTTAAGTACATCATCGACGCCAACGGAAAGCGCGTCCGGTTGCTAACGAATCTGGTTGAACTGGACCGTCTTGGAACCGCTGGTGTTCTGAAGTTCGAATCTCTCTATGCGAAGGTGGCCTAATGACAAACAAATTTCCACTGCGTGATCCGGAAGCTGCGTTGGTGCGCAACGCCACTGCAGCGCGTTGCGTCGGCGTGAATGCCAAATGTGCGTGCGGTGAAACACGACCGGAGGCTCTGATTCGAAACAGCAAGCCAACGATGTGTCATGAATGCAAACGGAAGAAAGAAGGGAAAACAACCATGGATGATCATCATCCTTTCGGAAAAGCGAACAGCCCGGCCACAATTAAGGCTCCGGTCAACGATCACCGCGCGGACTTAAGCACTGCCCAGTACGACTGGCCGAAGCAAGTGCGCGAGAATCCCGACGGCAGTCCAGTGCTTGCCGCTGCCGGGTGCGTTCTTGGATTCATCGATACCGTCGTCTACCTGATCGAGAAGGGTCTACGCTGGGTTGCCAACATGCTTGTAGCGGTGGATGCGTTTCTGGCAGAGAAATGGGGTCCAAAATACTGGATCGGCACCCCACTGGAGATGTTCGCGCCTAAGGTCCTAGCCCGGTGCACAATAGTGGGTCACCCTGAGTTATGCAATGTCCCATCGTGAACCCACGCCTTTGGTTCTCGCCGTTCGCGTTTATCCTGATACCAAGAAGGCGCAAACCGACCTCGACAAGTCGCGGCAGCAATGGAAGCTTCCAGACACGATGTTCGTGTTCGATACCGAGACACGAACGGATCAGACTCAGCGTCTGACCTTCGGAAGCTACCGATTGATCGCCGGTGGGCAGTTGGTGAAGGAAAATCTGTTCTACGGTCCCGCTCTACCGGTCAAGGATCGGCGAATTCTCGAAATCTATGCTGCGATGCCCAGAACAGTCGTGCGTAATGAACGTGCTCACGACGTATCCTTGCTTACCCGCCACGAATTCGTAGAAAGACTATTCCGCGCCGCATACAAAGGGCACTTCCTGCTGGCTGCATTCAACTTTCCATTTGATATATCACGCACCGCCTGCGATTTCACGAATGCGCGACGGCGGTTTGCCGGCGGATTCTCGCTCGATCTTTGGTCTTATAACAATGATGGGAGCGAACGAAGCGATCGGTTCCGGCCCAGCATTTGTATTAAGCACATCGACAGCAAACGGGCCCTGAAAGGCTTTACAGGAAGGCAAAGACCCGACGACGTAGATCTGATTCCGGAAGGCTCCGCGACCGGCAGACCAGAAGAAGGTTATATCTTTCGCGGTCACTTCCTCGATCTGCGAACCTTGGCGTTCGCACTCACCGACAGAGGCTACACGCTGGCTGGGGCCTGCGACGCTTTCGGAGTGGAGCACGGAAAACAAACCGTAAAACGACACGGTATCGTCACGAAAAAGTACGTCGATTACAATCGGCTCGACGTTTTGGCCACGTCTGAGCTGGCGGTGAAACTGCTCGAAGAGTACGACAAGCACCCGATAGACCTTCAGGCAACAAAGGCATACTCACCCGCCTCCATCGGAAAATCCTATTTGCGGGCGATGGGGATTCCGCCGATTTTGGAACGCCAGCCGGACTTCCCCAAACGCTATCTCGGATACGCGCAATCGGCGTTTTTCGGCGGTCGAACGAGCGCGCATATCCGCAAAGTTCCCGTGCCGGTCGTCTACACCGATTTTCTTTCGATGTATCCCACCGTGAACAGCCTCATGGATCTATGGAGCTTCGTCACTGCTAGCGAAATTGGGGTCATTGAGAACTGCCAAGAAGAGATTGAGATACTTCTTCGCCAGGTGACAGTCGACCGTCTGTTTAAACCAACAATCTGGAAACAGTTGACTGCGTTCGTTCGAATCATCCCGGACGGCGACATTCTGCCATCGCGCGGCAGATATAGCATCCAGAGCAACGATTGGCAGGTAGCGGTAAATCACCTTTACGCCGGAAACGACAGCCCCGATGACGCGCTTTGGTTTTCACTCCCGGACGTAGTCGCATCAGTAGTTCTCAACAATGGGACAATTCCGAAAATTGTTGATGCGTTTCGTATTGAGCCGCGCGGAACGCTAACCGGGCTCACTGCGACAAAGCTGCGCGGCCAGATCGACGTTGATCCGGGGAAGCAGGACTTTTTCAGGGTGGTTATTGAAGAACGAAAACGCTTGCCAAATCGCACTGACATCTCGGACAAAGAAAAAGAACGACTCGACAAATTCCTCAAAGTTCTCGCCAATGCCGCGAGCTACGGCATCTATGCGGAGATGCATCGCCTGGAATCCGACCACAAGGCTGAAATCACGTGCCACGGCATCGATGCGGAGCCGTACAAATGCCGCGTCGCCCATCCCGACGAACCGGGCGCTTATTGTTTCCCGCCACTCGCATCCCTGATTACGGGCGCTGCCCGCCTGATGCTGGCTCTGCTGGAATATTGTGTGACAGAGCAGGGAGGGACATATGCGATGGAGGACACCGATTCCATGGCGATTGTTGCCACCGAGCGTGGGGGAATGATCCCGTGCGCGGGAGGGAAGCGCAACAAGATCAAGGCATTGTCGTGGAAGCAGGTAGAAGAAATATCGGAACGCTTCTCGGCTCTAAATCCATACAACCGTGACGCAGTGCCACGCTCCGTTCTCAAGATCGAAGACGACAACCGCGATCCGGAAACCACCAAGCAGCGGCAGCTCTACTGTTTAGCAATCTCAGCAAAGCGCTATGCGTTATTTCTGAAGGATGCGCACAATGATCCAGTTCTGCTACGAGATGGTGTAAACAACAAGGAAGACCGATGCTCCGAGCATGGCCTGGGCCTTTTCTTGAATCCCACCGACCCCGAAAGCGAAGATCGTGAATGGATCGCGCAAGCCTGGCTGAGCATCATTCGCAGGGCCCTGCGTTTACACACAACCGCCCTGGGCATCGAATCCTTGCCAGCGGTCGGACAGATTACCGTCAGCAGTCCTGCCGTGATGAAGCCTTTGACGAAACTCAATGAGGGGAAGCAGTACACGGATCAAATCAAACCCTTCAATTTCTTATTGACATGTCATGTCAGGCCGCTCGGTCATCCTCCGGGAGTTGATCCAGCACGCTTTCACCTGATTTCTCCGTATAAAAAAGATCCGCGTAAATGGCTCAAGAAAAGCTGGATTGATCAGTACTCGGGAAAAGAATATCGAATCACAACCGTAGGGCCGCATGGCGACCGCCAGACTGCGCGCGTGAAAACTTACGGCGACGTTCTGATTGAGTACGAATACCATCCGGAATCGAAGTATGCCGATGCGCGCGGAAATACTTGTAGCAAGCAAACGATTGGCCTGTTGCAGCGCCGCCACGTCCGAATCGAGAAAATGAAATACATCGGGAAGGAATCCAACAGCCTGGAAGAAGTGGAATCAGGCTTGATCCACTCAGAGCAGAGTGTCTACACGGAATATCCCGATCGCCGCCGGGACGAGTGGCAGACAAAAATTCTACCAGCGCTCAGGGAAGCTCCATTGGCGCGTCTGGTAGAATTTAACGGTCTTTCCCGGAGCACGCTCATTGAAATTCGCGCAGGCCGTAGCAGGCCGCATCCCAGAAATCAGAAGCTGCTAGTGGTGTTCCTCAGGAAACTACGCAAGATTTGAGTCAGGACGCGAGCAGCGAGGAAGATTCACATTAAAAGCTGTGGAGGTCTATAATTCAACAGTTTCGAGCAATGCACAGCGGTTTCTACGATCGCAAACAATTCTATGAATAGGACAACAATAGTTGCACTGATTCTTGGTGGAATTCTCATCGCGCTCGTTTGGAAGGCTACACGCAACGCGCTTTGGTCATTTTTGTCGATGGTGATTGTGTTGTTCGGTGCTGGCGTCGCGCTTTTGTACTTCAAAATACCAATTTTAGACGAAACATTTGCGCACTCGTTGGGTCATGCCTTGGTCATTGCTGCCATCTTGGCGATTACGGTAGACGTGTACCTTAAGGAGCGGGTTCTGCGTGAGGTATCTTCGGATGTTTCCAAGTACCTGATCGGATATCGCCTGCCCGCAGAGGTTCAAGACCGAATCAGGGCATTGCTGCAGACTAGATGGATTCGCAGGAATTGCACGATCAGATTTAGGCTAACTGAATTGGTTGCAAAACCAGGGTTCGTGAAAATCGAACTGGTCGTCTCTAAGGACTTAGAAAATATAACGACGGAAGAAGAGGCTTACCAAGATACATATGAATACGAAAAGCATTTGTCTGAGAAAATCTTGGAAATGAGATGTGACTCGTCGGACACAAGAGCAACCTATCGTATCGAAGGAGAGGCCCTTACAAAGGAAAAGAGGGATGAGCCCGGAGTCATGCAAGCTTCGGGCAAGAAAGTGAAAATACCGCCAGCGCACGAATCCCTCGGGAGGTATTATCGTTTTTCAACCCGCTATGAGTCCGAATACCCGAACAATTACTCGGATATCGTATCCTTCGACCAGCCGACGATCGGGGTAATATTCGAAGCTGAATGTCCCATTGAATTCCGTGTTAGCGCCCCTGCAGCCGATGTCTTCACGCACAACAGATGGGAATATAGACGCTTGTTTCTTCCGGGCGAACACATTCGTTTCCGATGGGAAAGAATTCCGGGCGAGACTGAGAAGCCTGGGGACGAGTGACCCTTCATGAAATCTACTGGCAGGGCCGCTGTAGCCTACATTGTTGCTCGGCTTGTCTCTGGGTTTTCAGCCGGGGCAATTTACGATTTTTCTCAAGGAAGATATATACAGATGAGCGGTAACGTAAACTCCAGTTCGGTCCAGGTATTCGTATATGAGGAGGGAGCCAACATCGCGGGAAGCGGGGACGGCAGGTCTTTCTCGCTTTTTAACTATCGAGAGGGAAGTCATATTTCCCTCACAATAACAGGACACGCCTTTCAGGGATATGATTATGGCACAGGCAGCCATTTCACTGGAAATGTTAGCGGCAGATCCGTTTCGCTGTTCGACTATCGGCAGGGGTCCTACTTTAACTATTCTATTTAGTGAATCCGCACCACCCCAGTGCAAGTCAAGTCGTGACTTCCGCAACCGGAAGGCCACCGCGATCCGGGGTCAATATGCGCTCCGACATCTTCTTGGTAAGTAAATCCGCCAGTCCAGTCAGTTGTGCTTCAAAATCTCCTGCGGGATTGAACTCGATACCACCGATTCGATTGGTTTCGTCAAACATTCCCGGCTTCGCAGTGGTGAACCAAACCGGTATCACAGCCCGTTCCCCGAACCGGCTTTTGAATTGTTCGGATTCAAACTTTGTCCAAATCCTCTTCGGATATTCAGGCCCCAAGAATGCAATCACATAGCTCGCTTCGGACTTATAAATTGGGCCTAGATAGTCTTCTACGTTTTCTGCGAGTATTCGAGACTGCTCGTTGGCGTCATAGAAGACTGAGAACTCGCGGTCGACAAGCAACTCGAACAATCGCCGAGCACACGCCCTGTCTGGGCCTGCAAACGAGAGGGCGAAATCATACTTCGAGTCGAACCGGATGTTAAGATACCCGACCCTTTCGGCGAACTTATTCCAACTGAGATTTCGTAGAAAGAAAACAAACTGTGGATCTTCAACGGTGAGGATGTGAGTTGCGGCCTGGTAGTGGAGAATGCTCGCGAAGTCACCCGCGTTGTCTTTCAGGAACGCTTCCAGATAGCCCTTTTCAATGACCTGCCCAGCACTTCCGCGTTGCTCTGGATGCATAGCTACTTCCCGGTCCAGAGAGATTGACCACTCATTTGCCTCAGCCAACCACTTGAGTATGTGCAGGTAGGGAGCTCGTCCCTCCCGCCTGAGTCTGGGACCAGATGCAAACTTCATTGCGGGATTCATAAAACGCCGGGAAAGATTATCCATCACTCGTGAGAATACGAGCTCAGAACTGACATCGATTGTCCGTTTCTCCTGTTGTCTTTCGGTAATTTTCGAGGCCAGGCACGTCTCATGACACAGCATTTGGGCAATGTAGAAGCTGCCACTCGCAGCTTGCACAATTCTTTCCTTGATGTCGATTGTGACATTTAAAGCTTCTTCGCCCTTCTCTATCAATTCATGAACGCGATCATCCGGATTGGTCTCAAATCGAATCGTATCAATCCGATTATTGAGGTCTGGCGCGAAACTCACCAAGGAATCGCCAGCTTTATTGATTCCTACCACGATCAGCTTCGTGTCCGTTCTCTCCTCGTCCGCAAGCGTCTTCAAGTGGTCCGCCAATTGTTTCTGCACCGTTTCGTCAAGAGTGTGAAAGTCGTCGACGATCACGACACCCGTATCTTTCATCTCAGCAAGCACAGCTATTAGCTCCCGATCCTCCTTCTTTCGTGCGCTCAGGCGAAGAGCCTTTTCCTCAACACCCTGCTCTCCTAGCGCTCTGGTGACGGCTGTGGTCTTCCCAATTCCCGATGGCCCCTCTATGACAACTCCTCGCCCGGGCGTACGAAGCGCAACAAGGAGCTTGTCGTACTCCAGGGGTTTGACAAAGGTGTAACCCGGAACACCGGACAACTTGAAGACTTCTTCCAGCAGGGGGGGCGGCATTGGCTACCTTTTCTATTTGAGATTGCCAGCAGTATGTGCCAAAAAACCCACGCTTGCAATCATCTGGGCGAATTCCATGCCCCACGCCCGCACCCGCGCACCCGCGCTAGCACCCCCCAACCCAGCTCGCCAGCCATTGCACCCCTCGCACGAGCACGCCAGCGCGCGCCCCCGGCCCAGCCCCCCTCTTGTGTTACTCAAATCGTTAACCACAACATGTTGGGAGACCGGTTTCAAAACGCTCTACCTCCTATCCCGTCAAATGGGGGTGGGGCTGAAACCGTTGAGCGAGGCGAAGCCGGGCGGTGGAAGCGCTCAGACTCCATGGAAATACCGGAGCAGGATTGCCCAGCTTTGACGGATACCAACCGCGGAAGCTGCCGCGAGGCTTGGCGCGATCACGGCGAGAGTCCACATCACCTTTCGATTTGTGGGGACGTATCTCCTAAGAAAAAACAAGGCGAAAGGCAGCATCGGAAGCGCAAATCGTGGGAAATTGGACCGCGACCAGCCGGGAGCATCGTAGGTATAAAGCGCAAGGCAGTACAGCAACACAAAACACGCCTCGGCGGTATGGTTCTTCGCGTAGTCCTGAAATTTCCCTGAGCGAATCGCCACCACGATGGCAACCAACACAAACAGAATCCAACCGAAGGTCAGCGCGAGATTGGTCAACGGTGCA
>Ga0181527_1004208_pt1 | contig 12425 bp, 14 predicted proteins | sample PEATcosm2014_Bin_30_FD_119762 | JGI IMG/M metagenome (GOLD analysis project Ga0181527, IMG submission 119762) | Peatland microbial communities from MTU Mesocosm Facility, Houghton, MI, USA - PEATcosm2014_Bin06_60_metaG | ecosystem: Environmental > Terrestrial > Soil > Wetlands > Peat | place...
AGGTCGTACGTAAAAAATTCGGCAAGCAAATCGTCTATTCCTCAAATTTCAGAATCGCACCCGTCCCGTTGAGAGCCGGAGAATCAACAACGGCTAGGTGGAAATACAGGCATCAAGGCGGAACTTGGTATGATTTCTAAAGTTACACTTCTGAAACCCGATTTCGACTGGTTGACAAAAGAAGAACTACTCAGAATCGTACGTGGATGGAAATTCCTATTTTTGTTCTACTGGCCGGTTTTTGGGCAATTGAAGTTTCAGATGGCTGAGGTCCGCAAATCTCGTCATGGCTACCATCTCGTACTCTGGGTTCGCAACAACATTCCCGACTACCTGATTCCCTTTTTGCAACTCTGTTTACGATCCCACAGAGCGAGGGAAGTTCTCAACCTGACAAGGGTTCTCACACCGGCGCTTCGAGATGGGCATGAGTTCAATGTTTTGTATGACACCAAATATCGAATCGTTCCAGACGGCTTAGAACTTGTGGGTTATGAAACACCTCAGCCTCGGCTCACAAAACAGGTAACCCGAATCATCAAGGGGTTCAGGAAGCGAAGAAAGCGAAAGGTGAAGAAAATTTGAGTAGCGATATTTGGGCGGAATTGGTGAAAGAAGCACGAAAGCGTAGAGAGGCTCCGGTTTCCGTTGTGGCTCCACCCGAACCACCTCAACTTGTTCTTGTGCCAAGCCTCTTCAAAGCAACTGTCGAGCGTGCGAGCAAAAAAATGGAGATGTTGGAATATCTGAACTTCCCCGCTTCAGTGACAAAGATCGAAGATTGGGACTACTCAACCCGCAATGTAAGGCGTAAGTTTTCACTCAAAACGGAGAAGTTCCTTCGTGTTGCATATTATGATTCCGAGCGTAACGAATTCCTAACATCAATGACCCAGACATTGACCAAGAACTTTCCAGATTATCCAGAACTGAACACGAAAACCGAGGAAAATCTCGGATCAGTCGCCTTGGATCACAGCGGACTGCTTGAGGCGTTTCTAGCGATGTATCCTTGTCTCCCTGAAAGTCGTAAATTGCTTGACTCGCTCGGCAGACCCGAACCTGAACCCGTCCCTACTCAAAAACAAGGCGAGGAATCCGACGAGGAAGAGGATGAAGAAGATGAGGACGGCGAGGATGATGAGGAAGAGGAACTGGTTACCAAGGATGAGCTGGATTCCATCTTAGACAAACGATTTGAGAAGTTCCTAGAGGAAGAATTTGACGACGCTAACGATGAGGAAGAAATCGACGTGGACGAGATCAAAGCTGATGTTCGAAAGGAATTGGAGAAGAACATCGAGAAAAAATTCAATGACGTAGTTGAAGCGGCTTCAACTAAGGCCGTTGAAATTATTCGCAGTCGTGGGGTTTGCCCCGAGTGTGGGAAGCCGTGTGGCAACCCGTACAATGTCGAGATGCACGTAGCCACGGCTCACAGTCAGGTTCCAATTCAGAAGAAAAAGGCAAGTGGGCGGAGAGGCAAGAAATGACACGCAAGAGGGTAGATTGGAGAAAAATCTTCCCGCCTCTGAACAAGCGAGGGAAATTTCTGGTTCTTCCTCTGCACTACACGTTACAGGTCAGGGATCGCAGAAAGAATAGGATCATGCCGTGGAAAACTGTCGGCTACCTCACGACTGAGGAAATCTTAGAGCACATGGACAAGTTAGGATATGAACCGATTCATTTCAGCACTTCGAACCCAGAAATGGGAAATTTCGTGATCGTGAAGCGAAAGGAGTTGAGGTAAGTGGGCGGGAAGCAGAGGCCACATGGCGAAGAAAGAGAGGCGGGGAACGTGGAAGTCCTTGAACGACGAAAAATATTATCGAGAACTCCTGAAAGAGTGCCGGAAGAAATCAAAGTAGATCGTCCTAAAGCTACTCAAATTATGGAGAAAGTCGGGGTTGCTAGAATCTCGGAGACTGGAAAAGGGATCAATTTCATTTTCGATAACGGCGATAGGTTCACGTTAAGTATCGTGGCGATTCAGAGATTGATTTCCGGCAAGGTGGAATTTGCGGGTGTTAGTTTTTGCGATAAGTGGGGTAAGAGTGGGGTTCCGAAAGTGAGGGAGACTACTCAAGATTTGACTACTCAAAACCCCTAAAAGCAAACTCAACCATGAGCTGAACCCAGATATTCAATTGAATCCCGTAATTCTCGACGGTTATGGAGTTAGAATTCGAGTCCAAGGCTCCGAGCTTGAACTGACGAATGGCAAACTGGATCAGCGATTACCTACTTCAATGAGGTTCAGGCCTCGACGATGCGCTTTCGATTCAATAATGCTCGATGCCTTTTCCGGATACATTTCTGTCCGAGCCCTCATGTGGGTTGCCAAAAATCAAATCCCGCTCTTCATGCTCGACTACGACGGTACGCTGTTATCGTCAACTCTCCCAAAACAACCTATCAAGAGCGATATCCGGTTAGCGCAATACGGAGCGGTTAACGATCCAAAGAGGAAATTCGCTATCTCGCATGCCCTCGTCAAAGCGAAGATCACGAGAAGTCTAGAGGTTCTAGACTGGCTTGGGGAACGTTACGATATCCAGCGAGAGGTACGAGTAACCAAAGCTGAAGCCGTGAAATTGGGAAACACTTCCACTGTTAGTCAACTCCGGACGGTTGAGGGCCGAGTTGCTTTGCGCTATTGGGAAACTATCCGCAAAATTCTGCCGGAGCATCTAGATTTTCGAACCCGAAGCACAACGAGCCATCAGAACAATGCGAGCGATTGTGTCAACGTATCGTTAAATTTTTCCTACTCAATTTTAGAATCGGAAGTTCGAAAGTCAATCAACGCCGTAGGCCTTGAACCCTCAATCGGTTTCTTGCATGAATTCAGCGCTACTCAAACCAAAGAATCTTTGATTTACGATCTACAAGAGCCGTTCAGATTTCTATGCGACCTCTGCGTGATCGAATCTGATAACAGGGCTGGACGCGGACAGGTCTACTTGCTCTTGGACGGGTCAGATCCGATTGTGGCCGGAGTCGTTGCTCCATCATTGGATGCGATTGCAGAGAGCTTCTCACCAGGACCCCGCCTCAATGTCACGGACATAGTTTTGTTTAGTCCGGATCTTCGCTACTTCGAATTTCTTGTGCCTTCACTGCTTGGACTTGTCGTGCAATTCTTTCCTACTTTCTTGGTGATGTTCTCTCTAACCGGGGAGAAATCGAGAGGCACGATAGAGCAACTGGTGGTCACACCGATTGAGGGTTTTGAGATACTTCTAGGGAAGATGATTGCATACGTCATAGTCGGTTTGGTGGACGCATTTCTAGCCCTGGGTGTGGCGGTCGTGCTCTTCGGGATGCCTATTCGCGGAAGCGTAGCGCTTGTCGTGCTGTTTATGCTGGTCTTCATAATCGCTTCAGTCAGCCTTGGAACGCTCAGTTCAGTGTTTGCGAGTAACCAAATCGAGGGGTTCCTCCAAATGATACCGATAGTCATCCTATCCGTCTTTCTCTCCGGACTCATCTATCCTCTCGAGTCAATGTCGAGTTGGCTTGTTCCCGTCTCCTACATAATTCCGCAGACCTACATGAACGACGCCCTCCGGTCGCTCATTACGAAGGGCGCAGGTCTTGAAGTCGTGACCGGCGATCTCGCAGCTCTAGGGCTGTACGGCTGCGTCGTAACCGCATTAGCGACTGCGTTCTTCAGGAAGAGACTAGGGTGAGTAGTCTGCAGCCAGCAAACTCGATTTTCGGAATGACTATTCGAAGGAAGTTAGCGCTAGCCTGGATTTCTTTATCGATATCGCTTCTTTTGATGTCTAGAGTTCCAGAGTTCTCAGCTGTTATGGTCTCTTGGCTGACAGGCTTCTTGCAACAGTTTGAGATCAACTCACATCTGGACATGGGTAGTCTGATCTTCTGGTACCGCGAGGAATTCCTCCAGAATGTGTCAACGCAGCTGCTGGCAAAGAATGGGTGGGCATTTTTCGACATTAGGGCGCGTTCGGTACCGTTCGGAGGTAGAGTGAAGTATGTTCCGATGGCCGCCGCGGTGGATGTATCGATAATTGTTCCCACTTGGAATGAGGAGAAATACCTCCCTAGATGTCTGTTGTCCCTTGTAGATCAGAAGGATACAGAGCCGTTTGAAATCATAGTTGTTGATGGTGGGAGCGCCGACCAGACCGTAGGGATAGCAGAGAGGTACGCTGGTAAAGTTCTAGTGAAGCCTGGTCTGCCGGTAGGGGCGGCGCGTAATATCGGCGCGGAGCACGCTGAAGGTGAAATTCTGGCGTTCATCGACGCCGATACGGTGGCGTCGAGTCACTGGGTCAAGCAGATTGCTGATTCGTTCCACAATCATGCGGCAGTTGCTGTAACGGGGCCAACATACCCTTACGAAGGAACTCACTTGGACGACCTTGTATACCGCGTCGCGACAGGATGGGCGCAGCCCTTCTCTCTGAGACTTGGGTTTCCGCACGTGGCAGGGTTCAATTGCGCCTACAGCAAGACCGCGTTTTGGAACGCGGGAGGCTTCGATGAAGGCCGAGAGCTCTCTGAAGACGTGATGCTAGGCCTGAGGATTAGGCATGAAGGTCGGGTACTCTTCAATCCCGAAATGGTGGCTTATACCTCTCTTCGAAGAATCCGGAAGTTCGGATATCCCTACTTGACGACCTATTACATGATTAATGCTATAGCATTGGTGCTCTTCCACAGAAGCCTTGCATACCCAAAGGTCCGTTGAACGAAAGAACGAAGGCACTGAATGCGTTTTCACGGGCGCGGCTTTGGCGAGGTCTCCTGCGACAAACTTCTCTGACCTGATTTGGCATGATTTGGATTTTTTTTATCAATGAAACATTTGCGAAAAAGGGTTGGCGCATCATAACAGTAGCCCAGAATAGACAATGAATAATCTTCGAACGCAAAGTTTGAGGTTGCTTGAAATGGAACAAAGAAAGTTCTGCTGCAAATGTGGAAGAGATTATCGTGCCAAAATTCAAGGGCCTCAATCATTCATAGGCCGCAGAAATGGGGGTGAATGAATGAGCCAATACCATCAGTGGAAGGATACAGAGCATGGTGGATCGTGGGCATGTAGCTGTCCGAAATGCAACCATCAAACAAGAGAGGATTGCATACTGAGACATTGTAAATGCTGTTAGGAATGATTGAATGAACGATGAACCCTCTCAATGCCCCTTCTACCGCCACCTTGAGACTCCTGTGTGCGCCGTTCTTCGCTAAGGATAAATGCCACGGTTAGTGGGCAAACGATGTGAGATAGATGGAGATAGTGGTTTCGGAAGGCGACAAGGGTAAGGCGGAGTTCCGGGTGCCTAGGAAAGTGACATACACGGCCGAAGTCATCGTGAAGGGTGGGCGTGCCGGGCATGCCAGGTCGTCAGATAGTAACCTCGACGTCAACCTTGTGGTCCCGAAGGAGCAGGGCGGCCCTGGCGGCGCTGGCACGAATCCTGAGCAGCTTTTCGCGGCAGGTTTCGCGGCCTGTTTCGAGAGCGCGATTATGGGCGTTGGCCGCCGAGGCAACGTGCCAGTCAACGAGGTCATCATCAACTCACGTGTCGGGATTGGCCCAACCGTCGAGAGAGACTTCGGGCTAATCGTAGAGATGCGCGTACAGTTACCTGGGATCGAAAAGTCGGTGGCACAATCTTTGATCACACAGGCCGAGCAGATTTGCCCCTACGCAAATGCCACGCGCGGCAACATCCCGGTGCGGCTGATACTGGAATAACCGCACTACGATAAGGAAGGCAAAGTGCTGTTCTTTGGAGACCCTGCCAGGTTCCTGAAGGGTAAACTCGTAGGGCCGCCCCCGACGAATCGAGCATCTATTAATGAAAACGGGAATAGGTGCTGCCATCCCCATAGGATTTGGAAGCTCCGGGTCGAAATCGACCAAAAACACCTCAAAACAAGACGGTTACTGTCAAAAATGGTCATCGAACCCGACGATATGGTTGGCCCGGAGGGACTCATCACCCTCAGAGAGTGGCGGTTGGGTTACCGCTATCTCTCCTGTGCTCATAGGTTACCGTTAAGCTTCTCAGGGAGGTCGAAAGTAACGAATAGGCATTGAGCAGTCGTGAACAATGAACTACGACGATAGGATGGATCTAGAGGAGAAAGTACGCAAGAAACTTGCAAAGCGGTTTGGAAAACCCTCGAAAAGAAGCATAGTCCCTCAGATTGAACATGATTTCGATTTTGTATCTGCGGATGACTCTGTAGTAGGTGAGGTGAAGACATCCGAACCAAACAGCCAGAACCCAAACGGTAATCTTAGAACCGCAACGCTAGGCGACATATCCAAAGATTGTCTCTTTCTACTCACCGCTAAGAGAGCGCGGAAGATCTTGGTGCTCACAAACAAGACAGTCTGCCAAAAATTCAAGGCGAGCAAGTACGGGAAAGCAGCCCAGAAGCTGGGTGTCGAGATAGAGAACGTCAACGTTTGATAAGGAATTGACCATGGGCAAAGATGATGACGCAGAGAACATGTGGGTGAACGCATTTGAATCGCTATACAATTCGGTTAGTCAGGCGCGATTTGGTCGCACTATTGCCATATTCCGAGAAGCGATAGAATGCCATAAGAATGGATGTTACGCCGCAGCTCTCGTCATGTGTCGAGGAACATTGGAGTCTGCACTCTTCGTTCTTCAACAGTGGAGCGCAAAAGAGTCAAGAAAGATACTATTGTTCTGGGAAGGTCGCAAAGGATTCAGTTCTTTGGTCAGGTGGGCTGAGGGAAATGACGTTCTCACCAACCAAGAAGGTGTTCGCGCGGAAGCGGTGGCCGACGCAGGTGGTTTGGGGGCACATCTGGAACAGAGACTTACGGAGGAAGTTTTCAAGTATAGCAAAGAAGGAAACCTGTCTAGAGAAGGAAACCCGTACCGAAGTTATCGAGTTGGCGTTGGCGCAGATGATTCTCTTCATGTCATTGAGGAGACTTCGAAGCTTCTTGAAGCAATGGCAACCAGCGAATATGTCCAGCGTCGCAAAGCATCGTAAGAGACGATGTTAAGAAAATGACAACGTGGCAAGAAGAGCTTGATGCTTTCGAGAAATCAAACATGTTACACTTCAAACGATCTGAACCACTTCTTGCAATTGCAACAGCGGTTGAGGCAGAAGGCAACAAAGATAAGGCACAAGAGATTCGATTCGAGGCATACGCCTTTTGTATAATGCCAATATTCTCGCTCTCAGTCAGAAAGAAAGCCAAAGCACGGTTTAGTCATCTTATCGGAGAAGGATCACCTGGATTTCCACCTGGAGCTTTAGATCACTACGAAAATCGGGCCTGGTCGAGCAAAAATCCTTTGATTGTTGCTCGCTTCGCAGACATTATCTGGGAACAACGTAGAAAGCCTGAATTCGCCCAGCTTGCAATTGACAAGTATTTGGAATCTATAGAGGTTCATCGAAACGCTATCGCAGATGACAGCATCTCACGGTACCTTGACCTGACTGATGGGGCTCAACGCGCTGCGGAAATTGCATTATCACTTAACGACACAGCTCGTATTTCTCGCGTTGAATTAGCATGCAAGACTCTTCTCACTTGGCTAGAATCGACAGGCGAGTATCGATGGGGACTTGAGATTATAGAAGCCCTATTGGAGATGAAGAAATACGTCATCATAGATTCTTTGAAAAATGCTTACAATTTTGGGGAGCGAGCTTTCGCACTTCTTCAGTCCAAGGACGAAGACAATTTCATGATTCAATTTGGATATGTTACTTTGTTATTTCAACTTGCAAATACATTTAATGATTCGCCCTCAGCTGAGAAATGGAGAAAGGAGATACCAGCAATAAGAGCAAGAGAAGCACAATGGAAGGACGGCAAGTATCAACCATTAGCTGTTTCAATCCTCTACCAAGACGCTGCCAAAGCGTATGTTGACGCGGGTATGAAGTCGAAATCAGACGAGATGCTGAAGATTGCCGAAGAAAGAATGAAACACGCTGACTTCCACACGATCACCACCGCCGTGAAGATACCGGCTAAAAAATTGGAAAATGAACTCAGGCCCTTCACGGAAGGCAAGACTCCGCAAGAAATGATACTGAGCTTATCAAAGGAACTATACCTCGTTCCAGACTACGAAGTCTCCCTGCAAATCGCTAAAAGTACCGGCGGCATTTCATCTGTGATTCCCTACGGGCTTTATGAGGGCACGCGCAGAATTGCATCTGCCACCACTCCAGAAGAAATACTACAAGCCAGAACTGCTCGCCAGTTCGCGGAAAACTGCAAGATGAACGCATCACTTATGCTGATTCCGATTATTGACAAAGCGATCGCATCTGGAGGCTCCAAGAATATGTTTGTGGATAGATTACGAACTTCAACAGTGCTAGATAATAATCGACTCCAATTCCTAGAAGTTGGACTTGAGAGATTCTTGGCTGGAGACAACGTAAGTTGCATCCACATCTTGGTCATCCAACTCGAAGCGTGGCTTAGAGAGATACTGGGAAAACTAGGCGGTCAGACCACCTATGTAAAGGATCAGATTGTTCACATGCATACTCTTGAAACTATTCTGAATAACGAACTGATCAAGGACGCATTGGGAAATCAAATATGGCGATACGTAAACGCAATCCTTAACGATGATTTGGCTTTCGGGTTGAGAGATAAAGTAGCGCATGGTCTATGCGCGCGCTCCGAACTTGACAGGAGTGCGGCTGCGATGTTAGTTCACATTTGCCTATTACTTACAAATGTGGCTCCGACAAAACCAACGTCGGCAGGTTCTACTTGAGCCCTGATGTTTGTAGAAGTGACGGGCCTTTGCGTAATTTGATCCTGGCCCGATAAGCGTCGAATTTGACCCTTCTTATCAGATCACGTGAAGAGATCCTGTACGATCAGAGGAGGAGTCATTCTTCCCACAGCGTCTGCGATCAGCGCGTAGATGAAGGCATGCAGCGCATCGTCAGGCTCGCCTTCTGGATGCGTATAGTGGTGATACTTCTTGCCGCTCACGGTCTCCTGCTCTTCCATCTCGATGCAGGTGAAGTGGTCTATGAGCCATTCGACTTGAAGCGGCTCAGCCCAGGGAAGCACGAGCTTCGGTGTCCGGTTTCCGGCGGCGTCCCGTTTCTTGATATGGTCTATGGCTGTTTCAATCCAGAATGAGCGGTCGGCGAGAACTAGCATCTGAGCGATCTTGCGGCCGTGTTCGTCCCGCTCTTTCCGCTCTAATGGAATCTCGGGGCGGCGAGTGTATTGGCAGCCCATAACTCGACTGCCGAATTTTTTCTGTAGTTCGCTGACTTGCACGGCTCCGTATCCAATATCTGCGACGGCCTGTTTCACGTTGAAGATTCCGAGCAGGTTGCCGATGATCTTAACCTGCTTCATTGGATCGCGTTCGTCGAATTTCCGGATGTAGAGTAGGCGCCAGCGGTCTTGATCGTCCCGTGCCATAATCCACATGACTGTGAAAGCGAATCGTCCGCCGCCCCAATCTATTCCGGCGTAGCTGGCGTAGGGCGGTTCAAGTCGTTCGGCCAAGCTGATGGTGAAGTCTCGGCACGCCAGAAGATCCTCGGTGAGCAGCGGCTTAGCGAGGCCACGATAGAACACGCCAAGAACTTCGTTGAGGAACCGTCTGTCTGAGTAGCGCATTCGTTTGGCTTCGATGCTGTCAGGATCGTCTAGGGGCAGCTCACGAATCCATGACGCCATCTCTTGGCTGATGTGGTAGCCTGACCAGAACTTGTTTTCGGGTTTCTGTGGTATCCAGGCTTGTGATTCTTCATCCCATTCTTTCATGTCGGATTGATGCCAAACCTGGTCGAACTGGCTGCCTGCGTCGCTGGCTGTGCCCACGGAGGCGAGTCTGCGATGTTTGCTGTGACTCATCGTTTCCTCGATGACGGGCACAGCTTCAGATTGAACGTCCTGCATCTCATCAATTGCCACGAAATCGGCGGGAATGTTTCGGATGGCGCCGAAGTCTCCCCAAGCGCTGATGAGATAGCAGATTGAACCGTTGCTGAAACGAACACGACCTATTGCAGTTTCGCCTTCTCCGATCTCCCGTGCCATACTCATGAGTTCTCGAAGCGTGGGTGAGTCGAGGATGGCGCGGCGGAAACGGTCGCGGCTGAAACGGCTCACCTGATCCATCCTGGGAGCCGTGTAAATTCCAACGGTGAAGGGATTGCTGAGAAGGTTTTGGAGCAACCAGTTTACGATCCATTCAGTCATTTCCATTTGTCTAGCTTTTGTGATGATGATGCGTCGAGCTCGATCCCGGTACAGCGGAAGCAGATACGGCCGGTCCCTGAAGCTAAACCGCTGCCCCTTTAGAACTCGAACCCGTTCAACCCAGCGGACTGGATCGGCGGGTTTAGGTATCTTGTATTGGAGTTGCGATTGTCGGTATCTTTCGAGCTCCGCCAGTCTTTCCTCTAGTGCTTGTAGCTTTCTCAAGTTCCTCAATGCGTTTCGCCATCTCTTCTAGTCGGTAATCACCCATCCCATACGCATCCATCAGGTTGCGAATGGCCCCGTTCAAAGCACCAGCCTGCCGACTGAAAATCTTCGACTCGTAAATGTCCTTAACCGTCTGCTGCATGAACTTAATGAGTCCAACCGGCGAACCCAAATCCACACCCGCCGGAAACCTCAACGGCCTAGGGGGTGTGTACGCCCGACCCTTCGATTTATTGGACTTCGACATCTGTTAGCAATCCCCGCGCTTTGCCGCGTCTCGTTCCCGACTCGAACTTTTCACTACGTTCTTGAAATCGTTAATCGCCTCGGTAAATCGGTTGACTGCCTTGTTTATGCTTTGCAAGACCGAGAGGTGTACCTTGATCTGCTGTGTGAAATCCGTGAGGACGGCTGATTGCTTCTCTATGTGGGCAGCTAGATCTCTCACCGGAGTCGGAACATTGAACTCAAATTCTAAGCAATTAGGATGCGAGTTGTCCTTCTGCACAACGACACCTGTGTCAGGGAGTCTAGCCTTGAAACGCCCAACCATTTTCACTCCTGGTATTTGCACAGCTACGTGTTGGCTAGCCCCAAAAGCGAACAGGCGTTCTATGAAGAGTTGCAGTTCACCTTCTTTCCATCCGTCAAGGACTTCTCCCGCCATGTACCGAAATAGACTCGTCAGGACTTCCTTAAGCCTCGTCAAACGGTCTTGTGACTGCTCGCCTCTCCCGTAGAGAAGTAATTTGCGAGACTTGGGAAACAGACGGATCTGTGCGAAATGCTGAATCTCTCTCAGGTAGTAGACAAGGTTCCCAGCCTTAACCATGCGCCAACCAAACACGCTCCCTTGAGACACGACCAATTCGACTAACCACTGGGGTGCACAATCACTAGACTCGAAAACCACGTGATGTAAAGACGGATTCAGGCATCGGGTAACGCCCCAGACCCCAGCCTCCGAGGGGTAGCGGCGATGTTCTTGGAACAAAACCTTTCGAGCAAGGCTCCCGTGTTTTTCATAGTCGATGCACAAGGCGTGACAGATTGCTTTCGCTTTCATGTTGGGGTATTCTAGCGCGTACTGGCGTATGCGTTCGGACATCGTTACTGTGGGGTCTGAGTTAGCGGTAACGGGAGCTTTATGATTCCCAGGAACGAATTTTCTCAGCGAAAGCCCTCCCGAGCCTAGCATAGCCTACAAACGCTGCCCTCTTAAATCATATGGTAATAGAAGGGTAATCGAGTTGTATGATGTTCGCATAAAATGCCGTGGTAATCCTTTAGTAAACGACTAGTAAAAAGAGAAGAACTGGTGTCTTCAGGCGTGCCAAGAAAAGCTACGCTCCCTCGTGAAAAATGGACCTACGTCAATATGGCCAAGGAACTGGCAGATCAAGTCGATGAGATAGTCAACGCTCAGAAACATGGCTATCGAAGCAGGAGCGAATTTGTCTCAGACGCAATACGCCGTCGGATGGACGAGCTAAGAGAGTCAGCCAAGTCCAAAAAGATGAGTAAATAATTTCACTCGCACATGAAGGATAGGCACTAGTCGGCACGCATAAATGCAAACCGAGGTCCGAACCTGTTAGCTCCATAGGTACTGTAAGGTTCTACAGTCGGCTCCACAAATACAGGTGGGCACTTGGTCGAGAATGAGGAACCCGGCCACTGTCAAACTCTCGTCTGCGAGAATACGTTCAACCGGTCGAACCTTGTCAACCAAACCTTTCCGCCGCCGAAAACTCATATAGGCGATGCAACTAGCCTGAGAGAACTCGAAAACTACTTTCATTCAACACTAACACCGAATCTTAGGGTAAAACCGCTTTTAGTAACAAATTGGAAACTAACAACTCTTTTTAGTGAAGGTTCGTTTCCAAGCGTGAAAGGTGACTCGTTGCCAACAGACGTCGTGGATGAGGACATACCCTTCTATGCTGAAGTAACGGCA
>Ga0181527_1004210_pt1 | contig 12423 bp, 8 predicted proteins | sample PEATcosm2014_Bin_30_FD_119762 | JGI IMG/M metagenome (GOLD analysis project Ga0181527, IMG submission 119762) | Peatland microbial communities from MTU Mesocosm Facility, Houghton, MI, USA - PEATcosm2014_Bin06_60_metaG | ecosystem: Environmental > Terrestrial > Soil > Wetlands > Peat | place...
CCGTCCATCTGAGCCTTGGGCGGCATACTGCCATTCCCACTCGTGGGGCAGACGCTTTCCTGCCCACTGTGCATATGCACGGGCGTCTTCTAGGGAAACCCAGGTGACGGGTTTGTTTTCCCAGCCGGCGGGATACGTACCGTTCTGCCAGTCACGCAAGAAGTTCAGGTCATCCTGAGGATGGTATCGTGCTGAATCTAAAAACCTCCTGAACTGGGCATTTGTGACGGGATACCGGTCAACATAAAAGGCATGAATGAACACCCGACGATAATGGTAACGACGCGGTGAGTCTTCCCACGGCTCCTGCGCATCGACCCCGACATCGCTGCCGCCCTCGACCTCAATCCCGTGCACGCTAAACGTGAATTCGCCGTCTGGAATGCCAACCATCCCCGGCGGCGTTTGGGTTGATGGCTTGGTCCGGGGAATTTCCACGATTTCCTGCGGAAGGGATTTCCATTCATCCGAGAAACTGCTGAGACGTTGCAGCGACCAATCGTGCATTTGTCTCAGCAGCGAGTCGAGGCCCGCCCACTGGGTACCTGAATCGAGCGCCAGCACGGCTCCGAAGCCCCCACTTTCCATCTCGAACGATAAAGTAGCCCGATCGGTTGCGATCCGCGGCGTAAGCTCCAGACCATGCCACACATCGAAATATCTGCGGCCTGAATGGTGTGTAACCTCAATCTGCGATCCCGACACATCGTAGTTGTTGCGATTGATGAACGTCCACAGAGATATTTTGTCCCGCGGGAATTGTGTTGCAAAGATTCCATATTGCAAGGTCGGCACGTAGGGCCGCCAAGCCGGGCTGACGAGCAACTCGGCGAAGGTACGCTCGATCTTCGCCACGCGGCGAAGCGCTTCAGCACCGCGTGGCGTAATTGGAAGCCAGATTCCCCACCAGTTCTCGACGTCTTCGAAGCCGATACCATTGAAGAAGGCGTACTGCAAGCCATCTGTCGGGTCGTGCTCCGAATTGTCTGAGAAATGGGCGATGTGGCGAGGCTCGAGCCATTTTGACTCATTGACCGGCGGCGCGAACGTGTGTTCCTGAAGGCCCACTAGGCTTTGCATATTCCACATCAGGCCTTCGTCATCGAGGCCTTGGGGCGCGGTTTCCGGCTCCAAGGCAACCGGATGACCTGTTTTGTCGGACGCCGTTCGAAAGGTTCTGGGAACGCCTGGAAGCGTGTCGCCAAACACGCCGTCTGCCCCGATCTCCGCCATGAGACGAGCTGTGGCTTCAGCATGAGACACGCCTTCATCACGCGTGCCCATGTCCCAGACCATTGTGGGGAAGAGGACCTTCACCCCATGCCGATGGAAGTCCTGCACCATCTCTCGTATCGCGGGAATGCCGCCGGGCAAGTCGCGGTGCAGATCCCACTGGTTGCGGTTGTCGATTCCGATGTTCGGATACACCGGCCAGATGAGGACGCTGTCCGGGCCTCCGTAGCGTTTGTCTAGGTAATCGAGATAGCGGTCTACCGTATACTTTCGGGTTGCCGGATCATAGAAGTAGCGATCCTCAACCATCACGTGCTGCAGAATGAAATTGCGTTGAGTCCACTGCAACTCGGGACGGTCGTACTCGGAGCCATCGTAACCGATCCTGACCAGGTATTCTTGTCGCCAGTGTTTGAGATCAGCCAGCCACGCGTCGTAATCTGCAAGTTGCCACGTCTTCCACGCGTCGAGCTTTACACGCCACGAAGGAGGTGGCACGCGGTATAGAGGGCCGGGAATCTGAGGGCCTTGGGGCGGGAAAATCGTATCCGGCATCTCCGGCACCTGCTCTTTCTGAGCGGAGACCGGAATCACGAAGAATACCCACAAGAGAAATAATAGCAAACCATACCGTTTCATCACGCGGTCCGGTACCATGATAGCCCCCCTTACGAGAAACATTGTTGAGGTCGAGCCGTCTAGGATCTTCTCTCAGGGTGGGAAGGCCAGATTCAGGATCCAACCCTTGCAGGAGGTTCCCCAGGAGTAAGATTCGCAGTTCTTTCACGATTATGTCCTGTTCTCTATGCAGGCGCAGTAAGATATTGAGCATTGCATGCCTCTCTGGCTCCAGCGAAAGATGAAACCGCTAGCAATCCGCGATGCCCCCTCCGTGATTCATGGGCTGCGGGACGGGATTCGCATCCCCTCCGGAACCAAAACACACAATATTACTCTGTTGGAACCCCGTGAGTGACGGCAGCACGGCGGCCCTGCCACTGCTTCAAAGGCGGTACCTCCGCGCCTCGTCAATCATGGCCAGCACATTATCAATGGGCACATCGGGCATAATCCCATGGTCACTCCCGCAGATGTAACCGCCATCTCTACCAAGAACATCAATTCGCTTGCGCACTTCAGCACGCACCGCGTCGGTCGTCCCGTGCGGCAGGGTCACCTGGGTGTTAATTGCTCCGTAGAATGTTATGTGCTTCCCGAACTCCCGCTTTAGCGCTTCGGGTTCGTTCCCCTTGAGGTGGGCCTGAACGGTTTCCCACACGTCCATCCCGCAATCAATTAAATCGGGTAGAACCGGTCGGAAAGTTCCGCAAGAGTGAAACCAGACCTTCAGCCCATAGCTATGAGCCAGCTCAAAGACCTTACGATACGTCGGTTTAAGAAATCTCCGCCATTGCTCCGGAGAAATCATCAGTCCCTGCTGGGTTGCGAAATCGTCGCCATAGAAGAGGATGTCCGCCAACCCCTTCGTGGCGTCCAGAGAACGCCGAGTGAATTCCAGGGTGAACTCCGCGATCTTGCGTACAGTAGCCTCAATCAGTTGCGGCTGCAAAGCGATCATCACCAACGTCTCTTCGAATCCGAACAGGTCAAAGAGTGTGCAAATCAGAGGGATCCACGGACCACTTTCGGCAGACTCTTCGTGAGACTTTCCCTCCTCTGCAATACCGTACTTTAGGTCGATGCGCTTGGCCTTGTGGTCCGGGATCTTCTTCAATAGGGGGCGCAGGACATCGTAGTCAAAGTCCCCAGGATCAGGCCAGGCGTAGCTCTCGATGTCGGCAATAGTTGTAGCGCCCGCAAGCGGATATCCGCCACGCGCGGCAGCGTATCCACTGCCATCGGCTCCAAAAACACCCTCCACCGGCGTGCCAAAGATCCCCAAATCCTTTCCTGCATGCGAGCCGCAATATACCGGGCGCGCGTATTCGATATCCAAGCCAAGTTTGTCGCGCAACTCTATCTGCGTGCGCACTCCGAAGCGCTTGAGCCAGCGATCGAGGCCGTATATCCCACCGAGGTTGACCGGCGTTATCTCTGGCTGGATATGCTCAATCACCTTTCGAACCCGTTCCCTTCCGCTTTCCATCATCGCCCCTTTTCTATGCGACGCTAAATGGCCTCGGTGCGCGGACTACCGAGGTCAGGTCGCCCACGCTGGTGAATTCGTGCCGTTCCATAAGCCAGCCGCGAGCGATGTTGAGGCCCAGGCTCTCGGCGATGGCCCGCGTGCGCTCGTCTTCGATGCTGTCCAAGTCTGGAATGTGTGCCAAACCGAGGATTCGACGCATCATTTCGCAGGCGCCCATCCCGGCGGCGTCTTGAAGGAGCTTCCGAAGGAACTTGTCTCTGAAACGTTCGGACGGCCACTGGGCGTTACCCTCCGTCTCCCACAATCGGCCAAACTCCGCCTCGAAGACCTTCCAGACCTCCTCAATCGTTTGCGTGAGCCATTCTCGGTATTGGCCCCGCAACTGGGGGTCGGTGGCATGGTATTCCTGCGAAGCGTAAGAGAGTGCCAGGTTGCCAAGCACTGCTCCAATGTCGTATCCCATCGGCCCGAAGAAGGCGAACTCGGGGTCGATGACCTTTGTCTCGCTCTCATTCACCATGATCGAGCCCGTGTGCAAGTCACCATGGATCAAGCCCTGGGCATTGGACATGAAGTCGGCCTTGAGCATCAGGACTTCACTCCGCAGATCCTCGTCACTATGAATCTCCTCCACCTGAGAGCGCAAGAGCGGTGTCCAGTGGTTATTGGGATGGTCAATGTAGGGTTGCGTAAAAACCAGATCTTCGGTGATCTTGCACAGGAAAGGATTGATGAACCTCGGTACCATGGCCTTCTTCTCTGACCACGAAAGGAAAAAATCCGAGGTGTGAAAAAGTGTGCGCGCCAGGAAAACCCCAATTTGGCGGGAGAATTCTGGATACCTCTGCTGGCTCATTAGACCATACCGCATCACTCTATGTTGCTTAAGGTCTTCCATGGCGGTCAGATACATCTCGGGGTCGTACAAGTAAACCTTCGGCACCTGCTGCGGGCAGTACTTGGCCTCGATCTGGAGCATCTCCGATTCAATGCGCGCGCGATCCAGGGGGAGCTTAATGTCAGGATATCGCCGCGAATGCGGAAGGGCTTGCTTGATCAATACCGACGGGCTGCCGGGGGCAGTCGCAGACTGTACGCGGAAAATGAAGTTGATGTTGCCTTCTGCCAAATCAACTGCCGTGAGATCATCCTTATCGCCGAAAGTCCTCGCCATGAGGAAGGAATTACGTACGTATTCCAACACGGATTGTTGGTCGAGTGGATAGTACATTTCCTGTCTCCTCGGAATCGGTTTGTACGTTGGCGCCGATCCCCCGCATCCCTCGCAGGTTGGAATCAAACCGAGTTGAGAGGGTCTCGCCAGGCTACTTCAGGTGATACACACGGGTCTCTGTGTCGCGAGATCACGCCGCGGTACCTATTCTGCGTCCTGAACGCATCGGAACCCGATGGTCTTAGCACGGTCTCTACCGGGTGCCATCAACAAGAGCTTTCCGTGCTGGCTAAGTTTGTACGCCTGCGGGAAGTACCAAATACATGACTGGGGCTGGTAGTAGCTGCCTCCACGGAGAATCCCAGCGCGCGTGTGGTCATCCAGAAATTCTTCGGTCCATTGCCATATGTTTCCCACCAGATCCATCACTCCGAACGGGCTGGCCCCCTGAGGATGCGCGTCCACTGCGTCCGGCTCCCGAATAGTGCGGCCTTCGTCAGGGGCCGGAACAGCCTCCGGTCTCCAGACATTGCCCCAAGGATACGTCCGGCCATCCGTACCTTGGGATGCATACTGCCATTCCCACTCATGAGGGAGACGCTTGCCAGCCCAGGCAGCATAGGCGCGCGCGTCTTCCAGCGCCACCCAGGTCACAGGCTTGTTCTCCCAGCCTTCGGGATACGTCCCCTCTTTCCAATCACGAAGAAAGTTTAGGTCGTCTTGCGGATGGTAATGCGTTGCGTCCATGAACTTCTTAAACTGGGCGTTTGTCACCGGGTACTTATCGATCCAGAATGACTTGACGCGCATCAAGTAATCATGGTAGCGGCGCGGCGTGTCTTCCCAGGGGTACTGCACATCCACCCCCACGTCATTGTAGCCTTCGATTTCGATCCCCTCTACTCGGAATTGGAAATCACCCTCAGCGATCTTGACCATATCCGCAGGTGGAGTTGTCGGAGGCTTGGTAGCCGCAATAGGAACGATCTCTTGCGACAGGACCTTCCATTCATGGGAATAAGCACTCAGTGGCTTGGCGGTCGACTCTCTCATTTTCGACATCAGCGCCTGAATGTTTGCGTCGGGCGCAGTTGGCGACGCGAATACCGCGCCGTAGCCATGTGCTTCAAGATCGAAGCTGAGTAATACACGGCCATTTTGAGTACTGTGCGCCCTCAGCTCTGTACCATGGTAGAGATCGAAGTACCGCATGCCGCTTTCCGCGGGCAGTTCGATCTGTGGCCCGGACACTGCATTTTCGTTGCGGTTGACAATGGTCCAAACCGTCTGTGCCCCCAGAGGCCAGCGGCTGGCAAAGACGCCGTAACGCAACATAGGCGACAGCGGCTCCCAGTCCTGGCTGATCAGGAATGGTGCCAGCGCCCGCTCCATTGTGGCCACGCGGCGGATGGCTTCGGCATCGCGCGGTGTGATCTCGTTCCAAATCCCCCAAACGTTCTCCCAGGTTTCATAGCCGACGCCGTTGAAGAAAGCGAATTGAAGGTTGTCCGTCTTGTCGCGATTCCAACGGTCGCAGACGTTCACCATGTGACGCGGTTCAAGCCACTTGTATCGGCTGACCATGGGGACGAAGGGATACTTCCAGTAGCCCCAAGTCAGGTTATCCCACTGGACATCTTCGTCGGATGGACCCCCTTCAGGCTCAAATGCAAGAGGATGTCCGGTCTTGTCAGCGGCTGAGGTGAAGGCCAGGGGAACACCTTCCTCTTGGTCACCGTTGACGCCGTCTGCCCCCACCTTTTTCATGAGTTCAGCAATAGCTTGTGGCCAGGGCATGGCGGGATCCCTGGTGCCGTTGTCATCCATCATCATCATGAAGAGCACGTGAACACCCCGACGATGAAAGTCGGAGACCATCTGGCGGACGGCAGCGATACCGCCCGGCATGCCGCGAGTCATATCGAGCTGATTGCGGTCATCAATCCCAATGTTCGGGTACGTCTGCCAGATTAGTACGGCATCGATGCCGCCGTAGCGTTTCTCGAGATCATCCAGATAGCGGTCAACGGTGTAGTGTCGCGCGTCGGGATCGTAGAAATACCGGTCTTCGATCATCATCTGAGGCTGCATGAAGCTCTGCTGTGCCCACTGGAGCGCGGGAATGTCATACCTTGATCCGTCGTACCCGGCGCGAATACGCCGCTCATCTCGCCAGTGCCGGATGTCGGCAAGCCACACTTGGTGTTCGTCCGGTGCACAGGGTTTCGAGCCACCTTCCCATGCGCCTTTCATGGCGAGGCAACTGGGAGCCGGGATTTGCTCCCCCTCCGGCCGATATTGTGTCTGCTGGGCGAATAACAAGTTGCAGGCAATTCCCCATGTAACGACAAGGCCAAAACGCATGACCGCGGATTTCATAAGCCCACTCCTGTGTGCGAAGAAAACTACCCTTTGTAATATTAAGATGCTTCAAATCTTTTCTCAAAAACCATAGATTCCAAGTTAACGCGACCTTCTACCCCTTACTCCAGGGCCTCGGCCACTTCCTTGGCGGCCATGGCACATGCTCCTGGGCGATAGACTAAGGGAAGAGAAGATGAATCCATGCTTCTGCTCCTCCCGGCTCTCTTAAAGAAAACTCGTGCCGCAGGGAAGGCCCAAACCGAAGTTCGCCGCCACCGTGGCGCCGGTGTCGGCGAGGGTCGTGCGGGTCCCAAGGCTCACGCCACCTCCAATGCCTAGGCCGATGGCAAGAATCGGCACAGACTCGCGCGAATGATCGGTCGAAGGGCCCAGTGGACCCCGCAGCCGTGGTGAGCAGATCGGATCAGTAGGTCGCCGGGTCTTGGCGCCTGTTCCAAAACAGGCAGGAAAGCATCCACATCCTCGATCGCGCGGCCGTAACGTTCTATGTCCGGGCGATGGATGTAAAGGATATCGAAATCCACTAGGTTCGTGAATATCAGACCGCTCCCGGATGCGTGCAACTCGACCGCAGTACTTTCGCGTGCCTGGCGGCCCGGGTAAGCTCTGAGTGATGCCTCGCTTTAGAAAAAGCTCCAGGATCTTTCCCACACCCAGCACCTTGAGGCCCGTGTCTTACAACAAATCGAGCAGCATCGGTTGGGGGGGCCCACGGCGTGTTCCGAATCTGGCAAGATTCGGGCTGGCGAGTTCCGCGATGTGGCCGAGTATTTCACGGCCCACGTCACCGTATGCGCCCGCATCAGGCCTTGCGCCAATGCCGACGCTGTTCAGAACCACGATTACAATATGCCCGAATGCACCCATACGCAGAAGCTGAGATGCGCGCTTGGCTACGGCAACCAATGCATTTCTCCCTAACGGCCTCACAGTCTAGGGAGAAGAGATTACGAATTCTATCCGTATTCCCCCCTTTTTTTGTTGTAAACCTATCGGCCGTTCTCAATAGCGCGCCTTTCCTGTATGCCCCAGCAGGTAGAGTCGCAGCGGCCAACTTGGTGAGCGGACGAATGTTGGCCAGCCCAGGTCCGGCTAGATTCGGAATACGTAGAAGTCGCAGCCGCGGGATGTGGCCGAACGTGTCACGGCTCGCATCATCGCACGCGTCAGCATCCGGCATTGCGACAATGCCGACACAATCCAGAACCACGATTACAATCCGTCCGAATGGAGCCATCCGCAGAAGCCATCTCGCGTGCCTGACTACGCGTTGCCACCTCAATGAGACCAGTAGTGAAGTCATCCCCCGTTCAATCGTTGACCGACCTATTCATACGAACACATCTTCAGCGCGAGAGGCACGGAGGAGTCGACTTACGTCAGCTTGGCAGGGACTGGTGGTTACGAGGGTAAGGATTCGGAAGCCGTAATGAGCGAGTCGACATGACTACAGCTGTGCGATCCTCCCTCAGCACAGAATCAAACTCAATGCTTGTCGGACTCGGTTTTGGCGACCCACTGGGGACTGAACGAACCTGTGCCACCCTTGTTAGCGAATCCTCGCCGTATCCGACATCGCGGAACGAGCGTTCCACGGGGGGGGAGTTCGGCCGCGCGCCTCCTCTAACGTTTGCACCTTGGAAGGCTGGCTTAGCATGGGAACGTGCCCGACATCATAGCCCTTCCCCATCCGGCGCCGATAGGCCAGTGGGGTCTCGCCCACCAGCTTCCGAAACATCATGCCGAAGTAACTCTGGTTGCAGAAACCTGTCTCTTGGCTGATGCTGTCCAAGGGTTTGTCAGTGGTGGTCAGTAAGACTTGCGCCTTGCTAATGCGGAACTGGTTCAGATAGCAATGGAACGATTGCCCGGTTGTCCTCTTGAAGAAACTCATGAAGCGGGAGCCGCTCATTGCACAAACGCGTGCTCCATCCTCCACTTGGACCGGCAAGTGACTGTGCTTCTCCAGGTAATCAAACAGGGGTCGCAACCTCTCCAGATCTGCGCGCTTTCGATTGAAGTCCTCGTGGGTGCCCATATAAGCAGAGTAATGTTTGACAAGTAGGATGAGGATCATCTTGAGGTAAGTTCTGACCTCGAGCCTCTGGTTTCCCGTCGTGGCGGGAAGTTCCGCGTGGATGCGGCGCATCAGGTCGAGAGCTTGGGCTGGAAGACCCCTCCCAGCAGGGATGACATGCGGGAAATCGGATTTCTGGGCGAGAAAGGGCATCAAATACTCTATTTCCTCCCCCGCACTGTCGGCCCCGCGGATCAGTTCGGGCTCGAAAAACAGGAAAATCAGCCGGGAATGCGAGTCAGGCGGATCAACGGGGCGATGGTAAACGTCGCTGCCGATCACCACCAGGTCACCTTCCCGGACCGGGAACGTTCGATCCTGGATATGCACGACAGTCTTGCCTGAGGAAACATACATCAGTTCGAAGTAGTGATGGCGGTTCATTCGAACGCATGTGCGGTTGCCTAGGGTGAAGAAGCGCACGTCAATGGGGAATGACGCATCAAATGGATAGATGTGTATGCCCTCGGCATTAATCTGCGGGTCGACAACCCGCACACCATTTTCCCAGCGTACCTTGGTCGTGGCCATGACATTCCCCCCCCTTTCATGCAACAAAGGTCTTTAGGCTGCGGATAAACGTGTTGCGGCAACATCTCATTCCCATTCCGACATTGAAAGGATTGCGGAATTGAGGTGTTGCACAATCTCGCAGACATTCGTCCGCCCAGTTTCTATGACAGACGGAAATTGCTTTTCGATTACTCCACCGTGGTCTGTACCACGATTCCACGATAGGATAATGATATCCAGCTTCAGTGTCAAATCCCTCTGACATGCCCGACATGCCCCCCGCCGGCGCCATTGGAGCAGCACCATACTTGATGTGGTACGCATTTACCTGGGTGGTTTCGGGAACTGGTGCGAGTCCTGCGCGCACAGCAAAGGCAGAAAGCCCTCCAGCAGCATTGACTTCGTGAGAATGTTCCCGGACAAAAGGCTGATGCTGGGCGGAGTTCCCGCAGGCACCCAGTGGAGTACCGTTAGCGGAGCGGGAATGCAATGTGCGGCGTACAACCACCACAGACAAGGGCGCGAACAAGGCTATGTTAAGCTGTCGGGGAAAGACAATGAAAGCCTGGCGATTAGCTTGCCCGCGAGGACCCACAAGATCGTGGGTTGAACCCACCACGAGAGTGGAGAATCGTTTCGAGCTTCCGCCGCCGACGGCGGAACTCGCACCTCACCTACCCGACCTATACCTTGGACAGCGCATTAAGCATGAGGAGGGGCCGAAGAACTGCGAAACGAAGAGGCTTCGCAGGCGTTAACCACCTATCCTCTCCGCGGGTCCCCCATCAACATCAACCTCGCGCTAGTGAAAACGGGCGATAGGTTTACAACAAAAAAAGGGAGGAATATGGGTAGATTCCTTTCATGCGTCCACCTAGACTCCGAGGCCTTAGAGGTTTGTGGTTTGCGAGCTCTGACCGCCCTTTGCTGGAGTTTGGACCTAAAGACCCAGGAGAAACCATGGACAGCCGGAAGGTCTTCGGCCGACGAGGAAAGAACCAGAGGATGTCCGCACCTCGCGCCGGGGACATGGAGGGCGATTACGCCGGCACCGCCCGCCACAGATACCGTGGCGGCGCCGATTTGACGTTCGCCCTTCTGCTGACGGCTTCTTGCCTGCTCCTGGCCCATGGAGTGTTGGCGACAACTCTTTGCATTCTTTCCTCTGACGTCGGCAACGAGATCGATGGTAAATGGGTGGTCGTTTATGCGCTTACCAACCCTCAATTGAGGTCCTTGGCGTTGTCGCCGCGCACGCACTAACGGGCAGCCCCCTGCGGCGCACACCCCTTACAGTATCCTCAATCGAGGGGAGATTGGGCAATGCGGTTTATTAATAATGCGTTTTTCTCTTCTTCCTCCGCGTCGGGTAGTGGGTCATCTTTTGGAAACGAGAGTGGGGAGCACGAGAAGCTATTTCAAGAGGGGTGGTGCAATACCGCTTTTGAGGTGGCTCGGTGCTCAAGAAAAGGAGATAGTTTGATGAGAACCGTTGTTCGGAACATGTTTGTTAACGGAAGACTTCTTCTTGCGGCCGTTTTCTGCGTTGCTTCCTTCCTCTTTCAGCCCACTGCGTCTCTTTGGGCTCAAGGGCAGGCAACTTTCGCGTCGCTCAATGGAACGGTGCGGGACCAGAGTGGAGCTCTGGTGCCGAGTGCCATGCTGACCATAACGAACCCCGAGAAGAACTTCAGCCGGACCTTCAGCACAGGGGCCGACGGAAGTTACGTTTTCGCTTTGTTACCGCCCGGCACTTACACGCTCAAGGTAACGGCAACGGGTTTCGAGACTTATATGCAGACGGGAATTGAATTAGCCGTGGCCCAGACGGCCACGCAGGACATAGCCTTAACGGTCGGGCGAATGACGCAGCAGGTTACGGTCACTGCTACAACGCAACTCCTCAATACAAGCAATGCCAACATAGGGTCAGAGGTAACCGCGCGGGAGACCTCTGAGCTGCCCCTTAATGTTCGCAACCCTTTTTATCTCGTGACTTTGAATTCGAGTGTAAACAATAGCAGCCAAAGTCAGGCGCTAAGCGCTGGCGTACCGAGCGTCGAGCAGGCAGATGCCTCCTTCTTCAACTTCGGTGGCTCGATCTTTGGAGGCACCGCCTTTCTTTTGGATGGCCACTGGGACGCCACCTGGGACTGGACAGGTCTTGCGTATGTCCCCGGTGTGGATGAGACCCAGGAGTTCAAGATTCAGACCAATGCGTTCACAGCCCAGTATGGATTGAGTATGGGCAATGTGTTGAATGCAGTTACGAAATCGGGCACACGCGAACTTCATGGGGATGTTTTCGAATTCCTCCGCAACAGCGATCTGGACGCAAACAATTTCTTTAACAACGCCGAGGGAATTTCCAGAAGCCAATTCAAGCGCAACCAATTTGGAGGAACGATTGGCGGCCCTCTTTATATTCCGAAGCTCTATGAGCAGCGTGATAAGACTTTTGTCTTCGGTGGCATCGAGGGCTTGCGTGAATCGAGTCCTTACACCTTCATTGGCACCCTCCCGACAGCGGATATGCGTACAGGTGACTTCTCCGCTCTGTTGGGGTCGCAAATAGGAACGGACGCTCTGGGAAGGCCCGTCATCCAGGGCCAGCTCTACAATCCTTTTACCACACGGACGATCACAGCAGGCATGGTTGATCCGGTTACAGGATTGCTGGCATCCCAAAGCGGGTTTATTCGCGATCCCATTCCAGGGAACCAGCTCCAGTCGATGATCAACCCTACGTCCAAGTTGCTGGAGGCATACTACCCCAACCCCACCTCGTCAGCGCTTGCGAACAACTACGTCTTTGACCGCCTAAATAGATTCCTTTTATAGCCGAACTTTGCGCGTGCTCTCTTGCGGGTGAACTGCCAATTAATCTTGACCCGATGCCGATTGACCTGGCGGTTCCAGGCGCGCGACTCC
>Ga0181527_1004220_pt1 | contig 12402 bp, 8 predicted proteins | sample PEATcosm2014_Bin_30_FD_119762 | JGI IMG/M metagenome (GOLD analysis project Ga0181527, IMG submission 119762) | Peatland microbial communities from MTU Mesocosm Facility, Houghton, MI, USA - PEATcosm2014_Bin06_60_metaG | ecosystem: Environmental > Terrestrial > Soil > Wetlands > Peat | place...
ACCGGAAGTCCCGCGGCATCGGATGTTCCATTCCCTTGCGGCGTCAGGGCATTCGAGGTTACGTCGGGCCAAAGCGCGTTCGAGGAATCGGTCCAGGGGCCGTCTTCGTAGATCCCCTGCCACAATTCGTAGAGGGCAGGTTTGTTTCCGCCGCCCGCCTCCTGGTAGACCAGTACGTGCCCATCTCCACCCGAGAGAACCGCGTAGGCGGTACCTTCCACCGGAGCATAAGCCGGAATTGGGCCGGAGGTGAAATAGGACTGATATACGGTGGTTGAGACCGCTACTTCCGGCTGGTTGTAAGGAACTTCAATGGCCGGTATTCCATTCGGAAAGTTGGCATACTCATCACCGAAGAATGGCTTGACCGTTGCTGTCATATAGGGAGGGTCGATGGGCGCCGCGGGCGAAGTATCCACGGGCAGGCCGGTGGTGGCGGCGTCCACTCGATGGTGAAAGATGGAGGTTGACGGAAAGACATTGGCGAGGAACGCGTTGCTGCCATTGATGGCGAAGCTGATGTCCTGAGTCGCCTTCGCGCCTGTCGAATCCGCAACCACAAATTCGGGAATGTAGGTGCCTTGACCGCCGATCAGCGCGCTGCTGATTTCCCCTGTACTTGCATCGAGAGACATCCCCTCAGGCAATGGAGGATAAAGGGCACCCGTATTTGGGTTAGGGGTGTAAACGTAAATGGAATAGGTGTAAGGCGGAGTACCGCCGCTGGCGGCGATGGTGCATCCTGCATACTCCGCGAGTTGTGTTCCGCCTGGGCAAGACGTGGTGGTTATCGTCAAAGGGCCGCCGGACGCCGTGATAGTGACAGTTGCCTTGGCCGTTGCCGAGCCGGCAGTATTGGTAGCAGTCAGCGTGTAGGTAGTCGTCGCTGTTGGGCTCACGCTCGTCGAACCGCTTGCTGCCGTCGATGTGAACGTCCCCGGCGTAATGGCGATACTGACCGCCCCTGTTGTCGCCCAACTCAGTGTGCTGCTGGAACCTGAAGCGATACTTGCGGGATTGGCAGTGAAGGAACTGATAGTTGGCTTGGCAAGCACCGGCGTGGCCGATGCCTCGTTGGACATAGGGCTGGTTCCTCCGCCGTTTACCGCGGCGACCATATAGTAATAAGTCGTGTTGTTGACCGCGGTTGAATCGGTGTAGGTAGTCGTGGTGATGCCGGAAGCGAGCGCTGTCGCGCTCTCGCCGGCTGGGGTTGTCCCTCGATAGACGTTGTAGCTGGTAGCGCCTGTGGAGGCTGTCCAGTTCAGCGCGACAGTAGCGTTACCCGCATTGGCCGAAAGCCCGGTGGGCGCGGCCGGAATCGTAGCGCTGACCGTGACGGTAACAGTTTGCGCGGCTGTGACGCCTTCAGAGTTTGTGACCGTGAGAAGATAAGTCGTCGTATCCGTGGGAGTAACGCTGACCGCCGTCCCGCTTGTGACTGTAAGATTGCCAGGCGTGATTACGCCCGTGCCGTTCGAAAAGACTCCCGTCAGACTTGCTGACCCGCCTGCCGCAACCGCTGTAGGATTGGCTGCAAAGCTGGTGATCGTCGGCGCGGAAGAAGATCCCCCGCTGAAGGAATTGCATCCGGTTAGGAGGGCAAAAAGAAGGCTGAGAACTAATGCACGGAAGGAAGTACTGGTCACGAGTTTCATCGCATCTCCTGTGACCGAGGCAACGAAAAGAACGCCAGAGCTTCAGACCTGATCGAGGAACCGGTATATCCAGCGGGAAATCCATGTTTCTGGATATTTATGGCGATATCCTACCGGTTCCGAGGCGGAAAACGCAAGACATGACCTGGAATGATACGCCGTGCGCCGAGCACCAAGGTAACGAGTGCTTGGATTCCCAGGCCCGAAAAACTGGATCTGGGGCACGCCACGGCTTAAAGCCCAAAACGTTTCTTCATCGCTTCGAGTTTTGGAATGCTTCGCCGATCCCGCACACTTTTCTCGTGCGCCATAATTCTCTTCAATAGTTCCGGCAGTTCCTGAACCCACGGCCCCTCAATAAACCATGAGATATCTCCCATGTCATCGTTCCAGGCCGGCCCATCCTCCAGGTAGCGAGTGCTTCTCTTAATCTCAAACTTAAAGACTCGCTGGTCATCTACGCTAAGATCCAACATCGCAGGAACAATGCTCTCTCCTAATAATTCCCCTCTTCCTACAGTTTCATGCCTGATCTTGGGTCCTTCGGTATAGACAATGCGATAGATCGATTGTCTCAACGAGAATTCAATACTCTTATCGGAGGTCTTGATCGATTCACTGACTTCCGCGCACAGGAGTTCCGGGTCTTTTTGAATGAACGTCTCATAGTGACTGAGGTGGGAGTGATAGAGAGACCACAGCACCTCTCTAATCTTGAGGTCCATGGCTCGTTTCTTTCTTCGTTCAATTTCAGCACGAATCACGTCCGGTTCCATAAGTGCCCTCCGTAAACAATCTCTCCATCGTCCCCCACATCTCAAAGTCGAGATGTGGGCCACCCGCCAGATTCTATAGGGGCGCGGACGTGGGGCACCCGCCACACTCGCCGCTGCGGATTGAACATAGAAAGACATCCGTTACTTAGGAGATTCTACCTGCGTTCTGTTTTCAAATGCACGAATCACTTCTACGAGTTCTTTGGTATTAACCTCGATCCTGATAAAGACCAACACCATGCAGCAGGTAAAAAAGAATGCAAATGTTGTTCCAGCTACATACAAAGCGTCTGTGCCTTTGACTTTTCGAGCAGTTTCTTCGTTTTCCTTTTGGAGGGCACGTTCCCTTGCTACGTCCACGGCTAGTGCGAACTGATTATTGAACCATAATATTGAAGTTAGAGCGTAATACTTTCTTGTGTCTTCTTGCGGTAACGCGTTGTCCCATACTGCGTTAACCTCCATATCGCGCAGAAACTTATTAAACTCTCTGTAATATGCATCCTCAATATCTTGGGGCTTAGAATGAGGCGAGAGCTTGGCGTTCTGCTCTTCGATAAGACTCTGAGTTGCATTGCATAATTTGTCCGCATCCACGCTAGAGTCATAATCAATTGAGGATTTAGTTTCATACTGCATTGTATTGGCATCGAAAACCTGTGTTTGCTTCTTATCCCATCCGATTTTCCGTATAATCCTATTTATCTTAGGTATTACAGAGTTGCACTGTTTATTCGCACCAGGCTCTTTCTCGGAGCCTGGTGCGGCTGGCGTGGAAGATTCCGATCCTAACGTAGCGGACGACTTAGGTGCTGTCATATCCTTTAGCTCAATAATTATTTCAGATTCGTTAGGCTGTTCTCTGGGAAACAGTTGGATAGCGCCAAACACAGTCGCGATGACAGTAAGCAAAAGAGAAATAGCTACGACTGCTATTAGGGTAGCTCGTGCTATCTTTAGAAACATTCTTTCCATGTAAAACCTCTTCATTCAAGTTCCGCCAAACATTATAAGCCGATATGCGCGCATCTGACAAATCGGTGATCGAAGCGGTTAGTATTATTGCATTTCCTTCAGCCGAGTGCCCCAGGTCTCGCTGATTCGGAAACCTGGGATGCCGGTTCTACCGTCCGGCCTCTTCCAGGAAGCGGATGACCGATTCGATGCCCAACTCGAAGTTCTTCAGGCAGAACTTCTCGTTGGGGGCGTGGATGTTGTCGTCGGGGAGGCCGAAGCCCATCATCACGCTGGGAATGCCCAGATTGCGGTCAAAGTCGCCGACGATGGGGATGGAGCCGCCGGAGCGGATGAAGACCGTCTCCTGGCCCCAGACCTCGCGCAGGGCGGTGGTGGCAGCCTGAATGTAGGGGTTGTCGACCCGGACCAGACAGGGGTCGCCGGAGTGAATCAGCCGCACCTCAATATCGACGCCGACGGGGGCGATCTTCTCGACGTAATCCTTGTAGAGGGCGAAAGTCCTGGCCGGAGTCATGCCGGGAACCAGGCGCATGGAGACCTTGGCGACGGCCTTGGCGGGGATCACCGTCTTTGCGCCCGCGCCGATGAAGCCGCCGGGAATGCCGTGCACGTCGAGCGTGGGCCGCGCCCAGGTGCGCTGCAGCACGCTGTAGCCGGCCTCGCCCACCAGCGTGCGCGAGCCAACCTCGGTGAGGCGGTAGTGCTCCTCATCAAAGGGCAGGCTGCTCCAGGCGGCCAGCTCCTCGGGACTGGGAGGGATGATGCCGTCGTAGAAGCCGGGGATGAGGATGTGGCCGTCCTCGTCCTTGAGCTTGGCCACGATTTGCGCAATGGCGACGAAGGGATTGGGCGCAGCGCCACCATACATGCCGGAGTGCAGATCGGTCTTTGCGCCGCGGACTTCCAGCTCGGTGTAAATCATGCCCCGCAGGCCGACGCACAGGGTGGGCAGGCCGGGAGCGAAGAGCTCGGTGTCGGAAACCAGGGCAAAGTCCGACTTCAACTCCGGCGGTTTGGAGGCTACAAAGGCTTCAATTCCCTCCCCTCCCACCTCCTCTTCGCCTTCGAAGAGGGCGCGCACGTTGATGGGCAGCTTGCCGTTGGCGGCCAGCAGCGATTCCAGCCCCTTGATCTGCGCCCAGACCTGGCCCTTGTCGTCACAGGTGCCACGGCCATAGAGGTTGCCGTTGCGCTCGGTCGGCTCAAAGGGCGGCGAAAGCCACTCGTCCTCGGGGTCGGTGGGCTGCACATCGTAGTGGCCGTAAAAGAGCGCGGTGGGCTTGCCCTCGGCATGCAGCCAGTCAGCATAGACCAGCGGATGGCCTTCGGTTTCCAGCAGCCTCGCGTGCTCGAAGCCGATGCGGGTCAGCTCGGCCAGGAGAAACTCGGCGGCGCGACGGCAGTCGGCCTTGTTCTCCGGCAGCGTGGAGATGGAAGGAATGCGCAGCAAATCCTTCAGTTCACTCAAAAAGCGGGGATGATTCTCACGGGCGTAGTCTACGGCGGGCGATGACATGGGTATGCTCCCTTCTCAAAAAAACTTCGACAGGGGAAGTATAGCCTCCGGGGGTACTGAACCGCCTCGCTCGTGGAAAAAACATGGTTTCCCAGATTCCTGTCCTGGAATCCGGGAAACCTGGACACTAATATCTTCTTGCCGGATGGGAATACCGGATTACGGAGCGCCGAAGAGGTCCGACATCAATTGAACATTGGTGTCTGCGGCGTGGTTGAGGTAGTGGAGTCCAAAGCCCGCCTCCAGAGTCTTGAGCAGCGAAAAGTGGTTGTACTTCACGTTGCTGGGGTGGCCTGTGGGCGCATAACTGGTGTCCACAATGGTGACGACCTGATTAGGCAGGCTGCTGTAATCGTTCTCGTCCCAAACGACGACGATCACGTTATGGCCATGTTTCCATTCTTTGGAGCCTTTGATAGCGGAGATCAGGGCTTGGAGAGCCGCGTCGCCCTGAGCGATGTCGTTCTGATCCACCGAGCAGCCGGGACCAACTTCGCTGCTACCGCGGCCGTGCTGGTCGTGGCACTGATTGGGAGCGATGAAGGCTAGATTCGGCAGTTGACCGCTGTCCAGGTCGGCAAAGAGGCGTTCAAAGCCGGCTATGTTCCGGAGGCTGTTCTCCGGATCGCTTCCCGATTGGACGCTGGCGAAGTAGACAAATGGATTGTGCTTGACGGCATACAGATTAGGCACGCCGGGAGAGGCCTGAGTCAGGTTGGAGAGCAGACCGTCGCTGTTGTTGACGCCGTCCGCGCCGTAAGGGGGAAGGTTCTCCTGATAGCTCTTCCAGCTCAGGCCGGCTTCAACCAGCTGATCGCCAATAGACCTGCCAACGGTTTCGGCAGGAGCGATGGGGTCGTTGTAGATTGGTTCGGCGATGGTGCCTTCGTTGGTCGTATCGACGGCCGGAGTAGCGCCATCGAGGCCCTTTCCCGCGATGGGACAGGTGTTGGTGGCGGCCGACTCCAGAGCCGGAGCGCCCAGCTCGATATTCGAGAGACAGGCGGTGTTGTGCCAGTCCGGCGAATCGTCATTGATCACGCCGAAGTTCGAGCCGCCAATAATCTCCAGATAATTGGTCAAACTTGGGTGCCCTACAGCGAAGTAATTAGTGGCGAGGTTGGCGGTGGTGGCGTAGGAGTTGATGAAAGGAGCATTTGTGTTGCCGATGATCTGGCCGTAATAGTGGTTCTCCATCAGGATCACAAAGGCATGGTCGAGATGGGGGATGGGGTGCTGGGGATTGTTGCCGTGGCCTTCCTGAGCCACGATTGGCCCTGCGGCCAAAACCGCAAGGTTGAGCAGAAACAGGATTTTGCTGAGCTTCATGGTGATACTAACCTCCTGGGGATGGAAATGTTGTTTGGGGAAGGGGCGCCGCGGGGAAGCGGGCACAATGTGCTCTTGATAGCCCCTTGCAGGCCGGCGTGCGGATTGAGAATCTACTCGCTCATTGAGGAGTGTGAACCGGGAGATTCTGTATCCGAGGCAAATATAGGAGACCGAAGTTACAGGCGAATGAATCTCGGCATTGAGGTGACTCTGCAAATTGCAACGCAAAGGATAGTGGAGGGCAGCAACGTATCCTTGAGAGAGATGCCTCCGATTCTCAACGCGCAGTCGATTACCAAGCAGTTCGGCGCCAAGCCGCTCTTCCAGAATATTTCGCTCACCGTCGAAGAGGGTGACCGGATCGGGCTGATCGGTCCTAATGGCGCGGGTAAGTCCACGCTGCTGGCGATTCTTGCCGGGCAGATGGAGCCGGACTCGGGCGAACTGGCAGTACGCAAGCGCGCCCGCGCCGCCTACGTGCCGCAGGACTCGCGCTTTGCCGCCGGCCTGAGCGTGCGTCAGGTTTTGGAAGCAGCGCTGGCCGCCGCTCACGTAAACGAATCCGAGCGCGAGGGGCGGTTGCGCGAGCTTTCCGGCCGCGCCGGTTTCGCGAACCTTCATGCCGAGGCGGCAGCGCTCAGCGGCGGATGGCGCAAGAGGCTGGCCATTACCGAGGCGCTGGTTTGCGAGCCGGAGGTGATGCTGCTGGACGAGCCGACCAACCACCTCGACCTGGCCGGAATTGAATGGCTGGAGGAGCTGCTGACCTCGTCCTCGTTTGCCGCCGTCACTGTCAGCCATGATCGCTATTTCCTCGAATCTACTTCAAGTCAGATTGTCGAACTCAATCGTATCTTTGCAGATGGACTCTTTCGCGTGAAGGGTAATTTCAGCCGCTTTCTGGAAGAAAAGCAGTCTTATCTGGAGTCGCAAAACCGCCAGCAGGAGAGCCTGCGCAACCGTGTGAGGACCGAGATCGAATGGCTGCGGCGCGGTCCCAAGGCGCGCACGACCAAATCCAAGGCGCGCATCGACACCGCCAAAGCGATGATCGGCCAACTGGCGGAGATGAATGCGCGGACGACTGCCGCGACTGCGGGAATCGATTTCGACGCCAGTCTGCGCAAGACCAAGCGGCTGGTGGAGTTCAAGGATGTGGCCTGCGATGTGCCGGGTTCCGAGAATGAGCCGGAAGGAGAAATGCGCCCACGGCGCCTCTTCAGCGGGTTGAATTTCATTCTCACCGCGGGGATGAAGGTGGGGCTGGTGGGGCCAAACGGCAGCGGCAAGACGACTCTGTTGCGCCTGCTGCGGGGTGAGATTGAGCCGGCTCAGGGCTCGATTCGCCGGGCCGAGGCGTTGCGGCTGGTCTACTTCAGCCAGATGCGCGAGCTGGACGAGAGCCTGACGCTGCGCCGCGCGCTGGCTCCGGAGGGTGACGGGATCACTTATCAGGGACGGCCGGTTCATGTCGCCAGTTGGGCGGCGCGCTTTCTCTTTACCAGCGAGCAGTTGAATCAGCCGGTGCGCAACCTGAGCGGCGGCGAGCGGGCGCGGGTACTGATTGCCAAGCTGATGCTGGAGCCGGCGGATGTGCTGCTGCTCGATGAGCCGACCAACGACCTGGACATTCCGACGCTGGAGATTCTGGAAGAGAATCTACTCGACTTTCCCGGCGCGCTGGTGCTGGTGACGCATGATCGCTACCTGCTGAACTGCGTCTCCTCGACGGTGCTGGGCCTGGACGGCCGCGGCCACACCGGGCGCTTTGCCGACTACGGGCAGTGGGAAGACTGGATCGTGGAACAAGAAGCCGAGCAGAACAAATCCGGCAGCACGTTGAGCGCATCGTCTGCCTCGACCCTCTCCGCCAATTCCCTGCCCCCGCAGGCTGGAGGCAAGAAGAAGCTCTCCTATCTGGAAGCGCGCGAGTTCGCGGCGATTGAAGTGAGGGTCGAGGTCTCCGATGCGCGGCTGGCCGCCGCTCACGAGCGCGTCGAGAATCCGGAGATCGCGACGAATGCCGCCGCGCTTCAGGAGGCGTTGCTGGAACTGGAAGCGGCGCAGCACGAGAATGATGCGCTCTACGCACGCTGGGCCGAGCTGACGGAGAAGGCGGGCTGAGGCTACGTTCAGTTACTTCTTGGTCTTGTGTTCCTGGACTCTATCCCACTTTTCGCTCGCTACCTTTTGGGACTGTTCCGAAGTCCTGCCAAGCCCTTCGACCTTGTTCCCACCACCTGATATTGTGGTTTTATGGTGACCGCCGATACCGAAAATGTTCTCTAAAGTGAAGCTGTCACTTTCTGTTTTCGAGGTTGTTTTATTCGCCATGTGACGTCCTCCCAGCCACGGATGTTATCACGAAATAGAACTCACGTTTCATTCCTCTCTGGCGTTCTCTACAATGGCAACATCGAAACTATTATGGAAAACGTGGTGAAGGTCCTGATTGTCGAAGATGAACCCCATGCGCTGATGGGGCTGGCGGAGTTGATCTCCGGGTGGGGCTACCGTACCGAAACCGCGTGCGACGGCCTGGAAGGCTGGGAAAAGGCGCTGGCCTGGGATCCGGCCATCGTGGTGACCGACCTGAAGATGCCGCGGCTGGACGGCATCGGCCTGCTGGAAAAACTCACCGCCGAAGGCTCCGGCCTCAACACCCATCTGGCCGTGGTAGTGCTCACCGCGATGGGTTCGATTCAGTTGGCTGTCGACGCGATGAAGCTGGGCGCGTACGACTTTTTGCAGAAGCCGGTGGACGCGACCCGGCTCAAGACGATTCTGGCCAACGCCACGCGGCAGCGCGAGACCGCGATTGAACTGGAAGTAGCGCGCCGGCGGCTGCGCGAGAGCGGCGTGCTGGGCGCTTTGGTGGGCAGTTCGCGGCCGATGCGCGAGATCTTCGGCCTGATCGAGCAGATTGCACCGTCGAACGTTTCAGTGCTCATTACCGGCGAGAGCGGCACGGGCAAGGAGCTGGTGGCGCGCACGCTGCACGATCTGAGCCCGCGCAAAGCGCGGCCCTTTGTCGCGGTCAACTGCGCGGCCATTCCGGAGACGCTGATCGAGAGCGAGATCTTCGGCCACGAGAAGGGCGCATTCACCGGCGCGGCGGAGCGGCGGGCCGGATGCTTTGAGCTGGCCAACGGCGGCACGCTGCTGCTGGACGAGATCGGCGAGATGCCGTCGGCGACCCAGGCAAAATTGCTCCGAGTCCTAGAAGAACGGAAGTTCCGCCGGCTGGGCGCACGCACAGAGCAGGAGGTGGACGTGCGGGTGCTGGCCGCGACCAATCGCGATCCCGCCCAGGCCGTCGCCAGTGGGAGCCTACGGCCTGACCTGTATTACCGGCTGAACGTCTTCAACATCTCGATACCGCCCTTGCGCGAGCACATGGAGGATTTGCCCTTGATGGCCGAGGCGATGCTGGAGCAGATGAATCAGAAGCATGGCCGCAGCGTCTCCGGAGTGGCCGCGTCGCTGCTGGACCGGCTGATGACCTACGACTGGCCGGGAAACGGCCGAGAACTGCGCAACACCATCGAGCGTGCGGTGATTCTTTGCGCGGATGGAGCGCCGCTGGATGCCGGCCACCTGCCCGCCGGCTTCGGCAAGGCGCAGAGCCAAGCCGCGCCGGCCTACAACGCGAGCGTTGTGGAGGTTCACGTTGGCTCGACGGTGGATGAGGCCGAGCGGCTGCTGATTCTGCGCACGCTGGAAGCTACCGGGCAGAACAAGACGCGCGCCGCGGAGATTCTGGGTTTGAGCCTGAAGACCCTGCACAACAAGGTCAAGGAGTACAGCCAAGCGCGCGATCATTTTTGAGGCCTGAGCCATGCGCCTGAAGACCAAACTCGTTCTGGCCATCACCCTGCTGGTCTTTCTGATTGCCGGGCTGCTTTCGCTGGTCTACGTGAGCCAGTTGCTTCATTCCGCCGTGCAGCAGTCCTATGACACCAACCGGCTGGTGGCCAACCAGGTGCGCTTCGCCTTGCAGAATGCGCTGCAAACCGGACTCAAGGACCAAACGGTCGATCCCAACAATCCGGTCCAGTTGCGCAACCTGGCCGCCGAGGCGGTGCGCGACAACGAGGCGCTGCAGGCAGTGATCGACTCGGTCAACCGCTACTCGCTCACGGTCTATGACATTAACATCGGCGACAACCAGCTGAGCACGCTGCTCAGCACCAATCCGGAAAATGAAGACAAGCCTCTGCCGGCGCGCCCGGACTATAACCAACTGCTGGACGCCAATCCCATTGAGTTGATGCAGGAGGTCTTCGGTCCGCCCAAGGTTTATGACGTGGTGGCGCCGCTGGAGCGCAATGGGCAGCCCTTTGCCACGGTGCATGTGGGAGTGCGCACAACGTTTCTGCGCGCAGTCTATGAGCCTTGGCTTTCGGCGACCATCACGCTGATGGAGCTTGTGCTGTGCGCGGCTCTGATTGCGGCCTTCCTGTTGAGCAACCTGGCGCTGCGGCCGTTGGAAGAGATCAGCCTGCAGCTCGACTACTGGACCGCAGCCAGCGAGGCGGCCGGCGAGGATGAGAAAGAAGAGGCGGCCAAAAAGGATACGGCGGCGCGCGTCTCCAACAAGATCGATTTCATCGGCCAGCGCATGCGCGACGTGGAAGAGGTTTTTTCCGCTTTGAAGGAGAATCTGGACCAGATTCTCGGCAATCTGCAGGATGGAATTCTGCTTTTTACAGGGGATGGGCGGGCGGTGCTGGTCTCCGAGGCGGCGCGGCGCTTCCTGACTATAGATCAAGGCGTCATCCTGGGCCGGCATGCGCGCGAAATCTTCGATAGCTCAACGGTGCTGGGCCAGATGCTGCGCGAGGCCTTCGACACGGGCACCACCCTGGCGCAGGTAGAGATTCGCACCGAGACGGGAAGGCGTATTCAGGTCTCGCTGGACTTGATTCACGAAGACCGGACAAGTCCGGGATTGGGCGCGCTGGTGACGCTGCACGATCTGGAGTCGGTCGAAGAGATCGAGTCGGAGCTGGAGCTTTCGCGGCGCATGGCGGCCATCGGCCGGCTGACCTCCGGCGTGGGCCACGAAGTCAAGAACCCCATCAACGCCATCGTGGTGCATCTGGAGCTGCTGAAGACCAAACTGGGCGACGCCAGCGCCCCGGCGATCCGTCACCTGGAGGTGATTGACGCGGAGATTCATCGCCTGGACCGCGTGGTGCAGACGCTGGTGGACTTTTCCCGCCCGGTGGAGTTGCGACTCAGCGAGCAGGATCTGCGCCCGGTGATTTCCGATGTGCTGGCGCTGGCCGCCGATGAGCTTTCCACCCACAAGGTAACTCTGGCCAGCCGGTTACCGTCTAAACCTCTAATGGCCAAGATCGATGCGGACCTGCTGAAGCAGGCGGTGCTGAACGTGATTCAAAACGGCGCGCAGGCCATGCAGCAAGGCGGCCGGCTGGAGGTGATTCTCGAAGAAGAGGGGAAAACGGCAATTCTTCGCGTCTCCGACGAGGGTCCGGGCATTCCCGAGGATATTCGAGAAAAAATTTTTGACCTTTATTTCACTACCAAGAGCGGAGGCAGCGGAATCGGTTTGGCGATGACCTACCGCATTCTTCAGTTCCATCACGGCAGCGTGGAAGTACAATCAAAGACAGAACGTGGCACGGAATTCCTGTTGCGAATTCCTCTTGCCGCCATGGAATGGGGACGCCGGCATCTTCCACCGGCGAGTACTGCAAACGAGAAAGGGCTTGCGGGATGAAGTTGCCTGCCAGGAGTGCTGCGTGGTTGCTGCCGTTGTTGCTGACGGGGTGCTTTCACAAGAACAATCAGGCCCAGGTTGAGCCGCTCGCGCCGTCCATCGAGGATGCGCCTCTGCCCAAGCCTGTGCCGTCGCCCACTGAACTGCCCCCTCCGGTCATCACCGTTCCCAACCAGGCCCCCGCGCCCGACACCAACCCTCAACCGGCGCAGGAGCCTCCCAAGCCGCCGGTCAGGCACCGGAAGCCCCCGGCGAATAGCACACAGCAGGCATCCATCGAAAGCCCTGGAGTGAGCGCCATTGGCCAGCTTTCCTCGGGCGATCCCTCCGACCTGCGGCAACAAACAGTCAATTCCATCGCAGCCACGGAGCGCGGACTGAGCAGCATCACCCGCC
>Ga0181527_1004221_pt1 | contig 12401 bp, 9 predicted proteins | sample PEATcosm2014_Bin_30_FD_119762 | JGI IMG/M metagenome (GOLD analysis project Ga0181527, IMG submission 119762) | Peatland microbial communities from MTU Mesocosm Facility, Houghton, MI, USA - PEATcosm2014_Bin06_60_metaG | ecosystem: Environmental > Terrestrial > Soil > Wetlands > Peat | place...
GCCGAATTCGCCGCCGTGGATTACCGCTGGCTGCATCCCATTCCCGAGGGGGTCAGCGACGACGATGCCGTCGCCCTATCCCTGGTCGGCGTCACCGCCCAGCTCGGCCTGGTGCGCAGCGCCAACTTGAAGGCGGGCGAGGTTCTGTTTGTAAACGGCGGCTCGGGCGGGGTCGGCTCCTGCGTCGTGCAGATGGCCAAGATCCTCGGGGCGCGCGTCATCACCACGGCGGGCAGCGACGAGAAGGTCGCGGCCTGCCGGGACTTGGGGGCGGACCTGGCGATCAACTACAAGACGCAGGACGTTACTGCCGCCATCAAGGCGTTTGCGCCCGACGGCGTGAATGTCTGGTGGGAAACCCTGCGCGAGCCGGATTTCGACCGAACCATTACCCTGCTGGCAATGCGTGGCCGGATGATACTCATGGCCGGACGCGACGCCCGCCCGCTCTTCCCGGTCGGTCCCTTCTATGTGAAGGATTGTTCTCTTCACGGGTTTGCGATGTTCAATGCCAACTCCCGCGAACAGCGTGCCGCCGCCAATGCCATCAACCGCTGGCTGGCGGAGGGCAAGCTGCGAGCCCGCGTCGACCGGGTCCTTCCGCTCGCCCAGGCCGCCGAAGCCCATCGCTTGCAGGAAGAGAGCACTGTTCAGAAAACCGGCGCGTTGGCCGGCAAGATTGTGCTCAAGCCGTAGGACTGGCCGGAAGAGGCCGTCTCAACTGCCGCCAGGAACCGCTTACAGAGATGTCTTGCCGGCGGCTTTGACTTTCGCCCAACGGGCCCGGGCCAGGGCGACCAGTCTCGCCCGGCCGGCTGCAGAAAGCTTGCGCTTCCTGGCGCGCTTGGCTGGGGCTTTGGCTTTCTTGATAGCCGCCCAGCGGGCTCGTTGCGCGGCGCGGATTCTGGCAATCCCGGCCGCGCTTATCTTTTTCCGCTTCGGCTTTGCGATGGCAGCCTCAGCCGGAGCCGGCGCCCCAAGCAGTTGGCTGAGTTTCTCTTGGAGGGCATCAATTCGCTCCTTAACATCTGCTGCCCGACGCAGTTGTTTAGGTGTGAGATTTGTGAACGTTTCCATATTCGTGTAGTTACGCTTGTTCCGGCCTGATTGTCAACCTTGGAAAGTGATTTTCAAGCGACAATTCATTGCTACCTATCCAAAGGTGCCAGCAAGCCCTGATTCCCCATGCCCAAAGAGTAGGTTCCCTCGTGACGATTCGCGGCCGCCGGAGTCCAACCAAAGAACCTATGTGGCGAAGACTGACTGTTGCCGGGCTAAGTGCCATGCTGCTTCTGGCCGCTCTGCTCCTTCTCAATCGGGAGGCAGTGCGAGTGGGATATTACAAGTGGCAGCTTAGATCAGCGGGGGAAGCCATGTTTGCGAAGAATGGCTTGGGGCATTTCTTCAGTACGCTTCCCAGGGCCGGGAATGCGCAAGCGCGCTACTCCCGGGCGAGACAAGCCTTGTTGGACCTGAGGTATCTGCGAGAACTCGAACTGCCCTTCCCGGCAGGCTCCGACTGGCCTGGGCTGCTCAGCCAGGTTCGGGCCCGTTTCCCGGACGGCCTCTGGGAACTGAGTTTAGACCCATCCAGCTCCATGATCCACCTGACGGCGCCAACCAACCAGATTGAAGCCTGGAAGAGATGTGTCTCTGAATTCACCGTGCCGTAAAGAACGGCAGCCGGCCTGAGGCTGGCTATGAAGGTCGCACCGGCAGGCGGTGACTCTCGGCCAGGAATCAGCGCCGATTAACAGTTGCAGGTATTAATCGAGATGGTATAATAGGGCCATGATGAACCTCAAGGTTAGTTGGACACGTTGGTTTCGCGGGGTGTTGGGCCTTTCTTTGCTCAGCGCGTGGGTGGCCGGAGGAGCTGAGCCGACCGCGTTTGAGCTGATCAAAGAAGGCAACCGCTCCCTCGGGGAGCAAAGCAAGGACAAGGTCCTGGGAATCCATTCAGAGAAGTCGGTCGCCAGCTTGACGCCGAACGTCTGGTATGTGACGTATTTTGATCCGGATGCGCCTCTCAAGCGGGTGGAGGTGAAATTCGGCGCTGGCCGGCAGTTGGGCGTGAAGCGCGAATCGCATCCCCCGTTCGGAGGCGTTGGTTCGCTGGACCAACTGCTGGATATGAAGAGGCTCAAGGTTGACTCGGACAAGGCCATCAAGACCGCCGCCGCCGAACCGTTGCTCGCGAAACTCACCCTCAAGGCCACGCAGCTCTGGTTGGAATACACCGGGGCCGCGCCGATGTGGAAGGTGCGTGTATGGGCGGCTAAACTGAGAAAGCCGGACGCGACCGCGAACCTCGGGGAGATCTTCATCTCGGCCGAGAGCGGCGAAGTCGTTAAGAGCGACCTGCACATCGAGAGAGTGGATTGATTCGGCACCCCTGATCCGTCCGATTTCGATGGCTGCGAGCGGCGCGCCACACCAAGCCATAGGTCGGTTCGCCGACTAGAGTTGGCTCAGCGGAACTCGACTCCTCGCACCCTCTTCCTGGCCGCCTGCCAATTTCAGCCATTGATAAGACAAAATAGGGTTGGTAATTGGCAATTCGGATGTAGCGGCTTTTGCTGTGATGGCGGAAGCTCTGGGCACTATATTTCAACCACTTTGCTATGCGCATTTTGCCCCGACAGGTTGAAAGCCGGCGCGAGTTTTTCCGCGTCACGGCGCGCTATGGCCTGCTAGCGCTGGTGAGCGTGGCGGCCATTCTGGCGGCGCGACCCCGAGCACCAGGCGGGCAGCGCTGCGTCAACCGGGGCATTTGCAGTGGTTGCGGCATTTTCGCCGACTGCGGACTTCCTCAGGCGCTTTCCGCAAAACGCGCACAGCAGAAAGGTTGATATGAAGAACCGGAATCAAAGCATCACCCGACGCCACTTCCTCAAAGAAACCGCCGGGGGCGCGGGTATTCTCGCGGTGGGCAGCGGCTCTTTCGCCGCCTCGATGGGACTGGCCCGCGGGGCCAGCGTTGGCAAGGACCCCAACCCCTTCGCGTATGACGTGGAACGACTGCGCAAGACGGACCCCAAGCTGATCCACTACGAGCAAGTCGGCCATTTCGCCGGCCCGAGCCCCGACCCGCGCCGCATCGTCATCGGCCCGGAGGACCGCGTGTATATTGCGGCGGGCAATTCTGTGAGCGTGCTCGACCGTGAAGGAGCGCGGGTTATGGACGTTGGCCTAGGCACCGGAGCGCGTTGCGTGGCGGTTGCGGGCGATGGGACCATCTACGCGGGGGTTCGCGACCATGTGGAAGTGTTCGACACCAAAGGGAAGCGCCTCGCGACCTGGGATTCGCCAGGAAAGCGGACGTGGTTCACCGGCCTGGCGGTGGGAGAGAACGATGTCTTCGCGGCGGATGCCGGCGACCGGGTCGTGCTGCGCTACGACAAGTCCGGCAAGCTGGCCGGGCGCATTGGCGAGAAGAACAAGGAGCGGAATATTCCGGGCCTGATCATGCCCAGCCCGTACCTCGATGTGAAGCTGGCGCGCGACGGTCTCCTGCGGGTGAACAACACGGGGTGGCATCGCGTGGAAGCCTACACGCCGAGCGGCGACCTGGAGTTCTCGTGGGGCAAGCCTTCGAATGCCATCGAGGGTTTCTGCGGCTGCTGCAACCCGGTTGGCCTGGCGCTCCTGCCAGATGGGCGTTATGTGACCTGCGAGAAGGGTTTGCCGCGAGTGAAGGTCTATTCGCCGGAGGGCGTTTTCGAGTCAGTCGTAGCCGGGACGGAGTCCTTCGTTGAGAACGCGAAGGCAACCTTGGTCAAGGGGACGGAGGACTGCCGGCTGGGCGGCTTGGATGCGGCTGTGGATTCGCAACAGCGCATCTACATTCTCGACCTGGTGGCCAATGACGTGCGCGTGATGAAGCACAAGGCATGAGGGCGGAGACTTCATGAGCCCCGAACTTCCACAACAACCCTCGGTCACGCGGCGCCAGTTTCTGCGTAACGGGGCGCGGGTGGCGGCCCTGACCGGGTTGGGTGGGTTGCTGGGGGTTATGGCCCCGCGCAGCGCGGCCAAAGGCACGGTCTGGCAAATCGATCCCCAGAAGTGTGTGCGCTGCGGCAACTGCGCCACTCATTGCGTGCTGGAGCAGTCCGCCGTGAAGTGCGTGCACGCCTTCGCCATCTGCGGCTACTGTCAGCTTTGCACCGGATACTTTGAACCGGAGCCGAACGATCTCAACACCGGCGCCGAGAACTGCCTCTGCCCCACCGCCGCCGTCAAACGCACCTACGTCGAAGACCCCTACTACGAATACACGATAGACGAGCGGCTGTGCATCGGCTGCGCTAAATGCGTCGAGGGCTGCAATCGCTTCGGCAATGGCTCGCTGTTCCTGCAGGTGCGGCACGACCGCTGCGTCAACTGCAACGAATGCGCAATCTCCAAGGTCTGCGCCGGGGACGCCTTCCGCCGGGTGCCGGCCGATCAGCCGTATCTGCTGAAAACGACCAGCCACTGAAATGAAGGCAGAAGGCAGAAGGCAGAAGGCAGAATGGCCCGATGTTAGCGCAAAGCGCCGATGTAAGCGGGGGTCTAGGGATTTACGATTTACGATTTACGATTTACGAGCCTGGGCTCATGCCGCGAGTGAATGGTCATTCGCGAATCGTAGATGGCTGACTTTGCTCGGGGCGGTCTTGCTGTTTTCGGTGCTCACCAGCGTTGCCGTTGCTGAGCAGCGGTTTCCGCCGCCGGATTTTGAGAACGGGCATCAACTGCCGGCAACGACGACGCCCGCAGCCCGAGCGGTCTTGTTCCAATACCTCGATGTGGCGGTGCTCGCGGCATCCCTCGGGCTGGCAAGCTGGCTGATCTATGAGCGACGCTCGCGCAAGGGCTTGGTGGCGCTTTCGATCTTCTCGTTGCTCTACTTCGGGTTCTGGAAGAAGGGCTGCGTGTGCGCGATCGGCTCGCTGCAGAACTTTTCGCTCGCGCTTTGCGACCACAACTACGCGGTGCCCATTGGGGTGGTGGCCTTTTTCGTCCTGCCGCTCGTAATGGCTCTCTTTGCCGGAAGAAGCTTCTGCGCCGGGGTTTGCCCGCATGGAGCGCTGCAGGATCTGGTGCTGCTGAAGCCGGTGAAGGTGCCGCCCTGGCTGGAGCAGGCGCTGAGCGTATTGCCTTACATCTACTTGGGCGCGGGGGTGCTGTTCGCCGCCACCGGCAGCGCGTTCATCATCTGCCAATACGATCCGTTCGTGCCCATCTTTCGGATGAGCGGGCGGAGTCTGATGGTGCTGAGCGGCGCGGCGTTGCTCCTGCTGGGCGTGTTCGTGGGGCGGCCCTACTGCCGGTTTCTCTGTCCCTACGGCGCGTTGCTCAAGCTGGGCTCCATGGTCGCGAAATGGCGCGTCCGCGTGACCCCTGACTACTGCACGCAATGCCGGCTGTGCGAAGCGTCGTGCCCGTTCGGCGCGATGCGCGAGCCGCAAGCCAGTCCAGCCGACGCGCAAGCTCTGGCCAACGACCGTCGGCGCCTGGCATGGATGCTGGCGCTCTTGCCGGTCCTCCTGACCGGCGGCGGCGGGTTGGGTCATCAACTTGGCGCGCCGGCATCGCGACTCCATCCGACGGTCAGCCTGGCCGACCAGTTGGTGCGCGCCGAGGGAACCGCTCCCAATCTCGGCCCTCAGTCACCGGACGACCTGGCGCTCGAACGGGCGCGCCAGACACCGAAGGAGATTCTGACCGAGGCGGCGGGCATCAGGCACAAATTCGACATAGGTGGCTGGATCTTTGGCGCGTGGGTTGGCCTGGTAATTGGCGCGAAGCTGATCAGCCTGTCCGTTCGCCGGACGCGCATGGATTACGAGCCGGACCGCGGCGACTGTTTCGCTTGCGCCCGGTGCTTCGAGTATTGTCCGAATGAACTGGTCCGGCGCGGCTTGATGCCGGCGGCGGCGCCGGCGTTGGGTAGGGTGCCAAACCCGGGTACGCGGGCTTCGTAAGAGAGTGGAACTGTGTTAACCGCACCACAAACTACCCCTACGGCGGGGCTGCTCCAGCAGGGCACGATGGAGACCCGCCGTAACTGGCGAATGACGGCCTGGGTGGCGGGTGTTTTCTCAGTACTGGTCGGCCTCACGATGATTTTCGGCCGTCTCAGCATCAGGGCGGAAGATCCTTTGAAGTCGCCGCAACTCAAGGAATATAAGGAGAAGCTGAGGCTCAACCCGCCCGATGAGCAAATCATGCAGCGCATCCGGAAGCTCGACTTGCAGCTTCGGCAGCGTTACTTCCGCCAGTTGTCGCAGATGGAGTCAGGAGTCTATTTGCTGCTCGGCGGGATGGCGATATTCGTCTTCGCGATCAAGCGAGGCGCGCGCGGCCAACGGCAACTCCCGATGCCCCAGCCTAAGCCGGATGCCTCAGAGCAAGTCACGCGTTCGGCGGCCAGGGCGCGCTGGTCAGTGGCAGCAGGCGGTGCGGCCATCGGCGGTCTTCTGTTCATACTTAGCCTCGGCCTGAGCTCGGCCCTGCCCAAACGGACGGCAGAGGTGGAGCGGTTGCTTGGCGCGGGCGAAGCGACCGATGCCGGGGAATTACATCCCACGGATCAGGCAAAGGCGAGCGACGCCGCGTCATTCCAAGAACTCAGGCAGAACTGGCCCCGATTCCGGGGAGCGGACGGCAGCGGCAGCTCGATGCAGACGAACGCACCCACATCCTGGGATACAAAGACCGGCGCGGGAATTGCCTGGAAGGTGCCGGTGCCGGCCGGGGGTTTCAACTCGCCAATCGTGTGGGGTGACCGGGTCTTCTTCTCCGGCGGCGACGCGAAGAAGCGCGAGGTCTTCTGCCTGGACGGCAAGACAGGCCAGACTCTTTGGCGGCAACCCGTAGTGAGTGTTCCTAACGGCTCGGGGCCGGCAGCGGAGGTCCCGGAGTCCACGGGATATGCGGCTTCGACCATGGCGACGGATGGTGGGCGCGTATATGTGATGTTCGCGAACGGGGACTGCGCGGCGTTCACCCTGGAAGGAAAACCTGCGTGGTCTAAGAGTCTTGGCGCGCTGAAGAACCCCTACGGCCACGCAACCTCATTGGCCACCTGGCAGGACCGGCTAATCGTGCAACTCGACCAGGGGGACAGCGAAGACAACAAGTCCAAGCTCTACGAGCTGGACGGGCGCACCGGCCAAATCATCTGGCAGCGCCCGCGCAGCGTTGGGGCTTCCTGGGCGACGCCTATCGTGATCGAGGCCGCCGGAAAGGCGCAGGTCATCACGCTGGCTATTCCATGTGTAATTTCCTACGCGGCGACTGACGGCGCAGAGCTCTGGCGGGTGGAATGCCTCAACGGAGAGATCACGCCCTCGCCGGTCTTCGCGGGCGGCCTGCTGTTCGTGGCCAGCCCGTCGGAGAAGCTGCTGGCAATGCGCCCGGATGGGCTGGGCAATGTGACCAAGAGCCACGTTGTGTGGACCAACGAAGACAACGTGCCGGATGTCACCAGCCCGACCAGCAACGGCGAATTGGTTTTCGCGGTGACTACCTCGGGCATGTTGACATGCCTCGACGCGAAGGACGGTAAGAAGCAATGGGAGCATGATTTCGATACGGAATGCCATGCGTCGCCGAGCCTAGCCGCGGGCCGGCTTTATTTGTTCAGCCAAAAGGGAACGGCGGTCGTGGTCGAGGCCGGGCGGCAGTTCAAGGAGTTGTTCCGCACTGAGATGGGCGATGGCTTCCATGCCAGCCCGGCGTTTGCGCAGGACAAGATCTTTCTGCGAGGCGTGACGAATGTGTGGTGCTTGGGCAACGTGCCGGCGCAGGAGAAAAAGGCGGGGCAGCCATGAGATCATGAGCCTTGACCTGAAATACGTGGATGAGGCAGTGGACCGCATCGGGCGCGCGCCCGATGCGGTCATCCCGATTCTTCAGGCCCTCCAGGATCATTATGGCTACCTGCCGGAGGAGGCATTGCGGCGCGTTTGCGCTGCCACGCAAATAACCCCGGCGGCGATTAGCGGGGTCTCGACTTTCTACGACATGTTCCGGCATTCACCGAGCGGCAAACACATCGTCCACGTGTGCCACGGCACGGCTTGTCACGTGGGCGGGGCCGAGCGGGTCGAGGATGCGCTGCGACGCCACTTGCACATTCCCGAAGGGTCGGACACCGACGCGGAGCGACGCTTTACGATTGAGCGGGTTGCATGCCTCGGTTGCTGTACGCTCGCCCCGGTCGTGCGGATCGAGGACGAGACGATCGGCTACGCGGCGGCGGAGAAGGTGCCGGGCGCAATCCGCGATTTCCTAGCCAGCCGGCAGAACGTGGTTACCGCTAAACCAGGCCTCAGTGCCCCCATCCACGGTAACGGCGGTGCCGAGATCAAAGTCTGCCTCGATTCGTGCTGCCTGGCGAAAGGGACGGACCGGGTATTTAATGCCTTGCAGCAGAGCCTCACGCTGAGCGGCGCAAACGCCACCGTGAAACGCGTCGGATGCGTCGGGGCATGCTACAAGACGCCGATGGTCGAGGTCGCCCTGCCGGGCCGATCGAGTGTGACTTACGCGGGGCTCAACCAGACCCAGGCCGGCGAACTCGTGCAGTCGCACTTCCGCCCGCGAGGCCTCGGGCACCGCGTTTCACGGCTTTGGACGAAGGTGGTGGACGGTTTGCTAGTGGAGGATGACGCGGCGGCCCCAGAAATCGCGCGTTTAACGGTTGACCGGCATGACCCCGGCCTGCGGGCGTTCTTCGACCGGCAGGTCCACATCGCCATGGAGCACTACGGGCGGCTCGACCCATTGGACCTCGAGGAGTATCTGGCGCATGATGGGTTTGTGGCACTGGCCACGTGCCTCGGGGTCGGAAGTCCAAAGTCCAAAGTCCAAAGTCCAGTTGGGCGCGCGACAATTACCCAGGCCCCCGCGGGTTTGGAAACCTGCACTACGCTTTCGCCCGAGGCCGTCATCAAGACCATAGAAACCTCTGGCCTGCGCGGACGCGGGGGAGCGGGGTTTCCCACGGGCAAGAAATGGCGCATGGTGCAGCAGCAGTCTGACGAGACCAAATACGTCATTTGCAACGGCGATGAAGGCGATCCGGGGGCCTTCATGGACCGGATGATTCTTGAATCGTTTCCTTATCGGGTCATCGAGGGGCTGGCCATCGCGGCGGTAGCGGTCGGTGCGCACGAAGCCATTTTCTACGTCCGCCACGAGTACCCCCAGGCCTTGCGGCGGGTGAAAGCGGCTTTGGCCGAGTGCGAGCGGCGCGGTTGGCTGGGTGACCGCCTCCTGGGCAGCGATTACCCGTTGCGTATCTCTATCAAAGAAGGCGCCGGCGCCTTTGTCTGCGGTGAAGAGACTGCCTTGATTGCCTCGGTGGAAGGCCGCCGCGGAATGCCGCGCTTGCGACCGCCGTTCCCCGCCCAGTCCGGCCTGTGGGGCAAACCGACCCTCATCAATAATGTCGAGACACTCGCGATGGTGCCGTGGATCATCCGGCATGGCGGGGAACAGTTTGCCAGCATCGGGACCAAGACCAGCAAGGGCACGAAAGTGTTCTCGCTTGCGGGCAAGATCCAACGCGCCGGCTTGATTGAGATTCCCATGGGCACAACCCTTCGCCAGATCGTGGAGGAGATCGGCGGCGGAGTCGCGGCGGGGCGCACGTTCAAGGCGGTGCAAATCGGCGGGCCCTCGGGCGGCTGCGTGCCCGCGCGCCTGGCTGACACTCCAGTGGACTACGAATCGCTGCGCGACGTTGGCGCAATCATGGGCTCGGGCGGCATGGTCGTGCTCGATGACACCGCGTGCATGGTGGATATCGCACGGTATTTCCTTCAGTTCACGCAAAACCAGTCGTGCGGCAAGTGCACCTTCTGCCGCATCGGCACCAAGCGGATGCTCGAACTGCTCGATCTCCTCTGTGCCGGAAAGGCCAACCGCAGGCATTTGCAGGAACTCGAACGACTGGCGCCGCAAGTCACCCAGGGCAGTCTCTGCGGCCTCGGCAAGACCGCACCCAACCCGGTGCTGACCACCCTGCGGTATTTCCGCGACGAGTATGAGGCGCACCTGCAAGGCCGATGTCCGGCCGGCAAATGCAGGGCGCTGATCAAATATCGCGTGCTCGAAAACTGCACTGGCTGCACCATCTGCGCCCAGCATTGTCCGGCGGACGCCATCCCAATGATGCCGTATGCGCGGCACGTGATAGATCTGGACAAGTGCACGCGGTGCGACTCGTGCAGGCAGGTATGTCCGCAGGGCGCGGTGGAGGTGATATGAAAGCACCAGTAGAACAAAACCCGAAGGCCGAGACCCGAAGGCCGAAAGAAGGCCGAAATCCGAAATCCGAATACTGCGGCGTCGGGGAAACGCCGAACATCTGCTCGGATTTCTGGCGGTGGGCAGAAGAAGCACCCACGGCGCCGTTGGTGCTTAGGGAAGAACCTGTGATTCCGCCTCCTCCTGAGGACTTGGGTGAACGCACGACGCGGTTTGGCGAAGCTATCATCCGCTTCGCGAAGAAGATTCCCCATAATGCCGTAAACAATCGGCTTATCGATCAACTGGTGGGCGCTGGCACCAGCGTCGGCGCCAATTATTGTGAAGCCGACGATGCTGTCTCCGGCAAGGAATTCAAGCAGAAGATCGGCACATGCAGGAAGGAATCAAAGGAAAGCATGTTCTTCCTCCGCATGGTGGCCACGGCGGAAGAGGGTCTGGCCGCTGAGGCGCGAGTGCTCTGGCGTGAAGCCAAAGAGCTGAATCTCATCTTCGGCGCGATTTGGAGGAAGTAGCCCATGCTGACAACGCCTCCCTATTTCGGATTTCGGCCCTCGGATTTCGGCCTTTTTTCGGCCTTCGGGTCTCGGCCTTCGGACTTCGCGCCGCTATGACCGCCGTGAACCTATCCATTGACGGTCGGCCCGTCGCCGTCGCGCCCGGCACCACAATTCTCGCGGCGGCGCGCACTCTCGGCCTTTCCATCCCGACGCTCTGCCACGTCGAGGGCTTCGAGCACTCCGCTTCCTGTTTCCTGTGCGCGGTGAAGATTGAAGGGCGGCCCAATTCTTGGCCCTCCTGCGCCACGCCGGCTGCAGAGGGAATGGTCGTGGTCACCGATTCGGACGAGGTGCGCGAGGCGCGCAAGACCTCGCTGGAACTCCTGCTCTCCGACCACGCCGGCGACTGCATCGGGCCTTGCCGGACCGGATGCCCCGCGCGTTTGGACATCCCGGGCTTCATCGCGGGCATCGCCGCAGGCGACCACCCGAAAGCGGCGCAGATTGTAACCGACGATCTCACGCTGCCGGCGTCCCTGGGGCGGGTTTGCCCGCGGCTGTGCGAGCAGCGCTGCCGGCAGTGTGACGTGGAAGAGGCGCTTTCCATCCGCAATCTGCATCGCTTTGCTGCCGACCACCAGCGGCGGGCGGGGATGCCCGCCGAACTCACAGGCGAGACGCCTGCGCCACTAGCTCCACCGACCGGGCGGCGAGTGGCCATCGTGGGGGCTGGGCCGGCGGGGCTGGCGGCGGCGCATCATCTGCTCCGGCGGGGTCATGGCGCGGTGCTGTTTGACGCGCACCAGCACCCGGGCGGGATGCTGCGCTATGGCATCCCGGAGTTTCGCCTCCCGCGGCAAGTGCTCGATGGGGAAATCCAGATGATCCGCACGCTGGGTGCCGAGTTCCGCCTGGGCAAACGCCTGGGCCGGGACTTCACGCTGGACGACCTGCGACGGGACTTTGACGCAGTGTTTCTGGCAATTGGCGCCCAGGGCTCGCGCGGCCTGGGCTGCGCGGGCGAAGAGTTGGCCACGCCTGCCTTGGAGTTTCTGGAAAGGCTCACCGACGGTCCGCCGCCGACTGTGGGGAGTGACGTCGTCATCGTAGGCGGTGGCAACACGGCAATGGACGCCAGTCGCTGCGCCGTCCGGCTTGGCGCCAAATCCGTGCGCGTGCTCTACCGCCGCACGCGCCGCGAGATGCCGTGCCTCATGGAGGAAGTGGAAGCGGCGGAAGCCGAGGGCGTCCAGATCGAGTTCCTCGTCGCCCCGGTGCGCCTGGAACGCAAGGCCGGGAAGCTAAGCCTCACTTGCCAGCGGATGGAGCTGGGGCCGCCGGATGAAAGCGGGCGCGCCCGCCCGGTGCCCGTCCCCGGCTCGGAGTTTGAAGTGTTGGCCACCTGCGTGATTGCGGCCATTGGGCAGAGCGTGGACCTGGACACGATGAACGACGCGCAAGTCACGTTATCCAAATGGGGCATCGCCGCCAACCCGAAGACGCTGGCGACGAACCTCGCCGGCGTGTTCGCCGGCGGCGACGCAGTTACCGGTCCGGACCTCGCCGTGCGAGCTGTGGCCGCCGGCAAGCTCGCGGCAGCGTCCGCGGATCAATACCTGAGCGGGAAGAAGGTCA
>Ga0181527_1004222_pt1 | contig 12400 bp, 15 predicted proteins | sample PEATcosm2014_Bin_30_FD_119762 | JGI IMG/M metagenome (GOLD analysis project Ga0181527, IMG submission 119762) | Peatland microbial communities from MTU Mesocosm Facility, Houghton, MI, USA - PEATcosm2014_Bin06_60_metaG | ecosystem: Environmental > Terrestrial > Soil > Wetlands > Peat | place...
CCGATCCTATCGAAGAGACGCGATGACCACCCTTAAGCGCCGGTCCGGCGGGCTCCGCTATATGCGGAGCTCCGCCCGCCGGACCTCAGCGAAAATCTCCACCACTTCCGTGGACGCTAACCTTTGACGGCGGGGCTTACCTTAAACTCAAGTTTCCGAGGCGATGAAGCTTGCAATGTCCGAGCAAAAGAACATTGAGTTATGGCTGCAAACGTGTTTGCGTTTTTTCGCGTCCGACGATCTGTCGCTTGTCTCGTTCTCTTCCAGCACGATCTCCGGAATGCCGAACTACACGCTTGAGCGCTGGCAGCTAGCGGTCGACATGATCTATCGCTGCGTCGTCAGCGGCCTCTTGGAGTTCACGTATCCGAACTACCGCGACGACCACGATGCGTTCTTTCAGGCGATCAGGACACGAAGTCCGTTCGACGAAAGCGGCGGCGTGTTATGGAACTGGGAGCAGTTCTATGGAACCGACAAGCTCGTCGCCTTGGTCAACGGGCATTTTCCTGACGCCGCCGTCGCGTCCCATGACGCCGTGGACCCCGCTTTCATTCAGGAGTTGAAGGATATTTTCGCGGAGCACAATGTGCCGTGGTCGGACGCGCCGCTGCTGCCGATCATCACGAATGACCATTCCGCGGGCGCCTGAAGCCTCGGCGTCGTCGCTCGTAGTCGAGCGGCGACGCTGCTGCTGACGGCCCCACCAGCACGCCGCTGATCGGCGAGGACGGGCGATCGCCTGAAGCGCCCGACCCCGCCTACCAGCAAATCCTGCACGGCGTGCCCGCGGCGGACTTCTCCGCCGACGAACTGCTCTATCTCCCGCGCAACGTCCGCGCCCATCGGCTCTACGGCATGTGTCCGGTCGAGCAGATCGCGCTCACCGTCAACATCGCGCTGCGCAGGGACGCCGCGACGCTGGATTACTACCGCACGGGTTCGACGCCCGACGCCTTCGCCACACTGCCCAGGGAATGGACGGTCGATCAGATCCGCCAGTTCCAGGATTATTTCGACGCATTAATGAGCGGCAATTCGGCGCGCCGGCGGATGATGAAATTCATGCCGAGCGAATTCCGACTGGTCGAAGCGCGCCAGCCGCCGCTCAAGGACCAGTACGACGAATGGCTCGCGCGGGTGATCTGCTACGCCTTCTCGGTTCCCGCTTCGGCCTTCGTCAGCCAGGGCAATCGCGCGACGAGCGAAACGCTACGCATGCAGGCGACGCAGGAGGGCCTGGTTCCGCTCAAGGCCTTGGTCAAGAGCGCGCTCGACCACATCATCCAAGTCTACCTAAACCAGCCCGATCTCGAATTCGTCTGGGTCGGCGACGACGCAGTCGATCCGCTGCAACAGGCGCAAACTCTCAACATCCTCGTCTCCGCCGGCATCAAGACGCGCGAGGAGGCGCGGGCCGATTTGGGGCTAGTCAGCCTTGTCCGAGCCCCGCTTGCACGTAGGCCAAGCTCGCTCTGATGTCGGCTTCGATCGTCGCGCTGTCGTGGACCGAAGCGGCGAAGGGCTCGAACGAGATCGCGCCGCGATAGCCGCCGGCGCAACGCTCGCAGTTGCGCGATATTGCCGATGCGATCATCGGCGTCGACCAGGACGCGATGGGGATCGCGCATCGTCGCCGCGGTCGCTGAAGGATCCGTCACGCCGGAGATGTGGACGAGGCCGGTATGCCCAGCCGCGCGGCGACGCGCTCGGCTTGCGCCGCGTCGACGTCGCTGACGGCGACGATGCTCGCGCCCGCGAGGACGCTCGTCAGCCGCCTGATGTGATCCTGGCCGATCATTCCGACGCCGATCACGCCGACATTCACCGTCATCCGTCCTTCGGGAAACGAGCTTGCGAGCCCAAGCAGCGTCAGGCCTTCGCCTTGCCCTTCGGCTTGCCCCAATATTTGTCGACGTAGCGCTGGATCTCCTCGCGCATGAAACGCCCGGATTGGTCGGCCCGCTCCTCCCGGGCGAACACGCAGGAGGTAAGGATGCCGTCGAAGCCAACCTCGGCGAGGCTGGAGAAGAACACGTCCCAGTCGATCTCGCCCTGACCGATGTCCATGTGCTGGTGCACGGTCACTTGCGCTCCAGGCGGGTTGCAGATGTAGCGCAGGCCCGATGAGGCCTTGTGATTGTAAGTGTCGGCGACGTGCACATGCGCGAGCATGGGCGCGGCGTCGCGGATCATCTTGGCCATGTCGGCGCCGAAGTAGAACGTATGCGGCGCGCAATAGAGAAACTTCACGTTGTTCGAGCCGATCATGCGGATCATGTCGACCGCCGGATGCAGCGTCTCGACGAAGTCCTCCCGGTGCGGCTCGATGTGGAGATTGACGCCTTCGCGCTCAAAAATCGGCGTGAGCTCCTCCATCGAGCGCCACCACGCCGTTTCGCTCGACTCGACGGTGTAGCGGCCGCCGCAGCAATTGGCGGCGTGCGAACGGTCGGGCGAGGGCCCGCGGCCGAATTCGGAATTCATCGTGTCGACGCCCATCTCGACCGCGATCTCGATCGCCTTCTTCCAGTAGCGCACCGCGGTCTGCCGCTCGTCTTCGTGCGGGCTCGCCCAGCGGTACATCGGCAACAGCGAGGCGATTTTCACGCCGTGATCCTTCAGCGCCTTCTTGAAGTTTTGGATGCGTTCGGGAAAAGCGCGCGGGTTCACCCACCACGCGAGAAAATCGTCGCGCGGCGAAAGCTCGATATATTCGTAGCCGCGCTCGGCGACCTTGCGCGGCAGCTCCTCGAGCGACAGATGCCGATGCATGTAGGGATCGAGCGCGATCTTCATGGCGGTTCCTCCCTGTGGGACCTTTGCCCGTTGGCCGGGCTTTGACGATTTGGCCGGCGCAGCGGAATGGCTCGGCGCCGCGGCGAAGCGACGCCGTCGCAGGCCCAAGACCTATCGGGCGGGAATTTCGCCATCAAGGCGCGCTTGCAATTTTGCGTCAAATTCTGTCACGCGGCGGCGCAATCAAATGAAAGCCCGCATCATGCGGGTGGATTTGGCGCATTACTGCCGGCTCGACGCCGAGCGAAGGCGGTTCGCGGAGCGGCAAAATCGCCAGGCGTCGTTCGGCGCGTCAGACCCGGTTTGCCGAAGAGAACAAATCACGAACATTCTCTTGCCTCGTTACGCCGTTCACGGCATAATGTTCAACAATGGGGAGATGGCGCCGCGGCGGCCAGGCCGGTCGCCGCGCTAGCGCGACGCCGGCGCCCCGCCATCGCCAAATAGCCCGACGACGCGCGCCTGACGCGCCCCATCCCCGCCCCTTCCCCTTCATCCCCCCGTCAATGGAGCCAGCGACGCATGTCGACGCTTGATCTCTTCTTGTCTCTCGCCAAGGTCGATCTCGACCAGCGCATCGTCCAAGGCGTCGCGACGGCCGAAGTGCCCGATCGCGTCGGCGAAATCTGCGACTACGCCTCGACCAAGCCCTATTTCGAGACCTGGTCGGCCGACGCGCTCGCCGCCAGCGGCGGCAAGTCGTTCGGCGCGGTGCGCGCGATGCACGGCCGCGTCGCCGCCGGCAAACTCACCGACATCGCCTTCGACGACGAAGGCAAACGCATTCTCGTGGCGGCGAAGATCGTCGACGACGACGAATGGCGCAAAGTGACCGAGGGCGTCTACACCGGCTTCAGCCAGGGCGGCCGCTACGTCAAGCGCTGGCCCGATCCCGACAGCGGCCTGACGCGCTACACCGCCGAACCCAGCGAAATTTCGCTCGTCGATCTGCCCTGCCTGCCTGGCGCGACCTTCGAAGTCGTCAAGGACGGAATCGTCGAGAAGCGCGCCTTCGCCGCGGCGCGTCAGGAGGCGCAAGAGACGCCGGCGGTCCCCGCCGCCGAGGCCGCACCCGTCATCGCCGCCGATCCCCCGCGCGCTTCGGCGCCGAGCCCCTCCGACGCGCTCGCCAAAGCCGCCCAGGCGCTTTCGCAGGCCGCGCAGAAACTGGAACGGGCGATCGAGGAGAACTCGGCGCTGCGCAAGTCGCTCGCCGACCTCTCGCCCGCAATCGCCGACCTCGCCAAACGCCTCGCCGCGCTGGAAGCCCGGCCGCTGCCCGCCAGGGCAGCGCTGCGCGCCGTGCCCAAGAGCGCCGATTCCTTGAGCGAGCCGGGCGGCGGCGTCGACGAAGCGATCAAGCGCCTCGCCGCCCTGCCCGCGCAGGAACGCGCGCTCGCGCTCACCAAGCTCAGCCTCGCCAACCCGATCCCGCCGCGCTTCTAAACCGGGAGCGTCGCCATGCTCGTCGAAACGCTGCGCGCGGATTGGACCGCGCGCAGAGCGAACGCGCGCGTCTCAGCGCTGCCGGAATTTGCGAGCGGCTCCCTCACGCTCGGCGCTGGCACGAAGATCGCCGAGCCGCGCGGCGTTTCGCGTGACGAGGCGGCGGAGGGCGAGCGCGCCGTCGCGCTCGTCTCGACGGCGATCGGCCGCCCGCTCGACGCGTCAGCCGCTGCGCATGTGCGACGCGCATTGGCGAAGGCACGAGAGGGCGACGCGCCGCTCGCGCTGACCCATCTCGCGCTCGCCGGCGCCGGGCGGCTCACAGAACCGTGCGAAGATGCGCGGCGGCTTTTCATGGCCGACGGCCTGATGAAGGCCGGCGTGCCGCCGTGCGCGATCCTCGAAGCGCTCCGCGATAAGCCGCTGACGCCAGCCGATCTCGACCGCGCCTACAACCCCGACCAGCCGCGCGTGCCCGCCGGCAACGGAATCATAAGCGGCCGATGGACGGGCGGCGACTGGCAAGCCGAAGCGAGCGCCTCGCCTCAGGCCAAGAACCCGCGCGTACAACTGGCGGACGCCTCGACCACGCAAGGCCAAGAGGTCAGGTCCGACGCCTCGCCGGCGTCGAGCGCGCCCTCCGCCCCTGAGCAACCTTCGGCCACGCAATCGCTTCTGGCCAGTTTCTGGAACGCCGTCCCGGGGACGCATTACAGCGCTCTTGCGGTCCAGGCTTGGCATCGAGGCGATTACGTCCAGTTCGGCCTCTATGAAGCCGCCGCCACCCTCGAGGCTGGGCTCTTAGTCGTCCCTGGCGCCGGGGCGGCGGATGAGACCGCAGCCGAGACGTTGACGCTCGCGGAGCGACGGGCGATTCAACTGGCGGCGAACAAGCTCGCTGGGCAGGCGTTCGAAAATGAGGTCGAGCAAGGCATTGAGCGGTCGGGATCTGAACTCGCCGCCGAGGTGACGGCGCAAACCTCAAGTGGCGTCAAGACGCGCCTCGATTTCATGACTCGCGATCCGACGACTGGAACGATTGGGTGCATAGAGTGTAAAGCTTCGGCGACGGCGCCCTTGACCGACAACCAGGAACTCGCGTTTCCTGAGATCGAACAGAGCGGGGCGACGATCGTCGGCGCCGGCAAGCCGGGGTTTCCCGGCGGGATGAAAATTCCACCGACAACAGTCCAAGTGATTCGCGGCCCCAAGTGAAGCGCGGATCGTAGGAGTACTCCATGGCGATCGATCAGCAGGAAAAAATCGACTTCGTCTCCACGGAGCGCGCGACAGGCAAGGTTCTCCTGACGATCAGCGACCACCTGCCGTGGATCGTCGATGAGATCGATCCTCTCTACGACGAGGGGGATCATCTATACATGCTTCAAAACAAAGTGTATCGATACCTAGATTTTATTGAATCAGGCGAGCTGTACGAGAGATTTCCGCAGACCAAGGGCTTGCCGGTCGTAATCAACATTTGTTCGCTTCACCCGTTGAGCGAAAACGGTCGGAACCTCGTGAACAACCTGACGCGGTATCTCGGTGGCATGGGCGTCGAGGTGCGGTGGGAGCTTTACGAGCCAAAGGCGGCGTCCTGCGGCGCCCCTACGCCCAACTGAGTTGCCTTTACGGAAATCGAGGAAAGCGGGGCGACGATCGTCGGCGCGGGAAAGCTGGAATTCGTGTGCGGGCCTATCAATACCCCGGCGGCGATTTCGACTAGGGATCAGTCGGATGAAGAAACCCACAACGGAAGGCCGGTCCCCAAAATCCGGCGCGGCCGATCAAAATCCCGTCGGGCGTTCGGAATCAGCGACGCAAGACGAGCCGCCGACGATCGCCGGCGTTATCGGCGTCGTTCGCGGCGAAGTGTCGCCCGAGGAGAAAGCGCGGGCGAGGCAAATGCTGAACGGGCTCCAGCAAGTCCGCGATCGGTCCCCGGCTTCGTCCCCGCAGAGCGTGGACCCGCGGGCGCGCGAGGGTGCGAACGCCGCCTCCAGCGACTCCAATCGGAAGCGTGTGAAACTCGATCATATCCTCGCCCCCGCCCTCGCGGAGGTCGGCTACAAGAAGGTCGCCAAACTGACTTATCGCGCCAGTTGGAGCACGGACGACGTCGAGCAGTTTCTGTCGTTCGATACTTACGGCAATCCCAAGCAATATCTGACCGGCGACGCCGGGTTCCGCAATGTGAAAGCCGAAGCGTTCGCGGAGCAATGTCAGCAACGATACGCGGGCAAGACATATTTCTTATGCATGCCGAAAGGCGGCTATGTCTACCCGCCGTATTTTTGCCTCATGAACTTCCCGATCGGATGGTTTTTCGGTTAGGGACTTTCCGCCTCGATCGACATGTGGCCGCTCTCGCAAGACGAACTCGTCCGCGCGGTCGTCGAGCCGATTCGGTCCAAACTGATTCCCTACGTCGGCGGCATTACGACGATCGAGCGATTGCACGACGTTCTCGCGAACGACCAAGAGCCGCTGCGATGGTTGAATGGCCCCTACTACCGCGCCGCCCTTGTCGTCTTTCTCGCGCGCCAACTTAGCGTCCCGCGGCAGAAGACGAAGGCGTTGTTGCTGACCCACGCGAGGGATATCGAAAACGGCATCGATAGGACGCGCCTCACAGCGGAATCCTACATCGATCACATTCTCGACGACGCCGAAGCAGCCGTGACGCAAGCGGCGACCTAGCCTCCCGCCGACGCGCGCTACGCTGAACCTCGCAGCCTCAGATACACACCCGCCCAACCACCCGCGACGCTTATCGGCGCCGTGGCCGTCGGCGCGCGCCGTTTTCGACGCCGCCTCCCCTCCAACCCACGAGGAAGCCCCATGAACATTGCCCAGACCACGCAAGAAACCCTCGGCCTGATGAAGGAATCGCTCACCAAGAGCGTGACGCTCGCCACCGGCCTGACCGCCTACGATCTGATGGCGCCGGCCAAGAATCTCTATCCCATCATCACGCCGCTGAGGAATTCGCTGCCGCGCGTCGCGCGCCTCAACCCCGGCGACGCCGCGCGCTGGCGCACCATCACCTCCGTCACCGGCTCTGGCTATGACGCGATGGGCTGGGTGCCCGAGGGCCAGCGCACGGCGAGCATGTCCTATGCCGCGCAGCTTCAGGTCGCGCCCTATCTGACGCTCGGCGAGGAGGACACGGTGACTTTCGAAGCCGAAGCCGCCGCGCAAGGCTACGAGGACATCGACTCGACGGCGACGCTGCGCCTGTTGCAGAAGACGATGCGCAAGGAGGAGACCGCGCTGCTCGGCGGCAACAATGCGCTGGCGCTGGGAACGCCCGGCGCGCCGACGCTTTCCGCGTCGGGCTCCGGCGCGACCCTGCCCGCCGCGACCTATTCGGTGATCGTCGTCGCGCTCACCTTCGAAGGCTACCGCAACTCGAGCGTCGCGGGCGGCGTCGCCACCACCAAGACCATCACCGGCAATGACGGCAACACCTATACGCTCAACGGCGGCTCGTCGAACAGATCGAGCAATACCACGCAAGCCGTCACGCTCGGCCAGACGCTCTACGCCGCGGCGCCGATCGTCAACGGCGCCGTCGCCTACGCCTGGTACGTCGGCGCCGCCGGCTCGGAAACGTTGCAGGCCATCAGCACGATCAACAGCGCGGCCTTTTCCGCGCCGCTCGCCGCGGGCCAGCAGGCGGCGAGCGTCATCGCCGCCGACAATTCGTGCAACGCGACGCTCGCCTTCAACGGTCTCCTCACCGTCGGCTTCAACCCCGCCAGCTCCGCCTACGTGCAGGCGCTGGCCTCGGGAACGGCGGGGACCGGCACGTTCCTCACGTCTTCCGGCCGCGGCTCGGTCGTCGAGATCGACAACATGCTGGTGCAGATGTGGAACACATATCGGCTTTCGCCCACCGTGCTCTACGTCAACGCCCAGGAGCAGAAGAACATCACCAACAAGTGCCTGACCAACGCCTCGGGCCCGCTGATCCGTTACAACGTCGCCGCCGACAGCGACAACGGCGGACCCTACGGCGTCTCGGCTTCGGGCGTGGTGCGCTGGTATTACAATCCGTTCAGCGTCGACGGCGGCTTCGACATTCCCGTCAAGGTCCATCCCGACCTGCCGCCGGGCACGATCCTCGCGTATTGCGAGCGCCTGCCGGTCTGGTACCAGTCCAATCAGACGCCCAATGTCGCGGAGGTTCTCACCCGCCGCGACTACTACCGCGTCGACTGGCCGCTGCGCACGCGCCGGCGCGAATTCGGCGTCTACGCCGAGGAGGTCCTCGCCGTCTACGCGCCGTTCGGCATCGGCATCCTCACCAATATCGGCAACGGATGACAGACGACAGAGGACGGAGGACGGAGGACGGACAAGAGCCCGTCCTACGCCTCCGTTTTCTGTTCTCTGTCCTCCGTTCTCTGTCCTCCGACCTCCGAGCAGCCATGTCGCCTTACGATCTCACCAATCTTTCCCAGCTCAAGGCCTGGCTCGGCCTGCCCGCGGGCGCCTCGCCGAACGACGCGACGCTCTCCGCGCTGATCACGGCCGCGAGCCGGGCCATCTACGCCGCGCTGAGCCGCCCCGGCCTGCTGCCGCAGCGCTACAGCGAGGTCATCGACGGCGAGAGCGAGCGGCTGTTCCTGCGTCATTGGCCGGTGTTGCAGGTGACGTCGGTGACGCTCGACGGCCAGGCGATCCCGCCTGCGGCGCCCGCAGGCGCCCTGCCGACTCTCGGCTATCTCTTGCGAGCCGACGACGGCGCGCCGCCGGGGCGCCAGCAGGCGCTCGACATCTTCGGTCGGCGCGTGCGGCCCGGGCGACAGAATCTCGTCGTCGGCTACACCGCCGGCTACGCCATGCAGGGCGAGGCGCAGGTCGTGCCAGCGGCGACGCCGTGGAGCCTCAACGCGCTCGCCCCCTACGGACCCTGGGCGTCGGACTTGGGCGTCGTCTACGCCGCGACGGGCGCCGCGCTGAGCGCGGTTCCCGCAGCGCCGACGCTCGGCCAATACTGCGTCGCCGGCGGCGCCTATGCGTTCAGCGCCGGCGACGCGGGCGCCGCGGTGACGATTTCCTACGGCTACGTCCCGCAGGACATCGCGCAAGCCGCGCTCGAACTCGCCGCCGAGCGTTTTCGCGCCGCCGAGCGCATCGGCCTGCGCTCGAAATCGCTCGGCGGACAGGAGACGATCGCCTACGACGTCTCGGCGATCTCGGCGCCGGTGCTGGCGCTGTTGCAGCCCTATCGTCGGGTGGCGGTCTGATGCTGAGCCTCTCGATCGACGGCGCCGAGGCGCTGCAAGCGCGGCTCGACGCCTTCCCCGCCGCCGTGCTGAGCGAGCTCGCCGTCAAGGCGCAAGCTTTAGGCGAAGCGCTGGCGGACAAGGTCAGAAACGAGAAGCTTTCAGGCCAGGTGTTGAACGCGCGCTCGGGCGCGCTACGCGACTCGATCGGCGCCGAGGTCACGAGCGGCGGCGATGAGGTTTCGGCCTCGGTCGGTTCCTATGGCGACGTCAAATACGCGGCGATCCAGGAATACGGCGGCAAGACCGCCGCGCACCAAATCCTGCCCACTAAGGGAAACGTTCTCGCCTTCCTCGTCGCCGGCGCGATGCATTTCGCGCGCAGGGTCGAACATCCCGGCTCCGTCATTCCGGAGCGTTCCTATCTGCGATCGAGCCTTGAGGAAATGAGCGCCGACATCGTCGCCGCGCTCGCCGCGACGCCGACCGAAACTTGGGAGGACGCATGAGCCGCGAAGCCGCCTTTTCCGCCCTTTTCGCCGCCGTCTCGGCCGCCTATCCCTGGGGCCTCGCCTCGCGGCGGATGAAGCTGTGGAGCGAAGTCCCCGCCGCGCTGCGCCCGGCGCTGTTCCAACTGGAATCCGGGCCGGAGACCTATCAATGGGCTTCGCCGGCGACGCCGAAGCGCACGTTGGAGGCCAAGCTCTTCCTCTATTTCGACGCGCGCGATCCCACGACGCCCGGCTCGAGCGCAATCAACGCCGCGCTCGACGCGCTCGACGCGGCCCTCGCCCCGGCGCTGACCGATCTCGCCTTCGGCCGCCAGACGCTCGGCGGCGCGGTGCATGATTGCAAGATCACCGGCGTTCCCGTGCGCGACAGCGGCGATCTCGACGGCGACGGGCTGGCGGTGGTGAGCATCAGGCTGGTGGCGCCGTAGGAGCGAGGCTGCAAATATGCGGATCGAGGACTTGCGCAAGCGCTGGGACGAACATGCGACGAAGCATCCAATCGTCCCGGAAATGACCTTCGCCGACGGATTTCTTGTCTTGGGCGCGGGAACGCGCCTCGCCAAGGTCGGCGCACCTCTCAATGATCTGCGCCTTGCCGCACGGCTCGCCGCTGCGCATCGCCGGCCGATCGAGGCTTCGCCGCTGCGTTATATCCAGCGCGCCCTGGCGGCCGCACACAACGGCGACGGCCCGCTGGCTTTCATGCACATCGCCCTGAGCCGATTGGGGAAGCTCGCCGATCCGCGGGAAGATGCACGCTGGTTGTTCATGATCGACGCGCTGTTGGAGGCGGGCGGCGATCCCTTGACGATCGTGAGAGAGCTCGGAACCGATCCTGCTGCCTGCGGCCTGTCGCTGGAAAAATACAGTCCCGACCAGCCACGCGTACCGGCGGGCAACGGTCGGCCGAGTGGACAATGGGTTGGCGCCAATTCCAGTGGGTCAGCAACGAGTCCGCCTCCGAAAAACAAGCGGCCAAGTCTCCTGCCCATCGTCGAAACTGCCTACCAAGGCAAGTATCATGACATCGTTCGCGATTACTTCGCTGATAGCTTGAGGGCCGCGGGCAACACCGTCCTCACAGAGGTTCCGCTTGTGATGGCCGGAAACCCGCCGCCGCCCTCCGCTCGCATCGATATATTGCTGCGGAATGCCAACGGGCTGCTGTTCGCTATCGAAGTGAAAACCGGCGACGATCCCCAATTTACCGCGGCGCAGAGAATCTTATATCCTCACATCGAGCCTGGCGGCGTCATCATTTCGCCCGACCCGAGGGTGGCGCAGTTGGGTCTAGCACCGTTCGAACCGTGGCCGCCGATCGAAGCGGTGGTCCTGTACGCTCCAGGCCCAGGATCGCGAATGCATTTCGAGCCGATGTCTAGCTTCCTGAAGCCTTGACGAGCTTAGTCACACGATCTGGGGATTTCGGATGGCACTCGAACCGACAGCGGCGTATCCGCGCTCGATGACTAAAGAGCCGACGCGCGATGGGTCCGTGACCGCTCGCATCGCGATTGGGCAGCAATTGATCTCGCGCGAGACGGCTCTGGCGATTTGCAAGATGTTGATCATCGACTGGGAAGGCGAGGCCGAGTACCGGGCACAGCAACCCTTGATCGTCGAAGATGGGGCAAACGTCTGGAACATTCGCGGCGGCTTGGTCATGAAGCCGGACGCCATTCCTGGCGACCCCACGCCGATCCAAATGTCGATCTCGAAGTTCGACGGCGCGATCGTGTCTCTTACTGGATCGGGATGCCGAGTGGCGCCAGGGGCACCGGGCGATCCGGCCTCCCAACAATTTCCGTGGGACAAGCAGTCTTGAGCGACCGGCGGACGCTCGCCGCGCTCTATTGCGCGTGGCGCCGAGCCTCGGCGGTCTCGTGACCGGCCGCCGGAGGCTCGGCGGAGCCGGCGCATAATTGCAAGATCGGCGGCGTGCCCGTGCGCGACGCGGGCGATCTCGACGGCGACGGGCTGGTGGTGGCGGTGAGCGTGAGGCTGGTGGCGCCGTAGCGCCGTAGCGCCGAACGTAGCCGTCGCCCGCGCATTCTCCCTTTGCTCAAGGAACAGACCGCATGTCGCTTCAAGGCCAGCAAACGCCCTTGCCCCCGAGCCTGTTCCAACGCCTCGCCGCGGCGGCGCGCTACGCCATATCAGGCGTCTCGCCGGACGGGTGGTTCGGCCCGCAGCAGCCGCTCAGCCCCCAGGCCCCGCCCGAGGTCAAGGGCCGGCAATGGGACTATCCGTTCGGCGTCAACCTCTCCTATGTCCCGCGCGCGACCTGCGGCATCTCCTTCGCCGAGCTGCGCGCGCTCGCCGACGCGCTGCCGCTGCTGCGCGCCGTCATCGAAACCCGCAAGGACCAGATCGCCGGCTTGAGCTACGCCGTGCGCGCGCGCGATCCCG
>Ga0181527_1004223_pt1 | contig 12400 bp, 7 predicted proteins | sample PEATcosm2014_Bin_30_FD_119762 | JGI IMG/M metagenome (GOLD analysis project Ga0181527, IMG submission 119762) | Peatland microbial communities from MTU Mesocosm Facility, Houghton, MI, USA - PEATcosm2014_Bin06_60_metaG | ecosystem: Environmental > Terrestrial > Soil > Wetlands > Peat | place...
GTGCCCGGGATCTTGATGAAGAGGTTGGGGCGTCCAGCCCGCGCGGAAAGTTTCTTGGCGGCGGCGATGGTGCTGGCCGTGTCATGCGCCAGCAGCGGCGACACCTCCAGCGATACCCATCCGTCCACGCCATTCGTGCGGTCGTGAACTGGCCGGAACAGGTCGGCGGCGCGGGTAAGATCGTCCAGTGCCAGATCGAAAAACAGGCTCTCGCCGGATTTCCCCTTGTCCAGACCCTCGCGGATGGCAACGTCGTAGGCAGAACTCTTGATGGCGTGATCAAAGATTGTCGGGTTTGAGGTCAACCCGGTCACCGACAACTCGCCAATGTAGCGTTTGAGCGTGCCGCTGTTCAGCAGGTCGCGGGTGATATTGTCGAGCCAGAGGCTCTGGCCCAAGTTGTGCAGCCTTTGTGTGGCTTTCATGATGTTCGATTGATGTTCCAGATTGCGATTGCGGCTAGGATCAATGCTAATTTGTTTTCCCTTTCCCTGCTGTGATCGCCGGACAGGACCGCAGGACCGAGCGCGCAATCATCAGTTCTTCGTCCGTGCGAATGACGCGAACCGCGACCCCGCTGGCGTTCGTGGAAATCACCCCCGCCGTTTCCTTATTGCGAGATTCATCCAGTTCAATGCCGAGGAAGTCCAGCCCTTCACAGATGCGCGCGCGGACGAGAGGCGCGTTTTCGCCGATGCCTCCGGCGAAGACAAGCGTATCCAATCCACCGAGCGCTGCGGCGAAGGAGCCGATCCATTTTTTTGCCTGATAACAAAACAGCGCCACGGCTTCCGCCGCCCGCACGTCCTGCGTTTCATGGTCGACCAGGTCGCGCATGTCGGAGCTGGTTTCCGAAACGCCGAGCAGCCCGGACTTGTGGTTGACCATTACGTAAAATTGTTTGGTGGTCATCTGTTCGGTGCGCGCGAGATACGGCGCCAGGCCGGGATCCAAATCGCCGGAGCGGGTGCTCATCACCAATCCCGCCGTCGGCGTGAAGCCCATGCTGGTATCAATGCTTTTGCCATCGCGCACGGCGGCCAAGCTGGCACCGTTTCCGAGATGCGCGAGAATCACGCGGCCAGTCGTTGCCGCCGGGTCGCCGAAGCGCGCGAGTTCTTCCATCAGATAGGCGTAGGACAAACCGTGGAAACCGTATCGTTGAATTCCCTTGGCGTCGAAGCGGCGCGGAATCGGCAGCAGCTTGGCCACGCGTGGCATGGTCTGGTGAAACGCCGTGTCAAAGCACGCCACCTGCGGCAGTTTCGGATGACGCTGGCGGAACGTCTCGATCAGCTCGATCTCGCGGGGCAGATGATCCGGATCGTTTGGACTGATGCGATGCAATTCATCCAGCAACTCTTGGGTGACCAGTTCAGGCTCGGTATGTTTCATGCCGTGGACCACCCGGTGTCCCACCGCCCGGACCGATTCGAAACCATTCTGCTTTTCCAGCCAATCAATCAGGGAATTCGCCGCCGATTTGTGGTCGGCGGCAGCGAGTTTGCGGCTCTCCGGCTGTTTCCTGGTCGGGTCATTGAACGTCAGATTCGTCCCGCTCTGGCCGATGCGGTCAACCTTTCCATAAAGCCCTCGCTCGAGCGGTTTGCCAACCTGGTAGAGCGCGAATTTGATGCTCGAAGAGCCGCCATTGATTGTCAGGATGCGCGGGTTAGCCGGTTTCATGGAGGAATCCTTCGTCATTTTACAGTTTTGGGAAGGGCGTGCATCATATCCGCTTTGCCATGCCTTGATAATGCCGGTGCATGCTTTCCTGAGTGCCATCAGTTTTACTTTTGTCAGCAGAGGCAGGTCCATCCGGCCGCAAGGAGCCGACGTAAACGCTGAAGTCCTCACCTTCCCAATGATCAGCGTCTGGCCAGTAGAACGTGAATTTGACCTGCCTTCCTTCGGGAAGCGCTTCGGTCGTTAGATCGGCGATGTGAATCCCGAGTCCCGCATCATGTGTCGTTAAATCCTGGACCGTATTCCAGTCATCGGCACTCCAATGAATGACGGCAGGCGCAATTGTCTCGATACGCAGTATTTTGCCGGCAGGCATCGAGCGAATCTTGTGGTTCAAGCGCCACACTATGCGCGGGGATACGGTCTTCTCGGTCAGATAGCGTCGCACCGTTTGTGGCGGCAGATCGAAGACCCGCCCGTCGCGCATTGAGCGTCGCAGCTTGAGGTATTCGGCGTGCGCCCACACAAGCGGCATGGCCGAACCGGAGGGTTTGCCGGAATACAGCCCGCGCTTTGGCATGTCAGGCGCGTCCCACACTTGCTCCGAGATCAGGCCGGCTTCGTTGGCGAAGGATTCCAACGCGGCAAGTAGTCGTTTTGCGTTCTCGGCACGGCCTGCCACCAGTTCGTGGTGAGCCCGATCGCAAGTGAGCAATGGCCACCCACGGCCAATCCCCGTTCCGTCAAAAGGTGCGCCATCCTCATGCTCGCCATAGCCATCGTCGTTGTAGCGATGCCATGTGGGGCCGCACGGTGTCTCCACCTTGAGCAATGCGTCGATGACTTTTGCCGTGTCGCGAATGCGCGGGTCGTCGGCAGCACGCAGGCCAAAACGCACCAGGGCCAGGGCGTCGGGACTCACGAGATGAATGCCGAGGCGAGCGTCCTCGGCGTCCGAAACGTTCTTCACATGCACGTCCTTCTGGAAACGGGGCACGCCCTCCAGCGCCTCCGTCGAGGCGATACGGACGTAATATCCTTCGACGTTGAACTTCCGGCACCAGTCCGTGCCGGACACGTACATCCAGCGTTCGATGGATAGGTTCCAAACATCGGCGATCTCGCGGAGGTAGGCTGCAATAGAGGCTTCCTGATTCAAATCGGCCAGATCCGCCGCCGCCAGCAGTGCGGCGATTTCTGCTCCGACTGTGAATGGCGAATAGCCAGGATCTTCCTCCCAGCGGTCCTGCGGGCTCACCGGGCCGTTGCGGACCAAATAGCCCGCCGCTTGGCGCACCATCGGCCAAAACCGGGCCACGTCGGCCTCGGCCAATGCCTTTTCGCGATGGGCCAGGTCCACCAGGAGAATCGGCAAAGCCGTCTCGTCCATTTGGATTCTGCTCCAACGGGACAAGCCATCCAGCAACATGGTCTGCGGCCAGTGCCCATCCGAGCGCTGAGTTGCCTGCAAGTAGCAGAGCGCGCGGCGTACTTCCCCGTGCGCGCCGGCAGCCAGCAAGCCGGCCGCCGTCTCCACCATGTCGCGCGTTCGAACAAGATGGTAACCGCCCAGATTATCATCACCCTTGCTGAATCCCCACGGGACGGAGAGGCTGGCGATGAAACCGCCGGGCGCTGTCTTGGACTCGTGGGTGCGCAGGACAGCGAGGCTGATGCGGGAAAGATCGCCCGAACTGAGTCCACCCTTCCTTGGCGATGCGTGCGTCTTCATCCATTCCTGCCAGCCGGCGATATAGTCGTGCTTTGCCTTGGCAAAACCGTCGCGAAGGCTGGCGATGGCATTGCGGGCCGCTTCGTCCGGGTCGTTGCCAAAACCGAGCGCCAGTACGAAGTCTCCCTGCGACTTGAAAAGATCGATCTCGGCAGTGAGGGCCACATTGCCGTTCGCAGCCCGCGTGTATTCCCATGTCATCCGTTTGTGTGCCTTCAGGTCCTGCCAGCCGTCAGACGAACCGACGTAACCGACAGACCGCCTCGACCACGGAGCGGAGCATGCCAGCGCCAACGCATTGCCATTGCGCTGTGAAAACAGCAGCGGCGTGCCCTCGAATTCGTCCACCCAGGCGGTATTGCCGCCGCCGTGGTTGCCCAGGTGCGGCGCGAGCAGGACATGCAGGTGATAACCGGACAGTGCGCCTTGCTGCGCGATAAACTTGGCCTTTTGCAGCACCGCGTCCCGATGCGGATCGGTCAAGATCTCCTTTTCGATGCGGTAGCGGCCATCACGGCAGGTGTTGACCAGCCTGAATACCGGCACACCGTCCGCCACCCATGCCACTTTGTGTCCGGCATCGCGTTTCTCCTCGGAGAAGAAATCCGCTCCGTCTGTGACGATCAACCCCATGTCGCGGACGCAGGCCTGGTCAATGCGGGGGTAATATATCTCGTTGAAGATTCCCTGGCTCAGCGTGAACCAGACGTGGCTCTTATTGCTGAGGGCCGTGCCAACGCCGGTTTTGGCGCTGGACGTCCAGCGCGCCGGAATCCCGGGCTCGCCTGGTACGGAACGACTGAGGCCATGCATGCTATCGCCTTCCATTTGAGTAACACTCATTCGATAATCTTCAGTCCGAGTGCGTATAGTTTCGCACGTGTGGATTTGTAGTTAGTGTGAAGAATGCTTGGAATCCCCAAACTTTCCGCGATCTGGACGAACATCGGGGTGTTTTCGATATAGACGACCTGCCGGGCTGGCACCTGAGCGATGTCCAGCGCCAGCCGAAAGATGTCCGCGTCGGGCTTGCGGAGATGGACGAAACAGGAGGAAACGAAAAAATCCACAAACCGTTCCAGCTTGAATTTGCGAATCCGATGACAGTTCAGTTCGCGCGCTTCGTTGCTGACCACGACGATCTTGAGCCCGTACCGGGCCTTGAGGTGAGCCACCAGCGCGATCATCTCGGGGTGAGGTTTCGATTGCGCGAACATGAAGCGCCGAAACTGAGCCGGGCTGAACGGGCGTTTCTGGTAAAAGACCACGCGACCTAAATAGTCTTCCAGCGTTAGCTTTCCCTCCTCGTAGGTGTCGAAGGTCAGGTGATGCCGATCCTCCATCTCGGCCAACTTCAGCTTGAACCTCGTCGCCGCCCGTTTGCGGGCATGATGATCCCACCCGTCGGTGAGCAGGACACCGCCGATATCCAGAAACAGCGTCGTAATCTCTGTTGAGCGTTTCATTTTGGTCGTCGGGGTTCCGTTGGTGTGTCGGTTATGCTCCCAATTCCTGGAGCGTATGCAGGAAAGTTGTGACATCTTCCCAGCTTAACATGCCGATGACATGCTGATCCTGGGTGACGGGCAACGGGTTGACTTTATCGCGGTCCATGTTCTGGACGGCCGCCCACAACTCGGTATCAGGATCAATGCGCTTTAACTGTTCCAAGGGAAGCATGACCTCAGCGGCACTCGTCGCCGCCCATTCGCGACGCGGCACCTCCTTGATCCGATGCAAAGTCATCAAACCAACGGGGTTGTCCCCGCGGTTGACGAGAAAGCAGCGTTGCCCGCTGCCGAGGACGTGTTGGTCAACCAACTCCTGCAGCGTCAGATCTGCGGGAACGGCGGCGCAATGAGTGCTCATGGCCTGCGAGACTCTATGCCCCGCCAGCAGACCCTGAAACATCGCTTGCTGCACTTGGGCGAAAGCCGCGTTGCCGAGGAACCAGCCGATAAACGCGATCCAGAGCCCTCCGCCAAAGTTGCCGCTGAACATCTGCCAGACGCCTCCGAAGATAAGCAGAAAAGCAAAGAACCGGCCGACGTTTGCTGCCAAAAGGGTCGCCCGGCGCATGTTTCCCGTGATCGCCCACACGATGGCGCGGAACACGCGGCCGCCGTCGAGTGGGTAGGCGGGAATGAGGTTGAACAGCACCAGGGCCAGGTTGAGGTAGGTTAGGTACTTTGCCAGACCCAAGAGGGGCTCTATGCCCGCGACCAGTGGCTGCACCGTGCAGAAAAGGACCGCCAAAGCGAGGCTCACGAGCGGGCCCGCGATGGCAATTAGAAACTCGGCGATGGCGCTGGGCGATTCCGTCGCAATCTGAGCAACACCCCCGAAGAGGAAAAGCGTAATGCTGCGCACCGGAATTCCGTACCGCAGCGCTACCACGGAGTGCCCTAGTTCATGGAGCAGCACGCTCACAAAGAGCATGATGGCAGTCACCGCTCCCATGAACCAGTACAGCGGCGGCGGCCAGTCCTTGAACTCGGCGGGATAGTAACCACGCGCCAGCATCCAAGTGAGCAGCGCGAAGATCACAAACCAGGAGTAATCCAAACCAATTGGAATGTCCAGGATCCGACCCAACGGCACGTTTTTTCGAGTCACGAGCGTTCTTTCATTTCGGTGCGCCAGGCTGGCAATTCCTTGGCTGGCGGACACATTTGTCATTCTATCGCCTCCAGCTTTATTTCCCGTTCAGCCTGGAGCCAATCTTGAACGGTTCGGCCGTTCTGGCGGCCTCCTCGCTCGTACAGTTCATAGGCCCGCTTCGCGATCTGCGGCGTCAGGTCATCTTCCTGACGCCGAGGAGCCGGGCGGGGCTCACCACTTCCCAGGCGTCCACACGCTATAGTTATTCTTCGCAGCCGCCGCGCGAGCTCCTGGGTCAGCGCGCCGTTCTTGAGGCGCCATTGCCAGTTCCCTTCCGCAATTCCGGGAAAGTTCATTCGCGCCTCCGACCCCAGCTCCAGGAGGTCTTGCGCCGGAACGATGGCTGTATCGGCCTGCGATGCCAGCGCCTCATTGATCATGGCCCAGATAACCTGTTCGTCGTTTGCTCCGAGCTGTTTTTGCAAGGCTTTGCGTTGCGCGTCTGGCAACTTCCGATACCAGCCTGTCGTTGTGTCGTTATCATGGGTTCCGGTATAGACCACTGATTTCACCGAGTGCTGCTCTGGTGGCTCTGGATTGGTTTCGAGCTTTGAACCCAACTCGAATTGGAGCACCCGTGTGCCCGGGATCTGAAGTTGATCCAGCAAGGCCGCCACTTCGGGTGTTGTGGCGCCCAGATCATCCGCGATAAAAGGCAATGACCCAAGGGCTTCGCGGGCGGCCTCGAAAAAAGCAGCGCCTCCGCCAGGTTGGTACTGCCCGTTCACAGCCGTCTTGGCCTGTGCAGGCACTTCATAGGTGCGGACAAAGCCAATGAAATGATCCAGCCGATTGACATCGAATCGTCCCAAAGCCGTCCGCAAACGCTCGATCCACCAGTTGTAGTTCTGCTCTCGAAGCGCCTCCCAGCGATAGACGGGCACATCCCACACTTGCCCTGTTTTGGAGAAATAATCGGGCGGAACTCCCGCGACCACCGCAGGGCTTCCATCGGCATCCAGTTTGAAAAGCCCGGGGTGAGCCCAGACATCGGCGCTCTGGTGCGCCACGAACAGGGGAACATCGCCGATCAGCCGGATTCCCTTGGACGTACAGCAAGCCCTTAACTCTTTCCACTGCAATGAGAACTGCCATTGGACAAACTGATGGTAACGTATGTCGTTGGCGAAGTATTTCTGCGCGCGAATGACGGCGTCTGGCTGGCGAGTTCGCAGCTCTTGGTTCCACCGGGTCCAATCCGAGGTGCCCTCTTTCCCCTGGATGGCCGAGAACAACGAAAAATCCTCGAGCCAGAAAGACTCCGCGCAGGCAAAGGCGTCGAGTTCGGATTGCCTGCCACGGTGCGTCTTTGTTTGGAAATGTTCGAATGCCTTTTTCAGCCATCGCAGCTTCAGGTCTGCCGCCGCGGGATAATTCACATCTCCCTCACCTCCCGAGATGGGAAGGTCGATATCCTGGCGCCCAAGGAATCCCTGTTCCATCAACCGATCGGGACTCAGCAGGAGTGGATTCCCGCCAAAAGCAGACGGTGACTGGTAAGGCGAATTATCTTGCCCGGCTGGGCCGATCGGAAGCATCTGCCACCAACGCTGTCCACTCTTGACCATAAAATCCGCAAAGGCAGTTGCCGCCGGCCCTAGATCGCCGATGGGATACGGGTTGGAAAGGGAGGTCGGATGGAGAAGTATCCCGGAGGCTCGTTGATTCATACGGAACCTCCTCCCACGGCAGATTCCTGTTTCCGGGCCAGAAGCATCGCGCTGGAGCGGGCTTCCACGTGATACGCCGTTGAATTGTCCAAGAGCGTTTCTTGCCCTTCGGCAAACAAGTCGTGCGGCGCCGGGCGGGACGTGTCTGCCGCCAGACGCCAGCGGCACCCTGGCGGCAGCGGCGGCAAACCAAAGTCGGTCTCCTCCGTGCCAGCATTGAACATCAGGCAAAGCCTGTCCTGTCCGTTTTCGTCGATCAGGCAGGCGAGTTGTTTGCACTTTGGGTCGGCCCAGTTGGGTAATCCCCCTTGCGAGCCAAACCAATGGATCTCGGTGTCCGTGTAGAATTGCTCCTTGCTGAGAACCGGATGGGCACGGCGAAAGGCGATCAATCCACGGGTGAAGCGGAAAATGTCCTTGTGCTTTTCCAGACGGCTCCAGTCATGCCAACTCGTTTCGTTGTCCTGGCAGTAGGCGTTGTTGTTGCCGCCTTGCGTGCGGCGCAATTCGTCCCCGCCGAGCAGCATCGGCACCCCGCGCGAGATAAACAGAGTCAGCAGGAGGTTCTTGATTTGGCGTTTGCGCAAGGCCTCGATCCCGGCATCTGTTGTCTCGCCTTCAGCGCCATAGTTCTCGCTGAAGTTGGCCCCGGTCCCGTCATGGTTGTTTTCTCCGTTTGCTTCATTGTGCTTGCAGCGATAGCTCACCAGGTCGTTCAGAGTGAAGCCGTCGTGGCAGGTGACGAAGTTGATGCTGCCCTCGGGGCCTTTGCCGGGCTTGGTATAGATGTCGGCACTGCCGCAAATGCGGCTGGCAAACACACCGAGCATGCCGTCATCGCCGCGCCAGAAACGCCGGACATCATCTCGGTACCGGCCGTTCCACTCCGCCCAGCGCCGTTCTGAAAAACTGCCCACCTCGTATGCACCGGCGGCGTGCCACGCCTCGGCGATGAGTTTCACGTCCCGCAAGATCGGGTCCTCGGCGATCCGTTCGAGAAGAGGGGCATTGGCCAGCAACTTGCCGGTGCCGTCCCGGCCGAGAACCGACGCCAAGTCAAAGCGGAACCCATCCACGTGCATCTCGACCATCCAATAACGGAGCGCGGCCAGGATGTGGTCCCGCACCACGGGATGATTGGCGTTGACCGTGTTGCCAGTCCCAGTGTAGTCCTTGTAGTAGCGTTTGTCGACCGCCAGCGTGTAAAAGATCGCGTTATCCATCCCGCGGAAACAGAGCGTCGGACCCAGTTCGTCCCCCTCCGCCGTGTGATTGAACACCACGTCCAGAATCACCTCGATGCCGGCATGGTGAAAGGCCCGGACCATTTCCTTGAACTCCAGCTTCTGCTGGCCCAAACCTCCCGAACTGCTGTAGGAAGCCTTGGGCGCACAGAAAACCACGGGATCGTATCCCCAGTAATTACTGAGCGGCTGACTTGTTTGCGGATTCCTGCGCGGGATAGGAGTTTCATTGAACTCCTGCACGGGCATCAACTCCACGGCGGTCACTCCCAGGGTCTTGAGATAGGGAATCTTTTCCGTCAGGCCTCGGTAGGTTCCGGGATGGTCCACGCCCGACTTGGGATGAATGGTAAAGCCGCGAACGTGCGCCTCGTAAATGACCGTCCTCGACCATGGATGCCGGGGTGGCTGGTCGCCATCCCACTCAAAAGGTTCGTTGACGAATACGCATTTCGGCATCAAGCCGGAATTGTCCAGTTTCGAGAGAGACAGGTCCTGCTCCGGCGCCGACGGGTCATATCCGCGCGCCGATGCAAAATCCCACGGGGGCAGCAGCGAAATCGCGGCAGCGAAGGGATCCAGAAGGAGCCTGTTGAAATTGAACCGATGTCCTTGGCCGGGTTCGTAAGGGCCATCCACGCGGTAAGCATAGATCTGGCCGGGGCCGATCGCTTTCACCCAAACGTGCCATACGTCGCCGGTGCGGTTGCGCGGCGGATCCAGATCGATTGCCCGGGCGGGCGTCGCGTCTTCGGGGTGGCCGAACAATTCCAAACGCACGCGGCTGGCGTTACGGCTGAAAACGGCGAAGTTAACCCCTCCTCCGCTTTCCTGGGTTCCCAGAGGCAGAGGAGAGCCCGCCCGAACGTTGGCGTGCTCGGAGACCTCCGAGATATAATCTTGTAACTCGCGTTGGGGAGTTTTCATCATCGAAAAGGTCTTATACCTCCTGCGAATAAATTACCGCCGTGTAGGGCCCGACATTGATTTTGCCTGAGCAAGGCAGCCCATCGATTTTCTCTCCATGGGCCTCGACATCAGGAGCGGGATGGTTTGAAACATCCCGGCCATAGTTGGAGGAATCGCTGTTAAACCGCGTCTTCCATAATCCGGCCCGCGGAAAACCGATGACATAGCCATCGCGGTTTTGATTCGTCATATTCACCGCCACCACGACACTGTCGGTTGGCCCCTGTTTGTCCCAGCGGTGGAAAGCGATGAGCTTGGCCCCATCGTCAACGTGATGGATGTGAATATTTTGACCGCACAACCCCCGCGTTACACCCGCCAGATTGCGCCGCAGGGCGATCAGATCCCGGTATATGCCCAGTATGCCGTGTTGGCTCTCAGTCCGGGACCAGTCGATCGGGACCTTATCCTGAAACCAGCCGTCTTCCAGCAGCTCCTGCCCTTCAAAAATCATCGGGATACCGGGCGAGGTAAGAACCAGCGCAGCGCCCAGGGTGGAGCGCTTCCTGGAAAACCAGCTATCCGCCTTGCCTGGCCAGATTTCCTCCGGCACGCGGGCCCGGCCGTTGGCAGTCTCGTCGTGGGACTCCGTATAAATAATCCGTTTGAAGGCGTCCGGACCGTAGCGATGCTCGATAGCCTCCCTGACTGCTCCCACATCGCGAAGGTTATCGTCAGGGGAGATAACGGCCCGGCGAACGCGGTGAACAAATTCGGCATCCCATTGCGCATTAAAGCCGGCGCCGCCCGCTCCCACGTCCTTGGTGACCCAGGGGTTCTTATGCATCCCCTCGGCGATGCTGATTTTGCCGGAGAACTGTTGTTGGATTTCCGCGTTGATCCACTGCATCAAGCTCCAGCCTTCAGGAATGTCATTGGCGGGATCTCCGGTATTACCGTCAATGCTTTTGATAAAGACAATCATGTCCCAACGCAGGCCGTCGGCGTGGTATTCTTCGAGCCACATTAACGCGTTATCGCGCAAGTACTGGCGCACTTCGCCCCGGCCATAATCCGGGCGCGTCTCGCCCCAGGGTGTGTGCGAGCGGCGATCATTGTAGAAGTAGATTCCCCCTTTCTCGTTTTCGCTCCAACCGTCAAACTGCCACAAATCCAGGTCATTGGGGCCAAAGTGGTTGTAGATGACGTCTATGATGACAGCCATGCCATGCTTATGGGCCGCCTTCACAAACCGCTTAAAGGCATCCGGCCCGCCGTAAATACTTTCAACCGCAAAGGGATGAGACGGATCGTAACCCCACGAGAATTCGGCGGCAAACTCCGCGACCGGCATCACTTCCACGGCATTAATACCCAGTTGCTTGAGATAGGGAAATTTCTCGATAGCGCTATCAAACGTGCCCGGGCGCCCCTTTTCTTTGACGTTGAAGGTGCCGATGTGCGTCTCGTAAATGACCAACTCATTTCCCGTGGCCATGTGAAAGTCATGATCACCCCAGTCGAAGGCTTTAGGATCATAGATAACTCCATTGCCGCGCGAACGAGTCACCTTTCGGGCATACGGGTCAATGCGGGACAGGGTACCTTTTGGACCGTGAATTAAATACCGATACTCGTCTCCGGTTTTTGCCTTTGACACCTTGGCAAACCAGCAACCGTTCTTCTCTTTGGCCAGTGGTGTTGAAGTCTTGCTCCAGTCATTGAAGGTTGCGGTCACACAGACTTTTTCGGCATGGGGCGCCCATACGCGAAAGGTTACACCCCGGGCACCGGGTATGGCACCCAGGTCCGGACATTTCATCGCGCTAGCAGTTTTGTTGGACATTTTCCTCCTCCGTTTTCCGTTTGACCAAGCTCCACACGCAGCCACTCATCGTTGCCATAGGATTTGCGCGGATTCCAACGGGATCGCGGCGCCGTCGCGGTGCGGTATCAGCCGCGCCGTATAGTCCGCCGGCGGGCGGTCCGCGGACACAGCAGCGCTGTAAACGTTGCCGCCCGACGTGCCGGCCAGTTGGCGAACCCACTTCATCTCCTGCCGCGCGGGAGCACCGCCCTTGACACCGTCGGCATAGAGTTCTACCCGCACGGCCTTGGGGTCGAGGTCATTGAGATAGATCTGCGCCTCAAATAAGTGCTGCCCGCCACGGGTTTCAACCTTCACTTCGCCAAAGTGCAGCGTGGCCCATTTCTGTTCCAGACTGTGCCGCCAATCAACCATTTGCCTGCCGGTTGCGCCTTTGCCGGCAGCGCGCTCACGGTAGGCGGCAGCAGCCGGGAGGTAGTGTTGCTCGGCGTATTCGCACACTGTACGGTTGGCGCAGAAGCGCGGTGTCAACCGCGCCATGCTTTCCCGCATCCGCCCAACCCAAGCGGCGGGAATGCCCTTATCGTCGCGAGCATAAAACTCAGGGATCACCTCCCGTTCGAGCCGCTCGTAAAGCGCTACGGCTTCCGCCGCGTCCCAGGCCGGATCA
>Ga0181527_1004227_pt1 | contig 12390 bp, 10 predicted proteins | sample PEATcosm2014_Bin_30_FD_119762 | JGI IMG/M metagenome (GOLD analysis project Ga0181527, IMG submission 119762) | Peatland microbial communities from MTU Mesocosm Facility, Houghton, MI, USA - PEATcosm2014_Bin06_60_metaG | ecosystem: Environmental > Terrestrial > Soil > Wetlands > Peat | place...
GAGATACGCTTTCTGATCATCAGGTGCGGCTTTCGCATAGTCGGGATCAGAGTGCATCAAATAAGCATGCTGATCCTGCGGAGACGCGGAAAGAAAATCCTGGTCCTGTGTGGGATCAGTCGCCATTATTCTGCCTTACTTTGTTGCTTTTTCCATCCCGCAAAACCACCGCCGCCGCCTTGAGGTGCCCATTTATCCAACTGGTGTTTCGCCTCGGGCATAATGAAGCGATCCTGAAAATTCTGCATCCCTGGTGCCGCGTTCTGATTCCACTGATTTTCCAGCGAACTGATTTTTGAACGGAGCAATTTAGCGGTCATCGAAACGTTGCTGCGTAGTTGTTTCGGGCTGAGATTCGGATCAAAATCTTTCTCATCCGCTCCGCGTTCTCCCGCCGATCCACCAGCACCCACGTAAGCTTTAGCGATTTCCGGCCCCACGCGATTCACGATGGTTCGGAAAGTCGTCACAGGGTCTTTGCCGATTTCAACACCCATCTGATTGGCGATGAGATTCAATGCGCGCACATCGCCATTGTCCAGCGCATTGATCGAATCTCCAAGTACACCGACATGGCCCATCGCCGTGTTGATGGCATTGATTTCCTTGGACTGCGATCCGACTGTGTATCCCTTTCGGAGTTGCGCCCGCTGTTCGCTGAATTGCGGGTCATATTGATTCAGTTGCGCAAGAACGCGCTGCCAGTAAGGAGTGCGCAACGCAAAACTGGATGGAAGCGACATGCGGCCTTCCGCGAGTGCCATAACGATCCCACGGTCAGCAGGAGGCAAACCTTTCAAGTAATCATCCCCATGGACATTCGCAATTTCTGCAGGAATTGGGTTGATACCACCAGCGGCTTGAACAATTTGAGTTGCGGCTGGTGCTCGCTTCGCAATAGCATCGCGCGCTTTCTCTCGATTCGCGGGCGTGTCCTCAAGTTTATTCGCAGCCAAATAATCGGAAATGTCTTCCTTCTTTTCGCTTGGCGTTTTCTCCGCAGGCTGCTTCTGAACGTTCTGAATTGCCGTCGCGATCTGCTGCACCTTTGGATCTTTCTCGGGATCGACACCTGATTTGATCGCTGCTTGTACGGCGGTAGCATAATCTTGCTGCAAATTTGTTTCTTTCGGTGGCGCAGGTTCGCGTTGTGGAAACTTCCCAGTCACTCTCCAGTCGTTCTTCTCGAAGTCGCTCATGTCTTCAAACTGTTCAGGATGCTGCTCCATGTAAGTGCTGCGCTTCTCGGGAGTATTGAATTCCGCTTGAGCGGTTCGTGCAGCATTCTCGGTTTCGGCGGTCTTTGCGACTCTCTCGCGCGTTTCCGCTCCTGCTTCTTCCTTCGCTTCTCCTGCTTCCTTTAGCGCGCGATTCAGCGGAGTCCCGGGGATTCCTGCGACGATACCGGGAGCTATGATTCCACCACCGATTTCACCAATCCGCGCGGCGATATGGCCGATTTTTCCAAGCAATCCAGGTTGCGCGGAAATGGGACTCCCCCATGTATGCTTCTTGTCGTACTCGTCCTGATCCATTTTCTGTTGCCAAAATTCCTTGCTGTTCACTGGTGCAGTAACAGTTGGACGATTCGCAGCGTACTCTTCTTTTCCAGCGGCGATGGATTCCTTCTTGGTTGGTGCGCGCGGTCCAGCAATGGCAGGAAGAGTTCCCATATCAAGGGATGGAGTGCCTGTCATTCCATCAATCTCAGGAGCACCACCAACAATTTCGGGCTTCGCCATGGGTTTCACGGGTTGACTTCGCGCGCCAATCGCAAGTTCGCTACCACGCGGACTTAATGGCGCACTGGGCGCGAGTGTAGGAGGCGTCATAGGCGTAACATCGGAGTGCGGCGTCACGGGAGAAAGCGGGCCAACTGTAGCGGGAGGGACAAGTGGAGCAGGAGTGGGAGGCGGTTGCAGATACCCGAGATTCTGCAAGTGCCGATTAAGTAGATCAGGATCGGTTGGAGCCGAGAGAATTTGATCAAGAGTTAGGGCCATTAGAAATGTGCTCCCATCGCTCCCGCTCCAGACATGAAAGCGCCAGCACCTTGACCTAGCTTACCAATTGTTCCTAATACGCCTTCAGTATCCTGTAACCAGCCCTGGCGACCAGCCGCGAGTTGAGACTGCAAATCTTCGTTCTGGAGACCCATGGCCTTCAACTGATCCGCATTCAAGCCACTGTACATTCCGCCGAGTTGCTGTTGTGCTGCGCGTTGTTTCTCTTGCGCGAGTTTCGCGTTTTCAAGTTGCACATCAAGTGCACCAGTTGCCAGCGTGCGGCCCTTGGCTCGTGCGGCCTCGGCCAGCGCCGGCGCGAATCCCCCGGCAGTACGCGAACGCAGCGCGGCGAGTCTGCCTTCGCCCGTAATTGCGGCATTCGCTCCACCAGCGCCCTCTTGACTCGCGACTAGCATTCTGTTTTGCGTGGTGGGATCGAAACCTGTGGGATTATTCGCTTGGCGCTCAAGGCCGGGGATGATAGAAGAGCCGATTCCAGAAGCAACCGAACCGAACCCAGCGCCTACTTGACCGGCAGTGGAACCAAGATTTTTCGCTTGTTGCACGGCGCCGCGGTCGCAGCGGATAGGAAAGGAATCAACGAAGGACTCGCCATCGTGAGAAAGAAGTTCACCAGTTTCAATCGAGAAGGTCGGGTTGAGAAGTACTCGCATCATAGCGTTGCTCCTCGTTCGCCCGATTGACTGAGAGTGTAGTGCAGTCGCCTCACAAATTCAACGTATATGAAATCCACGGACTTCTCACGAAGCCAAGGTCCAACAAACGCTTACCAAAGCTCTCTTCGATTTCAGGGGGAATCCAAGCAGTAAGTTGCTCCAGACCTTGCCGCGCTCCTTCCGCCTTCATCCAATCTTTGAACTCGCAAAGCCACTGCCAGCGCTGTTCTGGCGTCCCTGTGTCATGACTTAATAGCAAAAAAAGTTCTCCAGTGACTTTTAGAAAACTCATCATCGCGATCTTGCCCTGATGCTCGTAGACCGCTTTCACGATGAACAACGGATTCGCTACCGTCTCACCATCTTCGATCGTGATTGTGAGATTCGGAAAGCAGTTCTCGGGCAGCTCGTTCGCCGCGTGAATCTCTTTCGCGCGCTCCACATCCGTATCGAAATCGAAGTTTCGGATCAACTCAGTGTCACCGTCCCGATTTTTCGTTTTCGCTTCGCGTTGGACCCGATACTGCTTCTGCCAAAATTCACTTTCGGCTTCGTGGACAGAATCAAGACCTTGCCGCTTGCCGAAGCGATTATATTCCCGCTCAGGTTCACATTGATACCAGCATTCGCCGTGATGATGCCGAGAGAGAGTGAAGCCGCATTTCCGGCTGCGGTAACGCTGACCGAAGATCCCGAGTGCGAAGTCGTGGGATCGGAGAGAACAATCGTATATACATTGGGCTGGCTCGCATAAAGGAAGATATCGGGCATCTCAGGACCCGGCCACAAGCGTATTCAGAGAGGTCCCCGCCACATCCGTACTGCCTGATTTGTACGCCACGATGTAGAACGGCCCCGTGATTGTTGGAGAGAACGCAAAAGTGTAGTGCCCCCCGATTCGGGATCGTAGTAAGAAGTGGTCACGCACTCACCGCAGGGGACACTGCGTTGCGTGATCTCTTTCCGTTCCGTACCTTTCACTTCATATATCGCTTCGTTCCGTGCTTCGTTCACGTGCCTGCTTTCTTTTGGGTGATTGCTGGCCTAGTAAGAACTTTTCCGAAACCGCTTCCGCCTTCTCTTCCATTTGCCGATGCAGTGCCGCTTCCCGTGCTCGGGAGAAGCGTAAGCATCTGCGTTCCACCTGGGTCCACTGCCGCCCCCGATTGTATCTTAGGTCCTGGGTCGCTGCCCTGATATTGCGAATACGCGCGGAAGAAAAACTTCTGCGGCTTGCCGTTGTCATCTTGCGCAGGCAGAATCATCGGAGACATGGAACGCGAAGCGCCAAGATGCACGACGTGCGGCTGTCCGAAATTCTGATCCGTGTCGTACTCCACGAAATAGTTCAGATGTTTCTGAATCGCATTGTTATCGGTGATCACCGCGTGGACCAGACCTTGCCCGTTCGTCTTCACGCTAAGTTGCTGGATCGGCGGCGGTGCGGGAAGCGTGCCCACTGGATCGACGGCCACATTCTTTCCAAGATTGTTTACGCCATCCTGAAGGAGTTGCAACGCATTGCTGAGATAGTTACCTATCTGGGGAACCTGCTTCAGAAAGGTTATTTCTTTGTCGAGTGAGAGGGCCAATTGCAACCTCCTTTCTCTTTCTTGGATACCACGGTACAATATATACCATGAAGATCAATGCTCTCGGCCAATTCGTAAAAGTACCTCTCAAGGACCGCTTCTGGGTCAAGGTGAACAAGAACGGTCCACTTCATCCCTACAATCCCGCGCTAGGTCGGTGCTGGATGTGGACTGGCGCAAGACTCAAAAGAAAACATGATTACGGACTTATCTGGGACGACACACATACGAAACGCCTCCGTGCTCATCGTATCGCATGGATACTTTTGAAGGGGCCAATACCAAAAGGGAAAGGTCTTCTTCATAGTTGCGATAACTGTCCGTGCGTAAATCCAGAGCACACAAGACCTGGTGATGCTTCCGATAATCATAGAGACATGATTTCTCATGGACGAGCATTGAACGGAGAACACAATCCCATGGCTCGTCTCACTGAAAAGCAAGTGCGATATATATTGTCGAAATATCCGATAGCACTTAGGACTGGACCACGTGACCCAAGCGAAAAGGTCGTTATTCTTCGGCTTTGTAAAAAGTTTCATGTTTCAATGAGCTATTTAGCTCGCCTCGCATCTGGGGAACGTTGGAGCCATATCAATTGTTGACTCCCCTAACGCTCGCCCAAGGATCTTGAGACATGCACATAATTACGCGCGAAAGAATGAATCCCGCACCAACAGCATTCGATTTGAATTGCACGAACAGGCGGTTTCCAACTTCATTCACGGGCACTTCGACATCGCCGTTCGTGGAAGCGGGAAGAGTCAGATCAGGCAAGAGCGCGTGAGCATAAGGCGTATCGAGCGTATTTGGGAAAACGCTGATAGTACAAGCACCACTACCGTCGAGCAATAATGACATGTAGTCATAGCAAAATCTTGTAACGCCCATTTGGCGACCTTCGCCTTCTTCGGTGGGCACGAAGCCGTAAGTATCGTACATCTGGAGGATCGCGTTGCCATCATCTTCAAGCAAGCCATCCACGAGCTGATAGATTTTCCCCGTATGATCCGAATTCCCGAGGAACACGGGCGTGGTCGTATCCGCGCGCTCGATAAGTCCAGCGCACGGAGACTTGAGAATCCAGATAGCCCATTTCCGCGTGAGTTCAGATGCCAAGAGTTTTCCTGAATAGGAGCGATGCACTTCAGGACTGTCCGCGAGTGTGTTGGCCGTGTTGAGTTGTTTGTAGTTCAGCATGAGCACGGCGTTTGGCGTGGTCGGATTCGGATCGGTGAGGATTCCAGCCGGCAAGAATGAGGAAACCTTGCCCTGTGCGTTTGTCGGCCGCAAGGGCACGCCCACAAGAATCCGACGCTCAGTGATATCGTTTTTCACCCAGATGGTGTACCCGTACTTCCAGTTGATCATGTTCCACAGCGATTGAATTTCTTCGCTGAGTTTGACGGGTTGGCCCCCGTAGAACATGAAGAGTCCAGGTTGATACGCGGTGATGGCCCACTCTTCTCCCGCATTTGGCTCATCGATTCCAGTCGTCACCGCATTCACGCCAGCCGTACCCACGGAATTCGAGATAGTCCGCGGTGTCGCCCATCCCGAGGGCTCCGTCGTGTTGTTGTCAGTCACGGAGATCATAGATCCCGATTTCACGAGATAGAGCGAATCGAAAAGGATGAAAGCGCTCACGATAGGCTGCTGGTTCTGATTCGTCCCGAGGATCACTCCGCTCAACTGGTCGAAAGCCTCGAAGTTGCCCTTGTAACTGAGCGTGACCTGAGTATTCAGGTTCGGCGCCATGGTGGGGAAAGGCTCAACGCGATCGATGTTGACGGTCACGCCGTTCGGGATGTTCGTCGCGTAGAGCCGGATCACGAGATCATTCGGCACCGGGGCGAGAACCGAAGTGAGCAACGTTCCCGTGTCAATCTCCATCGACGTTGCGATGCTGGCGAGAGGCAGCGAGAACGTCCCAAGCACCGTGCCGAGATTCTTGCTGAAGAGGTCAACCACGAGATTCCCGCCCGAGGCTCCCGTGGGCACTGCGACAGTGACGCGCACGCTGTACGCTGTCGAGGCATCGATGATCGGGATTTGAAATTCATCCTGATACGCGTTCTGCGTGATCATCCCGTAAGTCGCTTGTGTGGTTCCCGTAGTGTTGGCAATCTGGTACGCGAAGCCAAAGATCGGCGAAGCGATTACGGTCCCACCCGCGCCCGAAGTCGGATCAGCAATCCAGCCGGCTGGGGTAAAGGCGCCAGCGCTTCCCGTGAAACCGCCATCGAAAGAATAGTTGAGCAGATTCGAGATTTTATTCTGTTCCCCGATGGCCACGAGGCGTTGCGCGTAAGGCACAAGCGCCACGCAACTCCCAAGTTCCGCGCACTCAAATAGATTGTTGCCCTGGATATCTACCTGATCGGCCGCGAGAAGCACGCCATCGGAGAAACTCAGCGTCACGCTCGTGGAAGTATTGTCGAGCACCCAAGTCGAGGAGTTGATAACGGTCACGCCGTTATCGATCACGGAGACTGGAGCGGGGATATTGTAGAAGTTCCCTCCGTCCGCAGCGGTCAAATGCACAATGCGCGCGATCACGTCATCAGGACCAGTTAGAAGACCCGATACCACAAGCGTAGATGCGCCCGCGATGATATCCAGCGTCAGGATCGGCGAAGGTTGTGTGATAAATCCGTTACGCGTCAGAAACGAATAGCAGATTTTACGGACGCCGAGTGTGATGACTCCAGCAGTGACGATGCTGCCACCGCTCTTGTTTCCCACGATCATCAACGGATCAAAAGTAAAGATCGTTCCGAACACGATGCCTGAACCCGTCTCGGCGGCGGTGGGGATATTCGTCGCGGAAACGATATTCAACGAGAAAGTCCCCGGACTTGTGGCAACGATAATTGCCTGGGCGACGTTGAAGATCCCGTTCCCGTTGAGCGTTTGCGTGACGGTAATCGCTTGGCCCAGCACGGGATTCGTGCCCGTGATCAAGTTGTAGCCATAGGTGGCCACATTGCCCGTGAGTTCGGTGGAAGTGATCTGAAGTTGTGAAGCGTTGGGCGTCGTGAGCACGGTCCAGGTGCCGTCATATCCCGCTGGAGGTGATCCTCCCGTGCCAGCAATTGCGAACTGCGTGTTGACTTCAAGGTTGGGCACCTGGCTCGCCGTGGTCATTGTTGCTGTTGTGACCTGATAGGTGCCTGTTTGCGGCGAAGGTTCACCACCACCAAGGTTCACGAAGAGCGAAGTGGGCATCTGCACCGTGAAGTACCAGCGGCCATATTGACCGCCCGGAGGAATGCCCAATCCCACGCTGGTGACGATGTAATCCCCGTTGACCGTGTTTCCTTGAATCGGTGCGATGTTCGCGAGCTGCACGCCAACTCCGGGTTGCAGATCCGCATCGGGATTCGGGAGCACCGCATCGCGCGAATAGTAGATTGTCAGAGTATTGCCCGGTGAACTGTTTCCCGGGCCCGCGGACCAAAGGATATCCGAAAGATGTCCGGGCGATTCCACGTCACTCTTAGCGCTTGGCTGGGTAATTGTGAGAATCGTATTTCCAGAAGAAGAAGTTGAGGCCGATGGCGGGGCACCTGGACCTACTTGCGAGAGACGGTCGAAATTCGTGCCATCGTAACCGTAAGGAATGTCCGTGCCATTTTGGAGATTCGAGATGGCAATGAACTCGCGATCATCCACCGTTGCCGATTGCGCGAAACTGTCCGGTTCGACGGCGGTATAGACTGCTTCAAGCACGCCAGGATTGTTGAGCACATCTTCTTGATAGAACACGCCATCATCACCGAGCGCCATAGTGAGAACTTCACCGTTAGTTTGCGCGAAGGTCTTGATGTAATTGAAACTTGGGGGCGGATCTGGTGTCACCCATAATTTGATTTTTACTGCGTAAATATCGAACGTGACTGGGGTGCTGTTTGTGGCACTGGCCACGATTTTCACGCCGAAATTAGGATCATTAAAAAGTGCTGGCGTGAGAGCCAGTCCCCAATCCTCAGTAGGAGTGGCGACCGTAACGATGCCATCCGATATCGGCAACTGACAGATGAAGGTTGGAGAAGTGGCATTCGGATGCAGAAGCGAAACCGTCAGAATCGTGTCTGCCGCAAGACTCGTCTGATGTCCGCTGATTTCCACTTGGAAGCCGAGTGGCACGACCGTCGAAGAAAGCGAAAATGGAAAATTTAGGCATTCGAGAACTTCAGAATATGGTCCGGTCGGAGTGCTACCTGTCTTAAAAGTAGCGCATGCAAGCAGCCAATAATTGGAGCTTCCATCATTTGTCATAACTGCATCTTGCGCGCCAATTGTATTTACAACTTTATATTCACCCCATCCTACATATGGACTAGTGAGGCCAGGGATATCCGCATATCCAACGCCAGTTGTTAACCTAACATTTCCTTCTGATGTGGCGCTGAAACCAAATCCGAATACCATTTCATCTGCTTGTGATGTCGGCGATGTCGGTCCACTATCCATTGCCGTTTCATTAGTTCCACGCCCAATTGCACTTTGGTCAAATGCCGAATTTGTTAATCCAGAAATTTCGATTAATATAGCCGGTTCCTGCGAGGGAGAGCCAGTAATCACTGCTTGAACAGTCGGAGAGCCTCCTGTATTTGGCGCATCGCATTCATAGAGGAAATAATTCCAATCAGCAGAAGCAAGTGATTTTGTCGCGGTTGCCCAACTATTATCGTCAGTGTCAGCCGCCCCTGTAGTATCGACATCGAAGGCCGTAAAAATGCCAACGGCGTAAATCAGTTTGCTTCCTGCAGAAATCGGATTCGGTAGCGTCACACCGAATATATTGCTGCCAGAAATGGCTTGCAGAATTTCAGAGGGACCACCGGAATTCAAGGACACTGATGCATAAGTCCCAGGAAGATTGAGTGTGACGTTGCTCGGATCTGTCCATGCGGTTTCATTCGGCGCGTGCGATCCGGCGACGGATGCGGCGAAGGCCGCAACTTTCTCAACAAATGAGTTCGCGAAGGAATAGACGCTTTGCTTGCCAGGGCGCTGCGTAGTTTGTCCGACAATGAAATCCGTGTTGATACACAACGGACTCGCGCCATTTGGCAATTTTTCTGCGGGGCATTCTGTGTACAATCCTCCCATTGTCTCGACGGCAATGGGAGTCAGCGGTCTGGAGGCATTGTTCACCGACTTTCTACCTCCTTATGGATTAACCGCGTTGTTTCCCTTATAATTGAACCATTATGCGAAAAGTACTTGCACTGACAGGGAAACGATTCGGAAGATTTGTTGTTCTCAAAAGAGTTCCAAATCAAGACCGTCGCAGCTTGTGGCTTTGTCGTTGTGATTGTGGGATGAAAAAAAAGATACTCGGAAAAGCGTTGAATGCCAGAATTAACCCCACCAAAAGTTGCGGATGTCTTCAAAAAGAGCAAAGGTTCACACACAAGCATTGGGGAACGCCAGAATACTGGGCATATTGGAATATGCTTCAACGCTGCTATTACCCTAAGTATTCTTCTTTTCAGCATTACGGAGGCCGAGGGATAATCGTATGCCCGCGATGGAGAAAATCGTTCGATAATTTTCTCACTGACATGGGACATAGACCGCGCTCCAAACCTACGTTAGACCGAATCAACACAAATGGTAACTACGAGCCATCAAACTGCCGCTGGGCCACGTGGAAAGAACAAGCAAACAATAAACGGAAAAAGTGTTGCTAGAGCCACTCCCAACCGTGCGCCAAGCACGTCAGGAGTGGCCCCCAGTATCCCCACTACGCTCTCCTTCCAAGAAACGTTGCGGAGAAATCGCTTAAGCGTTCCGAAGCAGTTCAGCCTCGAAATTGATGATGTCGTTCACAACACCTTGCAGATTTGTGCCACTCGGGATTTCCTGCAAAGGCGCAGCGGTCGTAAGCGAACCATTCGGAGGAACCTGCAGGATCATCATCGTCTTGCTCGCGGGAATGCGCTGGTAGATATATCCCGTTCCGGTATCGGAAGTCAGGATGCAGCGCCGCACGCCCGAATTCGTGGTCGCTTCGGGAAGCGCCAGAATCACGGAATCCAGCGGGATACCACCCGAAGGATAGGTCGAACTCGCGGAAGAAACTTTGATTTGTCCGCTGATGATGATCTTCTTTTGCGTGTTGTCAACGAGATAGCCAGCGCTTACGGAAAGAGTTGCCAGTGCCATGTTTCTTTCTCCTCAGTATGCCAGCGCATTCGTAAACGCTGCCTCGGCTTTGTTGATGGAATCATGTGCCGAGCCACGCCGCATGCTTTCACCTATGAGGCATTGACGGAGCCAGGTCCCACAGCCCGCCATATACTGCCTGTCCAGATGAACTCTTGAACGCTCACGCTGTTTGCGTCGGAACCGATATTTGAGGCTCCGTGAAAATTCGCCGGCCAAACAAAGCTCCAGCCTCCCGTACCGTCTTGCGTGAGAATAAAAGCGATGTGTTGTCCCGCAGTCGGGTTTGTGACACTGCTTGATGTGATATTCGCCGTGAGTGTCAGCGTAAAAGTCGGTAGCGCAAAGAGACTTGCATCGAAAACAGGAGTCGCGCTGAATGTGACCGCTTTTATGCCCGCGATGTCGGCCGCAACCGCTTGGCGCGCGGAAATTGGGCCCGTGCTTCCGCTTGCGGGTCCTGCGAGAATCGTATTCGCGGCTTGATTCGCGAAAGTGATGTTAATCGTCGCTGTGCCGCTCGTAGTAATCGGATTTGTTCCCGAAATGCTTGCGGTAAAGAGTGCGCTTGCACTGACAGCAAGCGTGACCTGAGTGACAGAGCCAACCAATCCCGTAAAATCCGCCGCGACTAGCGGGCGGAAGGTCGGTGCTGCAGCCGAGCCGCTTGTTGGACCGGCATAGACCGCGTTCGCGTTTTGAACCACCTTCGTGATGGTAATGGTGCCGGAAGATGTGATCGGAGAACCAGAGACCGTGAATTCCGCAGGCATCACGAAAGTTACATTGGTAACCGTACCACCTCCAGGCGAGACAACTTCTTGATCAGGAAAGATCGTGACCGGGATGCGATTGTTCGAGTCCACGAGGACCACGGTATATGTTCCCGTCGCGAGATACGCAAACCAATTCCCGAGACCATCGGTTTGCACGGGATTCGCGAGCGGCGTGCTTCCCGTGGAATCAGTGAAAAGACTCGCGAGCGGCGTAGGCGGAATGGTCGTGGTGACAGCGGGCTGCGTGCAGATGTAGACATCCACGCCGTTCAGCGCGGGACCATAAGCGGCGTTCACGGAACCTTGCAGTCGATAGATAGACATTAGGGCACTCCTGCCGAGCCCACCATCGTGTTCACGCTATCGCTTGATCCGCCTCCCTGATAGCTGGGGCGATTGTAAGTGACAGTTTGTTGCCTTCTCACATACTCGAGCGCCATGTTGTCCATCGCTTCTTGCGCTTCCCCTTTGCAATTCGCGATGCCTTCGGGATTCCCGCCGCGGGCAGTGCCGTACATGACCGCCATAAGATTCGCGAGCGCGTCCTGACAATCAAGGATGTAAATATTCGTGGTATCAAAGTCCGCAGCAGGTACGTTGATCGGCGGCTGCCCCGTGAGATAGCGAATCATGATGTCTTGCGCTTGGAGCGACCCGTTCAGCCAGATTCTGTACTTGCGCCATTCCCACATCCCGAGCCATTGATTTTGATATCCCGAAGGAAGCCCTTCCTGCGCTTGGGCCATCGGCACAAACTGGAGATTCGAACCCGTGACGCGCTGGCGCACTACCATGACTTGCATGCAATCCCCGGGAAGCGCCGGCGTCTTTGAAGTCATGGTGCCATTGTTCGTGCCATCAAATCCAATGCTCACGAAAACTGAAGGATCGGCCTGCACGACGGGTGGGATATTTCCGAGTACCACGCCGTCCTCAATCGGGAAGGTGACACCTTCGGCGCGCAGATAGCGCTGCAATTTGCGAAGTGCGGAATTCAGAAAGGGAAGCGTGAAGGGCGCGTCATTCGTGAAGATGCGGCCTTGCGTGCCCGCGATGCCCGGAAACGTATCATTGCAAATGGAGCGCGTTAACTCCATCACTTCGCTGATTACCGGGAAATTTGTGACCTGTACATTCGGCACGGTGTCCCTCGTTTAATAGC
>Ga0181527_1004230_pt1 | contig 12383 bp, 8 predicted proteins | sample PEATcosm2014_Bin_30_FD_119762 | JGI IMG/M metagenome (GOLD analysis project Ga0181527, IMG submission 119762) | Peatland microbial communities from MTU Mesocosm Facility, Houghton, MI, USA - PEATcosm2014_Bin06_60_metaG | ecosystem: Environmental > Terrestrial > Soil > Wetlands > Peat | place...
CAGTTCCGTTTGGACGCCACGATGTACATGATGTTCGAACACAACGCCCAGGATCAAAGCATGTGGGGCGGACTCTACACTCAAAACGTCAACATGATGAACCCATTGTATTCGTACCAGTATCAGGGCCTGCTGAGTACGAGCGTCCCTAATCCCTTCTACCAGGCGTTCCCCTCCACCGTCATGCCGGGCGTCCTGGGCACGGAGGCGACCGTGCCGTTAAGCAATCTGCTGGTGCCGTATCCGCAGTACGGAACGTTGGACCTGGAGGGTTGGCCGGGCTACAAAGACCACTACTACGGGTTTGCACTGTCAGTGACCCGCCCCATGAGCCACGGCTGGACGTTCCTGGGATCCTACAACTACAGCCTGCAGTCCCATTCCGCTTACTACGATGACATCACGACCTACGAGCACGATTTGCAGATGTTTGATCGCGGGTACCCGCGGCACAATATCCGCCTATCCGGCACCTATCAGTTGCCCTTCGGCAGGGGCCGCCGGTACCTGAGTCATGTGAACAAGGTTGTCGATGAAATGGTGGGCGGGTGGTCCACCAGTGACATCTTTTTCTGGATGAGCGGCGACCTGCTGGGCTTCCCTGAGACGGGCATAATCTGCAATCCGACGCAGAATATTCCCTCCGGGTATTGGTTCAACCCGAATTGTTTGGTGACCGCGCCCCCCTATACTGAGGCCACCGCACCGCCGTACTACGAGGGCCTGCGCGGGCCGCGCTATTGGGAACTTGACTCGACTTTTGTGAAGTCCTTCAAGATCACCGAGCGCTTTGGACTCGACTTCCGCATGGAGGTGTACAACCTGACGAACAAGTACATCCCCGGCGACCCCAATGTTTGCGGGGTGACCCAATGCGGCAGCGTCGGGGGCCTGAGCACCACGGAGGCAGGCGCGTCGTGGGGCGCCAACTACGGCCGCGAAATCCAGTACTCGGTCCGTTTCCAATTCTAACACCCGAAATTCATGCGGCGCAGGAGGCCCTGGAGGCGCGGAGAGGCGAGCACGGGCTACTTCAAGCGTTTCACCGCCGCCCGGGCCTCGGCGATTTGCGGCAGCTTGGCAGTGGAATTCTGGAAGTGGCCCAGGAATTCCTGGTAGGCCTTGAGGGCTTCGGTTTTCTTGCCGGTCTGTTCCAGGATTTTCCCCAGATAGAACTGCGTCAAGACATAGGTCAGGAAATTTGGATATGCCCTCAACCCAAACCGCAGGTATTGCTCGGCCTCCGGCAGCGCTCCCAACTCCAGATAAGCACGGCCAACTATCATGGCCAAGTCCGAACGGAAATAGATGCTAAGCGGTTGCCGGCTCGCGGTCACTTCCTGTGACCGGCCTGCGTAAGCGGCCGCCCGCAATCGCTCCTCGTCAATGTATTTCCCGGCCATATACTCGCCCAGCGGAGGCGTTAAGTAACCACGCAGGGCATTGAACTCCTTCTCCGCCGCCGGCTCACTTTTCAAGAGGAGGTAGGCCATCCCACGCACATCCGAAGCCGAGGGCCCCGGGTGGCGGCGTCCCAAGGCCAGCGCCGCCTCCGGCTGCCGCTGCTCGAAATAGATCTGCGCTGCCGGCCACAGGGCGCCGAAGGCCATTGGCGGCGGCTTGGTCTCGAGAAGCCGCGCCGCTTCTTCGTAGCGCGCTACGGCGGCGTCAAGGCGGCCTCGACCGACTTCGATTTCGCCTAACCAATAGGCCGTCGATGTCGATGGGCGCGCGTTCGCTTCATTCCACTGGCGGGGCACTGACAGGGCGCTAGCTTCGGCCAGCGAGTACTGCCCTAAGTGGAGGTAGGTAGTTGCAATCTCTAACGCGGAGCCCCAAGCCCAGTCGGGATGCAGTTCCCTGTTCTTGAGGAAGGCCGCGAGAGCTTCCTCCGATCGCCCATTCTCCCGCAGCACATCGCCACGTTGATCTACCGGAGCGGGATCGTTGGGTGGGAGGAGCGACGCATAGCGGTCCACCGCGGCCAGGGCTTGCGGCAGGTCGCCCTCGCGCCCGTACGCCCAGCCGAGCATATAGTAGACCTCGGGCTGGCGCTCATCCAGGCGCAAAAGCTCTTCCCCAATCGGAATGGCCTCTGAGTATTTATCCTCCTGCATGCGGCATTGAAGGAGCTCGCGACGCGGCTCGAGTTCGCGGGGAAACTCACGGACGACCGACTGGAGCAGCTCGTCCTCTTCCTCCCAGCGGCCGTCGAAGTAAAGCTGGCCGGCCCGAATCACCAATTTCTGCTGACGCGGCAGCGACAACCGTTCCGCAAGCTGCGCGGCACGAGCCATGGTTTGGCGGGCGCCTACTTTATCATCATCTGGATCGCCAGCAAGGGCAAAGCCAAGATAGTAGTAAGCCATGGCAAATTGGGGATCAAGCTCGGTAGCGCGCCGAAACGCTCCCTCAGCTTTGTCATTGAGGGCACGGTCGTTGTAGCTGCGGCCTTCCTCGTAGGTGCGTAGGGCTTCCACATTGGACGTCATGCTCGCGGCGACGTTGGGCTGCGCGGGGGCTTCACCCGGCGCTAACTTGCTCAGGATACCGGCGGTCGCCTGGTCCACCATCGCGAACACCGCCTCCGCGCTGCTACCTTCCACCTTGTCGGCGAAGAGCACTTTGCCCGTGCCCGTCTCCTGAACCCGCAAGTCCAAACGCAGCTGCGGACCCACTTTGAGCAAGGCGCCGCTCAGGAACACGTCCGCCTGCGCATCCTTCGCCACCTCCTGCGCCTCCCCGGACGGCAGCGTTCCCTGGCCCTTTGTGCGACGGCTGATCAAGCTGCGCACACGCTCGGTGGAGATGACGTCCAGCCCTCTCGCCTGCGCCAGGTCGGTGGTGAGCAATTCCGCCACGCCTCCTCCCAGCCAATTGAGGGACGTGTCTCCCGACATGTTCTCGATTTCCACCACCGCCAGCGCCTTCGCCGCGCCGGGAGCAGGCCCTCGGCCAGGGAAAAGACTCGGCCACTTCCAGAATGCCACCGCCATTGCCAGTGCAGCCAGCGTGAACCCTGCCAGCGCTAGCATTCGCCCGCTCGGCCTGTAGCGGCGCTCTGCCAGCGCCGGTTCGGGCCGCCGGTCAGAGGCTGGCGCTACAGCAGCCGCTGACCGGCCCGAATCTGTGTCGCGTTTCAGGCACTGTAACTCGGCGCGCATGTCAGAGGCGTGCTGATAACGCAGCTCCCGGTCTTTCTCCAGTGCCCGGTTGATGATGCGTTCCAACTCCCCCGGGCAGTCGGGATTCAGTCGAACCGGCGATGTCGGCGCTTTGTGCAGAATCGCATCAAAAATGAGTGCGGAAGTTGTCCCGGAAAAGGCGGGGTGACCGGTCGCCATCTCGTACAGGACCACGCCAAAACTGAACAAGTCCGTTCTCGCGTCGGTCTCCTCGCCTCGCGCCTGCTCCGGCGACATGTAGGCGATGGTCCCCATGGCCACCCCCGGGCTGGTGAGCTGCTCGGGCTCGACCGATGCGGGGGGCAGCGCAGAGGTTCCCACGGCTTCCGCCACCCGCCTGGGCTCTGGTACCAGCTTGGCCAAGCCAAAGTCCAGGATCTTCGCCTGGGCCATCCCGCCTCGCGGGATCACGAAAATGTTCGCCGGCTTGATGTCCCGATGGATGATGCCCTTGGAGTGCGCAGCGTCGAGAGCGTCGGCGATCTGGATGGCGAGGCTGATCAGTTTGTCCGTCTTAAACGGCTTGCCAGCGATGCGATGCTTGAGGGTCTGCCCCTCCAGATATTCCATGTCAATGAAGGGCTGGCCCTCGTGCTCTTCAATAGCGTGGATGGTGCAGATGTTGGGATGGTTGAGCGCGGACGCAGCCTGGGCCTCTCGCTGGAATCGTTCCAGGGCTTGCCGGTCCTTGAAGAGTTCTTCAGGCAGGAACTTCAAGGCGACGGTGCGCTTGAGCTTGCTGTCCTCGGCCTTATAGACCACGCCCATGCCCCCGACGCCCAGCTTCTCCAGCACACGATAATGCGAGATCGTTCGGCCGGCCAGCAGATCCGCCTGGCTGGCCGCGTCCTTTGCCTCCCCTCGGTCCTGAGCCAGCGTTCTGGCCGCCACCTCCAGGGCCGGGACCTCCAGGAAACCATCGCCTCCGTCCTCTTGAGCCAGCAACGATGCCACTTCCCGCCGCAGGTCCTCATCGCCAGCGCAAGCCTCCTTCAGGAAGGCGGCCCTCTGCCGCTCTTCACGCTCTAGAGCAGCGTGATACAAGCGCCCGATTTCCCGCCAACGCTCAGGGTCCAACCGGCTTCTCCTTGCTCAGCTCACGCCGCAGCCAACTCTTGGCGAACTTCCAGTCCCGCAAGACCGTCTCGGGGGAAAGCTTGAGCACTTCCGCCGTCTCCTCCACGCTCAAGCCGCCAAAAAAGCGCAACTCCACCACCTCACACTTTCGCGCGTCGAATGTCGCCAGAGCTTTTAGGGCATCATCCAGGGCCACCAAATCCGCGCCCGGCGCACCCGCCACCACCAGCGCTTCCTCCAACTCCAGCGGCCGCGCTTCGCCGCCCCGCTTCAGGGCCTGCCGAGAACGGGCCCAATCCACCAGAATGCGCCGCATCACCTGGGCGCTGACGGCGAAGAAGTGGGCGCGGTTCTGCCAGCCTAGAGGGGGGGAATCGATCAGCCGGAGGTAGGCCTCGTTCAGCAGGGCGGTGGTCTGAAGTGTGTGGCCGGACCGCTCGCCCGCCATGTAGTGGCGCGCCAGCCGGTGCAACTCCTGGTAAACTAGAGGGATGAGGCGCTCCAGCGCGCTCTGCTCTCCTTCGCTCCAAGCCTGCAACAGGCGCGTGATTTCGTGGGCTGACGCCTCCATCCGCAACCGCCCGCAGAGGGAATCCCGCTAACTGCACGTTATCACATCTGGCCGGGGTTTTCCACGCGTTTCCACCGCACCGTCGGTGGCCCGATGAGAATCTTTCGCCGCCATGACAGTTTTCGGGCGCCATTTCCGCCTTATAGGGTGAGGGCAACAGAGTTTTGCCCCAGAAACCAAAAAAGAATAGAGGAGACAATTATGACACTCAAAAGGTTAGTTTCAGTATTGGCTATGGCCGGGGTGGTCTTCACACTCCTGGCGTTCGTTCCTAACGGGCTCGTTCGTCCGACCACTGTTGCCTTCGCCAGCCCTGGACCCTGCAGTCCCGTTGGCGGGATGCTGATGACGAATATCGGCGTGATCCCTTTCGGCCCCAACGGTGCGACCAATTTGGGTCCCGTAACCGGCGATCTGGCAGGCTCGGTGGTAGCGACTCCGCTTGCTGCACCGACCGTCGGGTACCACCACTACTGGGTCACGTCATCCGGTGACACGATCAACTTTGACGACGCCGTACTGCACGCCACCTTGGAGGCGGGGGAGGTTGTCGCCGTGCAATGGGGGCAGTACATATCCGTAATCACCGGCGGTACCGGAAAGTTCGCAGGGGCAACAGGTTCCCTGGAGTATTTTGGATTAGCGGATTTTACCAATAATACGCTGGTGCTGCGCTATCGGGGGACCGTCTGCTACGCGCACTAAGCGTGCGGGCGGCGCAGCAAACCTCATCATCGTTGAGAAAAGACCGGCGACCTAACCGGCACACTCAAACTTACCCTCTTACCCTAAGCAGGATGGGCGCATGCCCGTCCTGCTTGGGCCGGTGATGGAGCAGTTCGCGTTGAGCCGACACCTCCCAAGTCAACCAGGGCGGTGGCTAGGTCCAAGCATCGTCCTCAATTCGAAAGAAGACCAACATGATAAGCAAGCGTAGCGCGGACTTGGTACGCCGGGATAAGCCCGGTTGATCTTGTAGGCTGAACAGAGTCTGAAGTCCGAGGTCCGAAGTCTCAACAACAGTGACGAGTGACAAGTGGCGGGTGGCGAGCAAGAAAGTCAAGAGGACAGTGGCGGGTTGCAAGTGGCGTGTGACAAGCAAGGCAATGCCGAAGGGAGCCGCAATTATGCCGACCGATCAAAAAGAAATCATTGCTGAGATCGAGGAGAACATACGGAGATTCGGCGGAGGATTTGGGGAATGGTGCGTGGGGACCGCTAAAGATACTCGCGGGCCGTTTTTCCTCCGGCATCAGCAGGCCGATCTGGGCGACGGGTTGGCCTCTCGCGAAGCCTTTAGCACCATTGCCGCGCAAGCCGTGGTCGCCCACTTGGTCAATGATCGTGGCCTCGAACTCGACGGCGTCGCCGTCCCCGAGCCCGGGCGGGTGGTGTTTGTTTACTGCAAGACTTCACCCGGTCTCTCCGCGCCCCGCAGTGATCAAGCCATGATAACCTTGAATGCGCTAATCGAACTGTTAGACGAGAAGAGTCTCATCGACAAGAAGGAGATCATGGAGCGAGTGAAGCGACTTCAGGCCCAGACCGAATTGAAAAATAGGCCACACTAGTCCTCTTAATGTCGGGGTTGCGCCTCAGTCAGTTTGAGCCGTAGCGCAAGCGAACCCGGTAGTGCCCCATTAGCGCGGAGGGAAAGGGGCCAGTCTTCCAGACGTGATAAAGCCTGCCACCCGAAAAGATGCTCTCCATTAGCGAGCCGCGGCAGCGAGGGCTGACGCCATGAGTTCAGTAGCCGCTCGCAGCTTTGGGGCATCGGCCTCCGTCATGCGACCGACATCTCCGTATTTGAATGCGCCACCACTTGCCCACTCATCTACTTCACCGATGGCTTGCTTCCTGGCCGTGGCAACACGGCGGGCTGCTGTCAGGAACTCATGGCGAAGCTGGTTGAATCCCGAACTCGCAGCCGACCCGTTGCCATTGTTGGGCATAGGCGAAGAGGGGGTACCACAGGCGCGTGGTTTGGCAGACCCGTTCCCACCAGAAACGTTGGTACTGTTCCCAGCAGGCGAAGTCTCACCTGGCGAGTTCGACGGAGCGCTGCTAGGAGTTGTATCCGCAGGAGAAGCGACTTGGGTGGGTTCAGTCGCAGAAGAACCATTCAGCGGCGTTGGATAGAACTCCGCTGCAATCTCCGGCGACTGTTCTTGCTCGTCCTCGGATCACATCTCTGTGCGTCAGCCGTTCAAGGTGTGCGCAGGGTTCGCACAGCCTGAGACCTCGCAAGATGGCCTCGCCTACTAGGCCCAGTACTGAGGAGAGAGGGACAGGGGCTGGCCGCGTATGACCCGAAGATGATGGTGCCCGTCGGCTGACGGACTGATCTACGGGTACTCTCAGACAACAAAGAATGGTAAGAAGCAAACTCCCGAATGCTTTTCTCCGACAGACTCCTAGTATTACATGATTAGGTAGCACGATGTAGACGCAGTTGGAAGCCGCAAAACATGTGTATATTGTGAGTGTTTACCAGCTTTTTGTGCGGCTTCTGCCCACCTCGTTCAAAGACGCATTGTTACTGCATTTCGTGACTGGCATAACAAAGTAATACGCGGAGCAATCATCATCAATATTGCCATTGTCCTTTCATTCATCGCCAGTCCGACTTGCGTGTCCTATTGTTCAATTCCCATTTCGGTCAAACCTTGACAATAATTCGCTTCTTGTACATGACCGTCAATATTCCCAGCCACAGTGCCGTCCAGGCGACCGCATACAGCTCCGATCCATTAACCGGGCCGACCCAAGAAGCGAACAGTTTGTAAATCAAGGTGACCAAGGTAACCCTTGTGCCGTTTGCCAGAGTGAACTTGATCAGTTCCAGGTTGATCAAGGAAGTGGTGGTGCCAGCCACTACCCAGAGGAAAAGAGAATTGACCCCGACGATGACAAAGGGCTTCGTCCACCAAGTAATTTTCCGGACGTCCGCCAGATAGTAGCAGCACGCCAGGATGACCAGAGCCATTCCACACATGAAAACCACGAGGGAACTGGTCCATAGGTTCTGGTTAATGGGAAACCACACACTCCAAACCGAACCCAAAAGGAGTCCCACAATCCCCACCACGAGAAAGGAGCGGACTTTTTCCATTGCCGAGCGAGGCGAGCGGAGATACACTCCAGCCAGGACACCAATCAGCATGTTGGCCACCGCCGGAAACGTGCCCAACAACCCTTTCGACTCCCCAGTTGCGGTCTGTAGATGCCCGGCCATGACATGGAGGTCAATGAACTGCACCCAGTTACCGTCTCTTCCCAGCACTCCCGCTCCGTGGCCGGGGACTGGAACGAACTTCAAAAGGATAAAATAAAGCACCAGGATGGCCGTGGCGGTAATCGCCAGCCCCTGGTTCTTGAGCCTCAGGTAAAGAAGCGAGGCGAAGAAATAACATAGGGCAATTCTTTGCAGCGCGTTGAAAATGCGGATATTCGCGAGATGGTACCTGGGAAGGCCGTCCATGAAATTGTAATACCCGTTCATAAAGACACCGATGGCGAACAGGATCACCGTCCGCAGCAGAATATGGGCCACCAGCTTTCCCTTTGAATCCCCTCGAGCCGACCGCCCTGCAAAGGAATACGGCATCGCGACGCCGACAATGAAAATGAAGAACGGGAAGATGAGATCCGCAATCGACCAGCCGTCCCATCGGGCATGCGTAAGCGGCGCATATGTGAAGTTGTGGTCGCCGGGCATGTTGACCAAGGTCATGGCGACAAGCGTCATGCCGCGAAAGATGTCCAGTGCGAGCAACCGCTCCTTGGGACGTACGAGTGGAGGTGGACTGTTTTCACTGGTGACCACTACTGCTGGTGCTGCTGAGCTGCTCATTTTCCCCTCCTGTTGAAGGGATGACCGTCAGGATAGCACGCATTCGACCTTGATAAACCGGAATTGACTTTTTGGCTCTCGCCGGTGGAAAGTATACTTTCATTTGCGTCCAACGGAGTTCAATTTCTTCTTCGATCGGCACCATCGGCTCCGAACTGCCCATCCCGAAGTCCTGCAAACCCGTTTTCGCCGCTTCTGGAACCGGATTTTTCAGGCACCGCGCCCATTGGTGTCTTTCCTGGGATCGATTTCTTGGACGGCTTCGGGCGCTTGACCCAGACGATGAGAACCGATAGGCTCGGTCCGGTAAATTGAAAGCGGAAATCAGCCGTAAACTGGAGATCCTCGGCAACGAGGAAAAACGAGCCATGTCGACCATAAATTCTAAGCGCATTAATTCCGGACCGGGATCTTTGGATCGCAGGGCGTTTCTCAAACTCAGCGCAATCAGCACGACTTTGCCACTCGCCACGCCGGCTAGGGCTGCCGCAGGCAGCGGTGCACCGTCGTCTGGGGCCGAGCGGCCTGATGCGGCCCAACGCGAATTGCTTCCTGCCATTCCCAAGCCTGCGGATCTGGCGAGCGACCGGCTCGTTCACCATGTTCGCGATCTGTTCAACCCCCCCGCGGCGCAAAACGAATCGGGCTATCTTCAGGCTACGAAGTCGGTCTCGGGGATCACCGCCATCAGCTTTCCGCCTTTTAGCTGCTGCGGTGTTCCAGAGACGCTCTTCAGCCCAGGTAACCTCGTGACGTGTGAAGCTTTTTTGAACGGACAAATCTTGACTTCCTATCCCGCTCCCGCCGGAGAAATTTCCTTCACCTGGTATCCCCACCACATTGTTCGAGAGACTGTAGTTCAGGACATCCGATTCACAACCCAGACCTTCCTGCCTTCCAGGCAGCGCGCCGTCGCTGAATTGATCGCAGTAAAAAACGAGAGCCAGGGGCGACGCAACATTTCACTGAGCTTTGATCTACGGGCCGGCGTGACAGTGAAACGCGAAAAGCCCTGGTTCATAAACTCTTCGGCGGAGGCGGACAACAAGCTCACGCCCAGCCACTCCCACGGTTGCGTGATTTTCGAGGCCCAGCACAGCCGGGCGGTTTCTGTACAGGGCGTCTCGCCCCTCCCGGCCCGCATCGAGCAGGGGCGCATGCTGGTCCACGAATTCTCTCTGAATCCGGGAGAAACGCGGATGTTTCACTACCTCAACCTCATCGGGGAAGACAAGGACGCGACCCTGGACGCCTACGATCGACAGCAAGCCGACTTTGAACACTTGCTTGACGAGAATGAACAACGATTCGCCGCAATCCTCCGGTCAGCTTTCACGCCGGGAAACTCGGAATTCTCGGGACACCTCCCGGAACTCATCACTCGCAGTCATGAGCTCTGGAGGCTTTACTATGTGGGTCTTACCAATATTCTTATCAATCGAAGAGTTTCAGAAGGCTCCGTCTATGGTCCGACTTACGTCACTATCCCCCGTGTTTGCCCTACCCTGAGCTTCATTTGGGACGCCATGTTGACGTCGCTCAGCCTCTCGCTGCTCGATCCCCAGGCGCTACGCAGGCTGCTCGAAAACTGGCTCGTACAGGACATGCATCAGCATCTGGCCACGGATTATCTCACGGGTCAAGGCGTGGGCCCCTGGTACGCCGTCAATGACATGGGCATGTTGCGCTGCGCGCACGATTACCTGCGCGTAACCGGAGACTCCGCCTGGCTCGACAAAACTATCGAAGGGAAAACGGCACTTGAACACTTGGTGGACCATGCTTTGTACTGGAAAAAGCTCGACACGCTCGGTCGCGGACTGGCCGACTACGGCAACCTCGACAATCTGCTGGAGGTCGTCAGCACATGGATCCACGAAGTCCCGGCGATGAACGCAGGCAATGTCTACGGGATGCGACTCGTTGCCTCGCTGCTGGAACGACGTGGGGACGGGCGGGCTGCTCAGTTGCGGTCGGAGGCAACGGAGCTCGCGGCTCGAATCAACCGCTCGCTTTATGTGGAAAGTAAAGGCTGGTGGAAATGCGGCCAGCCCGATGGCACGTTCAACGAGGTTCGACATTGCTATGACCTGCTCACCGTGCTCGACACCATGTTCGCGGACCTGAGCGAGAAACAGAAAAAGGAGATGAGCCACTTCTTCTGGAGCGAACTGCATACGCCTCTGTGGATGCACGCCCTCTCCCCCGGCGATGTTGACGCCACCTGGAACATCCGAGCCGACCACAGTTGGCAGGGAGCTTATACGGCCTGGCCCTCGATGACCGCCAAGGGCCTTTACAGGATTGATCCCCCTGCCAAGGTGGCGGCATGGGTCAAAGGCTTGGCGAAATCGGCCAACCAGGGCCCGTTCGGGCAGGCTCACATTGCCGAGACCGTCTTTCCGCCCGAAAATGGCGGGGCGCTCAAGTGTCCCCTGGAGCAGCCCTATGGGAACGATTGGTGTTGTGTTTCGGGCGGCAGCTTCATCGATCTGGTGATTGACTCGATTTTCGGCGCCGATTTGACGCTGCATGACGGCATCCAGGTGAGATCGCGGCTGGCGGATTTCGACCCCGCAGCCAGGCTCCTGAATGTCCATTACCAGGGGCAAAACTATACGATCTCGAGCGCCGGTGCTCACCGTGCATAAGGGCTTTTGCGTCTTCTCGACCGTCTGCCAGCGCCGGGTCGGACAAATGACAATCAAGAAAGAAGAAGTGCGCCGCCGCATGAAATTGCACGGCCGTGCCCCCGTACGCCGAGACTCGCGGGCAGCACAACTCCCCTACCCCACCGATTGCAGCGTGTATAATAACTGCCACGGTTTTGGGTTCCGGTCTGATTCGCAATCTCGACGCGCACGTGTCGAACGGAGAGTGAAATGTCTGAGCAAAACTTTTCTGTATTGATGCTTGCTGCGGGCAAGGCTACACGCTTCAAATCCGAGCACTCGAAGATGCTGCACCCGGTGGCGGGCCGGCTTTTGGGTGAGTACATTGTGCAAGCCGCGCAGGGAGCAGGACCCGACTGCATCTACATGGTGATCGGACACGAGCGCGAAGAAGTGCGCAAAGCCTTTGCGCAGCCGGGCCTCGTTTTCATCGAGCAGAATGAGCCACTGGGCACAGGCCACGCGGTGATGGTGGCGCGTCCGGAGTTAGAGAAGTGCGCCAGCCCCACGGTGGTGGTGCTGGTGGGCGACGCTCCCCTACTCCACTCGGAAACGCTCCTCAGACTAGTCGATGCCCACCGCCAAGCGCGCGCGGCATGCACCATTTTGACGACTCACCTCGAGAACCCCACCGGCTATGGACGCATCGTTCTCGCCGGCCGCCGCGTACGCAGTATTGTGGAAGAGAAAGTTGCGACGCCAGCACAGAAGAGAATCCGCGAAATCAACTCAGGCATACTCTGCTTCTCGCGCAGCCACGTGCTGGAGCATCTTGGGGAATTGTCGGCCGAGAACGCCCAGAAAGAATACTTGCTGACGGACCTCGTCGAAATCTTCCACCGCCATCGCCTGAAGGTGGCGGCGTTCCCCGTAGCTGATTGGCGGGAGGTGCTGGGGGTAAACGACCGGGTGGAGCTGGCGCAGATCGAAAAGCTGCTGCGGCTGCGCAAGGCAGAGGCCCTCATGCGCGAGGGCGTGACGGTGGTGAATCCCGAGGCCACCTACATCGACCCGGACGTGGAAGC
>Ga0181527_1004237_pt1 | contig 12373 bp, 10 predicted proteins | sample PEATcosm2014_Bin_30_FD_119762 | JGI IMG/M metagenome (GOLD analysis project Ga0181527, IMG submission 119762) | Peatland microbial communities from MTU Mesocosm Facility, Houghton, MI, USA - PEATcosm2014_Bin06_60_metaG | ecosystem: Environmental > Terrestrial > Soil > Wetlands > Peat | place...
CAACCCCTTTAACTTGAGCAGATAGGCCAGCCCGATGAACAGGTGCGAGGCGGCAATGCCGGCGCAACCGGACAACATGAGGCTGCGGCGGCCCCAGCGGTCCACCGTCGCCAGGGCGATGAACGTAAAGGCCGTATTGACGACCCCGGTAATCACGATGAACAGCAGGATGGTGCTCACGCCGAAGCCGGCCTGTTTGAAAATGTTCTCGGCGTAATTGAACAGGACGTTGATGCCGCTCCACTGTTGGAGCACGGCCAGGCCGCAGCCGATCAAGAGGATGCGGACCATTCGAGGCTCGAGCAGGTCGGCAAAGCGCACGCGGGCGATTTCCTCGGCGGCAAGGGTCGCTTTGATGCCGGCGGTTTCCAGTGCGGCGTAAGCGTCGCCGCCGATGCGGGCCAGGACACGCCGGCCGGAATCGTCCTGCCCGTTCTTGATCAGCCAGCGAGGGCTTTCGGGCACGAACAGCGCCGAGCAGAAGAAAAGCAGGGAAGGCGCCGCCACCAGGGTGAACATCCACCGCCACCCGAATTGGCCGTTCCAGGAGGCGGCAATAGCGGGGGCGGACGCCCCTTCGGGCACCTTTTGCGCGATGAGCATATTGAGCAGTTGCGCCGCCAGAATGCCAAAGACGATCGTCAACTGGTTCAGGGTCACCAGGCGCCCGCGCATCCGGGCCGGGGCAATCTCGGCGATGTAGAGCGGCGACAGGTTCGAGGCCATGCCGATGGCAACGCCTCCAAGGATGCGCCACAGGATGAATTGATTGAAGCTGGCCGCCCAGCCGGTCAGCAGCGAAGAGGCCGCGAAAACAAAGGCCGAGAAGACAAGCAGCTTCTTCCGGCCGAACCTGTCGCTGAGCCCGCCCGCAAGGAGCGAGCCGGCCAGGCAGCCGAGCAGGGCGCAACTGTTGGCCCATCCGCTCACGGTCGCCTCGCTCGTCAGGCCCAGCATCCGCGCCAGCCAATGATGGTCCCAGTGGCGGGCGATGGCCGGCAAATCGAAATAGGGTTCGAAAAACGGCTTGGCCCCGCCAATCACCACCCAATCCCACCCGAAGAGCAATCCGCCCAGGGCGGCCACGAAGGAAATCACCCAGATGTAGCCGACGTCCAGAGGGGCCTTGTCTTGCGCCGGCGGCGCGCATGTCGGAATCTTCGGAACGGGCATGTGTTGTGAAAGACTAAGGGCTAGGGGCTAAAGGCTAAAGGCTAAAGTGGATGCGCCAGGTTGTTTTCTCCACGCGCTGATGGCAATTGGTTGTGGGGAGGGGATCGGGGGATGTCGGGAGTTGGAAGGGTGCCAATTTCCTTAGCGGTGAATAGCGGAGAATAGGCCATCTTAGGCCATATTAGCGGAGATCGGCGGGGTATTTTGGCGCCGATCCTGAGGTTGAGAGGCACACCAAGCAAGCAGAGAAAACGAAGAGTGCTGTCGTGGGCAGGTCATGGGGTAGTGGGTGGGCTGGGCGGCGAGGGGATAAAACCGGTTTGATTTGGTTTGATTGGGTTTGATCTGGTTTGATTTGGTTTGATTGCCTGAGAGAGAGGAGGCTCGAGGGTCGAGGTTCGAGGGAACAGGGGCCGCCTTTCGACACTCGAGACTTCCGCCTTCGCGGCGCGACGGCGGCGACCCTCGGCGTGGGGCGAGGGGCGAGTCATTAGGCACGGGGCGTGTCGTGTAGGCTGGGTCCCCTGACCCGGCGCTTTTGGTTCGCGAGATGGCGACACGAAGTCCACGGGCCTCTCGCGGCTCTGGATTTCTGGCGCTCATGCTGGCTCGATCTGAGCTTGCATCCATACGGGCCTGTTTTCGCACATTTAGCGCGCGGGGGCAAATGCTCCATTGGCTGTATTGGGTGTGTTGGCTCTTTTTGCGGTTCCCGCGGCGTATGAATTATGAATTATGAAGTATGCTGATGCTCAATGGAAGAAACGCCCCGTGGTCGGGGGCATTCCCAGTCGCTGCCAAGAGAGGGTGAGGGTTTCGGCTTCCTGCGCCGGCGTCCATTCGGGGGCGGCAAGCCGCGCGCTCGGCTCAGGGGAGTCGTCGAAATTGTTTGCCAGCATGTCGCAATTGGGGTATGCCGCCGTGAGTCAGCCGAAATCCGGTCGCTTTTGAGGAAGATCATGGTGCAGGCGCTGGCGGCCTTGCGAGGGCGCCGGCGCGAGGTTATGAGCTGGGGAAACGCTTATTTCTGGGCGAAGACGACGCAAGATGGCCAGCCGGGCATCAGTGTCCGCGACCACGGCATCAACGTGGGGTGCGTCGCGGAGGCACTGCGCGAGGCGCTGCCGCCGGCAGTTGGCGCGCTCTTGCCGCCTGGCGGGATCACGCTGGCGGCGCTGCATGACGTGGGGAAAATCTCCGCGGGATTCCTTTGCAAATGCCCGGCGTGGTTGGTCGGGTCGGGACTTGCCGAGGCAGCCCGCAACGAGTTTTGGCAAGGCGCGGAGGCCGACCACTCCTTGGTCAGCCAGTTCTGCCTCCAAGACGCGCTCAAGCTTCGGAAAAGCGAGCTGTGGGCAGTAGCGGCGGGGGCGCATCACGGGCGCATTCACGGACGACGGATAGCGGGCATCAGGCTGCCGCCGGTGGCCAGGGCCAAGTTGGAGGAGGCGGCCCGCCAACGAACCATCGCCGAACTCGAGGCCATCTTCGGCCCGCTGCCCGCGCAAAGTCCAATGGGAGACTGCTCCGATCTTTGGCTGCTGGCCGGACTAGTAGCTGTCGCAGACTGGATCGGCTCGAACGAGAACTTTTTCCCGTGCGGACAGGGCGTACCGCTGAATGAGGCGCGCCAGCGTGCTGGGAAGAGCCTTTCCGACATCAACTGGTGCGGGGGCAAAATGCGGCCTGAGACACCCTTCGGTGAGATGTTTGGAATTCCATCAGGACCGAACGCGCTCCAGAGCGCCCTGCTGGCCTGCGCTGTGCAACCGGGCTTGTTCATCGTCGAAGGCCCGATGGGCTGCGGCAAGACCGAGGCCGCACTCGCCGCAGCGCACAGGTTGGCCACGAATAGCCACAACCGGGGCCTTTACTTCGGATTGCCCACGCAGATCACCAGCAGTCGGATACATCGGCGCGTGAGCCGGTTTCTCACAAAGACGCTGGCCGATCCCGCCAACCTCCGGCTGGCACACGCCGCTTCGTGGCTGGATGAAAAGCAAGCCGTCGAGATTCGTCCTGCAATGCCCGGCGATGCAGACAGCGCCACGCAGGCAGCAGACGCCCGCTCATGGTTCGCATCCTCGCGGCACGCCTTGCTGGCCCGCTACGGGGTCGGGACCGTTGATCAGGCACTTCAGGCCGTGGTAGCGGTCAAGCATTTCTTCGTGCGGCGCTTTGGACTGGCCGGCAAAGTGGTCATCCTCGATGAGGTACATTCCTACGATGTTTACACGGGGGCGCTGATTGGCGAACTCGTTCGCGAGCTTCTGGCCCTCCGCTGCTCAGTCATCGTCCTGTCGGCCACGCTCACGCGGTCCCGGCGGAGACAAATTCTCGCAAAGGCCGGCGGCTCGGAAACAGTTTCGGCGAGCGAGTTAAATCCAGCCTCTGACCCGTATCCGCTTATCACCATAAGCGCCGCCGGCCAGGCGAGCCGGTCCGTCCCGGTCTCGTGGGCCGATCAGAAGCAGGTGCAGGTGTCGGCTCGAGCGTTCTCGGAACCGGAGATCATCGGGCAATGCCTCAAGCGGGCGGAGGCGGGCCAACGCGTTTTGTATTTGCGCAACACGGTTGGCGAAGCCCAAGCCAGTTACAGGGCCTTCGCCAACGCCGCCCGCGCCGGAACGATTGATCTGGGGCTGCTGCACAGCCGGTTTCCCTTTTTCCGGCGGGAACAACTTGAGGAGGTGTGGCTGGGGCGACTGGGCAAGGACGGCCTTGAAGATGGGGCCGGGTGCATCCTGGTCGCCACGCAGGTGGTTGAACAAAGCGTGGACATCGACCTTGATTTCATCGTCTCCGACCTTGCGCCCACCGACATGCTGCTCCAACGCATGGGACGGCTGTGGCGACACTCGCGGGCCCGACGGCGGGCGGCCAAACCCGACTTTTGGATCAACGTACCGCACTTCGGCGGGAACGATTCCGCACGCCAACTCAAATCGGCGCTGGGCAAGTCCGCTCGTGTCTATGCGCCGTATGTGCTGCTGCGAACGGCCGAAGTTTTCGCCCTGCGCGGTTCCTTGAGCCTTCCCGCCCAGATTCGTGAAGTGCTGGAGGAGACGTACGCGGAACGCGAGGCAGGCCGCGAACCGGATGGCTGGCAGCAACTTCGCGAGGAACTGGAGAAGGAGAAGCGGCAACTGGAGGATGAAGCGCAGGCGGCCGCGCGGGTTCTGGGACGGCCAAGCCAGACTGACCGCGAAGAAGTGCTGACCCGCCGCGCCGGGGCGCCCACCCGCCCCGTGGTCCTGTTGCGATCCTGCGATGCTATGGGCGGGCGTTTGACCGGACTGGACGGAACAACCGTGGCGGTGCCGGCTGGCAGGTGGACGCACGCGACCGCCCGCGCCTTGCACCGGAACCTCGTGCGCGCACCCGCCCATGAAGTGCCGTTGCAAGAGGCTCCGGCCTGGCTGTCGCTTCACGTGCCGGGCCAGCCTGCCTGGGCCGTCGTGCAGGTGGATGGCAGTTGCACTTTCCCGGAAGCCAGCAAGGCATCGCCTTTGGCGTACGACGCCGCGGTGGGCCTGCACGCCGATTCGAACAAACCAAAACCTCAAATCCCAGACGACGATGAATTTGATAGTTGACCCCTGGATTCCGATAACCGGCCGCGACGGTGGGCGGAGGCTTGTGAGCCTGGACGAGTTGTTCGCGCAGGCGGCCGACATCCACGACCTGGCCGCCAAACCTCACGAGCGGATTGCGCTCATGCGCTTGCTGCTCTGCCTTACACAGGCGGCCCTGGACGGCCCGCGGGACCACGCGACATTGGAAACGTGCCGGGACGAGGTTCCAGGCCGCGCTCGCGCCTACCTTCGCAGGTGGAAGGACGGATTTGAACTTTTCGGCGACGGCGCACGATTCCTCCAAGTGCCCAACCTCAAACCCGGCGGGTTGGGCGAAGGCAATGACGCCACGAAGCTGGACATCACCCTGGCCACAGGCCACAACGCCACTGTGTTCGATAATGCCGGGGGGACCGAGCGCGCCCGCACTCCGAGTCAACTGGCATTGGCGCTACTGGCCTTCCAGTGTTTTTCACCGTGCGGCATCATCGGGGCGGTTCAGTGGGACGGACGGTCTGTTCGCAAATGCACCGGTTGTCACGCGCCCTGCGCAGCGTCCTGTATGCTTCAGACGTACATCTGCGGTGACACCGTTCTTGACACCGTCCACGCGAACCTGCTGGATAAAGAAGCCGCCGGGGATTGCTACGGCCCGGATGGGTGGGGAAAGCCCATCTGGGAAATGATGGTTATCAAACCCACAGACAAGGAGGCCATTCGTAACACGACCAGCACTTATTTGGGGCGGCTGGTTCCCGTGAGCCGCCTGGTTTACCTGGATGAAAAGGGGACTTCGATAGTGCTCGGAAACGGATTTGAGTATCCGACGTTCAACACATTCCGTGAGGCGGCAGCCACGATCATATCAAGGAAGGACGGACCGGGGTTGCTCTCCGCCTCGCTGGAAAGAGGCATTTGGCGGCAGCTTTCCGCCATCACAGTGAAACGGCAGGCCGACAGAAGCCCGCTTTCCGGACCCCTCGCGTTGAGCAACCACCACCTGCCGGCGGGCGAGCGCCGCATTTGGTCGGGGGCATTGGTCACCGCTGGCAACGGAAAAATCGAGGACGTTGTTGAGGCGGCGTACGACCTTCCGGCCAACATGTTCCAGGACACGGGTCGCCAGGTTTACGAGGCGGGCGTTGACCATGCCGATGATTGGGCCGCCGCGCTGGGACGGGGCGTCAAGGCCTTCGCTGGCGTCCTCAAATTTGACCCGCCTCCTTACGAAAAGGCCCACCGGCATTTCTGGACGGCGGTGGAGCAACAAGTTCCCGCGCTGCTCGGTCTCACCCAGACACCCGCCTTGGCCGCCGATTTGTCCACTACGACGTGGGGCAAGGCTGTGCGCGCTGCCGCCGAGATGGCCTACGAGTTCGCCTGTTCCCGCCAGACGCCGCGTCAGATCGAGGCCTTCGTCAAAGGCCGCCAGTACCTTTCCCCTCGCAAACCAAAGACCAGACCCGAGGGTCAGGCAAGACCGTCACAACCTAACTGAATCGCTGATTATGAGCACATCAACACCTCAGAGCTGCGCCGAACATTTCGTCGGCGCGTTGCGGCGTGCCAAGGACGACCGGGGCAAGATGGCCGCCCTTCGCCGCGGCCTCAGCGCGGGCACTCAAATGGATGCGTGGCCGGTCATCGCCGAGCTAGGGGGCGACATTGAGCGGCCGGTTTACGGCATCGTGGCCGCGCTCTATGCGACCCACCCGGAGGAAAGCAGCGCCGGCAACTTCGGAACGACTTGCCGGCAGATCGCCCTCAAGGACGGCAGCGAGGGCAAACCGCCGGAGAGCGCGGAACGGCGCTTTCGGCGGCTGCTGGCCTGCGACACCGCCGCCCAACTGGGTGAACACCTGCGCGCCTGGATTCGCCTCGCGGCTACCAAAGGCGCCGCTGTGAACTACCAACGCCTGTTCGCGGACCTATGGAGGTGGGAGTGGTATGCCGACGACATCCGGGTCCGCTGGGCCGGCGAATTCTGGCCCGCACGCCACACTGAAGAAACCGCCGACCGGAAGGAGGCCGCCGCATGATTCACCTCACACAGATCCTCGTGCCCTACGCGCTGGCCGTGCGCCAATTGCGCATCCGCGACGCCTACGACTGGCACCAGCGCACCTGGGAGGCGTTCGGCGGAGGCCGGGCCACACGGGATTTCCTTTCCCGCGTGGACGAGATCGACGGCGCTTACCGCCTTTTGGTGGTGTCCGCCACGCCGGCGCGGAAACCCGACTGGTGCCCGACGGACTGCTTCCAGACAAAGCCCATCCCGGACACCTTCTTCGCGCACTCACGTTTCTGCTTCAGCCTGCTGGCGAATCCGACAAAGAAGGTCATCAACCCGGACAAGCCCAAGGTTATTGGGCCCGACGGACGCATCGACCGCAATAAGAACGCCCGGCGCGTTCCGCTCCACCGCCGCGAAGAGCTACTGGCCTGGCTGAAGCGCAAGGCCGACACGGGCGGGTTTGCCTTGGACCTCGAGGCCGTGCGCACCATTCCGCGCGGGCGCAAGTACTTCGTCAAGCCGGGTGCGCGCGGGGTTCATCACGCCGTGGAGTTCCGGGGTGTCCTACAAGTCACGGACCAGCAGAGATTTCGTGAGACGTTTTCACGCGGACTTGGGTCTGCCAAAGCATTCGGCTTCGGCTTGCTGGCCCTGGCGCCTGTCAATCGAACGAACCTCCCAAACCACAAGACCAACAAATAACACACAGATGAAACTGATCGAATTGCATATCCTCCAATCCTTCCCTGTCTCGTGCCTGAATCGCGATGACACGGGCGCGCCCAAAACCGCGACCTTCGGGGGCGTGCCGCGCGCCCGCCTCAGCAGCCAGTGTCTCAAACGAGCCATTCGCACGTACGCCCGGGACAACCTCCCGAATGCGCGCTTCCATGGCCAGCGCACCAAGCTCATCGTCGGTCCGCTCACCAAGGCGCTCAAGGAGCATGGCCTGGCGGATGAAACCGCCGCCCAACACGCCGTCAACATCGCCGACAAGCTGGCCAAGCTGGACGCCCGCTCTGGCAAGGGTGGCGAGGAACCCCAGGTGGGCACATTGATTTTTCTCGCGCCGGCGGAGATCGACGGCATCGCCAGGCAAGTGGCGCAGCTCCTCAAAGGCGATGCCGGGTCCAAGGCCTACGAGAAGGAATTGGACCGGTTCTGCAAGGAAGCCGGCTTGCTCGATGGCGCGGACATCGCCTTGTTCGGCCGCATGGCCGCCAGCCTGCCTTCGCTCACGCTGGAAGGCGCGGCGATGTTTAGCCACGCGCTTTCGACGCATCGCGTCGAAAATGACCTCGATTTCTATTCGGCCGTGGATGACCTCAAACCCAAAGGGGAGGAGGCCGGCGCCGGCATGATCGGCACCCTCGAATTCAACTCCGCGGTTTATTACCGCTACGCGGCAGTCAACCTGAGTCTGCTGGAGGACGCCGACCACCTTGGCAGACTCACGGCTACGGAGCGCCGGCAGGTCGTCGAGGCGCTCATCCAAGCGACGCTGCTGGCCGTACCAGGCGCGCGCAAGAACTCCATGAACGCCCACACCTTGCCGCCGTTCGCTCTTGGCACTTACAAGCGGGCCGGGCAGCCACTCCAACTGGTCAACGCGTTCGAGGACCCCGTGCGCCCGCGAAACGGCCTGGTGGCGGAATCGAAGGCGCGCCTGCTCGAGCACTACGGGTCGCTCAAGGAAACCTGGGGCATCACTTGCGATGGCGAGGCGACCATCCCCGAGAGCAATGTCAAGGAGTTCATCGAACGTCTTGTGAGCTATGTCCAATAAAGCCTGCCTGGCCCTCTGGCTGGATGGGCCGATGCAATCCTGGGGTTCCGCCTCGCGCTTTACGCGGCGCACCACCGAGCTTTACCCCACCAAAAGCGGCATCGTGGGACTGCTGGCCGCCGCAATGGGGGTGGACAAGTTGCAGCCGAACGAATGCCAGACCATCGCCCGGCTTTCGAGGCTTCACTGTACGGTCATCGCCATGCCACGGACTCGACAGGGGCAGCCGCTCCCGGTCCTTCGCTTGGAGGATTTCCACACCATCGGCGGTGGGTACGATGCTGACAAGGAATGGCAGTTTATGCCGCGTTCGGCGGACAACAAGACCCTCAAGAATCCGGTCGTCAGTTATCGGCACTATCTGCTGGACGCGCGTTTTGGCGCGCTGCTGGAGGGTGATGCGGCCCTCATTGAACAGGCGGCCGCCGCCTTGCGGAATCCGACCTGGGGCGTCTGGCTGGGGCGCAAATGCTGCCTGCCGGCCAGCCCGGTGCTGGCCGCAGTGACAGCCACCCAGGATGAGGGCTGGGGAGCGCTACTATCACGTGCCGGCCTCGTCCCGGAAACACCATTGGAACAGTTCGACCGGATTGAGGACGCCGCGCCCGGCGAGCCTGGCGACCTCCTGAACGATGCACCCCTGGCCTTCGGCGCCCCGATAGGCCAGCGCCATGCGCCCCGAAGGGTCCGCAAACATCCTCGCCGTGCCAGTAGCGGACCTTCCGCCGCGTGATGCTTCACCCATCATTGAATCCATCATCAAATGCCCCTATTTGAACGCCCACCACTTGAAACCCTGGCGATGGCCCGGGACCGCTGGACGCCGATTTACCTCGAACACGGCCGGCTTGAGGTGGACGCATGACCGTCATCGTCGCCAACGACACGCCGGACGCGATCCGCGGGATGCTCAAACGCTGGTTTGTGGAGCCTCGCCCGAACGTGTTCGTCGGCACCATCAACCGTCGCACCCGTGAGAAAACCCTCGGTTATATCAAGCGGAACGCCCAGGGGTTGGGCATGCTCATTATCTGCAGCGACAACAATTGCCAGGGGTTCAGGATCGAGACCCACGGCGACACGCACCGCAGGGATGTGGAGCTTTCGGGACTGTGGCTGGTCGCCGAACAATGGGTCGAGCCTCAGGACATACCTTTGTCAGACCGCCAGAATCTCGACAAAGCGCAGTCGTAAGTCGTTGGTAATTCAGGGTTCTCCCCACCCGCGTGGGGATGGTCCGCGTTCAATCGCGGAATGGCAAGAGCGACTCGAGTTCTCCCCACCCGCGTGGGGATGGTCCGCGGTTCAATCTCTGCGGCTGGCATTACCGGGTGTTCTCCCCACCCGCGTGGGGATGGTCCGGCGGCGATGGTGCTCTGTGCTGGCATTACTGGGTTCTCCCCACCCGCGTGGGGATGGTCCGATGCCAAGCACGCAGAATGCGGCGGCGGAGAAGTTCTCCCCACCCGCGTGGGGATGGTCCGAAGATCTCGGACGGCAAGACCCAGATGGAATTGTTCTCCCCACCCGCGTGGGGATGGTCCGAACTGGACAAAACTCTCGACGGCAGGCTGGTGGTTCTCCCCACCCGCGTGGGGATGGTCCGCCCTCTGGCTGGCAGTGTCCGGGAAGAATGTCGTTCTCCCCACCCGCGTGGGGATGGTCCGCAGCCTGACCCTGTCCACAACTCCGGCCACTGGTTCTCCCCACCCGCGTGGGGATGGTCCGCAGAAGTTCCTAGCGCACCACCACCACGCCAGGTTCTCCCCACCCGCGTGGGGATGGTCCGGTCATCGCTTACGGCCAGACCTGCCGGCTGCTGTTCTCCCCACCCGCGTGGGGATGGTCCGCCGTCGCCCCCGAATGGCTGCTCGGCGACATCGTTCTCCCCACCCGCGTGGGGATGGTCCGATTCTCGAAGCCGTAAAGGACCGGCTCAAGACGTTCTCCCCACCCGCGTGGGGATGGTCCGTCATAAACGAACGTGGCCAGCTTGAATCGGGCGTTCTCCCCACCCGCGTGGGGATGGTCCGTGGATTCGCACGACCGTAAAGGGGCGGACATCGTTCTCCCCACCCGCGTGGGGATGGTCCGCTGTTGCACTTCTTGTAGCGAATCCAGACGCCGTTCTCCCCACCCGCGTGGGGATGGTCCGTCGTCCGCATACGAATCCAATTGACCGAGTGGGTTCTCCCCACCCGCGTGGGGATGGTCCGTCCATCAAGGCCCAAAAGACAGCCCTGCTCAAGTTCTCCCCACCCGCGTGGGGATGGTCCGCCGGCAGGTTATTCCCTGGCCTCTTTGCTATCGTTCTCCCCACCCGCGTGGGGATGGTCCGTGCTCGGGGTGACGGCAACCCCGGACCGTGGGGTTCTCCCCACCCGCGTGGGGATGGTCCGACCAGAGATGATTTGCTCATGTGCGCGGCATAGTTCTCCCCACCCGCGTGGGGATGGTCCGTGTAGTTGTGCGGCTGACGGTCAACCCGGACCGTTCTCCCCACCCGCGTGGGGATGGTCCGCGCATTGATGAGACGTGCGCACAACTTGACGTGTTCTCCCCACCCGCGTGGGGATGGTCCGAAATACGTGGTGAACTCGTTTGCCGGTGAGTAGTTCTCCCCACCCGCGTGGGGATGGTCCGGGCGAGGGAGTCGGGGAGGAGGGGCCGGAGGGGTTCTCCCCACCCGCGTGGGGATGGTCCGCAATACCTGGGCGGGCAACTCGTCGGCGAGCTGTTCTCCCCACCCGCGTGGGGATGGTCCGGTGCCATCGAGCGTATAGTATACCTGCGCGCCGTTCTCCCCACCCGCGTGGGGATGGTCCGGCTCCGGAGCCGCCGCCAAGAGCCTGACCGATGTTCTCCCCACCCGCGTGGGGATGGTCCGACCGCCAGCGCCTTCCCCGGCCTCTTCCGCATGTTCTCCCCACCCGCGTGGGGATGGTCCGGATTGGACCTTCAAATCCCACAACTTGCCCATGTTCTCCCCACCCGCGTGGGGATGGTCCGTCGGTTTGCGGGAGGACGGCCAGGTCGTATGGGTTCTCCCCACCCGCGTGGGGATGGTCCGGTGTCACACTGCTTGCGGGAGAGTAACATTGTGTTCTCCCCACCCGCGTGGGGATGGTCCGGTCACGGTCCTGGGGATTCCAGCCCTGGGCGCGTTGTCCCCACCCGCGTTGGGATGGTCCGCTGACAGGCGAATGGCCAGTAGCCAATAGCCGTGTTCTCCCCACCCGCGTGGGGATGGTCCGTGCTTCGAGCCAAACCTGCGGCGGTGGAACGGGTTCTCCCCACCCGCGTTGGGGGTTGTCCGACAAATTGGCCACGTTCCCCGGCGGCGGAGGGGATGGGGTGGGAGAGGCAGGGGCGGCGTGAATCTCGCCCATCATGCGGAAGCCGCTCGGCGAAAAATCTGCCAGCGCCGGCAATCAGCCGCGAAAGCGGGGCATCGCATACCGCCGCGCCTGGCCGGACCCGCACCGGCATTCAGGCTCCGTTCCGGGCAGGCTTGTCGGGCCTGAGCCTGCCGGCATGGCGATTGCTTGCGTCACCACCTACGGCAAGGGTTATGCCTTTCCAGTGGAAACGCAGGACCGACTCCCCGCAGGGGGGGCACTCTGTCTCTGCTGAAAGGGGGAATGGAGGGGAGTTCCGTGAAGGGAGTTCCCTGCTTGACTTGACGCGGGGGGTTCACTAAGTTCAGTGCGATGTTAGCGAGTATTCGACAAGTCGTTCGGTTGCTGGTCGTCGTAGGCGATGCAGCCGCGGGGGCCTGTCGAAAGTGAATTGAGTTTCGACAAGAACCCACGGCTGGCAAACGGC
>Ga0181527_1004238_pt1 | contig 12371 bp, 7 predicted proteins | sample PEATcosm2014_Bin_30_FD_119762 | JGI IMG/M metagenome (GOLD analysis project Ga0181527, IMG submission 119762) | Peatland microbial communities from MTU Mesocosm Facility, Houghton, MI, USA - PEATcosm2014_Bin06_60_metaG | ecosystem: Environmental > Terrestrial > Soil > Wetlands > Peat | place...
AGGCGGCTGCCCATTCGTACTGGCCGAGCGGCATCACTGGCTGCGGGATTCGGCGCACGGCAACCTGCGCGATCCGGCGGCCTTCTGGGACAAGCTCGCCAAGCTGCCTGCCGCCACGGAGCCGATTGCCCCCGAGGTGCGCGCCGCCCTGGAGCGATGGCTGCCGGAGAAGGGTCTGTCCTACAAGCTCGTGCACCGGATCGCGGGCCTGGGCAGCCTGGGCCGCCAGCGATTCGTAGCCCTGGCCGACTGGCGGGGCGGTTTTATCGCCCGCGAGGCCAAGGCCCTGACCGTCTCCGCTTGTCTGTGGCAAGAGCCGGCAGTGGGAGCCGGTGAAATTCTCTACCAGAAGATCCTCGGCACGGCAGTCCGCGTGCTCGACCCTTGGGTGCAGCTTAGCGGCGCGTGGATCGTCCGCCGCCTGGCCCCCGATTGCAGCCGCGTCGCGCTGGCGGCCTTGCCCAAGGACCGCGACGAGCAGAAGCTCTTGAATGCGATGGGCCAGGAAACGGCCAACGTCCACGCGGGCGATGGGCAGGCAAAGGCCGCGATTCAAGCCGACCTGCAAAAGCGGCATGGCAAGTGGCTGGAGCAGGCCGCCGAGACGATGGCCGAGGCGACCGGGGAGGACTGGAAACAGTGGCGGAAGGTGCAGAAGCTCTGAGCGAGCCAGCGCGGCTCGCAGAGCAGGGCGCCGATGGGCGATGACACCGCCGATTGCCGGTGGGCGTTGCAGACGGTCCATGAGGCGGATAGGATCGTTAGCGGCGACTCTTGTGGAAGGGGGCTTGACGTGGTCGAAGATCTATCGCGATACAGCCGGCCGATCGGTTCGATGTTCCGCGTCCCGCAAGCCGTGGAGGAGTGGCGGCAATTCGCGCTCAGCGAAGCGCAATTGAACGCCTACCGGCGCGAAGGTTACGTCTCGGGCATCCGGCTCCTCAGCGATGAGCAAGTGGACGTCCTGCGTGAGGAGCTGACTCCGCTGTTCGACCCGAGCCATCCCGGGCACGACCTGTTCCACGAGTACCATTCCAACGAATCGCAGGACGGCAGGACGGTTCTATTCCATGCGCTGGGCGCGTGGCGTATCGCGCCGGCGTTTCACGACATCCTTTGGAACCCGGCCTTCACCGTGCCGGCCAGCCAACTGGTCGGCGGCGCCGTGCGGTTCTGGCACGATCAGCTCTTCTGCAAGCCTCCCCGGCACGGCGGCGTGGTGGCATGGCACCAGGACTACTCTTACTGGACCCGCACCGTGCCCATGGCACACCTGACCTGCTTCATCGCCCTGGATGACACGGAGCTGGAGAACGGCTGCCTGCACCACGTGCCGGGCACCCACCGCTGGCCGCTCCTGTCCGTTACGGGGCTGGCCGGCGACATGGACGCGATCCAGGCGGTCCTCGATGACGAGCAAAGAGCGACGTTCAAGCCGGTGCCCACAAAGCTCAAGAAGGGCTATGCCTCGTTCCACCATCCCCTGACCATCCACGGTTCTTATGGCAACACCTCCGCTCGGCCGCGGCGGGCGACGGTGATCAATGTATTCCGCGACGGCGTAACTTCTGCTTCGGACGAGCCGCTGCTGAAAGGCGTGCCGGTCGTGCCGCCGGGAGAACCGCTGTCCGGCCGGTTCTTCCCGCTGCTGTTGGACCCGGGGCAAGCGGGCTTGGACAAGAAGTTGGTTTGACGACGGCTGCCTTGACACCGTACGGCAGCGGCGGGACTACATCCCGGCCACCGCGTCTGCCTGCTACTCTAACACGGAGAGAAGCGTAACCGCTACGGCAGTTCCGCCCGCAGCGTCACCATGCCCCAGGCCGGCACTTCAACGGCCTCCGCAGCACTCTGCAGCGGCTGCTCGCTGGCGTCGCTCAGCCAGACGGCTTTCGGCGCCGGCGTGGACCAGGCGAGTTTTGCAACGGCATCTTTGCCCGTCGCGCCATACAGCCGCACGATGATCGCCTTGCCGTCGTCGCTGGGCTTCAGCGCAGCGACCAACACGCCGGCCGGCTCGACGCGCAGCCGCGACGCCGCCGGCTTGTCGCCTCGGGCCGGCGCTGCGATCAGCGGCTGGGTCGTCTCCAGGCCGAAGCGGGCTGCCGCCAGGGCGTCATACGCCCCGTGCGGACGCAGATAATAGCGGAACGTCGTTTCGCCCTCCTGATCGGCTCGATAATTCGTGTGCCAGTGGTTGTTCATCACCCAGGAGTACAGCGTGGCCGAGGGCTCGATCGTTTTCATGTAGGCGTTGGGATTCGGCTGGCTGCGGGGCAGATTGGCCGTCAGGCCGCCAAGTTCCACGAGCGGGGCGTCGGCCGTGACCCAGGTCACGCCGTAGTGGTCGTTCGAGACATCGACCCAACGCTCGACCGAGAACCAGTTCTTGCACGCCCCGGGCAGTTGGTCCTTTTCCGGCCGCACCACGGCGCCGGGGCTGTTGATGCGGACCCGCGCGCCGGGCACGTTGAATTGGAAGGCGAAGTGGACGCCCTCGATCGCGCGGATCGGCAGCTTGTCGGCCCGATCGATCATCTCCACCCGGTCCAGACCGTCGATCACCCGCACCTCGCGCAGCAGCTTGCGGCAGCCGGGGGCCTGCGACTGGACCAGCAGCGACGCCACGAGCGGTCCGGCTTCCTTGATCGTGACGGTTGCCGGACCGTTGGGCCGGGCATCTTTCACGTTGCCGCCGGGAAGATAAAGGTAGCCATTGACCTGGCCATCCACGAACTCGGTTTCGAGGCCGCGGCGGCGGAGGCTCGTGATCGCGCCGCTGGCCGAATCCAGCTTCACCGTCAACAGCGGCGTGGCGAGCGTCGTGCCGCCGGCAGTGGCCTTCCCCGCGACGGCCGACGATCCCGCTTTGATTTCATAACGCCGCGCGCCGCAGGGCGGAACTTCGCCGGCCAGGAAGACAAGCTCACCGGAAGAAAGCCGTTGCGACGGCACCGCGTGACCCTGCTCGTCTTCGACCTTCTCGCCCTTGGCCTGCTTGGGAGTCAGGTCCCCGGGCAATGTCACCAGGTCGGTCCGCGGCCAGGAGGCCGTGTTGAAGACATCGACGGAGATCGCCGCGACGCGTGCCCGATCCTTGGCGGGCGAGGGCACCCCGCCCGGCGCCGCGAGGGCCTTGGCCAGCAGCGCCTGCGATTGCCGATCGGCATCCAGGGCGAAGGCCTGCTTGAACTTCCATTGGGTCTTGACGAAAGGCAAATCGGGCTCGTTGATGCTGTTGTAGGCGCCCCAGGTGTGTTCGCTCCAGAGGGCCACGTTCTTCCAGGCCGCGGCAAAATCCGCTGCGGGGAAGACGCCCGGATTCAGCAGGGCCCAAAGCGTTTCGGCTTGCAGCAAGCGATCGGCCGAATGGCGATTCAGCGCCGTTTCCCGCGCGCCGGACGCCGCCCCGTCTTCCCAATACGGCGTGAGATCGCCGCGATAGCTCGGAAGCTTATCGCCGTAACGCCTCTCGAACTCGTGGAAGGCCTGGCTGGTGGTGGCAATGATCAGCCGCGGATAGGCGCGCTTGGCGTTCCACTCCCGCACGGCATCCATGACGGCTTCGTCGGGCGGTCCGTTGTCACCCTTAGTCCAGCGGAGCTGCACGATGTCGTAGGGATATTTCGCTTCCTCCAGACGATGGAAAAGGACCGGCAATGCCGCCGTGATCGATGGGAAGCCATGGCCGATCGAGTAACCGCCCTGCGCGCCCCAATACAGCACCTTCTCATGACCGGACGGCGACTGCCAATAGAATGGATTATGTTCCCATTGCACCCGCACGTATCCGATGCGGTCGCCTTCCATGCTGCCGGGGTTGGCGTTGGGGCCATTGGAGATATACTTCACGCCATTTTGCGCCAGTGCGGGCACGACGCCCCAGGTCAGCCCCGGCACGTCGCTGATCATCATCGAATCGACCTTCACGCCGCAGTGGCGGCCCAGCGCGGTGGCAAACGAAAACTGCCGCACCAGCTCTTCCGAGCGGCAGACGCCGGTCAGCAGATTGGCATACATCGCATCCACGCCGATGTCGCCGTCGCGAACGGCCTGCTCGAACTCCTTCTCCTGTTCGGGCGTGGCAATCGCGTGAAAGTCCTCGTAAGGCATGAGCACTTCCAGGTTCCACTTGAACCGCGCCCCGGCCGGATAATCCTTCGTGCGGCGAATGAGTTCCAAGGCCCGCAGCACGTTATGGGCCTGCTTCTTGGCAATATTGGGCTGGATATCGGTATAGCCGATGTCGTTGTGCGAGTGCATGAGAATATAGACTTCCCACTTCCGCGCCGGCCCGGGGTTGACCTGGGCTTGGGTCTGTTCCGCAGCGATCGCGGTTGTGGCGGCAGTCAGGGCGAGCGACGCGAGGGCCCAGGTTTTCATGTTTAGCTTCCTCAAGGCGGGAGCGACGAACGAACGGAAGGGAGGATCAACACGCGGCGACCGCCGGAACCCACCAACGGTAGCCTAATGGAATCTGATTCTCATTGCGGGGCGTGGCGTTGTCAATCCCCCCGCCCCAAGATGAGCAAGGGATTACCCTGACCGTTCCCGTGGCCAGCCGCCAGGCGTTGGATACGATCATCGAGCTGCGGCTGGATGGTTCCGCGATGGACATCCCCGTACTCGGTGCGCGTTAAGTTCCACTAAAGCCGGCCGAGCGTGCATCGGGCGAACGTGACCTTGCGGTAGTCATCCTTACCGCAGCGTCACGATATCCGCACCGTCCAGCGGCAGGACGAATCGGATGCCGCCTTTAACGGCTTGAAACCTTTGCGGCCCGCGACGTATGCTCTCGACGCATCCGATTTTCCTGTCGGTCCGCACGTCCGCCTGGACCTCCGCTAGGGCCTCTCCTGTCCAGTTCAACAGCGTCACCGCAATCCCCTGCGGCGAAGCCAACATCGGGGCCTCCACCAGCGGACGGTTTACGGTGACCGGCAGGGGCACGCTGGCCAGGTGAACGGGCCAGGTGATCCACTCCCGCAGCGCGTCGGAGAAGCCGGCGGGCAGGCCGTCCTTCACCTGGCCGGCCGACTTCCAATAGGACAGGCCGGGCATGCAGGCGAAGTGCACGGCGCGGCCGAGACCCACCCGTTGCGACACCACGGCCGGGGAGCCGTCGTCGAAAGTCGCGGCCACGCTGCCGGCTGGGGCATGCACCACGCCCCGCACACCGACGACCTTCATCGGGCCCTTGCCCGTGCCCTTGCCCACCTCCTTGAGCGCCCGCGTATCGGCCACCAGCAGCCGCGGCCGGGGCTCTTCTTGGATGCCGGTCGCATCGCGGAGCACCGTACACGGCTCGTTGTAGCGGTCTCCTTGTCCCGCGCCGCTGACCGTAGCCAGGGTTCCGCCCGCCCGCACCCAGTCCACGATCCCCTGTTGGCCCTCTGCGGGGATGTTCGGCTCGGTGACGTACAACACGCTGTAGGGCTTGAGCCCCGCGAGCGACAGGTCGTCTTCCTCGACGAATTCCACCGGGATGTTGGCGTGCTGCAAAGCGAGGTACAGATCGAAGACCTCGGCCATGTAATCCACGGTCGCCCGGTTCAAGTCGTTGTTGGTGGCGTCCTGGATCTGATTGGGCAGGGCGATCTCGCGGGCATCCCAAACCTCGGCACTGCGGGGAGCGAGGATGGCAATCGGGCTTCGCGGCGGCCTGCCTGGCCAAAGCACGTCTTCGGCCGCGCCGATCATACGGTGTGCCTCGGCCATCTGGGGCAAGACCGCGGCCCGCTCCGAGTAGCAGTTGCCCGGGAAGTTGTACTCGGGACCGAAGACGAAATACTCGATCGCCTTGCCGCCGTGGCCGACGATGCTCAACACCTTTTGTACAATGCCCTGCTTGCGGTCGCCGGCCGTGCGTGGGATGACGTAGCCGCCGAACTCCACGCCGCCCTTCACGGCGGCCGACCGCAGTTTCGCGGCGTAGAAAGACCACTGGTACGCCTTGCCGTCGGCGAACCAGTCTTCGGTCCAGAGCATCGTGCCGCCGCGGAGCCGCCCGAACTCCAGCCAGTCGTGCCCGCCCATCGCCGCGTCGGCACTTTGCTTGTCGGCGTTGTTGGCCACCGGGCCGGGCACGTAGAAGCGGCCGCTGAAGAAGTTCCAGTTGGTGAAGATCGGCATGCCGGGATAAAACTCCGCCTCCAGGGCCCGGGTGCAGGCGGCGAAATGCCGGGCGGAGTCGTGGGCGAAGAACCGCATCGTCCAGTAGAAGAGCCGGCGGGAGGGCAGGTCCCTCGCCCGGCTGCGGCCGATCGGGCCGACGTCTTCCCAGCGGCCGGCCCCCAACTCGGCAGGCTGAAGGTGCTCGTCTTGCAGGTAGCGGCGGAAGCGGGCCATCGCCGCCGGATTGTCTTGCAACGACTTGAAGCTGCTCGGATAGTACCAGCCGGGCTCGTCCGACATGGCGAAAACGGCCATGTCCTGCCGGGCGTAGCCGGCCTCCAGGTACGGCCTGGCCTCCCGGCGGGCCCACTGGGCGATCGCCTCCGGCGTGACTTTCGCATCGAAGTCGAAGGCATAGCCGGGCGGGTTGTACACGGCCCAAGCGGTGCGGCGTCCGTCGGCCTTTACCAGGATGTCTCGCACCGGCCGCGACGACGGCAGCATGATGGCACTGAACCCCGCCCGCCGAAGCTGCTCGATACCCTCTTGCCACGCACGCCGATCGTCGTCGCCGCCGATGAAGCGGTCGGTGATCGGGAAATGCCTGGGCCGCATCTCCGCCGGGATCTCGACCCCTTCCAGGGCTTTCCAGTAGCGGCGATTGTACTGGGCCATCGTGGCGGCCTGGGGCAGCCGCTGCTCGTCCCGCCACAGCAGAATCCCCAACGCCGGCCCGAACAGCTCGCCGCAGAGTTTCACCGCGCCCGCCTTCTGGGCGAAAGTCAGCTCCGCCTCGACGAGCGTCGGATCGGCGACGCCTTGCACGGTCAGCCGCAACACGATGGGCCAGCCGGGCAGGTACATCGCCGGGTAGCCTTTCAGCGTGGCCTCTGCCTGTGGCCGGCCGAACGTGAGCTGCGTGCTCCACTGGCTCCCTTCGGCGATCCCGTTGACGCCCGCGAGTCCGAACGAGAACTTCTTGTCCTCCGGCGCTTGCCCGCCGATCGCGAGCACCCGCGCCTGGAGTCGAAACTCCGGGACCTCCTCAGGTTTCAACTGCGAGGCGGCCGGTGCGGCCGGCGGGAACGCGAACAATGCCAGGCCGGCGGCGGCGAGGATTCGCATGACTCGGGCTCCTGCGTTGCTGAATGTGCCCAGACCGGCTGCATTGTACGTCACGCCGTGGCCGATGGCACCCCGGCGGGCTGCAACACGCTCAGTCGTGCAATACGATCCTGCCTTGCGGGTCGGGCGGACGCCGCCACGCCGGATAGGGCGGCTTGCCCCCAAGCCTTTGTCAGAACCGTTCTAGGCGCGGGGGGCACCTTGGTAAAAGGGTTGACCGTGTGAGGATGTCGGGCTATATTTGAGGGGCTTGATGGGAGTGCAGTACACTCGACCGTATCCTACAAACGGGGGTTCTTCCGGGCACTCCGGCCGAGGACCAGAAGCCCGGCTGCGATGACGTTACCTCGGGCGCCGGTTGACAGCACGGGGGCACAGGTGGCTGCGGCAAGCCGGCGGCCCGTCCGACGACCGAGAACACGCTCGTGCATCGACCGGAGACGGTGCTGCTCAGGACATCGTGCTCGAAGCGGCCTCATCGTGGCGCCGACGGAGCATTTTCAACAGGTGGCTAGCGCTGGTTGCGGAAATCGATCTATGACGCCAGCCCTGAACCAGCGGCCGATGCTCTCGGTCGTCGTGCCCATCTACAATGAAGAAGACACGGTTGGCAAGTTCCTGAAGGCGACCCGTGATGCCCTGGCGGCGGTGACCGAGGATTACGAGATCATCTTTGTGGCCGATCCATGCACCGACCGCACCCTGGAGATCCTGCGTGACGAGCATGCCCGGGACGGCCGCATCAAGCTCCTCGTGTTCTCGCGGCGATTCGGGCAGCCGGCGGCCACGTGGGGCGGCCTGTCCTTTGCACAAGGACGTGCGGTCGTGGTCATCGACGGCGATTTGCAGGATCCGCCGGGCCTGATTCCCGAGATGGTGCGGCGCTGGCGGGAGGGATACAAGGTGGTCATTCCCCAGCGGCAATCGCGCAAAGGGGAACCGCTGTTGAAGCGGCTGATCGCCTACGTGGCCTACAAGTTCATCAACAAGATAAGCTCGGTGCCGATCCCCTGCAATACGGGCGATTTTCGCCTCTTGGACCGCGTGGTCGTCAACCAACTGCTGAGGCTGAACGAGTCCCACGGCTTCCTGCGGGGCCTGACCAGCGTGGTCGGGTTCAAGACCTGCCTGCTGCCTTTCGATCGCGAGGCCCGTGCCGGCGGCAAGGGCAAGTACAACCGGCTGACCGGCAGCATGCGGATCGGTTTCAACGGCATTGTCGCCTTCTCCGATTACCTGCTGAACCTGATGGTCGCGATCGGCTTCGCCATGGCCAGCCTGGCTGTCGTGGCCATGGCCGTAATCGCCTACTTGAAGGCCAGCCAGAGGTACGACTTCGCGGCGGGCTTGGCCACGGTGGCCATGCTGGTGCTCTTGCTCACCGGAATACAGTTCATCGGCATGGGGATCCTCGGCGCGTACATCGGCCGTATTTACGATGAATCGAAGCGCAGGCCGAAGTTCATCGTGGAAGAGCAGGTCGGCTGGCAGGCCGCTGAAGATCCAGGCAACGAGACGGGAACTCCCAGGTGAATTGTCTGGTCACAGGCTGCGCGGGTTTCATCGGCAGCGCCCTGGTGGATCGTTTGCTCGCCGCCGGGCACGCGGTTGCCGGGTACGACGACTTTTCCACGGGCCAAGAGGCCTTCCTGGCCGACGCGCGGCAGCAGCCCCGCTTCAGCCTCATCCGCGGCGACGTGCACGATACGGCTCATTTGAAAGCGGCGATGGCCGCGGTGGATTTCGTCTTCCACCTGGCGGCTAATGCCGACATCCGCTTCGGCACCCAGCATCCCGAGAAGGACCTGCAACAGAACACGATCGGCACATTCAACGTGCTGGAGGCGATGCGCGCCGCCGGGCCGCGGCGGATCGCTTTCTCGTCCACCGGGCCGATCTACGGCGAGCCCGACGTCTTCCCCACCCCCGAAACGGCGCCGTTTCCCATCCAGACTTCGCTTTACGGGGCCTCGAAACTGGCGGGCGAGGGCCTGATCGAGGCCTATTGCGCGGGCTTCGGCTTCCAGGGATATATTTTCCGCTTCGTTTCCATCCTCGGCGAACGCTACACGCACGGCCACGTCTTCGACTTCTACGAGAAACTGTGCGCGAATCCGCGCGAGATCGAGGTCCTGGGCAACGGCCGGCAACGCAAGAGCTATCTCTACGTCCAGGATTGCATCGACGCGATGCTGCTGGCCATCCGCTGCGCCGACAAAGCCGTCAATATCTTCAATTTGGGCACCGACGAGTATTGCACCGTGGATGATTCCTTGGGATGGATCTGCGAAGCTCTGGGCGTTGATCCGCAGCGGCGGTACTCCGGCGGCGAGCGCGGCTGGGTGGGCGACAGCCCGTTCATTTTCCTCGATTGCCGCAAGATCCGCGGCTTGGGCTGGGCGCCCCGGCTGAGCATCAAGGAGGCCGTGCTCCGCACCCTGAGGTACCTGCAAAGTCAACCGGCAGCGGCCCATGCGCGGAGACAGCAAAGCCTGTAGAGCGGCGGCTTCTCGCAACGTCTCAATCGCCGAGGCCCGCGCGGACTGCGGCAGGCGATTGCTCTAGCCTTCCGGCGAAGTGAGCCATGCCGAGCGAGCCGGGCCGCGGCGCCTGGCCCAAGTGGCCGGCGGCCGCCGGGGTCAGGTTCCGGCCTTCCTGCACGTCACAACACAGCGAATCCCCCGTGGAAACGGCATCACGTGCCCGAGCAACCTCTCCAGCTTGAAAAGGATGCCCAGCAGGGCACTGCGTCTTGTATTGAGAATCTGTCGGCTGACGAAGCGGCGGGAAGCCTCCTCGTCGGCGAACGCCAGCCGCTGGTTCCTTCGCTTGGTCAGCCAGAATGCGGGATACGCCAGAAAACCCAAGTGCGAGGCGGTCACGATTTCGAATCCGGCCTGTATCGCCTTGGCCTTGATGTCCGCCAGGCGGTAGCGGCGATGGTGCATGAGAAGACGATCATACACGTCGTATAACTGCGGACCCGCGGGAACCTCCAGCACGGCGATGCCCCCCGGCTTGAGAACTCGATGCACCTCCCCGAGCGCGCGGCAATCGTCCGAAATGTGTTCCAAGACATTCAAGAGCACGGCAGCGTCGACACAGCCGGCGGGCAGGGGACAAGTCAGCACGTTGAATTGGAGCACCGGGATCGTGGGCACACGTTCCGCCAAGGCCGCCACGATTTGAGGGGAGTAGTCCGAGCCGATGACGGTCGCCTCGGGAAAAACCGCTTGCAGCCGCTTCAGCAGAAAGCCCGAGGCCGAGCCGACCTCCAGGATGACGGGCGATTTCACCGTCAGCCGGCGGCGGAGTTGATCGATGGCGTGCTCGCGCGATGCGATGTCGATGGGGTGGTCTTCGCCGGCGGTCGCCTCGTGCAGTTCCGTCAGTTCCTCCGACCAGCCGGTCGATTCGCCTCCATACGAAAGAAAGGGGGTGTGCCGCCCGTCAACCACGAAACCGCACCCCGACCACCGCGGCGGCCCGGAGATTCGGGGCGGGATCGGCCAGGCAAAGTCGATCGGCTCGCCTTTCATTCCCGACATCCCTTGTCTCCCAAGAAAAGAGAATTCAAGGACGCTATTTCGAACCCGGAAGCATGGCACGACCTCCCGGGCGGTGTTCCCGATCTTGCAGCACCATCAAGGAGAATAGAAACGCATTATAAGTCGAGTCCCCGCGGTTGTCAACGAGAGGCAGCGGATTGAGCGGACCGCGACCCTCGTCGCCCTGGCGGCGGCGATCGCTGCCTTCTCTATGTGCACGGCCGGCAGCAACGGCACGTCGTTGATCCGTCCGAAAGGTTTGCAGTTCTCCGCCCGCGATGACGCGATTCCCATATCGCTAAAAGGGTTCTATTTGCCAACGCTCATACTCATCGAGTCGATGCTCACTCCCTGCCAGCGCAAGTTCCTGTCGTCCCTACTCGTTTGTCAGCAGCAGAAATGCCAGTCCTGCCGCGATTCACCCGCGTTTTGCGAGGGTCATACCAAACACGAGATTCAAGGGGACGAGCGGAATGGCACAGGGAAAGAACCGGCGATGGCGAAGCTCGAAGTGGGCCAGCAGCTCGGGAAGGATTTCGTGCGGCCGATTGATGTGCTCGTTCGCAATGAACCAGTCGTAGCTTTGTTTGTACCGCCGTTCGAATATGCGACGGGCCGAGATGCGACGCGCGAGCGAGTATGCGAAACCTCCTTCGCAGGGGAGGACCACCGAGAGCAGCCCCCCCGGCCGCAGCACGCGGTCGATTTCGTCCAGAGCGCGCGGCAGGTTTGGCAAGTGCTCGAGCACGTGAATTGCCAGGACCCGGTCAAAGTACGCCGGCGGATAGTCCATGGTTTCTTGGCAATCGCCCACAACCGACTTGACCATCGGAAATCGCGCACGCAGTTGCTCGACCAACTCCGGTCGCAGCTCCACAACATGGTAGTCTTGAGCCGCCAGGTCCTCGAACGCGAGATGCGCTCCCAAGCCGGCGCCGATCTCCAGTGTCCGGCATTGGGCCTTCATCGACAGCAGCGGATAGCGATGATTGAATCGTTCGAACAGGCCGTACCGCTTGGGCAAGACCTCGAGCCAGTGCTTCACGAAGTCGTTGCGAATCCGCTCCTGCTCGGGGCTCAGCGGCGAGAGAACCTTCGGCCATTTCGGCTTCGGGAGTTGCTCGTGCGAAGAACCGTTTGGCGTCATGCTGGAAATCCGTCACTATGGGCAGACCGCTCTCGTGAACAACGGAGGCCGCAAAATCGGCTAACCTTCGCCACGGCGTTCGGCGATTTCGGGCGGTCGTTGCTGGGCGACCGCCCCACCACCAGTCAATTCCATTGTAGCTTCAGGCGGCCCATAGATCCATTCACGCCACCCCCTCCTCGGGCGGTGTATGTGCCGCGGCATGCCATGAATTACACCCGGCAGCGTCACGAAATGGCTTGAACTTCCATCTCGAAACGGATAGTCTCGCATGGAGATCCCACGTTTGGGACACGGGGATCATTACGATCACCGAAGGAGTTAGTATTACTGCGCAAGTTCAGGGCCATTTGCAGCGGATAAGGTCTTTTAGGTAGGTGCCCATTTTCCGCAGTTTCTTGCGTGTTCGTTTGATGTGCGACTCACGGGCCGCGGCG
>Ga0181527_1004240_pt1 | contig 12366 bp, 9 predicted proteins | sample PEATcosm2014_Bin_30_FD_119762 | JGI IMG/M metagenome (GOLD analysis project Ga0181527, IMG submission 119762) | Peatland microbial communities from MTU Mesocosm Facility, Houghton, MI, USA - PEATcosm2014_Bin06_60_metaG | ecosystem: Environmental > Terrestrial > Soil > Wetlands > Peat | place...
AATCACCAGGTCAACGTCGTGTGAAGACCCGTTCGTTTGAGTCAAAATCAAGCGGTAGCTGCCTGTTTCCCATGCCGACGTATCGACTTCCACTTCCATGCTTTCCTGGTCACCCTGGGCATTGCCCTTGGGTAAATTAAACGTGATTTCTTTGGGCGTGGCCTTTTTATCTCCCGCTTTCGCCATGGCCACTTTATCGACAAACTCAAAATCCGTGCCGGTCAGTTGTGCTTTCACCAAGCCCACACCTTCCAGCAAGTGGTCGGCGGATTCCGGGGCCACCTTCGCCTTGCTGAAGTCGCCCAACGGCCGCAAATCGACATCGCCCTTCACCTGAAGGGGCTCCCAATCCCAAAGGGCAGCCAAGTGATATTCCCCCGGTGGCAGCTTGGTTTGCGTCAGATCGAGATCCAGGGAATCATCCGGCGTTCCGACTTGGACCTTAACGGGAACGTCGGCGTGGGTCTTGCCCGAAACCAATTCCCAGCCGTGCGCGCGCGCCAAAAGCCTGCCTTCCGCAGGCTTGCCGAGGGGAACTTTGAAGGTGGATTTGCCGCCGATGGGCACATACTCAGTCTCATGGAGAGCGACTGTGGGCGCCTCAGCATTGGGGACTTTCATCATCCACAGGTATGCTACCCGCGTGCGGGGCTTATCCGGCTCGTTCTTCGCGCAGAGCGCCAAGCCGGTGGTCTGGAAAGGTTGGGTGAAGGCGGAGCGGAAATCGGTGCCGGGGAAAACCAGGGTGCGCATGTTCAAGAAAAGTGCCGCGCCGCCCGCCGCCAGCCCCACCGGTGAGCCAAAAAACATTGTCGTCACTGCCCCCGCCAAACCCGCCGACTGCGCCACGACTCCCGTGGGGCTGGCCGTAATCGGATCGAAAGTCTGCAACGAGGGCATCATCGCCTGCATCAGCATGGCGGCCTGTTGGTTGGTGGGCTGGGTCGTGTCAATCTTGGGGATTGCCACGTTGTAATTGGTCCCAAACCCCGCGAGCGCGGCATTGACGTCGCGGGTCGGGTCCGGCTGCTGTTCGTACTCCGTGAGTGCCTCAACCAAAGCTCCCACCTTGGCCGTTTCCTCGGCGTATTCGGTCAACTGCGGAATCAGGTCAGGATTCTTGATCACCATCGAGCTGACCTTTTTCACATCCAGTCCGTGCGGCCCAAAGACAACGCCCACCACGCTGGCGCGCGCCGGAATCTCCCACTCCTGCGGGTCTTTCGCCGGCAGGGCCGCAAGCACGTGGATATCCTGCTTCGCCTTCTTCTTCTCGTCTTTCGCGCTCTCCTCTTTCTCCTCGTCATCCTTGCCTGGATCTGTTTTCCCCTTCCCGTCATCCTGCGATTTGGCTTTGGGGGCGGCAACCACTAAGAGTGCGATCCTGGCCCGGTCGCGGATGGCGGGTGGAATGTGCAGGGGTTCGTACTTCACCTTTTCGCCGGCTTCAATGATGTTGATTTCTTGCAGCGGCAGTGCCGTGCCGCCCTTTGCCGGCTCAATCAACAGCCGGAATCGGCTGACGTTCAGGCTGCCCGCACACGGAAACGCGGAAGCGGCGCAAATCCCAGCGGCGCTGGTCATGAAGAATAAAAGAAGAAAAAGGAATATGGCTTGGGGCCTCAAAAACAAAGACACGAATGGTTTTTTCATTTCTCCCGGATCCATCAGAGAATTTGAGTCTCAATTATATATTGATGCGAAGGAAATGCGCAGGGTGGTGTGCGACATAAGAGTGAAGGGGCAGACCCCCTGGATGTAGCGCGGGCGTCTCGCCCGCTGTCGCGGGAGCGTCCCGCTCCCGCCAAGAATGCGCGGGCAGGATGCCCTCGCCCCAGCGGGCGAGACGCCCGCGCTACATCCGCTAGTCCACTTTCATGTCGCACGCCCCGGCTCAGCCAACGTTTCCCTGATCGTCAGCGTCGATAAGGACCCTCTCACCGTGCGCGTGGGCAAGCTGCACCCTCCCAATTGAATACGGAGCACCGCCGGACCAATCCTGAGCGCATTCCTGTCCTCGCAAATCTCATGCCCGCCTTGCCTTTGCATGTGCCTTTCGGTAACCTAGACCACCACTTCCTCCCCCGCTTCCTTGGAGGAGCAGATGAGCCAACGCACCATTGTCATCATCTTGGTCCTCTCAATTCTTGCCTTGCCCGCAAGGGCGCAGCACACGCCTTTGACCCAAGACCAAGTGCAAGGATTGGTGCGGTCCGGTTTGGGTGATGACTCGGGCGCGAAGCTGATCGACCAGCGAGGGATTGACTTCGCCCCGACAGAGGATTTCCTCCAGGGCCTTAAGGCCGCAGGCGCGAACGAGGCATTTCTTAAGGCGCTACGAGCGGCGAAGCCGCCCGAGCCCGCGAGGGCGAAAAAACCACTCGACCAATTGCAAGTCATTTTCTTGTTGGCAGCCCAGGTGCCGAACCATCGGGTGTCTTCGTTGGTGCGGGAGCGCGGCATTGATTTTGAGCCTGCGGACGACTATCTCCAGCAAGTTCGCCTGGGCGGAGGCGACGAGGAACTCATTACCGCGCTCAAGAGCGCCACGGTGACGAAGCCCGCCACTGTTGATCCGGCGGCGCAGGCGCGGCAGGCCCAAGTGATGCAGCACGTGATGCGCGGAGCGGAACTCTCCAAAGAGGGACAGTACGCGGAGGCTGAGCGGGAATATCGCGCGGCCTTGCGATTCGACTCCCAGAATGCTGACCTTTATTCGAGCCTGATCTATGTCCTGGGTAAGCAAGAGAAGTGGGACGACGCGGCGGCCTCCGGCCGCGAGGCGCTACGCTTGGACCCCAACAACGATCAGGCGCATTACAACGTCGGCGTCGCGCTCTGTGGCAAACGCGATTGGGACGGGGCGATCGCGGAATTCCGCGAGGCACTGCGCCTGGACCCCGATAAGGAAGAAGCGCACGTCAACCTCGGCATCGCGCTCGGAAAGAAGGGCGACCGGGATGGCGAGATCACGGAAGAGCGCGAGGCGCTACGATTAAACCCCAAAAATGGCGAGGCGCACCGCTACCTCGGCGAGGCGCTTTTGACCAAGGGGGATTGGGATGGAGTCATCCTCCAAGAGCGCGAGGCTCTGCGTTCGAACCCGATGAATGAGCAGGCGCACTCCATACTCGGCGACGCGCTGGCGAGCATAGGCGACGTGGACGGCGCGATCGTCGAGGAGCAGGAAGCCTTGCGCCTGAACCCGACGAATGATCGGGCGCATTTCCTCCTGGGCGCGGCGCTATGGCGGAAGGGCGATCAGGACAGGGCCATGGCGGAGTACCGCGAGGCGTTGCGCCTTAACCCCGGTAATGCCATGGCCCACTACAACCTTGGCGTGGCGCTCGGAAACATGGGCGACCGGGATGGGGAAATCACGGAGGACCGCGAAGCTCTGCGCTTGAATCCGAAGAACGAGGACGCGCACATCAGCCTCGGTGCCGCTCTCGCAACGAAGGGTAATCTGGACGGCGCGATCGCCGAATACCGTGAAGCCTTGCGCTTGAATCACGATAGTGAAAAAGCGCACCTCGGCCTCGGCGCCGCGTTCAAAGGCAAGGGTGACTGGGACGGTGCGATTACGGAGTTTCGCGAAGCTCTGCGTCTGAATCCGAATCTTGTCAATGCCCACCTTTATCTTGGCGACGCGCTGGCGAGCAAGGGCGACGTGGACGGTGCGATCACGGAATTCCGTGAGGTGGTGCGACTCGACCCCAGGGATGAAGGCACGCACGTCAACCTCGGCGACGTGCTGGCGAGGAAAGGCGACCTAGACGGTGCGATCACGGAATTCCGTGAAGCGCTGCGCCTGGACCCCAAGGATGAATTCACGCACGTCAACCTCGGCGACGCGCTGGCGAGCAAAGGCGACGTGGACGGGGCGATCACAGAATACCGTGAGGCACTGCGCCTGGACCCCAATAAGGACGCAGCGCATTACGGCCTTGGTGTCGCGCTGGCCGGGAAGGGTGACTGGGATGGTGCGGTTGCGGAGTATCGCGAGGCCCTACGCCTGAATCCGAATCTCGTCAATGCCCACCTTTATCTTGGCGACGCGCTGGCGAGCAAGGGCGATCTGGACGGGCAGATCGCGGAATACCGCGAGGTACTGCGCCTAAACCCCGAGGACGAAGTCACCCACGTCAACCTCGGCGACGCGCTGGCCAGCAAAGGCAACATGGACGGCGCGATCGCAGAGTACCGTGCGGCGTTGCGCCTGGACCCAGAGGATGAAATCACGCACCTCGACCTCGGCGACGCGCTGGCGAGCAAAGGCGACGTGGACGGTTCGATCACGGAATTCCGTGAGGCGCTACGCCTGGACCCCAAGGATGAAGGCACGCACGTCAACCTCGGCAATGCGCTGGCGAGCAAAGGCGACGTGGACGGCGCGACCGGGGAGTACCGTGAGGCGCTGCGCCTGAACCCCAATAAGGACGCGACGCACTATGGCCTTGGTACCGCGCTGGCCGGGAAGGGTGACTGGGACGGTGCGATGGCGGAGTATCGCGAGGCCCTACGCCTGAATCCCAATCTCGTCGAGGCGTGGAACGGCCTGGGCGCTGCTTACACCAACCTTGGAAACTATCCCGAGGCAGCCAGTGCCTTGCAGGAGGCCGTCCGGCTTAAACCGGACTTGGCACGGGCGTGGTACTTACTGGGCTTGGTGTACAAAAAGCAGGGCAAGGCAGCAGAGGTCAAGACGGTCTACGAGAAATTGAAAACCCTCGACCCGAAGCTCGCCGACCAACTTTTCCAAAAAGCCATTAAATAGAAACCTCTATCTTTGGCCTCTGCGGGGCAGGCATTACGACCAGCTCAAAGCCTTTAGGAGCCCGGTAGCGCGGAGGTGGGCGCCTTCGGCCCTCCTCCGCGGCCCTTAAGAGTTCATTGACATGCAGCAAGTAAACGCCGTGGGTAGATGAAGAGCCGCAGACGAAACCAAACCGCGCTTACGTCTGCGCTACGAGCTTGCTACGGATCGATAGCGATGTGGTGGAATGGTATAGAAGCCAGGGGTCAGGCTATCAAACCCGCATCAACGCTTTGCTCCGCGCCTATATGGAGGAACGAAAAAACGCGTAAACTGACGCCTTCGGCCTCGAGCTTCGCAATTTTTGTTCGGCTTGCCGCGACTAACCCTTAATTTTGCGAACGCAGGCCAGATCCACGGTTAAGACTTACCGTCAAAGTGGGCGCTCGGATTGCTTCCGGGTGGCGACCATCCCACCGCAATCATACCATTCGCCCCGCGGGAGTTTGCCCCGCGATTCAGATGGTGTATGATTTTGCTGGGGGTTACCATGGGCTCGCAATCGGTGAGTACGGGAGCGATTGGCGAAGCGCTGGCCGCCGATCTTCTTCTGCCCTACTTCACGATCTCCAAACTCGTGCCCGATTCCGGTGTGGATTTCGTTGCCGAACTCAAGGAGAGTTATGGGGATCCGTTTAGTTTTGCCATCCAGGTGAAGCTCGCGACCGTGTTCAAAGTTAAAACGAAAGTGTTTGTCAATTGGATCGAACGTCTTGATATTCAGCCGGTAATGCTGCTTCTTGTCGAGCGTTTTTCATCGCGGGCACAGCGGTTTTGGTTCCGAATCCTATACGACTGGATGCTCGAAAATCCCGATTGGGAGCGGTTGCGACGCCAGACCTGGGCTACGTTTGCTTTGTCTGAATTCACCCTGGTTGACGTCTCTGACTCGAACTTCCGTGCAGCGGTTCAGAGAGAGATAAGCAGGGTACGCAGGTCACCCTCGTCGCTCTGGCGAAGTGAACGGCGGCCCGCCGTTCCAATGTCGGTTTCCGACCTGAGTAGAACGTTCGGCGTACTGAGCATCATTGAGCCCCCTGCGTCTGTATTGAAAGAGATTTCGGAAGTAAAGTCCTTCATCTCCGAGCGCGATCAGTGGGCTTATCTTCGGAGTCTTTGGGCGGGAGATGATGAGGGCCGGCGATTAGGTATTCGAGATCTTCCCAGTACTACAGGCTGGTGTCAAAGGATTCTACGCACTCGCCCCGAGGCGTGTCGAAACCGCGAAGTCGAGGAGTTCCGCCGTTTCATTCGTGCGATGCAGCTGTTTGATAGGGGGAAGCCATTCCGCTTACCACGGTACAATTGGGATACCGCCTGTGTTTAAGTGCCCCCACTGCGGGAAGTCAATTCCAGATCGCTTGATCGTCGCTCATGCCGGACACATTGGCGGAAGAAAGACGGCTCTCCGGGGGACGGACTACTTTCGTCGGCTTCAGTCTCTACGTAAGACGCGAGGTGGCGGACGCCCCAGCAAACCAAAGCCGTGAATTCCCCCCCTGGGAAGAAAAGAGGAAGCAAAATGTCGGCGAAGGGGAAGCATAAAAACAAGGCACAAGCGCCCACCGTAAAGACCCGATATGGCATCGGTGAATGGTACGGCAGATCATTTGTCCGTCTTGCGCCCGAGCAACGCCAAGAACAGGCGCGTGTCCAAGGATTGAAGAAAGAAAGGAGACCAAAGTTTGCGTGCCCGTTTAGGAGTACACCCGAGAGTCAGGTTCTCTGCACAAAAGCTGGCGGGGTATGCTCGCTGCGCCGTTATCAATTAGACGAAGAAACTCAGGGCGTTTCTTGGCCGACCGGAAGAGAAAATCCTCTCGTGACAACTTGCCCGCACCGTTTCAAGCAAGGAGGGTTCATCTTCAATTGGATCGGCGAGACTCTGCTTGGGTGCCCTAAGCCACTGATAGTTAGCGAGGTTGGGTTTTTAGGCCAAGAGAGCATGCCCAATGGCGACGATCCCGGCGGAGCCGACGCGGAGGACGTCGGGAGAATCGACAGCGTGCTGGTGCACCCCTCCAAGGACCCCTTGAGTTGGGCGGCTCTCGAGATTCAAGCAGTCTACTTTTCTGGCCCGTCGATAAGCAGGAAATTTGCTGTTATGGCGAGGTCAAGTGATCAGGGGCTACCATTCCCCGTTGGCATTCGGACGCCTGACTACCGTAGCAGCGGACCGAAGCGACTGATGCCGCAACTACAGGCGAGTGTCTTGACAGTTTGAAGGCGGGGAAATATCGGAAGAATATCTTCTTTCGCTCGTCCGGCGTTTGCCTTGTTCGCGAGGGAACGATTGCTCAACGAGGTTCCAATACTTCCTGGGTCTCTTCTGCCGTGCCATGCCACTCGCATGCAACGCACTCGGCTTCATTGTCCTCATCCCACTCTATGTCGCCGTCGATATCGGTCCCGTCAGGACCTACAATCACAGTCGTACGAACACCGAATATCCGCACTCTGCCTCTGCACTTAGGGCAGCGCCACATATAGTCCTCCCAGAGCCGCAAAGCATCACACAGTTTCGGCCCTGTTTTCGCGCCGGAACTCTTCCAATGCAACTTGGATTACTTGCTGGAGGTGTTTCGCTTGCTTTGTCCGATTATCACGGCAAAGCAACCACGCGATAAAGTGGTTCAGTAGATCCTTTAGATCGATTGCCTCAAGAACATCAGCCTCAGAAAGCTCCGTAATTTCCTCCGTCACCCTGGGCCGCACCAGTACACGCTTTGTCCCCGGGGATTTCTGTAAGTCCCTCCGGACCTTCTGCATGCTCTCATCAGTGGTTACTTGGTAGATCGCCTCTCCACCGACAAAGTCCATCCCGCCGTCATTTGCGTGAGTTGTGGAAAAACGCTGGAGGAGGAAACCAAAGGTACGAAAGTATTCGCGAAGAACAGCGAAAGACACAACCTCGAACATCTCACCGCGGTTTCCAGTCAACTGAGAGAGGTAGGTATCGACAAGGGCGTATCGTTCGGACACACATTCCTTCGGGAGGGAACACGCCTCTTCAAGCGTCTTGATGACCGCTTGCCGCTGCTCGAACGCGGACCGTAATGAATCCACCAGTTCGTTGTGGAGGTGTTCTAATTGTTCAACACTCAATTCCGCGAGAAGCCCTTCGCGAATTTTGTACCTGTCCCCCACGAGTTCAAGAAAGCCGCGCTGCCCGAGCCGTCGGTCGATATAAGTAGAATGGTAATCGCTCCTAATGTACTTGCCGGCCAACTGCTTAAAGCCGGATTCTATGTCCTTTTCCGTGAGTCCCCTCGCGCCCTTGCCGATCTTCGCCGCGCGGATGTGATCCGCCAATATGGGAATCGCTACACCTAGGACAGTTCGTTGTCCGAGATGCTTGCGGAGGATTGTGCAGATACTCCTCGCAGGACGCCCACTCGGAGGATTCATGAGGAGGGTCTCCTTCGCAGCCGGGTAGAAAGATAACCGATCCTGCCCCCAGCAAACGGCTCCATGAGTTCCTGTAAGGGCGGGGTTATGGAAGAAAGCCAGAGCCTCACGTAGGGTACGAGCCAAGTTTTGCCCCCTGGATAACGAAAGGGGCTTCGCTGTGGGACTGAGGCCACATTCACGACATGATCCGCCAAAGAGGAGAGAGAATCCTTATACATTGGTACCTCCACTCTTACACTGTCCCGCATCAGAATGCAAGGCTCTAAAAAGGACAATAACAGCAAGCCTCGCTGTTTGTCAAGCCGGGGTCAGCACAGTAATGAATCTTGCTGGGGGTGTCTCATATTCGGCAGATTGGTCCTCCCTGGTCGCCTAATGCTTATCGACGATTCTGCAGGGACGATCCGAAGTTCTGGGCGATCGACGGGGCACTCGGAAATAATCCACTTGGCTGAGAAACGGCCTCCCCGTACACGTGACCACGCAACCGGGCAAAAGCCCAGCAGACGGACCTGTCCTCGATCATTGCCGGCGATATGCCCGGTGTTTGTTGACCGGGTGAGATATGATCCGATAAAGCAGGTAGCGCGGAGGTGGGCCTACCGGGCCCTCCTCCGCGGCGCTAGATCGGGAAATGACCGCTTGGGGACGCGGGTGCAAGGCCTATCATGGGCGGCAGGTCGCGTGGCACAGGCACTCTTGCCTGTGTCCATGGTGTAGACTGCATCCGCTTTGGTCACAGGCAGGAGTGCCTGTGCCACGCCGCCGGTCAGGGCACCCGCGTTTGATGGCCATGGGAAAGCCACTCCGTACACGGGGGCCAGATGACGAGCCGCGGAGGAGGCCAACGGACGTCCACTTCCACGCTGCTTCCCAACCCACCTTAGTTCCAGTCTTTGTTTGTTGCTCATGGGGTTTGGAGGCCTTGGTCAGAGTGCCACGCGGCTGGGGGCCAGGCAGGAAGGGGCTGGCCGAGTTGCGTGAGAACGTCACCAAGCGCCTTTACCAACTTGCGAAAGGACCGATTGCGACGATGGGCGAGCGCCATATCGAAGAGCGCACTCATGGCCGACTGGTCGCCGGTCTCCGAATAGGCGCGGTCGGCGGGCATGAAATCTTCCAGCGCTCCTTTGGCATCGCGCCTTGACTCCGGGTTCGCCGGGGCCGAGGCGTCAGGGCGAATGCCATGGCTTCCGCGCAACGATTCAAGCGCCGCCAGAAACCAGGTTTCATACTCGCGGTAGGCAATCACCACATCGCAGGGTGTATTCCCAGCAGCCGCTTGTGCCCACTCCCATACTCTTGCTGCCAGTTCCCTGGGACAATCATCCTCGCCATCAAACAGGATCACCACCGCCGAACAGTCGGGTTGAAGCAGTGCGACCCTGACCCCACGTTGAATTCCCTCCTGGTTGCGAAGCTGCGATTGGGATCGACGGATGGGAGGTCCCACACCGATGCCATAGCATTGCGCTTCCGCCAGCAGCCGGCGCAGGAGAACCGGCACGGCTTCCACCTCGCCGTGGCCTTCCACCAGGACATAAATCTTCATGCCAGCGTCTCGAAGAGATCCCCTTGGCTCAGGTCGGTGGCGGCCGAAAACAATTCTTCGGAATGCAGGGCATTCGACCGCAGCAGTTCCCCCGCACCCATTAAGTGCTCACGCATGGCCTTTCGCGTCGCCTCGGAAGGAAGCAGCAGGTGGGACGCTCCTGCCTCCCATGACACAATGCGCAGGTTCTGGCCGGTAATCCATTTGGCATCGAGCAGCTCCGGGCTATGGGTGGTTACCACCACCTGCATGGTTTTCGCCGCCTTGCGGATCAGGTCAAGAATTGCCCCCAAGGCCCCCGGGTGAATCGTCGTCTCCGGTTCCTCGATTACCAGAACGCTGGGGCTGGGCTTTTGAAAAATAGCCATAATAAGGCCAACAGAACGGAGCGTGCCGTCCGACATGTTGAAGGCGTCGAAAGTCAGCTTTTTTCTTGATCCCCATTCCTGCGAAAAGCTCATGGAGAGTTTATTGCCATGTTTCTTGGGGGTGACCGCCTTGGTAGCCGGAACAATGGATTCCAAAATCCTGTTTATTTCAGCCTTGTTCGTACTGCCGTTTTCTCCCCGCAGCAGTTCTTGCAGAACGCTGGCGGCGTTTCCACCATTGGGCCTCAGTGTAACGCCGCTATCCGGGTCCTGCATTTCCCGTAGCCGGGCGGGTTCGATGGAATAGACGCGCATCGCCCCCAGCAATCGAAAGATGGGTGCAAAACGCTCATCGCCAGCCACCAGGGGAAGCGCCAGGGCGGACGGCTCCAAGGCGGGAGTCAGTCCTTTCGCGTTGCTATCCCACCCTTCTACCCTGTCGAACCACCAATGCCTGCCGTCCTCCTTTCGTACAAAGCACTGCTCGCGAACGATGCGATACCCGTAGTTGGGGAGCGCCTTAACCTCGAAAGCGTACCGCCCTCCTTGAATCCCGTTGACGGGACCAAACTCTAAGGCGAGCCCGAGGTTCGGCGGAAAGCTTTGCCCCGAACTTCGGTTGCGGACTGCCGCGATGCCCCCGCGACGGTCAAACACCGCCTGGAGGGGCTGCGCCATGGTTTCAGAAACAAAGCTGAAGACATCCGCCAGATTGCTTTTTCCCGAGCCATTGCGGCCAACTATAAACAGAGGGTTGTCAAAAGTGAGCGTGGCCGTCGGGAAGCTGCGGAATCTCTTGATGATGATTCTAGTGATCGGCGACATTTTCATGTTATTGGTTCATCTCAGCGTTTGGAGCCTCCCATTATACGTCTTTTCCCACCACACTCGAGCAGACTGTAAATAGCAATTGCGCCCCGCTCTTGAGGGTCAACTTCCTTTCAATTTGAGCGATCGGTTCTTCGCGCTTAGGATCCACCGTGTCCTGGGCCTCAAAGCAGGTAGGTAGTAGAGGTGAGAGTACTCGGCCCTCGTCCGCGGCACCACATCGGGAAATGACCGCTTGGGGACGCGGGTGCAAGGCCTATCATGGGCGGCAGGTGGCGTGGCACAGGCACTCCTGCCTGTGTCCAAGGTGTGGAGTGCATCCTCTGTGGGCACAGGCAGGAGTGCCTGTGCCACCCCGCGCCGCGTGTTCGTAGTTTATACCAACAGGCACCCCATTCCGCATGTTGATCTCGATGCTGCCCGCGCGATGTTCATAACCGCAGCGGTGTTGAACGTGTGCGCCACAGTAATTAGAAATGGGGCGTAGCGCGGGCGTCCCGCCCGCTGGGGCGAGAGCGTCCCGCTCTCGCGAATGGCGCGGGCAGGATGCCCACGCGCCAGCGGGCGGGACGCCCGCGCTACGTCCGAAAGATTTCCGATCACTTTGAAGTCGCCCCGTCCGGGGTTGCGGATTATGGAACGCCTCGCCACGCCTTGCGGGATCCAAACTGCATCTTTACGTTCTGCCATTCGCACTGGGGAATTCGCACGGTCGAATCCTGTGGAATCCGGCGACAAGTTCCCCACGATCGATTATGATCTCGGGCGGATTTACAACATCAGCTCGCAAAGGAGAGGTTTATGATCCCCCGCGCAATCCAGAGACTTGTCGTGTTGGCCATCGTGCTCGCCGCCGGCGTAATAGTGACCTTCGCGCAGACTTCCAAATCCAAAAAGGTTTTCATGATTACCGATATGGAAGGGGTGAGCGGAATCTTTGACAGCGACCTGCAATGCCTTCCTTACAAGAGTCCGCGCTGGGAGGAGTCCCACAAGCTGCTGACGGGCGAGGTGAATGCGGCGGTGGACGGCCTGCTGGGGGGCGGCGCGACGGAGGTGGTGGTGCTCGACGGGCACGACTCCGGCCAGTCGCTCTCCACCCTGGATATTCACCCCAAGGCCCGGCTTCTGACCGGCCGGCCGTTTTCGCCCACGCTCGAACTCGACTCCTCCTATAGCGCCGTGATTTTTATCGGCCAGCATGCCATGGCCGGAGCGCGCAACGGCATCTTGAGCCATTCGTTCGACTCGGTGGGAATCGAGAATATCTGGGTCAATGGGAAACCCACCGGCGAACTCGGCGCGCGCGCGTTGCTGGCGGGATATTATGGCATCCCCGTCATCATGCTCTCCGGCGACACCGCCGCTTGCGCAGAGCTTCACGATTTAAT
>Ga0181527_1004243_pt1 | contig 12364 bp, 13 predicted proteins | sample PEATcosm2014_Bin_30_FD_119762 | JGI IMG/M metagenome (GOLD analysis project Ga0181527, IMG submission 119762) | Peatland microbial communities from MTU Mesocosm Facility, Houghton, MI, USA - PEATcosm2014_Bin06_60_metaG | ecosystem: Environmental > Terrestrial > Soil > Wetlands > Peat | place...
AATATAATTGTTTTTTAATGTCTTGTCATGGCTATTGTTTCTCATAATATTCCGCTTAAAAATTAGTCCCTATAAATATTCTAATTTCATCAGCGAAATATGTAACCTTTACAGCAAAGACGATCGGGAGGTGCATTCAATACTAAGATATTGGCTTGTTTGTATCGAAGGCCTCACGGATTCAATCTTTCAGCAACAACATTTTTACATTGAAAATCTCTTTTTCAAGATCCTGTTTTCTATTTTTGCTGTGTACGAGCAGTGAGGTGCCGGTAATAAAGTTATAATCTGAGTAGCTATTCCATTGCGAATCAAGATAGGGATTCATTTTTTCTATCGTTTGATTCTCTTTTTTCAAATTCGCGTGCAACTCATCTAAACGACTTTGCAGGAGTCCACGTCGCTCGGATGCTAATTTGTTTTGTTGAGCTTTGGCTTCTGCATTTGCAAGATTTGCAAGATCAACGGCATCACCGATCTGTCGATAATAATGTCGCGTCTGTGTATAAATCGGAGCGAGCGAACGTAATTTCGAAATGCAGAGCATCGCATGTGAATTGTGATGTGCGCAGAGCGCGGTGAATGTGATGAGTGCGAGTGTGTTTGTTTTCATAGGTTTCCCTTCATCATTATGTCTTATATTCATTTCCGCGCCAGTATAGCACGGGCCATTGTAAAAATGAGTATTTTTTTTTGGCATTGTGCTATGATTGGCGATATTTTTTTAACCTAAACGAGAGTATGTCTATGAAAAATAGTACAAAAGTATTCTGCTTGAGCTTGTTAGTATGTCCGATGTTGTATCTTCATGCCGGTAATGGAATGAGCGGAATGGCATCAAGAAACAATATGCGCGCAGGTCAAGCATTGAGAGCTCCTGATCCGGATGAATTTTTAAGAAAGAAAATGTCTGAAGATGCAACGGTGAGCACCATAGATTCTCAAGGGTACTCGATATTACATTATACTGTTCGTGAGGGAAATCTTGATTTGATAACGACGTACGTGGAGCGAGGGGCAGCGGTTGATGCGGTCGACGCTAAAGGTTATACACCTCTCTATTATTCCATCGCCAGCGGAAACGAAGAAAAGGTTGATCTTTTCCTTGATGCGGGAGCACAGGAACTTGAAGGAAAAAATTTAGTAGAAGCCGCGATTGATGTGGATAAAAGAACGGTAGCTCTTCTCTTACTGAATCGGGGTATGCGTGCGAATGATCATGTATTGCGAAAAATGGTAATAGGGCAAAATTATCTCAGTTTGCTTCGTGTTGCACTCAATCAAGGTGGTTATAATATCGATGAGCAGGAAGCACTCGGCGGTAACACATTGCTGATGCTATCAATTATAGGTACGCATTCAAATGAGAAAGTATTCGGCGAATTACTTTCCCGTGGTGCACGTAGTGATATCGCAAATAAACAAGGTGTATTGCCTATTCACGCGGCCGTTATGAAAGGATTATTGTATACGATCAAACTCTTGCTTGCGCAAAATCAAGCATATGCATCTGCTCCTTGTGTATGGCGTGATGGGGATAGAGTTGAGAGCATATATCCGTTACATTTTTATGCACAAAGCAAATATGCTACCGATGCCGTAGCGGATGCACTGATAGCTGCGGGAGCTTCCGTTGAAGGGTCTACGGCACCGATTCATGCGGTTGCGCATGGCCATAGTGCCGCATTTAAAAAATTAATTGCCTTAGGATGTGATCCGGATATCGCGGATTATGACGGGAAGACTGCATTGATGGTCGCTTTGTGTCATGGCGATAATGACATCGTAACGCAATTATTGGTAAATCCGGAGGTGAAAAAAACGGTGGCAACCGGCGGATCAACGCTATTGCATTTTGCTGCTGAAGGCGGATTGGTCAATCAGATTGAAGCAATACAGGAGAAGTATGCGCTCAATATTAATGCGATCGATGATAAGGGAAATACGCCATTGCAGGTTGCGCAAATTACCGGTAAGTACGCAGCCGCTCGTAAATTACGTCAACTTGCTGCACTTGAACTTGCCAACACAATAGCAGAGGCTCCGAGCGATATTACTGAGTGGACGTTGATTGATGGTAGTGAGGGTAGCGATGGGAAAAGTGAATAAACACCGACAAATGCAGCCGATACGGATAATTCATAACGCGAACTCGATTTAAGAGCTTATCCGAAAATAAATTTTTAACGCGAATTCGAAAAAAAAGATTTGATTATAAAGAAAAAATATTCATCTCCGTTCCGTCTACGCCTAACGCCCGGTCATCCTGAGTAGCAAAGCGTATCGAAGGACGTCGGACGCGGTCGCCCTGCCTGCCCGCCATAGCTTTATGCGACGGCTGGGAGGGTTTTTAGTTGAGTGTAACGAAACTAAAAATGTCTCGAATGGGTAATGGAGCAAGATAATATAGCATTCAATGGTGTATATGCAAAGTATATATATCCCTGCACCCATTCGAGACATTTTTCATTACGCTTTGCGTATGAAAAATCCTCAGGGCGAACGGGAATGGATGATATTGATTTTTGGTAGGTCTGTCTGTGACTTAGGAATAATTTCTTGATCAAGTCCGCGTTAATTAATTTGAAAAAGTTGCACTATTTTGCTATAGTCTGCCCATTGTAAAATTCAAAACTACCGGGAGAAAGCTTATGAAACAGTCTTTACATATCATTATGTTGGCGGCTACATGTGCAGGAGCACAACACACACACGCAATGCACTTATTAAAACCGCAACTCATGAAAAACATTGTATCTTGCGGCTCAAAACGCTTTACTTCATCGCAACCAGGAAGCGCTGCGCAATCAGATACCGCGAAATTGGTTGCCGCTTTAGAAACCATGAATAAAAATCTAGAGCGCATGGCCGTTGCGCAAGAAGAACAAGCAGAACATTTAAGGCGCTTAGTCTTCGGACAGAAGGTCATGACTAATAGGATGTTACAGATACATAATTGGAGTAATAACAAGTCAACATACAGAGATTTGCCATACCTGGAATAACAAACCTACATCACATACACATTCAAAGGATAAACCATGAGCAAATATGGATTAGCAATCTGCCTGATTGCAGGAGCACACCAAGTGCACGCAATGCAATTAGCAAAACCACAATTGATTAAAGCTCTTGCAACGAATACATCTGCGTTGCGCTTATCGCGCTTTACCTCATCCCAATCATCTTCATCGCAGCATCGCGACAATGATGCAAAGGCGAATTTGGAAACAATAGAGCGCCGTTTAGAAGAAATAGAAAATCAAAAATTCGAAGAGGAACTAAAAGCAATAACCGATCCGGTTGAAAGAGAGCGTCGTACGCTTTTAAGGCAAGCAAAAAAGCTTAGACAAGAAGATGCCAATAGAATCGGCGCTGATATTGTCCTGGGAACTGTGGGTGCCTATATCGGGATGGCCGGAATAGTATATATGCTTATAGGTTAATAGCACAAAACATTAAAAATAGTACATCACATACACATCAAAAGGAAATAGCCATGAGCAAATATGGATTAACAATCTGCCTGATCGCCATATCAAACATAACCGTTGCAGGGTTAGAGCGCACTCTTCTTGCGGTTATGCCAAAGCTGCGTGTGGCAGCAAACAGCATATCTCCACGCGTAATGAGCAGGGCGTATAGCACAAAAAAGGATGACAATAATTCTAAAGATTTATACTTCAGCCAGCTCAGTGATCCAGATAAAAAGTTATTGGAATTGTCTGAAAAAGAGCAAAACTTACATCGCACATTACGTAACATGACTGTTAATTTACATGAATTTATAGAAGTTGCTTTTTTGGAAAATATGGGCGCTATGGATGCTGATGATATGCGTGAAGCATGTCATGTTATAAAAGTAATTGTAAATGAGCAGGCAGATATCGTTGAACGCATAGAAATGCTCGATGCTATACGAGAAGCGGTGATTGCTAATGCGGCCAAGAAAACTGAGAAATGATACAAAACATCCAAAGGATAAAACAATGATTAAATATGGATTAGCAGTGTGCCTGATCGCAGGCGCGCAACAAACACACGCAATGCATTTATTAAAGCCGCGTCTTATGAGAAATGTTAATGCGGTGATGCCAAAATTGCTTGCAATGAGCAGTACGGCTCGCGCATCTATCCGAGCATATAGCGTGAAAAATGATGACACTAATAAAGAGCAAGAATTACCATTTTCAAGTAACCCGGCCCATATTTATGTAGCCGGATATTACAGTCGTATGTTTGGTGACGATGAACGACATTATAAAAAAGACACGAATTCAGAGGGAGATGCGAAAAAAACATCCGTTGTAGAGCCGTCAAAAAGAACAATAGCGCAGGAACTTGCGTTTCTAGATGATAAGGCAAAGCAAGGCAATAAAGTGTTGCGTGAATTAAATGCTTGGTCTGTCATTACCAAAGAGCGGAATAATGCAACCTCTGAATTGGACGCGGTTGCTACGAAATTGCATGATTGTTTAAAGCGTCTCACTTGTGATGATGGTGGCATAGCGGTGAATAAGATTATAGAAAATCTTAAAGATCAAAATAACGCGCATGAGGGGAGTAGAGTGTTGGCCGGATTGAGATCTTTGGGGAGCGCTATCGAGTTTCATGATATTGCGCATCTACGAGCAATCAGAGAATTGTGCATTACGCACAGTAGCTTGCACGCAAAGTACGACAACTTGGGGGAGAAAACGTACGAAGAAGAGAAGCGTTTGAAGTACGATTTAGAGGATTTGAATAATGAAAAGTGCGCAACGCTTGCTATTAATCTGGCCATTTACGAGGTATCTGAGAAAAGTTTATTTTTGAGCAAAATAGAGGAGCTTCTTGCCTCGCACGTGGAAGAACTTGAAGTCGCAGAAAACGAATTAATGGAAGTGCTCTCCGAGAGGCACTCGGATTTTGTAAGCAAATTTAAAGGGGATCGAGCAAAAGAACAGCTTGCCTCAGCGGCACTTCCCGGGCAACGGCATGAAATATATGTCACCATGGAGATCCTCAATAAACTGAAAAACCGAGAGAGGAAGAGTTGGTTTTTGCACCAAATAGAAAAGCTCATTGATAGACGCATCAAAGAGCTCAGACTTCCATAAAAAAACAATATCGGCTCAGAAACAGGCTTTCTGAGCCGATCTCATCATTCAATATAAAAAAAGGATTTATATGCACAAAAAAATTATGAATATAGCTTTGCTCACATTGCTTGGTTTAGCATCACACCAAGTGCATGCAATGTTTAAAATAGTGGCAAAGATGGAGGAAGTGACGAGGTTTCTTCTTGACAATGGAGACCTATTGAAAGCAATGGGACATTTGGAGCCTTCTCAACCAGCGTCATCAAAAACCTTAATGCAAGATCTTCAGGAAAAAATTGATTACATAGATACTAAAGCATTTTGGGTAATCGCGGCCAGTGAGCGAGACTTTGCTCAACAACGTACGAATATACAGGCTGCTCTCGCTGCAAGAGGCGACGCGAGCGTATTCGATATGAATATTGTTCAACAAGCATCCACAGAAAACCTTCCATTGCCAGATACGAAGGACGCTCGGAACAATCTTATTGATGCGAATTGTATTGCCTCGCTTGATGATGCCGCTCTTAAGGAGCTGCAATCCTTTAATGCCCGTGAAACCCAAAAATGGAAAAATCTGCTTGCACGCTTTCAAGCCAGACGTAGAGCATTGGTTATCAAAATGAACATATTGGAATCCTTACAGCATTTAGAGCCGGCTCGATCTCAAGTGATCAAAGCAATTCAAAATAGAAAAAGAACTGAATATTCTCCAGAAATATTGAATAAAATAGAACTCAAGTGTCGCTCAAAAAAAATGTTAGCAGAGCGAATAGAGCAGATATATGGCACAACGCAAGCGCCACAATCGTTAATTGAAAAACTCGATAGAGAATCGACAGTCATGTTATTAGAAACTTGGGGCCACAACGCGCTTATTAGACCTCTTGAAAAAGAGCTATCTCTTATTTCAGCAGTGTTGGATGCCAAAAGCACTTCCCACTCTTCAGGAGAAATTGATGCGGCAATTGCGAGCATTCAAGCTGCAAATCGTGGGGTGATTGTGGATTGTCAGATGGTTGAGTCATTGTTAATCCTTGATACATCAGCATTGGAGAATCGTAAGAAGGAAGTGGTATCGGCAATAGAATATGTAAAAAATATGCGAGATGAGTTGGTTGAAAAAGCGGACGCAGTGGATGCTCGGATGGAACTATTGGAGCCACAAGAAGTAGAGGATCATGTATGGCCTGCTCGATCTCAAGTGATGAATGCACTCAAAAGCAGGAAAGGGACTGAATATTCTCCAGAAATATTGAATAAAATAGAGCTCAAGTGTCGCTTAAAAAAAATGTCAGCAGAGGACATAGAGCAGATATATGGTAAAAAAGAAGCACCGCAATCATTAATTGATAAAATTGGTAGAGAATCAGATATCATAATGCGTGAGTTGTATTGCCATGACAAGCTTACGCGCGATTTCAATACAGAGCTTTCTCTTATATCAGCAATTTTGGATGCTAAAAATCCATCTCATGCTGGAGACGAAACTGATGCGGCGATTGCGAGTTTACGAGCGGCAAAGCGCTCAGTTAAAGATCGTAAGATGCTCGAAGCACTGTTACCTCTTGATGCAGGAGCTCTGGAGAATCGTAAGAAGGAAACTCTATCGGCAGCAGAATGCGTAAAAAAGATGCGGCGTGAGAAATATCTAGAACTCATTAAGGTATTGACGCGGAAAACCAAGTTGTGTCACGATACGCATGTAAATCGTGTGAAGATTCCGGTACTCAATGCAATCAAAAACAAAGCAAGAACTGAATATTCACCAGAAATGTTACATAATTTAGAGCTGCAATATCACGCAAAAAAAATGTTAGCAGAAGAACATGCGGTAACAGTGTCAGCTCAATCAATCGTTCCAACAATCGTGCCCGTAGAAATGCACCAAAACACCTTAGTAGAAGATCTCGAGGACGAGCTTATGATTGTGGAGGGAAATCTGATTGATCAAGATGGTCTTATTGCATCCCTTGAAAAGGAATTGCACAATATATCGCAACTTGTGGATAGAGAAATAGCGTGTCGTGCAATAACTCCAGCATCACAAAAAGATCTTCGGGAGATCACCATAACATCATATCAACGCGTGCAAGAGCAAGAACAGTCGAAACTAGAAAACGCAAGAAGGGTGAAAGAAGAGCTTCGTGAAAAACAGGATGCTTTGATTGCTCGCATAGAACTATTAAATCCAAATCAGATACAAGATTTAGAACCTCGCTTACAAGTACTCAACGCAATCAAAAGCAGACAAAGAACTGAATATTCTTCAGAAATGTTACATGATTTAGAAATCAAATATGGTTCAAAGATGCAAGAGCCTCAGCGGGAAGAGGAGGAGGACATAGAAGGCAGAGATGCTGCTCTGATGAGTGAAGCAGTATCGCTTGTGCGAGAACCCATTCAACAATCAGGCGCTTCCTCTACTGAGAAAGAGAATGCATCATCCGCAATGATCAATGCACCAAGTATAAATGATTGTATTACCAATGCGGACACCAATATTCTGATGAATCTTGATTTCACCGATATAGCAAGTCTAGAGCAAGCGCGTGTAGAACAAGCGCGACTTGAATTCGACAATAATGAGTGTCAAAAGCGCTTAGGCTATAGTCAGCTTTTGAATATATTGGTACCTGGGCGTAGTGATATTCTAAACGCAATTAAAGAAGGGGTATCGCTCAAACCGGTCAGAAAGCAGTTGAAAAACACTCCTATTGCAAAACAAAAAAAATCACTAACCATTACTATTTCACGAAACATGGATGATGAAGATGATGATTTTGGCAGTGTTCAGAGCTCGGTCAATGTGCGTGATATGTTTGGAATGTCGGCCGCGTCTTCATCTATGCCGCATGTAGATGATGAGAAAGATTATGTGATTGTAGAGCATAAAGATCGTAAATTTAGCAAAAGAAATATTCAACGTTCTCAAAATAGAGGAATGCTTGGCTGGATATTCGGCAGTAAGTAAATGCATATAACCACTACACATTTTTCAAGAAAGGTATTCATGAAGAAAATAATCATCGCAGCGTGCGCGTTCTATGCAGTAGAAAGTTGCGCAATGCATCCCGTGGCAAAAAATGTCGCGGCAGGCCTTTTGGCTACGTCTCCCGTTACACTTTCGGGGGCATACTATTATCATAAAACTACGCAAGATCAAATTCGCAAGAAGCAGGACAATGGGGTTGCAGTGCCTGAATATCCGTTGGGAAAAGTAAATGTTTTTAAACCCTTTGCTGAGGGCGTTGGATATGGCATAACGCCAGTAGTGAATGTCTTGATGCTGGGCGTTAGAGGAATAGGATTTGCTTCTGACGGAATTGATAAACTTCTTGGAACATATAGTGATCATGGCGTTTTTCATAGAAATAAAAATGCAGAAACAGACGCTATGCATGTAGGCTTTTTTGGTGGGGCTTCGCTGTATGCAACGATTCCCTATGCGCTCAGTGTGCTCAAAAAAGTAAAATAAATTCTACAAAAAAAGGGTCACATGAAAAAAATAAACTTCTTAGTAGTTCTGTGGGCTGGTTTACTCACGAGCGCGCCAGCGCATAGCATGCGCATACTCAACAACTTAAAAATGTTAGCATCGAAAATGTTTGGAGAAGTATCCAACCCAATGCCCATCTGGGATCCGTCAAAACAACGTTTTGCTCCGGTGAATTTTGATGAGTTGCTTTCGGAAAAAATGGCGTCATCAATTACAGACAAGCATATTGATACGCTTTTGTATGGAAGTCAGCGCGCTCAATGTGCGCGGCGTGAGATTGCTACGGTGCTACTTTTTTACGTACGTCATAAGCCCGATTTCAATCCATTTTCAAAAGATTTCGATGATAGAACTCTGCGCGAACGCTTTACGCAGTGGAGAATATCCGGATTAAAGCTGGATAACGAGGATGACTTGCATAGAAGTAAGCACCATAAAATAACGTCGGAATGTATGAAATGGTGTGATAAAATTTTAAGATTTACCGAAATTGTTCATGAGGCTTGTCAGCGAAATTCCGAAAAAAAAGCAAAATTATTATCGCTTTTAACGCCTGCAACAGTGCTCAGATCATTCGAAGTACAAACGTATTCTTCATATGTGTGGGAGAGTGCACTTGATACAAAGGAAATGTATTACTCCTTGGGAGGAATAATGGGATTTGATTACGCTGACAAAGCGATCAATGTGCTCTTTGAAGAAGATCCGCGCGTTTTAGAAGTATGCAGAGCTGGCCAGATTCAGAGAGCAGAAAGAGATAAAAAAGAAAAGAAGGAGGAGGAAGAGGAACGGGAAAGGAAATAGTGCTCATGAAAGTAAGAATGAATAAAGTAGCAGTCATGGCGTTTGGTCTACTTACATGCATGCAGTTGCAGGGAAAAGCGCTCGTTGGAGCAGGTGCGAATGTATTGCTGACTGATAAGGATGGAAAGACCGCGTTGGATATTCTTATCGAAACGAGAGATGCTTACAAAGCGCCTGCATATAAAGGCTTTGTTGAAGCGTGTAATGAACACATTGATATGTTGACTAAGTCTATGGAATTGCAGAAATGGCACGTAAATCAGTGAATTGCGAATGGTATAAAAAAGTGCTGTAAAAAAAAGGGCTTTCAATTACGAGGGCCCTTTTTTAGAGAGGCATGGATTAATAGCTTTTTGATCAGTGGCATTGTATAATACTTGATATTATTATTTATCTCTATTCGCGGAAAGGAAGTTATTCCATGCAAAAAATAATCATTTTCATCTGTTTATTCTCTGCGGTTGAAAATTGTGCAATGCACACCATAGCGAAAAATGTCGCAGTAGGTCTTTTGGCCACCGCGCCAGTTACGATTCCCGGAACATACTATTACCAGAAAACCAATCAAGAGCAGGATGAGGTTCGCCAAGAGTCGATCATTCGCAAAGAGAAGATTGCGCATAACAAGATGCAATTAGCAAATCACGAGCAGGTTGAAATTCTCAGAGGCTTGAACGGGAACATGAAAGAGCGGATCAAGAATCAGGAAGAGCTCGAAATGCAAGTAGAAAAACTTGAGATGGAAGAAGCAGATAGCTTTAGGTCATTTGTTAAAGGAGCGGTGTGTGGTGCTACACCAGGTATTAATCTCTGTTTTATAGGGGTTGCAGGTTTGATCATTCTTCCTGTGCAATGGTTAACCGATTTTAATGGTTGGGCAAACGATGAAAAAAGTGAAACAATATTGTCGAGTGTTATAAAAAATAACAAGAACGAGTTTGCAGGTTTTGTGAGTGGTCTTTCATTGAATGCAACGGTGCCCCTTGCACTATTATTATCGGTGCTAAAAAAAGTAAGATAGGCTTTACAACAAGGCTATCAGTGCATTGCTGAGTAAGCCTTGCTATAACAAAATAAAAGGGCTCTCAATAACGAGAGCCCTTTTTGATAAGCATAAAGTTTTGAAATATGTATTATAGCGCAGATTTTATTTCTCTTGCTTGATAACGTGCGATACCGTTTGCAACAGTATCAATATCAACCTGTTCAGTGTGACCATCTTGCGTAACGGCTACCGAATAGTGTTCTCGATCAAACGTCAGTAAGAACGTGCCACCATTTTTGACGCCGAATTCACGTGTTGCAAAAAAATTCTCGTTGTTTTCAGGAGAACAGACACACATCAATGGCAGTACCGTAGGAATGATGGTCGCTCCGTCATCTGCAATGTGCATAGTATATCTTTTCCCTTCATTGCCTTTCATTAAATCTTCCATGTATTCCGCGCTTATAGTGGCCGGAGTTTTTTTAATCGTGCAAATCTGTAGATTGAAAATTGTGTCTTTAAGTTTACTTTCCACCTTATAGCTTATGGGAGCTATATTTACCATGTAGCTATTTACCGCCAGCGTGTTATCCGTTTGTATGGCTATGGCATGCGCAGAGTTATTTTCCTGCATCGCAAAAAGTGAGCTTGTCATGACCATGGATAAAATATACATTGTTTTTTTCATAATTTTCCTTTAGGAAACGGGTGGAAATGATTACAATTATCGAAAGTAGTTTAATGATATTAAAAAAACAATCAATAAAAGCGAAGGATATTGTTCCATGACAAAAAGAATGAATCGACGGGCAATTATGGCGTTCGGCCTACTCGTTTGCATGCAGATGCAGGGAATGCAAAAGGCAGGATACGCGGGGCCCGCACTATGTCAGGTAAGAAAATACGGTGAGTGTTTTTCACGCGATATATCGTTTCAAACATTGATGGCTGCACAGCAATTGGCAGAAGAAGAACATGATCGATTAAGTATTCGTTTTAGCCTCGAGCTTGCTAAAGCATGCTATAAGAACAATCGTGATGAGGTTGAAAAATTATTGCAACAGCGTGCATACACTTCCGGTAGTGGCGTGCGGCGCAAAAAAGATCTGGACTACGATGAGCTATTTATTGCCAAATCGATTGAGATTGCCCGTTTATTGATGCAAGAGCACGATATTAGTAAACGATCACTATCATGTTGTTATTCTATTATTCACCGAGCAACTTGGGCAAATTATCCGCCCGAACTTTTAAAATATTATATTGATAATGCAGGAATTGATATCAATGATCGTATTACAAGTGGGAATTGGAAAGGGCAAACGCCATTGCATTGTTGGGCCAAATGGTCATTGGATGATGGCGTGGCTCGTTCAAAACATTTCCGTTCTGCGCAAGTAAAATTAAAGATTCTGATTGATGCGGGAGCAAATACTTTGCAGGTAGATGATAAAGGACTTACGGCTCTGGATCATCTTAAAAATACCAAACAGCATTGGACGTTCCTCATGCATCTTGATCCTATTTTGGATGAGGCATATGACGTTCTCATTCTGCTCCTTTCGGTGCCATACAAACAGCAAATTCAAATCCAAGCGAAGAGTATCTTTGATAATGAGCTACCGTTTGGAGAGACGTCGCCAATTTAAGCTATGGAAAATTTTGGCTTCAGTGGAGACCTATACTCTCTATAGGGAAATAATTTAATTACTACCTATAGCTTGGGAAGCGCTTTTTACCTAAAAAATTCTCCCATTCCGTTCCGTCCCGAGTATTCTGAAATGCGAAGCATGAAGAATGTGTCGAGGGATGGTGGATAAAAGGACTGTAAATTTAACAATTTGATTTTATTCTCTCATGCAACGGACTGAATTATTCTACTTCGCGAAAACCACGTGCTTTAGCGCGTGGATGAAAGCGAGTAGAACCCTGCGAAGCTTGCCGAGCCAGAAGGCCCGGACAAGCGAAGCATGGGTTGTCCCGCTTCGAAGAATT
>Ga0181527_1004244_pt1 | contig 12364 bp, 10 predicted proteins | sample PEATcosm2014_Bin_30_FD_119762 | JGI IMG/M metagenome (GOLD analysis project Ga0181527, IMG submission 119762) | Peatland microbial communities from MTU Mesocosm Facility, Houghton, MI, USA - PEATcosm2014_Bin06_60_metaG | ecosystem: Environmental > Terrestrial > Soil > Wetlands > Peat | place...
GACTGCGCCTTTTGTTCGAAGGCGATGTCTGGCTGCCGAGCGGCGTTGCCCGGACCTGAGCGGCCAGGAGCACACCATCTGGCCGAGTTCCCTCACGGTCAGATGAAGACCTGAACAGTTACGCGGAGGCTAGCCCAGTCAGGTTCCAGCATCGCCATCCGTGCGGATGATGAGGGAGGTACGGCGGTGGCAGCGCCGTTCTGCTGCAATGCCACGGTCCTGACGCGCAACGGCCCCCCGGCCGGACCGGGGCATGCCCGCTGCAGTAGGTCCTCGGGAGCGTCCCAAGGAGGGAAGGACACCGACGGCGAGCCTCACCTCGGCTCACTCCCACGCCGTCGTCGCCGAGGCGACAGACAACCTTGGCAACACCGGCAACTTCGGCAACACCGGGACCTCCTCGACGGTGGACTTCAGCTGCACGACCGGGCGAAGCTGCTGGTGGTTCGGGAAGGGCCCGAGATCTCCGCTGCCTCCGAGCCGGGTCATCTCGAGGTCCGGCACTCTCAGTTCAATGGTGGTCGTGGCAACCAAGGGACACAGTTCGCGCGCGAAGAGTAGTCAGTTTCACCGATTCGTAACGGAGTGCTGTGCTCCGTTGCAGAGTCCCTGTAGGTCGCACATTTACACAATCCCCATTGACTAGCTGGAGCATTCGCTCCATAGTGGGTGACGCCGTTGCGGGGACGTCAGACCGGTCCGTTGGGGACGAACTTGACTCTGGTGCGAGGGGCTGCCGAGTTGTCCGGAAAGAGATTCCAGCACCGCAGGCCGGCAGACCTAGGCCCGCGCTTCATCGCAAGGCTGGGGCTGAGCGTGCGGCAACGCCGGTGCTTGCTCGCGGCAGCCGACGCGCTGGCGTGGCCGGTCGGGCTGACGGCCGGAACCATTCTTCGCTACGACCTGTCGTTCCACATCCCACGACCGCTCGGTCTAGCCGCCACCGCCGGCATCGCCGCCGTCGCTCAGCTACTCATCGGTACGGCGCGCGGCCTCTACCGGGGACGCTGGCGGATCGCCAGCTTCGAGGGCGTCGGCGTACTTGCCAGCTGCTGTTTTTTCATCGCCGCCGGCCTGTCGCTGCTGAACCTGTTTGACGGCCACCTCGTGCCGGAGAGTGTGCCTATCATCGGTGGCACCGCGACGCTCATCCTCATGCTCTCTGGTCGCTACGCCGCGCGCCTTGTTCTCGAGCTGCACCGCCGGCCCCGCGGCGAGGCTTGCACGCGGCTGTTGGTCTTCGGAGCGGGTCAGGCCGCCGAAGAGGTCGTCGCGACCATGCTCCGCAATCCGGAGAGCCCGTACTTGCCCGTGGCGCTGCTGGACGATGACCCTGCGAAGCGTCATCTGTCGATCATGGGCGTTCCCGTAGTGGGCGACCGCAGGGACATGGCATCGGCAAGCAAGCGCTTCGAAGTCGACACCTTGCTCATTGCGATCCGCTCGGGATCGAACACCCTCCACCGTGAGTTGTCCGATCTCGCGACCGAGGCGGGGCTGACAGTGAAGGTGCTGCCGTCACTCCGCGAGGTAATCGAGGGATCGGCGAAGCCGTCGGACATACGCCAGCTCACTTTGCAGGACCTTCTTGGAAGGAGAGAAATCCGTACTGATGTCTCGGCCGCGGCGAGCTATGTCACCGGCCGGCGAGTGCTCGTCACCGGCGCCGGTGGCTCCATCGGCTCCGAGCTCTGTCGGCAGATTCACCGCTCCCAGCCCGCCGAGTTGATCATGCTCGACCGCGACGAGACCGCGTTGCACGCGTTGCAGCTGTCCATCGAGGGTCGAGCTCTCCTCGATTCTCCAAGTCTCGTCCTCCTCGACATCCGCGACCGCACCGGGATTGAGTCGTTGTTCGTCGAACGACGGCCTGAGGTCGTCTTCCACGCCGCCGCGTTGAAGCATCTCTCGATGCTCGAGCACCACCCGGGCGAAGCGGTCAAGACAAACGTCTTGGGAACGCTCAATATGCTCGAGGCGTCGCTGCGTCACGGCGTCGAGCGCTTCGTCAACATCTCGACGGACAAGGCGGTCGATCCCTGCTCCGTGCTGGGCTACTCGAAGCGGATCTGCGAGCGCCTCACGGCGGCAGCTGGAGCCTCCTCTGCCGATGGTACCTACCTCAGCGTGCGTTTCGGTAACGTGCTCGGGAGCCGTGGCTCCGTCTTTCACACGTTCACGGCCCAGATCGCCTGCAAAGGGCCGGTCACCGTTACGGACCCCGAGGTGCGCCGATACTTCATGACCATCGAGGAAGCGATTCAACTCGTGATCCACGCCGGGGCGTTGGGCGCTTCGGGCGAAGCCCTTGTGCTCGACATGGGCGAACCGGTGCTCGTCGCCGAAATGGCTCGGCGCATGATCGCCGAGGCTGACCACCCGATTGACATCGTCTATACGGGGCTTCGGCAAGGGGAGAAACTGAACGAGGTGTTGTTCAGCGAAGAAGAGCATGACTGGCGGCCTTACCACGCGCTGATCTCGCACGTCGTGGTGCCACCGCTTCATCCCGGACGCATCGGTTCGCTCGATCCGTTCGCGCCCCCGGATGTCCTCGTGCCACAGATTCGACAGCTCTGCCGTTCGAGCGGTCTCCGCACTGGCGACTGGCCAGATGTGCTCGACGTCGCCCGACTAGCGTTCGAAGACGTCGCCGCGCGCCTCGCTCAACGACTGCCGGGCACCGGTCCGCTTCGAACCGCCACGAGCACTGGCGACAGCTACCATGCCCGACATCGCGGCCAGCATCGCCGCGGTAGCGACCGTAACGCGGTCGACTCCTGCCCCGCGTGCTCACCCGCCGCCCCGCCGGTGACCGGGTCTTCGATATTCACTGCCGCCACTGCCACAACCGGATTCGCCTCCGATTAACCTCAATCCAGCTCGACGAGGAACGTGACGATGACCGTGACCGCTAGCCACTCGGCGACATTTCCCGAAGAAGGAACGCAATCTCCGCCCAACGTCGCACCCGACGAGATCGAGGCCGGCTTCGCACCATCTCCCCGCGATTCAGTCGTCTCCACACGGTTGGACGACGACTTGTTGATCGTCGACGGCAGCACTGGACGGATCCACGTGCTGAACTCGACCGCCGCGCTCGTGTGGGAGTGCTTCGACGGCGACGTCACTCTTGACGAACTCGCCGCCGATCTGGCCGAAGCCTTCCACGCCCCACTCGAGGCGGTGAGAGCCGACACCGTCGAGATGACGCGCGAGCTTGGTCGACTCGGACTTCTCGCCGGGGTCTCTCCACCCATGGCGGAGGCGTCGCCGATGGCCGGCCTGTTAGAGGTGGGCGACGAGGTGGACTCGTTTCAGGTGATCGCCTCCGACGGCAGCGACGTGCTACTCCCGCCCCCGGGCAGACAGGAGGCGCTGCTCGTGAACTGGAGTCCGTTCTGCGGTTACTGCGCCAAGATCGGGGCTGATCTCGCGCGGTGCCGACCTGCTCTCGACGAACGGGGTATCGCCTTGGTGCTGCTCACTGTGGGCACGGCCGACGACAACGATCTCACGCTCGCGCCGCATGGGTTGAGCGACGCGGCGTTCTACCGCCGCGAGCCTGATGACTCCGATGCAGGGGCGCCTCGCGACCCCTTCGGCTCGCTCGGGACCCCCGTGGCGTACCTCCTCGACTCGGAAGGTCGCGTCAAAGAGCCACTCGCATACGGCTCGGTGGAAGTCCTGGCGCTCGCCCGCGAGACGGCGGGGCTGCCTCCGGTAACAGTCGACGAAGCGGTCGGTTCGGCGGGACGCGGTGATGGGGACGAGTCAAGCGGCTCTCCCCGAAAGAGCCTCCCTGCTGCCGGCGGTGTGTGCGGACCGGCGGCCGGACAGGCAGGGAAGAAGCCACGGCAGTGGGCCTTCACGTCTGCCTATGCGATCGGCGAGTTCCATGTCGGCATCCGTGCCGACTCACTTGGAACGGACGATCTCCTCGCCCGGGCCTTCGGCTCCTACAGGCTCGCGGATTCCACGCCCGCTCCCGACAACTTTTCCGTCGTGCTTGGAGAGAACTCCGGAACCGGGACCAAGGCCCTCAGCCTCCTCCTCGCGGCGGACACCACCGTGTTGCGGAGCCGGTCGCCACGTCGGATACTTCGAGCTCTCAGCGCACGCCTCTCGGCCCTGCTCGAGGGAGATTCCGAGGGTCTGCTCCGCACCACGAACGTGGCCGTCCTCGTCGGCGATCAGGCAGTGCTACTCCCGCCGATCGCCTTGTACTGGATGGACTACCTCCAGGCAAGGCTCGCTCGGCTCGGTGTGCGACTGAGCGACGAGCCTCACGCCCTCGTCGATCCTGACAAGTGCGAGCTCGTCATTCCTGAGCCGCGGATCGAGATCGCTCCGGAGGTGCTGGCCAAGCTCGGCATGCCCTCACCGTCGCGCACTGAGCTGCCACCGCTGGAGCCTGGGCGCTACCCGCTCGGCGTGTGGACCTTCGAAGAAGAGCCGTCCAGGCATTCGGCCACGCCGACCCGGGCGAACGCGGTCGCAGGGATCCTCCCTGCCGTGAGCGGCTCCCCCGAGCTGCTCGGAGAGCTGATCGCCGCCGTTGCACGAATCCTCGAGAAGACTCGGACCGTCGCCCTGCGGTCGAGCTCGCAACAAGAGCTGATGAGGAGCATCGAGGACCGACTGCTCGGGTGAACACATGACCGCGTTTCGTGATACTCGAGCCATCGTTTCGGTCCGTGGGCGCGCCAGCGCTGCGTTTCTCGCGACGCCGCCCTCGCTGCAGCGCACAGCGCTGCACGCGCTCGGCAAACTCGCCGAGACGAACCTGCCGCCACTCCGAGTTGGCGAGCAGGCTCTAGATCACCTCTCCGAGGTCCACCTGGATGACCGCCGGCGGGTTGCCGCCGCGCGGCCCGAGCTCGACCTGGACCGGTGGCCGAGCTTCGCGAGCGGTGCCGGCCTCCCACAGCGACGGTGAACATCCCGGCCGCCACCTGGATCGGCCTCATCGTGGGGCTGTTCCTCCTGGTGTTCGTCGTCCCGGCCGTCGCGCGATCGGTCGCCCGCCTGGATCAGGACGCGAGAACCTTCCCCCTCGTCATGGCCTCAGGCGCGTTAAAGCTCGCCGCGGCGCCCCTGTGGATCTACGTGAACGACCACTACTACAGCGGCGTTGCCGACGCGTACGGGTACAGCAGAGTCGGCGCCCAGGTGGCCGCCCAGATCCGGAACGGCGACTTCTCCTTCCACGTGGGGCGGCTCATCGGTGATGGAGCGACCTCGATCATCACGGGGATCATCTACACCGTCGTCGGCTCCAACATCCTTGGCGGCTTCTTCGTCTTCGCGTTCTTGGGGTTCGTGAGCCTCGTGTTGTTCTACCGGGCCTTCCGCGTCGCGTTGCCGGACGGAGATCACCGGCGCTACGCCAAGCTGGTCTTCTTCTTCCCGTCGCTCCTCTTCTGGACCTCCGCCATAGGAAAAGACGCGCTGATCTCCCTTGGGCTCGGTCTGGCCGCGCTCGGCGCTGCGAGGATCCTCGCCCGAGCACGGGGCGGCTTCGTGCTCCTAGGGATTGGCCTTTGCCTGACGGCCCTGATCCGACCTCACGTCGCCCTGATGCTCTTCGCAGCACTTGCTGTCGCTTACCTAGTCAGCAAGTCCAAGACAGCATCTCCGCTCACCCCGCTGGCGAAGCTGCTCGGCGCGGTGGTCCTCGTCGTGGGCGGCCTCGTCCTGGCCAAGTTGACTGCGCACTTCTTCGGGCTCCAAAGCCTCAGCGTGGCCTCGATTCAGCAGGTGCTCAACGCGAACGCGATCAACACAGGCGCCGTGGCTGGAACGCAGGGCTCTAGGGTCGCCGCGTCGGTCTCGCTGTCTCCGGCCAGCATCCCCAAGGACATCTATTACGTCCTCATCCGGCCTTTGCCCTTCCAGGCCCATGGCCTGACGCAGCTAGCGAGCTCGCTCGAGAACGCGTTTCTCGTGGTCCTGTTCATCGCTTCTTGGCGGCGGCTCGCCTCCGCGTTCAAGGCAATGCGACGCCATCCGTACCTTCTTCTCGCTGCGCTCTATTCGCTGGTGTGGATCATCCTGTTCGCGAGCATCGGGAACCTCGGGATCCTGGTGAGAGAACGGACGTCACTACTGCCGCTGCTGTTGGTCCTCGTGAGCTGGCCGGCCACGATCAGGGCGCGGGAGACCTCACAGAGCACCCTCGAAGACGGCGCTGGTCGTCAATCGCTTCGCGGCGCCGAGAGCACGTCTCATAGTTTGGACCTCTTGGAGCGTCCGTGACGATGGAGCCCGTCATCAAACGGGGCCGGCGTCGACACGGGCCCACGGGAAGGGACCGCGGGCACTGATGGCTTCGAGTTCCAATGCCGTAAGTCACGCACCTTCCCATCGAAGACGAGGCTGCCGGGTGGTCACGACCGCGCTGACGGCGCGAGTGCTGTTGGCGAACCAACTGCGATCCTTGAACGACGTGGACTGGACCGTCGTGAGCGGCGACCCCTACGACGATCCTCCCGACGGCGTAGCGGTGGAGGTCGTCCCTGTCCGCCGGGAGTTCGCCTTCTCCGATTTCCGTTTCTTCGTCCGTTTATGGCGGTACCTGCGTCGCCAGCGATTCGACTTCGTGCAGACCCACACGCCCAAGGCATCGTTTCTCGGCCTGCCCGCCGCCCGACTGGCGGGCAGCCCTGCCATCTATACGATTCACGGAGCGCTCTATTTCGAGGGCAACAGCCGAATGGCGAATGTCCTGGGCTGGTGCTTCGAGCGCTGGTGCTGCACCTGGGCGGACCGGGTACTGGTCCAGAGCCGAGAGGACGAGCACGTGCTACCGGCGACGCGGATCTGCCCACGTCGCAAGCTGAGCTACATAGGCAACGGGATCGTGATGGATCGATTCCTCGCCCCGGTGCCGCCGGTGCTGCATTCGGACCGCCTCATCGTCATGATGGTCAGCCGATTGGTGTTCGAAAAGGGGTGCGCCGACTTCCTGGGCATCGCCGCGTCGTTGGCCGGTCGGGCCGACTTCGTGCATGTGGGCCCGTTCGAGCACGACCAGAGCGACGCCCTGTCCAAAGAGGAGGTGGCGGCGGCCACCGACGCCGGCATCGTCACCTTCGTCGGCGCCGTCGAGGACGTCCGCCCCTACCTGGCCTCGGCGACCGTGGTCGTCCTCCCTTCGTATCGAGAGGGCATCCCCCGTGTGGCCATGGAGGCCGCGGCCATGGGGCGACCGGTCGCCGCCTACGACATCCGTGGGGTGCGCGAGGTCATCGATCCGCAACTGGGCCTCCTGGCTCCCCGTGGCGACCAGCTGGCCCTCACCGGCATCATCGAGGAGCTGTTGAAGGACCCCAACCGGTGCTCGGAGCTCGGAGACCGTTGCCGCCAGTGGGTGGTCCCCCGCTTCTCCGAGGACCAGGTGGTTGCTCGACTTCGCGCCACCTACGCCGATCTGGCCAGGCACGCCGCGTGACGACGGAGGTCTGCCTCACCGTCGATGTCGAGGACTGGTACGACGGGATGGCCGTCCTGGGCGAGCCGATTGCTCGTCCTAAGGATGCACGCAGCGGGCTGTCGGGTCTAGCGTCGCTGCTCGGATCGGCCCGGGACAAGTCCACGGTGACCCTGTTCGTCGTGGGCAACTACGCCGCCACTGTGCGCCCCGAACTTGCCGATCTTGTCGCCAGCGGTCACGAGATCGCCAGCCACGGGCCCGACCACGGCCGACTGCCCGAGAACCCGGCGGCGCTTCTCCAGTGGTTGCGACAGGGACGTGCCATGGTGGAGGACCTGGTGCAAGTGCCGGTTCGGGGCTTCCGGTCTCCTCGCTTCGACGTCCCCCAGACGCTGGGCCTGGCCCGCTATCGGGACCTCTTGGCCGAGGCGGGCTTTCAATACGTCTCCGACACCAGCCGTCTCGGCGAGGGGTCACCGGTCCAAGAGCTGCCCGTGCTGACCCTGCACCGCTTTCCGATGGGAGGAGGCAGCTATCAGCGCCTGCTCCCCAGCGCCGCCATCTCCGCGGCCCTCGGTTCGATCAGCGGACCGGCGGTGCTCTATTACCATTCCTACGATTTCGGCGCAACGCTTCCGAGCACGGCATCCATCCGCTCGATGGCCATGGCCAAGCAGCTCGTGGGACGGGGGAGGATCGCCGGAGTGTTCTCCCAGATTCTCAGCCGGTACGGCAGCAAGGCGTGTAGTCATGTCGAGTGGTGACTTCGAGACCTACTTCCATACTCGGGCGAACCGCTTCGCCGCCTTCTACTCGAGCGAGCCGGTGGCCAGGGTGCTCGGCCGGGGCCCCCTCTTCGATCGGCTGCGGCTGGCCGTCGACACCACGGTCGCGCTGGGGGCAAAGCGGGTCCTCGATGTCGGATGCGGAAGCGGTCCCCTGTTCGCCCCCCTGGCCGCAGCGGGGATCCACGTCACCGGCATCGATCCGGCGGAGGCAATGGTGGCGCTCGCCAGGCAGCAGGCAGCCGCCTTCCCGGGGCTTGTCGAGGTCGAGCCGCGGGGATGGGAGCAGCTCACCGAGGTCGACACCTACGACGTCGCCGTCGCCCTGGGCGTCTTCGACTACATCGGTGAGCCTGCCGAGCTCTTGGGACGCATGGGGCGGGCCGCTGGCCATGTCGTCGCCTCGTTTCCGTCTCCCGGCTTAAGGTTGAGCCTCCGCAAGCTCCGTTACGGTGCCCATGGGGTGGGGGTCCATGGCTACGCCGCCCCTGGTTTCGGCCGCTTGGCCTCCGATTCCGGCATGGAAGTGGTCGACGTGGTCCCTCTCGGGCGGGCCGGATACTTCGTCCACTTTCGCCGCTTCTCGGCAGCGTCAACCGAGACCCTCGGTGGTACACCTCCGCCCCCTCGGACCTGACCCAGGTCCAGCGCGGCCCGGCTGCGTCCTCTGCAGGGACCGAGACGTCCGTTCACCCCTGCCAGTCGGCAGCCAGCGCGATGGGGCGACGGATTAACATCTCGGTGCGCCAATATCGGCTGCGACTCTCCACCTGAGAGCGGCCAAGGTAGAAGAGGAAAAGGTTGGCAGGGGCTCAACGACGACAGCAGACCAAGAAGTCGACACGACGTGGTGCGTCTCTCTGCCTCGCGGCGGCTGATCGGAGGGTCGGGCTCGTGCGACCCTCGGTGGTGGACGACCAGACTGGGGACTCGGCCGACTGATGCGTCAGAAACGGATTCTCACTTTCGCCAACCACCTCGGACCGGTCGGAGGATCTGAGATTGCCCAGTTGAACATCCTCCGCGGCCTCGCTGCCCGTGGCTGGGAGATTCACCTTCTCTATGTCAGTTCCGGTGAGTTTTGGTCGGAGTGGCAGGCGTTGGCGGCAACCACCACGCGGATCCGAGCTTCACTCCCGGCCCGCTCATCCCCGGTCGCTTCGACCTTCGGGGTCTTTCGTGCTGGGATCGCTGGTATGAGGTGTTGGCCCTCAGTCATTTACGTCCATAACGCCGGGGACGTCCCGATCGGGCTCGGAGTGGCGAAGGTGGCGGGTGCCTCAGTGGTGGCGCACCTTCATCTTCCCCCTGGCAGCCGCCAGCCGAACTGGCTCAATGCTTTAATCCGGAGAACCGCAGCCGTGATCGCTCCCTCGTCAGATACAGCTGAGCGATGGGTGACTGCTGCCAGACTTGCTCCTGACAGGATCTCCGTTATTCCCACCGGCGTCGATATCGACCGCTTCGCTCCCCTCGGAACCGATGAGCGCGCGGCCGTGCGTGTCGGACTAGACGTCGGCATTGACGACTGGATGGTCCTTTACGCTGGTCGGCTCTCTCCAGAAAAGGGTGCTCACTACCTCATAGAAGCGGTACGTCAGATTCCCTTTGCCGTGCACGTCGTTCTGTGCGGCCTGGCCAGCGACAGGGCCTACCTCGACCGCTTGAAGGAAGAGGCGATCGCGAGCAACGCCGCTTTTCTCGGCCTCCGGTCGGACGTACCTTCTCTGATGGGTGCTGCAGACCTGGTGGTTGTTCCCAGTGATTCGCCCGATGCACAACCGCTCGTGATCAGCGAGGCACTCGCCTGCGGAACGCCAGTCATAGCCTCTAACGTTGGGGGTATTTCCGATTCGATGAAGGGTTTCCCCGAGCAACTCGTTGCTCCCGGCGATCCGATGCAGCTCGCAAAGTTGATCGAGCGCTACCTCCGCTGGCGAACCAGTGAGCCTGAGCTCGGCGGGAGGTCGCGGCAATGGGCCGTGGAGCACATGACCCTCGATGCGTCAACGGAGATGGTGAACAAAATTCTCACCCGTGCGTTGGACCATGGGCGTTGAGCGACGTCCGAGGGTGAGGCGCGGTGAGGCCGAGAGCGTGTACGACCACCACACACGTCACTGCTGCTCTGTCGTCCAAGCTTGCGCCGACGATGTCTGCATTCAGGCGCTCGTCGGGCGATCAACGTGGCGGTGTAGGTAGTGACCGCTGCCAGGGTGAGGTCCCCGAAGTCAGGGACCCCCTGGAATCCGAGGAGCGATGCCGCACGACCGGCGCGCGGGCTTCACCCGATTCTGCGTCAAGCACAACGGGACCGACGCAAGCGCACACGACCGCTCCCGGAGTCCGGTGGCGCCTTTTGGCACCGGACATGGACCGCCGTCTACCCCGATCTCTACGGAGTCTCTCCGGTATTCCGAACGGTCGGCTTTCCGGCTCCATCGCTCGGATGACCCCATGACCACAGTCTCGGTGGCGATGGCCACCTTCAATGGCGCCCGCTTCCTTGAGGCTCAGCTGGAAAGTCTCGCCTCTCAGCGTCGGGTGCCCGATGAGCTCGTGGTCTGCGATGACGGCTCGACAGATGCCACACTGGAGATCCTGGAGAGATTTGCCAGACGTGCACGCTTCGCGGTGAGCGTTACCCGCAAAGAGCACCATCTGGGATGGATGGAGAATTTCGTCATGGCATTGGGCGGCTGCCAAGGCGAGGTCGTTGCGTGGTGCGACCAGGACGACATTTGGCACCCGAACAAACTCGCCCGGTGCGTGCCCATCTTCACGGCCGACTCGCGAGTGGCACTAGTCGTGCATGCCGAGCAGCAGGTCGATGGGAGCCTTCGTCATCTTCGATATGAGGGACCGCGCCACTACCGGCGGTTTGGTGCGGGACGTTCCGGCCGGCTGGCTCTCATAGGTCACCGCATGGTGATATCTGGTCGGGTTCTGCGGGTCGTGCCGCCAGCCAGTTGGCCGGGACCGGGGGTCGGCCCGATTCCATTTGCAACCGATAACTGGGCAGGCACGGTGACATCTGCTCTCGGGCGAGTCGAGTTGTTGCCCGACCGGCTAGTCCTCCACCGGCGCCACGACTCGACCGTAACGGCGGTGCCCGTTCGGCTCTCCGCGCGCATCTCCAGGCCCTTCAGCGACATAAGCAAGTCGGAATTCTTCGGGGCGTGGGCTGAGGAGTTGGTGCGCCGGGCCGCTTATCTGGAAGGACTACGCCCTAGCGCGGAGGAGCTTGGTGATGAGTCGCGCGCAGGTCTAGAGCGAAGCGTGGCTGCCCATCAACGGCTTGCTCAGTCCTACGCGCGGCGCGCGGCCGCCTATCGAGAAGGCGTTGTCACGCGCGCCTGGTGCTTTGGGCGCAACGCCGCCCGCGGTGACTACAAGAGACGCTCCTCCTCCGGCCTGGGATCGCTCTCGCTCGCTCGGGATCTCACCGTCGGCCTGCGACCACGGAGGTGAGTCCTCGCTCGCGGCCCCGGCGGAGCAAACCCAGACACGTGGCAGTAGAAAGTCCGGCGGTAAATGGGGTGCGCCATCGAATCCCTCAGCCGCTTCGGCGACGTTCTGGCCTGGGTCGACCTTTGCCGTGCATGAACACCCTTGAGGGGAACCTGTTCGCTGAGCCACTCGCTATGCGAGCAGTAGCTGTTGTTGGTTGAGCCAAGCCTCGATGAACTCGACCGGGGTCAGCCAGCCATGCGCGCTGTGGGGTCGGTTCATGTTGTAGTCGATCCGCCAGTCCTCGATGAGGACCTGTGCCTCGAACAGGGTCTCGAACTGCTGGCCGTTCAAGAACTCGTCGCGCAGCCGGCCGTTGAATGACTTGATCCAGGCGTTCTGCCAAGGTGATCCCGGGTCGATGAAGACGGTGTCGGTGCCGCTGAACCGGCACCAGTCCGCGACGGCGTAGGCGATGAACTCGGGCCCGTGGTCAAAGCGCACGTATCTCGGTGCCTAAGCAGCACACCACGCCGTCGGCGTCGATGGAGCGCTCGACGACGATGGCGAGGCATTCGCGGCTGTACTCGTCGATCACGTTCAGAAGCTTCAGGATCCTCCCGTCAGATGTCTGGTCGAACTGGAAGTCGAGCACCCAGATGACGTTCGGGGCGATCGGGCACATGGCACCGAC